>Ga0222714_10001188_pt1 | contig 29574 bp, 38 predicted proteins | sample C33_3DmetaG_FD_165048 | JGI IMG/M metagenome (GOLD analysis project Ga0222714, IMG submission 165048) | Estuarine water microbial communities from San Francisco Bay, California, United States - C33_3D | ecosystem: Environmental > Aquatic > Marine > Unclassified | place: USA: California... | reverse complement strand
CACGGGTTCAGGCGCAGCCGCCACGGGTTCAGGCGCAGCCGCCACGGGTTCAGGTTCAGGCGCAGCCACGGGTTCAGGCGTAGCCACGGGTTCAGGCGCAGCCGCCACGGGTTCAGGAGTGGGTTCAGGTTTAACAGGTTTTGCTGCCTTAGCCTTGGTACCAGTAAGAACGGAATCCAGCGTAGCTACAGGATCAAGAGCCGTTGCCCACTGACCGATAACGTCCGGGGCGGTGCCACCCTTTACCAACTTAGCTACTTTGGCCGCATCCTGCGTAAAACGTTTTACAGCCTGCGTTAGCTGCTTGTCGTCGATAGTTATGTTCTGAAAGTTCGGGTGCGACTGGGCAACCTGCCTGAATATGTCCTTCGCGGCTTCTGTCCGCGCCTTTTGATTGGGCAACCCAATTAAATCTATGACAGGCTGCGGAACGTTTGCACTTAGTATGTCTAGTGGACCCGGGACACCAACTTCTCTGCCTCCAGTCGGCTCAACAGGCCCACCAGAAACGCCCAATCCTGCTCCTCCAAGTCCTGCAGCTGTGGGGGCAGGTCCTGTGGCGCTAGTTTCCCCGCCAACAGGAGGAACGCTAGGCTCACGTCCTTCAACTCCAGTTCCCCCAACCTCCCCGACGCCAGTTTCTCCAGTCCCTGCATCTGTGACCTTCTCTTCCAGCTCCTGCGCCGCACGGGTAAATGCCTCTTCGGGCGTAAGGCCACTAGCTTGGTACTTAGCTACAGCGGCGTTGAACTCTGCACTACCAATACCGCCCTTAGGTACAGGGGGAGCTTCTTTGATTTCTTCCGCTTCTTCGGGAGTAACTGAAGACTGGGGCGCTATAGCGCCAGCCACACCACCAGTAAGTGCGCCCAAAGCGCCGCCAAGGGTAGCCGCACTAGCTACGCCCCGCAATGTAGGCACGTCAAAACCAGCACGTTGCAGAGCCAAATTCTGGGCAAGCTGCTCCTGCCCCTCCTGCGGGGCTTCGGTTATGGCTTCTGCACCAGCACTCCTTGCGGCGCGACGGACAAACCCCTTGGGTATTTCTTCGGCCAGTGTTTCCGTAGCTTCTTGGGCCGCAATCTTACCAGTAATTTTTGAAGCCAGACCCTTAATAAAGGCAGACTCGACACCAGTAGCACCGGCTACACCACCAAGAAGCGTACCGGCCAAAATCTGATCTAGGTTCTTCCCGCCGTAAGCTTGTGCTTGTTCCGCAGCGGCTTCGGCCTGCTCTTTAGACGCGCCAGAGTTGATAAGTTCGTCCTTAACCGCGCTGTATATGCTGCTCTTGACGGCACCGGCACCCGTAGCAGCACCTAGACCAACACCCGCTGCAGTAGCCGCAGTAGCAGCACCAACAGACGCAGGGGCACTAAACGCAGCCAGCAGACTACCCGCAATAATAGGGGCAGAAGTACCTAAAGCGTTGGTTACCAAGTCCACGGGCGCTACTGTCAGTGCCTTCAGACCAGCAGCAATCTGCGCACCAAGGCCCTTGTCTTGGGCCTCCTTCATAATCTCGGATATACGCTTAGCGTCGTTCTTTGACTGGGCGGACATAAGGTCACCCAGATAGTCCTCTACTCCAGTAAGCGCTTGGGACACACCAGAGTTAGCGCCAAACGTTTCAGCGATCATACGAACGCCTGTAGCCGCGCCCTTACCAAACTGCAGAGGTACGTCGGCAACCTGCCGTAAGAAGTTAGACTCTTCTTCAGGGGCCTGAGGGACGGGCGCGGGTGTGGGTGTTGGTTCAGCGGGTTGGTATAATAGCTGAGCTTGCGCAAGGACTTCTTGTTCAGAAGCCCCATCAGGCCCCTGCACTTTGATTATTTTTCCGTCAGGAGCACGAACGGTATAGACAGCCATTTACTCAATACCTAACTCTGCGGTTCGGGAAGCAAAGACCAACCCGGTTTAGCTTTACCATCTACCGCAGACAATGACATATTCCGAAGCCGGTTTGTTTCCTCTTGGACCAGCCTATTATATTCCGTGTCATATAACGTGGTAGGTTTACCGGCTTTGGCATTTTTCTTATCTTGAGTAGCGAGCGCACGAAGCCGCGACGAAAGCGTAATGTCGGATTTAAGCCTGTCCTTAATATTATCAGTTGCCTTGTTACCGATCTCCGAACCGCCAATTACGCCTGTATAGCCTTTAACGTATATTTCCGCAGCTTTAGCTACATTTTGTGGTGTCGCGCCACCGGGCATACCCGCCGCCATCATTTTAATTATACGTTCGCCGCCGGTATCCTTATCCGCTGCGGCGCTGGTCGCGGCAATCTGCTGGACCTGAAGGTCCTCTCTCCTTCTGTTGCTACGGATTTGCTCGGCCAACGTTTCTTTCCGGTATCTGTTGTCTTCAAGCTTGTCGAACTGGCCTAGCTTCAACTTATAAGCATCGCCCTTAACACCAGCTTGGGCCAGCTCATAGGCATACTGCTGCTTAAGTTCTTCCTTAGTATCTGCACGGCGTTCCTTAAGTGACTCCTGCATACCCGGAACAGCGGCGGCGGTGGCCTTGCCTACGTTCGTAAGGAAGTTGGGGCTTTCACCCGCAGCCATGCCAAATCCGATCTGGGCCAAGGCAGACCACAGGTCTTCGTTCTTCCGTGCAGCCTTTTCTTCGGCAGTGGTTCCCTTAGGCGCGGGCAGTTTAGCGGCGGCTAAAAAGTCTTGCATCCGCTTTTCCGCGATATCTTCATCCGACATTTCAGGGGTAGTGCCAGCAGCGGGTGCAGTAGCACCAGCAGGCGTACGGGTCGCACGGGGCGCACCACGTCTACCAGTAGCCGTACCAGCAGCGCGAGGAGCGGGGGAAGGAACTTCTTGCGAAGCCAACAATGAAGGGAGCCCCGGGGCCGGTGCGGACTTACCAAGTATAGCGTTAAGCTGGGCTTCGGGAGAGGAGCGGTTTGGATCATAGCCGTCCATGTTCACTCTGCCGAGATCAGACTTGGAACTTGAAGGAGGGGTGACAGGACGAGCCTGCGCTTCAGCGCGTTCCTTTGCTTCCAAAGCCTGCCGTTCGGGGAACGGCAAAAGTGCGCGACCTAAACCTTTAAACGGTACTTGCCCAGAAGCTTCGTTAGCCGCCCTAGCCGCAGCAGTTAATTCAGCTAATGTTTTTCCTTTATTTGGGCCAGCAGCTACGCGGGGATAGTCGGCTTCGCGGCTATAATCGGCAGTAAGTCCGTCTGTACCGGTAAAAGCATCCGCATTCTGTGGGACGCGGGAAGGTAATCTCACGCCACCACCCTCAGGACTATATATAGAATCACCTGCAACCTGCGGAGCACGTGGGAGTAGCCTAGACAAATCAGCCATACTGGGGGCTTTAGCACTACCCGTACCAGACGGGCTATAGATGGAGTCCGCAGAGCGAGGCGGCGCGTCAGGAGCGTACACCGACAGGTCACCACCCTTAAACTCACCAGCACTGGGGCTGTAGATAGACGGTTCAGCTTGAGGGGTTAGGTTCTTCAAATCTTCTTTTGTGAAGGCCAAAGCGTCAGCAAGCCCCGGGCCGGGGGTCCTTCCGGGGCCCATACCATCCATAGCATTCAGTTCCATACGCGCAGCCATGCGCTGGTCCGACGTAGCATCTGGGTCGGTTGCGCGAGCCATCAGAACCTTACGGCGTTTAGTCCGCACATCGCCCGCGTCAGCAAAAGCCACAATACCGCCGCCAGCGAAGGACTCTTCGTTATACATATTGTCAGGGATGGGCAGACTTTCCAGACCATAGGAGTCGGGGAGTTCCGTCATACCACCAGCGGCCATGCCAACCGGGGGCATAGCACCAAGGCCAGCAGGAGGAGCCGAAGGCGGAGGAGCAGGCATACCACCACCCTGCGGACCAATCGCACCAAGGCCAGCCGGGGGAGCGGGAGGAGCCGGTGGAGCAAAAACCTGCTGGGCTACAGACTGCTGGGGGGCCTGCTCCATAGCCTGCGCGGAACGCATACGGTCAATAAACATACCTGCGAGCAGACCAGACGTAGGGTCCAACGCGCCCATCTGAATAGCCTGAGCAATCTTCTGCTTGTTGCCACCATACGCGCTGGCGACTTCTTCCGGGGCTTTGATGCTAAACGGCTTCGGTTCCATGGTGGTTCCTTAGGAATTATACAGTTTAGACAGGCTAAGCGCACCGAGACCCAGACCACCAACTTGGCTAAGCAAGGACGGCGGGGGAGCGTACGTAGTCTGCGTGGAGCCCATCTGCATCGGCAGGCCCCGGATCAGGCTGTTATAGTAGCTCAGCTGCTCCATCGGATAGTCGCGCTGGCGCAGGAAGTCGGCGTATTGCGTATCAAGATATTTCTGCTGAAGAGCCTGCTGTTCCGAACCCGCCGCTGCCTGAGCCTGAATACGAGCAAGGTCCGTCTGCTGTTGCTGGGTACCCAACGTACCCAAAGTCTGAGCGCTCTGAAGGGCTTGGGCAAGGCTCTGCAAACCCGAAGTAGTACCAAACTGACGCGAAGCTTCCGACAGACGCTGGGCTTCCATAGCCTGCTGCTGGTTAGCAAGTGCAGCTTGAAGACCGGTCTGAGCACCCAACTGCTGGACACCAAGCTGGGCTTCAAGGTTAGTACGGCCAACCCCCATACGGGCCGCACGGTCCCGTTCAAACTGCTGCTGCGCGTTTTCAAAAGCAGCCTGCAAACCCTTGGACTGGATATCGGACAGGTTCTGCCCCAGCGCCCGTTCGCGCTCCGTGCCAGCCAGCAACTGCCTTGCACCACCATAAGTACCCTGACGCGCCGCGCCAAGGTTGGTCATCAGCTGGGTCTTCTGGGCGTCTGTGATTGCCTCTCTTTTCGTCGCATCCACCACACTCTGCATGTAGGGAGACATGTACTGCTGAACCTGCTGCTGACCGAACATATCGGGCGCGGCCATCTGGTACTGCGTGACGTTAGGAGCAGCTACGTTCTGGGTAGAGAAGGTGTAGGGGTTGTACTGACCCGCCGCCAAGGAACCAAGACCCGCAGTGCCAGCCAACTGGGTGGCCTGACCGAACTGACCCGGCTGCTGCAAGTCATACGCCTGCTGCTGAGCATAGGTCTGACCGGGGGTGAAACCAGCAATACGGTCTGCGTTAACAGGTTGTCCGGTGGTCGGGTCCGTAGCCCGCACCACATTCCCACTAGCGTCTTGGGTATACCCAAAAGGAATATACGGCTGGTAAGAAACATCGCGTGCGCGATCCAGCATCTCCGTAACATATGGCTCTGCATACGTCGGGAGGTTGGTGGTTGTAGTCTGTATATTTTGAACCTGTGGGGTTGCCATTACTTCTCTCCTACCAGAGCGCGAAGCCCTGTGTCCTTACCGCGAGAGGCCGTCTTTCTGGCCTTCTCAGCTTTCCTCATCATAGCATACAAACGGGCAGCACCCTTCTTCGGATCGCCGCCGCCAAGTTTCTTAACTGCCTTAGGGCTGAACTTAACTTCATCCCGGGCCACCCGGGCTTCCTGCTTGCCACCGATATTGGCACGGATAGAGTCGCTGACCCCGTCACCCGGACCCTTGATGGGCTTACCGCCCATACGAGCAAGAAGCTCCTGACCAGCACCAGACGACCCGTTACCCAGTTCAGCCACCGTGCGGGCATCGACCACAAAGGAACCGTCTTCAAGGTTTACGCCGCCTGCGGCTTGGCCGCTAGGTTTACCCAAATTTTGTATAAACTCTCTGAAGTCTTGTCCTAACCCATACGAAAGCGGCGGACTTGTAATAAAGCTATTTCCTTTAGCCAAAGGAACGTTTAGCCCACCTGCGAGTACCCCACCGATTATACCGGGTAACCCAGTAGGGAGAGCATTAAGCCCCGCGTTAACAAATTCTCCAGTAGTCCAATTCCCAATGTTACGGAGGTCGTTATACGTATCGCTTACCTTGTTCCCTACATACTCAACAGGGTTATTAAAAAACCCAACAGAAGGCGCAGCAGTCGAAGTGCTACGCGGAGCAGCCATATTCTGATTAAGGAAATTTAAAAAATTACTTCCGGTGCTGGGGGTAGTTTTGGGTGCAAACCCTTCAGGGGTAACCGCGCCTTCCGGGGCGTCGGGGGTACCGTACAGAACGTAATTAAGCGCCGTCTGGTTGTTTGCGGCTCCTGCTTCTCCAGCCGCTTTCTCAGCAAGTCCAATGTTGTAAGCGTTTTCTAGGCGACGGCTGGTAAACTCAGGCTCCGGCTGAGGTGAATAAGTATTTTTCCCGCTACTGTCTTGCGTTACACTCATAAGTGGTAACTGGCTCATTAACGGGGCGGGGCCAAACTGCATCCCACCCATCCACGGGTTGTTAAGGATGTACTCGTCGCTAGGGCTACCGGGGTCAAAATTCTTCATATTTTCCCAGTCACGGGGGTCCCAGCCAGAAGGAACACCGTCAGCACCCATAGTAGGCGCGGTTCTAGCGGGCAATTCCCAGCCAACAGGGTTACCAAACGCATCCACCGGACGGGACCGTGCGTAGTCAAAACCCTTAAAATCCGGGGACCAAGGCTGCAGCTCCTTAATACCAGACGTAGGGCCGTATGCCTGCATCAAGGACCGGGTTGCGCTGGGGTCACCACCACCTGCTATCGCACGTTCGTACTCACTTAGCTGAGCCTTAGTAGCAGTAGGGTACTGTGTCTGAAGTGCAACAGCTTCGGCGGTAGGTTTAACCAGTTTCGGTACGTTGGTAGCCCGAGGGAAATTATAGAGCTGTTCAACGTAAGACCGGGCAGGGGCTTGTGCAGCGTACCCAGCAGGGGCAGCAACATCAGGAGCAGAACGCGGACGGGCTTCTACCGCACCACCATCAGCAAACCCTTGGGGGTAGAAAGCAGAAGAAAGCCCTCTTGCTAAAGAACGATAATCTTGGTCGGACGTAACCGTCTCCGGGCGGGGCTCAAAGTACGGAACGGAAGGATCGAAGTACATAAACTCCGAAGAGTCCCTAGGGTCCCGGTTAACAGGGTAAGTAGGCCTACGATTAAACATCCTAGGCGGAGGAAGCTTCTTAGGTTCCGTGGGCTTAGGCATTCCAAGACCAGAACTGCTGGAACCAAGGAACGGAGTTGCCAGACCAAGTCCAGCCGCGTAGGGGGCAAACTTTTCCAATCCAGTACCCCCAAGACCACGAGCGGCATTGGCACTGAAACGATCAAAGAAACCAGCGGGTTCTTCTGGGATAGCCGGGAGTCTAGACAACGTACTAATGTCGTTAGCGTGTAAAGTAACGGTTGGCGTAATCGGCTGTATGCCTGCTGGAGGTGTATATGTACCCCCCGGCAAAGTGCCTAACCTGCCCATATCATTTGGAGTTAGATCACTAGGAGATATGGGGGCCGCGTTAATTGTGGTTAAGGACGGAGTAGGAGGCGCTGCGGGGGTACCGAAACTGAACCCACCAATAGTACCTTCCGGGTTAATAGTGCGACCCAATGCCGCACCACCATAGGCTCCCAGACCCGACATCAGGCCCTTTTCAAGGTTTCCGGTGGCAACACCCGTAATAGCGCCTACACCAGCAGAAACCAAATAAGGGTCAATACCCAGAGCGCCGCCAGCCACACCAGCAATCATTGGCAGGATGGAGTCCAAGAACCCGGCTTCCGGGAGGCCCGTGGTAGGGTTACGGGTCAGCGTACCACCCGCAGACTGGGCAAGAGCCTGCAAACCCCCTACTTCCCGGGGGGTCATGTGGACTAGGACCGTGTCGTTCCCCCGGCCTTGGGATTGTAAGTGCTGCGCTAGGGAGTGCATCTGGAGCCCCGATTAAGGCGTTGAAACGGTTATATTACCAATTTGCCCAAAACCAAAGACCGGAAGCGGGGCGACCCGGGTGACCGGCGGGAACTGGGCAGAAATAAATGTGACCCCCACAATGACGGAAGGGGTAGCCGGGATAGCCGGGGTGACACCGGGGTTGGCGGTAACTGCCGCTAGGTGTTCAATCGTAACCGCCGTGTTCGATGTATGCCACATAATCTGGACATACTGATTGACCGCAGTGATATCGACCATGATCGGCGTTACCGCCACAAGATAAGACGGGTCCCCCGTAGACTTACGGGCTGGTATAGCAAACCGAGTATTAGACCCTGCTATGTCGGTACCGTCTTTGCGGAACCAGATGTCAACGGTTTCAAGATCGTTATTCGTATTTTTGAGCTGGATACTATAGGCGATGTTGTAAATACCCGGCTCGGCAAAGGTAATCTGAGAATTGCTTACTACTGAAATACCGTCTGGAAAGTCTTCGGTATCGTAGGTAATAGCGTAGGCAGTATACGTATTAGCTGCAGTCTGGTCAGTGCTGCTGATAAGCTGATTGTACGGTGTGTCAATATACCTACCATCGCCGTAGAACGAACCACCGTAAAAATTAACAGCGCTTACATCAGTAGAGACCTGCCTGCCGTTACTATGCCCACTGGAGATAAGCGCAGTTGCGCGGACACCACTAGCGTCTAGGTAACCCCCAAGGGCGGCTTGGAAACTAAGAAACGAAGTAACAAGACTGCTTACACTTACATTAGTCCCGGTGAAGTTACCCCCGATAAACTCATCAGCCGTGTAAGACTGTGCTTGGTTCGGAGTAAGCGAGTCCAGCTGGTTGAAGTAAATCTCAAGCACGCGGATCATCTGCCGCACGTACTGGGGGTCGTAATCCGATGGCGGGTTAGGCAGTGGGGTGTGCTTGAACCTTACAAGGGCCATTAGCGCTTACCGTCTTCCCTAGCATCCAAACGGGGCGCACCCACCTGCCACTGCACACCCAAAGTCTCAGAACTGATTTTAAGCGCCATCTGACGCGCACGAGACCGGATAAACACTTGGCTAGTATACGTATCGACTGCAGTTTCGATAACCAGCTTGGAGTCGGCAGCTTCGCTGGACAACGGGTTACCGGGGAAGTTACGTGAGCGTATGGTCAAAGTAACTTCAGGATCAGCCGCCGTGGACCCTGCAAACCCAATATCCGGGATCACACGCTTGGAAAGCATAAACTTCTCGCCGTCCCCGATATCAAAGTCGTTGGACTCAATATACGCAGACATACCCACTGCACCGTCGTTAATGCCGTCTTCGTGGTTGTACAGGTAGCCGGTAGTGTAGTCCGTGGAAGTTTCTATAGCCTGCGGGTTAGCGCGAAGCGGGGTGTCCAGCCAAGCCGTGCGTTCTATGGTGCCGTAGTACCAAATCTTGTCGAGATGGTTAAACACCACGTAACGGTCATTATAGGAAGAGGCAGCGCTGGGGTAGAACCACCAGATTTCATTCCACTCTTCGTTAGTGCCGCTAACGATCTGGTCCCTCTGGGCGTAGTTAAGGTCCTGAAAAACATAGTTACGCAGGGAGCAAGCCAGCGTTTCAACGCGACCTGTATAGGCGTAGAACTTATCCTGACCCATCCAGTACGTGATACTGGCCGCTGTAGCCACAGCGCGGGGCGAAATGATGGACTGGTTATCCTGATATTCCTGCAGACCAAAGACATCCGTAGTCCCCAAGAACTGCAGCGAGTACAGATTGGTGTCAGTGAAAACGAGAATTTCCTGCCGGGTGGGCAACGCCCGGACAATCGCGGACCCACGAGAAACACGCAAAAAGCCAGCAGAGTTAGTCGGTGTGGGAGTCCACTGCCCCGGGTTGTCTTGGTCAGCCCACCGGATAAGCAACGGGTCAAAGTCCGCCGTGCTGGTGCTGCCGTAAGGAACCGCACCGAAAGCTATAATATGCTTATCCTGCTGAGATATCAGCAACTGCATAACCTGCACGGGCACAGCGCTAGAACTATACCCTTGGCTGGTGGCGTAAGCTTGAAGCGTAATAGCCCGGGTAGCCAAGGCACTAGACGGGTCTTGGTTCGAACCACGTTCCCAGTAGTAGGGAGCGCCGTTGCGGATGTTCATAACCAAATCGTTGTCGAAGTTATCAAACCACCAGTCACGCTGTGGGAAGTAAACAGGCTCTGTGGAACCCAGACCCCAAGCGCCACGACTCCAAGTACCAGTGCCCCAACCATAACCCGCAGTCAGAATGGGGTAGCCCGGTTCAATTTCAAAGTCGATGCTAATGCCTGTGCCGCCACCAGAAGCAACTGTGGAAGTAGCCGCCGTCGTAACCGTGATGGAGAAAGAGTCAGCGTCAATTACCGTAATCTCGTGGTTAGCGTTGATTTCGGAGTTAGGCACGCCACCAACAGTTCCGGTTACGCCAGAGATAGTAACGTACTGCCCGGACACAGCGTTATGCGCTGCAGCAAGGTTGATGATGACGGTAGTAGACCCATTGTCTGTCTGCACGCAATTATTTGTATCGGGTGACGACAGGGTAGGATCAACTGCCCGCAATGGGGTGATATCGTTGAAGTAGCCACCAGCTTCGATATAGACTTTTACGTTTGTGCCGAGAGCCAGAAGGTTATCGGTAAACGTGGTAACCCAGTTCCACATCTGGCGGCACACACCGATAATCGACGTGGGGGTAGCCTTTATCCAGCCGCCAATCTTTTCCGGGTAGCCAGAGCGGAACCTGATTTTGTCGCAAGAAAACCAACCACCCTCACCGGAGTAGTTGGTCTGATCCCGATTAACGCCGGGGCGAAACTGAAGCTTGATAAGAGCCATTTAGTTTACTTCTTGTTCAGAGCTTCCGCGATAGACGGCACAATCTTTTCGGCGCTGCGCCCAATTACGTACCCGCCAAGACCCAACTGCACGATATCCCACAGCTTCAGATACTCAGCTTCCTGCAGGTTAGGCGCAGCAAAACCAAACCAGCGGGCCGTAATCAGACCCACAAAAATCAGCATGGTGATCGGACGCCAGCTAGAGGCGAGAAACCCGCCAGCCGCTTCGGTCTTGATTATGTCGGCAGCGCCCTTGGCAAGTTCAGTCTGGGCCGCAAGATTGGCAAGATCGCCGTTCTGGTAAAGTTTCATCAACTCCAGCTTGGCAGCATCCTTCTGAGCCGGATCGGGCCAAACGCGGTCAATGACTTTGCCGCCAATATCAAGAGCCGCACTTACAGGATCGAAAGCCATCTAAACCTCCTATGTCCAAGCAAAGATAACGACGCCGCCACCAACAGAGCCGGGGCTACCGGGGGCAGAGGCACCATCAGCACCGTAACCGTAAGCCGTGCCACCAGACGCACCGCCAGCACCGCCGGGATTACCACTGCTGGAACTAGTCGAACCGGGGTTACCGGCAGAGCCGGTAGTATTGGTAGAACCGCCAGAAGCCGTACCACCCGTACCTCCATCACCACCGCTGCTGGGGCCAGCACTTGTACCCGAATTGCCACCACCGCCTGTCAGAGACACAGCCCCGGCGGAAAGCGAACCCGTGGTGGTCGAAGAAACACCGCCAGATGTGCCAACGGAATACGCTATCGTCGTAGACCAGTCACCAGACGCAACCGCTCTGGTAATGATCGAATAGCCCGCACCGCCACCACCGCCGCCGCTGTTGTAGATGTCGGAGCCAAAATCGGTGTACGAGCTGCCACCAGAGCCACCCGCGCCAACCACAGTCAGGGTCAGGCTAGTGGCACCAGAAGGCACAGTCTCATTACCCGAACCGCTGGTGTAGGTATTTGTCACCGGGGTAAACGGCGGCGTGTTGGAAGTACCGTAGAAATTTTGAATACTGATCGTCCCTGAAGAAGGAACAGCGCCATAAGTGCCGCTAGTCCCAGACGGAACAAGTCCACCGCCAGCATAATACTCTGACAGCGAGATGGGGTTTGAACCACCAAACTCGCCCTGAATATCGCTCAGACTAAGAGGGCCACTGGAAGGAAGGGCCATTACCCATTGACCTTCTTGCTCAGATTTTTAATCAAAATCTGCTGTTCCTTGATAGCTTCCACCAGCAACGGCACCAGCTTCGCGTAATCAAGGGTCAGATACTGCGGGTCTATAGGAGCCGGTTTAACAATCTCTGGCAGAACTGCTTGCACTTCTTGAGCAGACAGACCAACTTCCCGTACAGACTCGTAACCAAGCTGGTTAGCGACTTCATTAGCTTCATAATAGAATCCTCTCAAAGACATAACCTTATCCAAGGCACCGCCGATATAACCAAGGCGGCGCTTCAGGCGATCATCCGAATAGTAAGCAGTGACGTTACCAGTGGCCCGGATTTCACCAGCCGAACCAGACGCAGCCGTGCCGACGCCGATAGAGTTCACTTGGTAGTTGTTACCCGTGTTCAGGGCGTTAGCCGTAGTGGCCGTCGTAGCCGTGGTGGCGCTAGTAGCCGAAGTGGCAGACGTAGCCGTGGTGGCACTTGCTGCGCTTCCCGAAATATTGATAGCCCACGTACCAGTAGCACCAGTGCCCCCTGTGCTGGGAACATCAAGAGCCGTGCGGGCGTTTGCAGCCGTCGTAGCCCCAGTACCACCGTTAGCGATAGGCAACGTGCCGGAGACGCTCGTAACATTGATCCCCGTGCAGTTAGCCAAGTTACCGGAAGCCGGAGTGCCAAGAGCCGGAGTAACCAACGTCGGGCTGGTAGACAGGACCACATTGCCCGACCCAGTAGAAGTCGTAACACCCGTACCGCCACTAGCCACCGGAAGGGCCGCACCAAGGGTAAGAGAGGTGAGGTGGGTGACAACATTCACTACGTTCGTGCCGTCATTGTAGACCCACATAGTCTTACCGGCAGGGACCGCAATGCCTGTGCCCGTGGAGTTCTTTACTGTGATAGCATCGGCGCAGCCATTATTAACGATGTAGACCTTCTCAATCGCAGGGACGATCAAGTTCTGCGCACCGCCCGAAGTGCCAGTCAGGTTCAGCCGCATATTACGCGCCGTCTGGGTCGCGTTTGTATTAGAAAGGGTCAGGGTAACCGCACCGCTGGCAAAAGTTACATCGGCGGACCCGACGATTGCTTCTTCCAGAGCAGTGCCCAAATTGACGTTGGTGGTGTTACCCCAAGTAGACAGGTTCTCGCCCGTCGCCATGAGCTGAATTTTCAGCGAACTGTATGTACTAGCCATAGCTTTTCCTTACGTGGGGATTTCCACCCAAGTTACTGTATTTCCGTCGTTTATTTGTATCCACCCACCCGGCTGCGTGTCGTTTATCGCCTGCCAATTCGGGGTCTGATTTTCATTGATTATACCCCAAACCAGCACGTTTGCGATATAGCCGGTAGCCTGTACGCCGGTAACATTAACTGTAGCGTTGGCAGAAGTGGTCGCCGTGCCTATAGACCCAGTGGCCGAGACCCCGGTAACCTGCACGTTTTGGCGTACGACTACCGCTACACCCCCAACCTCCCCAGTAGCCGAGACCCCGGTAGCATCGACCAACGCCTCAGCCTGAACCGCAACAGTACCCACCTGACCCGTACCCCGGGCTTCCAGAGCAAATACACTGGCTGCGCCTTGGGCGGTTACTGTTCCTACTGACCCAAAAGCTTCGACCCCGGTAACCGAAACGCTGACACCAAACGAAATAAAAACAGTGCCAATCTCACCCAGAGCCTCGACCCCGGTAACGTTTGTGTTGGCCGCACCCTGTATTAGAACGGTTCCAATGTACCCAGCGGCTTCAACCCCCGTAAGGATTACACTGGCTGCACCTTGGATTGTGGGGGTACCGATCTCACCAGTGCCAAAAACACCAGTAACATCAACGACTTCATTCTCGTCTACCGTAACGGTACCAACGTTACCTAGAGCCTCAACCCCGGTAACATCAACCAATACATTGACAGCAGCAGAGACCGCCACACTGCCAACTAAACCGGAAGCTTCGACCCCAGTGACACTGAAATTAGCAGCAGCTTGGACAGCAGTCGTACCGACAGACCCAGTGGCCGAGACCCCGGTCAGGGAGATACTGGCAGCAGCAGAAATAGCTACGGTACCGACAGACCCAGTAGCCTCAACCCCAGTTACGCTGACCTGTACCGATATAGTACCAAGAGCGGCAAACGGGGTTTCCGCAAAGGAGGAAAAACCAAACATTTCAGCCCCCTCTGGTTAGGTGTTCAGACCCGGGGTGTATACCATTTTGCCGTTGATGACGGCAGCAGTCAGTTGCTGTTTGCGGTTGCCAGAGGTTTTGTAACTGACGTGGACCCAGCCACTATTCGGTTGCCCCTTGCGGTAGCACTCCAGAATAACCTGATCGTAGTCTAGGTTCTCGGCAATCCACTGCGCCAAGTCCCCGTTAGCAACCCCGGAAACTTCAATATCCGCAGCCTGACCCAGACAGTGTTGCGAAGTAGCAACACCCCCAACGGCCTTATTCAGCGCCGGTCCCCGGTAGCCTGAGTTGATATGCACGGGGCCAAAATGCTCCCGCACCGGCTCCAGTACCCGTGCACATAGCACCATAATGTTATCCAACACCGCAGCACCGGGCAGGTTGTCAATACCCAGCCGGTCACCAGTCTGGGACTTGGTGAACTCCTCTAAGGTGAAGTGCTGGGAGAGCTGCATGGCTATTTTTTCTGGTCAGGCTTTTGGGCCATCACAACGTCTTCGCCACGGCGCACGGTGACTTTATCACCTTCAACGTCAACCCGCATGGGTTGCTCTGGGCGGTCCAGACGGTCCAGCCGCTCGATCAGGCTCTTGATGACCTCGAACTCAGGGCGTTCTTGCTTGGGGCTTGCCCCGGCTATGCCGGTCAGCATGGAGATCAGGGCGGTCAGGGACGCACCCAGCAGGCCCATAACGGCGGCGATCTTCTGGTTTTCCAGCACAATAGATGCGCCCACGCCGATCACAACGATCAGGGTGATATAGAACAGCCCCTGCTTACCAATAGCCTTCCCCGCAACATCTTTGGCCGACGCAGCGGCCTCCAGCTTGGTCAGCTCAATCTTGGCTTGCTCACGAAGGAGCGCGATCTGGTCGTCCATTTTAGTACGTCCTGTTTAAGCCCAAGGCAGAGGCGGCGTCACCACCGGGGGGTTGTTCTGAAAGGCGTTTGTTTGAAACGCAGTGGTCACTTAACTTCCAAGGCTGCTAACGCTTCATCGCTGTAAGGTAGCGGATTGCCGTCCGCGTCCAGCACTTCCGCGCCGTTTTTCCAGTCTTTTAGGAACTGCTGGTAGTCGGTGTTGTCTGGGGCGAAGGGGATAGTTGCCCCGTCATCTCGCACCACACCTTCGACAATTCCACGAAAAGAGATCAGCCCATATGTTTCCATCTTATAGCTCCGCACTTGCTGTCCATTGACCATACATAAACCCGACAACCCAAGCAGCGCCTGCATCAAGATAAGGAGTACAACCTTGCTGGCCGATAGAGGTAAATGTAACTGTGGCTGTCCCTGTTGCTCCGTTGCGCCCATAATCCCAGATGCTTGCAGTACCGGGATTCCTAAACGCCAGCATGGTAGGGACGGCCCTCATCTTGACTTTGAAAGCAATGGGTCCAAGCAGAAGGCTTGAGTTATCTGTTGATCCGCTCATGTAATAAGTTCCTGCTCCGGCTGAAGTGCCGGGAGCAACTTCTGTGTCATAAGATTTGCTATAGTACCGCTGACACTTCCCCAACGACACCTGATAATCATCCGGCACGAATGGCGTGGCGACGGTGCCGACTTCCAGCTTGACGCCCGTGACGTACCAAGTTGCGCTGTTAGTCGCTACAATATCAACAGCACCAGTTGGGGCAAATATAGCAGCGGCGCTCCACCCGGCAGGAGTGCCTTTGAACGTCGAGCCGGTGCCAAGTGTGAAGAATATGCGTAGACCTATTCCGTTGGTAGTCAGCCAAGTGCCGCTCTGATCCCCCGGAATTGTGACTGAAATTTTCGTCCAAGTATTGGCTGAAGCAATAGAATAGCTAAAACAGTAAGTACGATTTTGAGCAGAATTCTGTAGCACGCCACCAAAGGTTCCTGTCAGGCTTGACCGCACCCAGAACGACAAAGTTATGTCACTTGCGATAGAGCTTCCGAAGTTCAGGTCCGCGCAATTCAAACCTTCAATATACTGGGTTAGGAAGAAATAGTCGCTGCTTGAGAGCGAATAGCTGGAGAGCGATGTGATGCCTGCGTAGTTTTTCGGCATCCCCGCAAGAACAGCCACGGAACCAGCATTTTGCTGAACGCTGAACTTACTCGCCGCACTGAAAACGGTGGCCCACCTGTCTAAGGTGTAGGTCGGATTGACCGTAGGCGTCACACTTGCCCCAGCATTGCGCTGGTCGATCACCATATCCCCATTGATGATCTTGTTCGCGCCCGCGTAGTTCAACAGGTTGCCAGTAGAACTAGCGCCTTGAGCAAGGATGGATAGGTTGCGGTTAATAGCCATGGTTTACAGTCCGCGTTCTGCGTCCCTAGCAGCCCGCGCAGCGGCTTGGGCGTCTTGGTAAGCCTTGATGACTTCCGGCGTGTGCTTGACCGCGATAAGGGTGCGGACGTTATCCCACTGGTCGGACGGCACCGCGCCGAAGCCCTGACGGACCAAATCGGCATTGTTGGCCTCAATGGTGGCTTCGTGATCCTGCCCAGCCGGGATGAACGATGTCGCATGGTATTTGCTGTCGCTGCCCATGTTCAGAATGGAGCCATCGTCGTCCACCAGATACTTGGCAATGCGGACCATCATCGTGCCGTCAGGCTGGAAGTCGATGCGGTCAATGTCTGCGCGTTTGTGCATATTTATATCCTTTAAGCGGTAGTAATAACAGAAACGGACCCATAAAAAGTCATGCTGTTGGAAAACGCTGTATTGCTCATGGACGATGGCGTGCCGAGTGAGACTTCATAGAAATCCAGCGTTGTCGCGCTTCCCGTGTAATATGTTCCAAGGAATAGCGTGTAAGCAGAAGTAACGGTAATACCGCTCCCGCCGTTTACCGGCTGGCCGTATGAGTATCTGGTAGTCGATCCGCTTTCAACGGTATACGGGCATCCGGTAATCCGTGCTAGACCCGTGGACGAACCCTTGCTGGTCGTGTTGATGTATATACCGTAAAGAACGCTTCTCCCGGCCTTTACATACGTCCCGGATTGACCACCGTATGTTATGCCAGTCGTACCACCGCCAAACGAAAGCCCCGGCGTCCATGTGCCGTATTCCGCGCCGCTAACCGTAATCCACGACGTAATGCCTGTCCCATCAGTTGAAAGCACTTGCCCGCTGGTTCCAGCTGAAACCGGCAAGGTGATGGTGTAAGCCGCGCTGGCGCTGTTGCTGGACTTGATGGTGGTAGAATTGGCTGAAGTATTGGCAAGGACAAGGGAGCCTTGGGTGGTGGAGGCAACGCCCAAAGTAGTCGCGCCGCTAATAGCCGCCGTCCCAGTAACCGCCAGAGCATTAGTGCCAATAGTTGCGCCGCCCAGCGCCAGTGACGTACCCGTGCCGACGCCGATATTAGTGTTGGTGGCAGAAAATGTTGACCACGCGATGGTTTCAACAATATCGTTAAGCGCCGCAGCAGTTCCCAGCACAACGCTTGTGCCGTTTGTCGCCGTGTATTCGCTCGTCGTCAGCTTCACGCCGTTCAGGTAGACATCTATGTACCCAACGGTATAGGCCACCGTGAAGGTGGTCTGCCCAGCCGTGGCTGTGAAGGTAGTCTTGGTATAGACGTAGTTCGGAACAACTTCAGCGGGAAGCGTGACAAACACATCCTTAGTGCCTGCGGAGAACGTAACCTTGGTCGTGCCGCCCGCACTGGAAGAAAGCACCGTATCACGCGAAAGCGTGGTACCTGACGACGTGTAGGTACCGATACCGACTTCCCATTCAGAACCACCGGCAATCGTATAATAGGTAGTGTTCCCGTCACCGATAACTGAGAAGTTCTGAAAACCAGTAGGCGCAGTCCCGCTAAGGGTAACCGTGCCCTGACCAGTCGTAGTCGTAGTATCTTTTACGCGATCCGCTAGAACCAAAGCCATTTAGGCAATCCTGATGATAGCCGCCGCATTGGTAGCCGCCGGGAAGATGATGGTGAAATCACCAGCCGTGGAGGTCTTGTCCGAACCAAAGTCCAGCACGCACACAGCCGCATTGGTCAGGGTGGTGTTGGCGTTGGAGTTAGCGGACGGAGTGCTGTTGTAGATCAGCGCACCGCGAGCCGTGATGGTCGCGTTGGCAAAGGTAAGGTCGCTGAAATCCGTAAAGCCAGTACCCGTCGAAGCGGTGTTGTTGGACGTAACCACACCCAGATTGGACAGCGAACCGCCACCAGCCGAGTAGTTAGTACCAGAAACTTCGTTCGAAGACGTGTACGCCGTAGTGTTGGCGTCGATAGAAGCCGAAGAAGTGTAAAGCGCCAGTTTGAAGGTGTCGCCACCAGTAGCGCGGAAGTCATGCACGGCCAAGAGAATCTCAGCCTTGAAGCTAGTGCACATCGCCTGCGTAATCGCCATGTAAGTCTCCTTAATTATCTAGAATTTTAACCAGCTCTGGGTAGCCAGCCTTGTTGAACTTACTAACCAGAGTCACGTTGTGAGCCCTAACGGCCTCATTCATGTAGTACACAAGCACGGAGCGAATGCTGTCTTTGAACGCTTCGGCCTGCTCACGGATAGCCGGGTGCGCATTACCCCCGACATAAATGATCTTATCCAGAGCCCGTTCAGCCAGCTCTTCGGGAGACGCACCACGCCCTTGGGTCGCCTGCACCATAACGCTGCCAATGTTGCCACTAATAACGTCAAACATCTTATCTCACCGGGTAACGGACTTGCTGGGTTCTGTACATATCCTGCCGGTTCTTGCCTTCCGCCAGTGCCTTCAGTTGTGCCAGAGCTTCGTTGTACCGATTTTGGTACTGCGCCACTACGTCAGCTTCGCTCTTCATGTAAGTCGCGGCTTCCAACAAAGACCCGTAAAGCAGCACGGTGTCGAAGTTATCGCCCAACCACGACGTACCAGCAGTCACAATAGACGGCGGGTAGTAGAAGTAATGTAGCTCCATGTTGTAGTTGGCATCGGGTGTCGGGCCAAGAATGTAGGAGTTCTGGTCAAACATGGCGTAGTGAGTGGGCTTGCCAGTGGTTGCCGGGTACGGGAACGCCTCACGGATGTAGTTAACATCCTTGTTCAGCAGGTATTCATACCCACCAGTAACCGGGTCGATCACAGCCAAAGAGAAGTTAGCCAGCCAGTCAGACGGTACGCTCAGGTACATATTACCCAAGGAGGCATTACCCGTAACGTTCTTACGCAAGTCCAAAAGCTGTACATTGTTATAGATACGGGTTTCAGCCTGCTCTATAAACGTATCAATCTGCTGGGTAGACGTAAGACCGCCAGACCCCTCCGTATCCGGGAAGTCGTTCTCAGTATAAGCCTTGATCGTGCTGACAAGCGTGGCGTAGTTCATTTAGCCCATCTTCGTGCTGTGACCAGTACCCTTCGTGGCCGCACCAGTGCCGCGTGTCTTCTGCGTCTGGGTGTTAGCGACGTTGTTCGGATAGCCACTGTTACCGTTAATCGGAACCGGCTTCGGCTTCCTGTAAATCTTCTCGGCCATGTTAAATTCCCGCCTTACGGACAGAGCGCACGGACTTCTTCTGGTTCGCCACCTTGGCGAGACCACGGCCCATATCCTTCATCTGCATATTGGTCTTGCCGCCCTTAGCCAACTTGGTCATCGGCTTACCCGGGTGCATACCCTTTTCGTGCTTATGGACAGCGGCCTTAACCATGGCCTTGTCCTGCTTGATATCGTTCTTAGCCATATTCTACTCCTATGTAGTCTGTATAGTTACGGTGCCTACCTGACCCTGTCCCAAAAGGGTATTTACAAGGCCAGACAGATTTAACGGATTATTCAACCCTACCGGGTCCCATCCCCACTGTATAACACGGCTACCACCAGAAGGCGTGCCAAAAGCATCCTCCGCGCTGGGGACCGGCGGGTTTACCGTCAGGATTTGCAGGCCAGTCAGACCGGCCTGAAGGTAGCTGTTATCCCGACGCGGGTTGCGCAGGGCTTGGGGGTCGTCCACGGGGTACATACCCAGCTGGAGCTGGGGCTGGTCGGGTTCCCAGCAGGTGGGGCAGACCAGAATATTGACGTTTTTTGTCTTGATGACGAGCTGCCGGAGTTCTTTCAGCTTATATCTGAAGCCGCATCTATCGCACTCTGCGATAGCCTTTTTACCGGAAGCAAACCTATTGGGCATCTACGCCCCCTAGAAGAACATCTGGCGAGGGGCCAGACGGAGGGAGGCTTTCTCACGGTCCTCATCCGCCGCCAACTGCCACTGCTCGTCGTACATGGCCTTCAGCATGGGCACCCGTTCAAGGGCATCTGGGATTTTCAGGGCCAGATAATAGGCCAACCCAGCCACCATGCAGGGCAGCATACGAAAGGGGATATCCTGCGTATCGACGCCATTTCCGGCGTCCTGAATACGGCGCAGCCGCCAGTATACGAAGGTGTAGTAATTGCTCTGGTCGGGGCACGGCCAGACGTTAATGTTCGGGTAGTCAATACCCGTAGCCACATCCGTACCCGCAGGTTGCCCGCCCACCGGATACTTTGCACCTGACTGCCTGTTGATCCAGACCTGAATGGGACGGCCTTGGGTCAGCTTGTTGGGGATGGTAGCGTAAGTATCTACGCTAATACGGGTAATATTGATGTCGGTCTGGTTGATACCCGACTGCGTACGAATCACGTGGTCCAGCAGATCAATCGTGTCTGCAGGAAGGTTGTAGGTAACCGTCCCCTGAACCATGGGGATCGACCCCTGTTCAATAGTCCAGAGATTTATCCCCTTATTTGCCCACTCTATTGTCAACAGGTTCAAACTACGACGCGCTGTACGCAGGTCGTAACCAGTACGCAGCTCTACCCCGCACCGTTCGAAGGCTTCTTCGATCAGGTTATTGAGGTCTAGGTTAAACGAAGCCGATCCAGAAGTGGTCATCTGTACCTTGCCGTTTTACTGGCGATAGCCTTGGGTTGCTTGACGAACTGTTTGCCCTTGGCGGTGCCTTCCCGCTTTGCTTTAGTAGTAGCAGCATATTCAGCCGAGGAAAGGGACTGACGAGCCGCCTTAGGCAGATACCGCTCGCCTGTCGCCTTAGACCCCTGTGTGGAGGGTTTGCCAGACCGAGTTCCCCAGTCTTCCTTAGTCCACTTGGACAGGGACTTCTGGGCTTCAGTCTTGGGGCCTTTATACCCCCCACCGGATTTCTTGTATCGCTGAGTAGCAAGCTGGGCTTTACGGGCAGACCATTGACCCGGTTTGCCGCCTTTGTCGCCAGCTTTTACACTGGCGACAACACGCTTCCACTTACTCTCGTCGGTACGAGCCATTACTTCTTCCTAAAACCCTTCAGCATCTCAGCGAAACGAGCCCGCTGACCAAGCTTACCGGGGGCCTTAGCAGCCTTAGCCAGTTTCTTAGCCGGGATAGGTTCGCCCTTCTTGGCACCAAGGCTGGCACGGAGAGCACCGGGCTTCTTGATAGCCTGCTGAATAAACTTACCACCCTTGGCCTTACGACGACTTTCAGGGACGTACGGCTTCCCATCGGGACCCTTGACCAGAGGCTTATTCCCAACGATATCCTCATCGCTAGGCCCCAGACGCTTCATCGGGGCCTCTTTCTTCGGTTCAGCCTTCGGGCGCGGGCGGGTAACGATTTCGTTAATACGGTCAAATTGTTCCTTAACCGAACCTGCCGCGTTGTACTTCTTCACCTTGCCGCCCTTAGCGTACATCTCGACCTTATCCGGGTTGTCTTTCCGGGTGATCGTCTTTGCCTTAGGCATCTTGGAAGCCTTGACGGCCCCCATACCACGAGAAGAGCGCATATTACTTGCAGCCCTTCATACCACCGCGAGCCATGGCGATCTGCTTGCCCTTGGTCTTACCCTTCTTGGCAACGCCGTCAGCCGACTTGTGACCAGCAGCCAGACCACCACCGGCCATCTTCTTCATGCCACCCTTGGCGTACATTCCGCCCATGTTCATCTTCTTCATGTCAGTACCTTTCTTTGTTGTGAACTCACGCCCCACGGATTGCGGGACGCCTACTTTCTTTGCAAACGACGGATTGTTCGCCACCGCCTGCATAAACTTCTCCTGCTTAGCGGACTTAGCAGGCATTACACCATCTTCCCACGAGTTTTACCCCGCTGCGCAATTCCGTCCGCACGCTTGGAAGTGGAGGTCTTTGTCTTCTTCTTGGCCTTGGCTTTCACCTTGCCACCCTTCTTGAACGGGGTCGGATTAGGAGCCATAGGTCCCCGGGTACCGTTATTCTGGGCAAAAGCCGGGGGGTTGGCGTTACCAAAACGAGCCTGCGGAGCCTGAGGAGCAGGGGGATACGCACCACCAGTACCACCACCCATAACCGGGTTCAGCTGGGACGCTCCGTAGTTTGGGCCGGAAGCCACGTTACCACCATCAGCGTACTTCCTGACCTTGTTAACTACCTTCTTAAACATTTCCTTAAGCCTTCTTATAAATGGCATCTATTTTGGCCTCTAACCTAAGGATACCAGCGTCGAAGCGATCACCCAGCTTCTCCAGATCACGGCTGTATTCTTCACGTGTGATATGATTCCTAGCGACTTCCTCACGGGTCTTGTTCAGCAGGATACCCACCCGGTAAAGCTCATCGAGCTTGCCCTTAAGCATGACACCCATAGCCGCTACCACGGCGCTCAGGACGATGTTCCATACCATCATCTCCATATCAGCAGTTCCACGCCCTAAGGGATTTGTTGATCCGACTGTTGGGGTCGTTGGCAGTTTTCTTGCTGGTGAGCTTCTTCTTCATTCCGGTCATCCTCGAACAGAAGGACTTTTTACGCGGGCCACCTTCAGGCTGGGGGCGCTTCAGGCCGGGTTTCCCGGGGTTGGCAGCATTGTAGGAAGCACGCCCCTTGGCGTTTAGACCGCCCTTGGGGTTCTTGCCTTCCTTGCGTGTCCACGCGGGGGACTTAGCCATTTGACACCTTCTGTGCCGGGACAACCATGGGATACAGGATGTCGTGACCGAAGTTACCCGTGTACTCCTGCACGCCCATGTGACCCAAGGTTATGGTGGGATCAATCCAGACTTCGTAGCCAGCCTCACGGACGCGGTCACAGAAGAGGAAGTCCTCCCCAATGTAGCCTTCGCGGGTAACCTTGAAGTCAAATACAGCGCTCAGGTCCTTGCCCGCACGCTTGTCGAAATAAGTCCAGTCCGGGTTCTCAGCCACCAGCTTCTCGAACACACCGCGCTGCACCCACATAAAGGCAGTAGCGACCCGCTGCGCACGGACTAACCCCATACTATTCATGGTAAGCTGACCGTTTTCGTCGTGGTCTAGGTCAGCAATATACGTCTTGTTTACATCCCGTACGCGCGGAACCGCAGCGACGATACCCTTCTCCTTGTCACTACCCCAAGCCATGAGCCGGGTAATAGCGTCGGGTTCAAAGTTGATGTCGCTGTCTATAAAGAGCAGTTCGGTGCAGGGGGAATCAAGAAAGTCACGGACCAGCAGGTTGCGAGCGCGAGACACGACAGAGCAACCGCAGATACTACCGATCTGCACGTCGATACCATGCCTAGGCGCTACCTGAGCAAACCGCGCCAAAGAAATAGCCAGCTTCAAGGAAACCTTGAAGTCATACGCTGGCAGGGCGATGAAGATACTACGCCCCGCTAGATCAAACCCTCTTTCAGCCGCCACAGCATCACCCGTAAAAGATGACGGTAGAGGCCGTATTGGTCACAGTGCCGTACAGGCCGTTCTGAGCCAAGATACCCTGATCGGGGATCAGGACATAAACCGAACCTGCATTAGCCGCTGTGGGGGTTTCAAAAGAATACAGAGTGGGACCGCCGCTACCGTCGGTAATCACAACACTGCCCAGTCCAGCCCCGCACATAGCGTAGATAGCCTTGATACGAGCACGGCCAATAGAATTATTACCCTGATCCTTAAAATCCCCCGTAGTAGTCAGGGGCTTAGATGCTTTGACATCTGTCTGCATAGCCATCGGTACTTTCCTTTATGGGGTTGTTACCGATTAGGTGTTGGCAGTGAAGATCGTCGTCAGCCAGACATCAGCAGTCGTCGCAACAGCCTGCAACCACGTCTGACCTTCCATCGTCACCGACGCACTGCCATTGATGGTGTCTCCGGTGTTCGCGTAGACCACAAGACCGCTGGAGGCAACCGAGCTGTAAACCGTAATGGTCGTGCCAGCCACCGCAGCGGGGAGCTTCACGCCCTTGGTACCGTCAGCAGCCGAAACAACGTTAATGCCAGCCGACAAAGCAGCGGCAGTGGCAAGGTTAGTACCCGTAGCGGCAACAGCCGAAACCGGCTGAACAACAGTACCCGTAACGGTACCAGTCGCATTGCCGGTGACATTACCAACAAAGCCATTATCGGACACAACCGGTCCGCTGAAAGTAGTCTGCGCCATTGAATTTCTCCGTGTAGTAGCACAACCCCATACCGTCTCTACTACGTCTGCTAGGTCAGTCGGTACGGGTGGGGAACCCTAGTTGCGCCGGAGTGTATAGGAAAACACAGGTGGCGCAAGGGTTAGTGATGCCGTTCTAGGTACGCCGCCGCCTCCCTAAGCAAACGGGGGTCGTCTTTAAACCCCCCAAGGGATTTATTGCAGTTTGTGCATAGTAGGGCGCGTACTTTGCCAGTTGTATGGCAGTGGTCTACGGCTAGGCGGCGGGGTAACCCCAACTTGTCCACGGAGGTTTCTTGCCGGTGGCATATTGCGCAGCAGTAGTTTTGCTCGTGCGCCATCCGGTCAAAGTCATCTACGGTTATGCCGTACATCTTTTTTAGGTCAGAATTCTTAGCTGCCCGGGGGTTGTACACCCGCTGCTTACGTGCGCGGTCAGCCCCGTTTTCGCTTTGAATTGGCTCTTTCCAGAACCAGTTATCCGGCCCTAAAGGCTCGTTTGCGCGGAGCCTCCGCAGGGAGCAGCCCCCGGGCTTAGGTGCTACAACGGTAACAAACGCCCAAAAATCTGTCTGCCATTTGGGGCAAAGGCCACCCTTAACGCGCTTATGCCAATACCACGTTTGGTAGAGGGGGTGGGACTCGCGGGAGCCCCAATCTGGGCGACGGGGCTGTTCCAAAGACCCGTGGCGAGAAAAACGGAATAGATGCCTTTCGCACAACCCTGATTTTAATGTCTTCTGGGGGTGCCCGCAATTAGGTACTGTGCAAGGTGGATGCGCCGCATTGCGCTCTTCCCGGTAGTGGTGCCCGCATAGGGTGCCTCTGTACGCCTTGTTCGCACACTGCGGAATAGAACAAGGAGCGGCTGTTTCCAGCCGCTCCCGTTCGTAGTGTTTCCGACAAATCCCCGTAGAAAACACAGGGTTGCCGCAGCCAGCGTAACTACACTCGGTATAAACCACACTAACCTCCCCAAGACTATTGAGGAACTTTGTATGGAGTTATCCGTGAGTTGTCAAGCCGCCCCCTCTGATCCATACATACCCAGAGGATCGCTCCACCCAAACGAATAACGCTCGCGGGCCTTGTAACGGACGTTGCCGGTGTCGAAGTCACCGTCCATCGAATTCGCCATGGGCGAACGGACAAAGTGCTTCAGACCATTCGGAACATCCGTCGTCAGGAACCAAGCGTCGGTGTCGGTCAGGAAGTGGTTAACAGCGTAACCCTCCGGGATCGAACCGTTCGACTTGATGGCGTTGATGTCGTTGTCCGCAGTCGAGACACGCAGTTCGGTCTCAAGCAGGCGGGTGGCAACAAACATCAGGCTCGGCGGCACGATCAGCTTACGCGGCTTCGCCGCAATCAGCAGACCACGTTCATCCGTCCACGCAGCGATCTGAATGACAGCAGCTTCGAGGCTGGTTTCGTTCAGGTCGGCAGGGGTGGCGGGGATGTTCGAGTTAGTGCCACCGGAGACCAGCGGATGCGAAGCGCTGAACAGGGGCTGGCCGTCGCCACCGGGATAATCGGTGTCGAAGCCGTTGTTCAGAGTCGCCGCAGCCTTGGTCTGCTTGGTGTACGCCATGGCACGAGCCAGAGCCTTGGTGTAACGCGAAGACAGAGAGTCGTAGAGGTTGTCCTCAATCGCTTCTTCCGTCAGCGAGAAACCCAAAGAAATGGTTTCGTGGTTGTAGCGAGCCGTCCAAGCTTCCTGCGCATTGTCATACGCAATGGCCGAACCTTCGTTCTTAACCGGAGCAGCCGAGAAGCCCGACAGCTTGGTTTCTTCTTCGAACGAACGTTCAGACGTTTCGGTGTCGTAGATTTCCTTATGCTCTTCGCCATAGCGAGCATATTCCAGACCGAACAGGGCGTTCAGACCGGGCAGAAGCTCCTTAAGGAGCTGTGCGCGTGAAATAGCCATAGTTCAAATCTCCTTACACGCCAGTGGGGTTGAGGTACTGGTGCATACCCTGATTCCACTTCACGATAACTTCCGTGTAGGAACCGGGATTACCAGCAGTAGCAGTCTCAGGCACCACGTCGATAACACGAACCGGCCACGTCGAAGTGGTGGCGGTGGTATTGTCGATAGCGACCCGCGAATTGCCGTTAGTAGTATTACCGGAGTTCTGAACCAGAACCGCGTTATTACCAACCGAGGTACGATTGACATAGCCAATCGTGGTGCCCGAGGAAACAATAGCGACCTTGTACAGCTGGTCCGGGTCATCCGCCACGTAGGCAAAGATGTCCGAAGCAGTAACAGCGCCGGGGTAGGACTGGCGGAACGTCTTGCCGTAGGTGGCATCCGTATAGGTGCAACCGAGGAAAACGCCGACAGGGGTAGCAGCATCAGTACCGGTGTCCTTGTCCAGAGTACCGTCGCTGTTCAGCTTGACCACGTCACCGAAAAAGACGGCAGTCGCGGAGGCCGAAGCGATGGGAATCTGGCGAGTAGCACCAGCAAAGACCTGCCCACCGATCAGATTGATCGGGATCAGCCCGTAAGGGGCTGAGACAGAGGGATAAGCCATTAGTCTCTCCTAGTTATTTGCCTTTGCCAAACGACGTAGTAGAACGCCCTTCCTTAAAAAGCGGCATTCTAGGGTCGTTTTCTCTCATAAAATTACTGTCTACAGACTGAATCTGGTCCCGGTTCTTCTTAGCGAAATATTCTTTACGCTGATCCATGAAACTAGACGGAATCTTGCAGAGCAGCAGTCCAGCGACCTCAATGTTGTCCTTAAAACGACTATTGGGGTCCACCATGGCACGGAACTTGGGCTGTTCTTCGATCCGAACGGGTTCCCAACCTTCTCTCAGCTTGGCCGAGATATTGCGGGGGTCAGCCTGTTGCAGGGTCGAAATACGGACCCACCGATACGCATAACCGGCTTGCTTGTCAGGCTCGGGCAGCGTTGAAGCTGGTTGCCAAGTCTTGGGGCGTTCGGTTTTGGTACGGCTATCAAGTTCGCGTGCAAGTCTTTCTTCGGCCATCTTAGTTCTCCAGCTTTCTCATTTCCCGGGCATATTGCTCAGGGGTTAGACCTAGTTTTTTCGCAATCAACACTTGTGACTGCTTAAGTACGATCTTTTTTGAAGAGGTACTTCTAGACGCTGGAGCGACTACTGTGGCCGCTTTTGTTTCTGCGCGTGCAGTGGGCTTGCCGCCCCCACCAGCGAATTTATCGTCCCCGAAGTATTCGGGGAAACGACGGTGCATTGTTTCATCAATGGACCGCCAGTATTCGTCAGTACCAACGTATTCCCCGCCGTACTGTTTAACCAACTTCTGGTGAAGACCCAGAGCGTTAGCCGTCATTTCTTCATCATTGCCCCACCACGTATTGCGCTCTTGCCACGCACGGGTTTTGGCGTCGATGACAGGCGCTTGTGGTGCCTGCTGTGTATTCTGTGGTATTTCTACCTCAGGTTCCTCTTGCTGTAAAGTCGGCTTGTATTCCTTCAGCCGCTGCACGGCGTAGTTAGCCTCAGACAGCTTGGTCTGGGCCTCCACCAGCTTGTCGGAGTCACCAGCTTCATAGGCTTCTTTATAAGCCTTCTTCGCCTGCTCCAGCTGCATCTCCGACCTGTCCCGATAAGACCCGATCAGTGTCTCCTCACCCCTGCTCAGGGTGGACTTCAGCCGCTTGTTCTCATCCAGCATACGGCGGGCGAGGCTGATAGCCTCCTGCTGCTCCCGAAGAGCCGCCTCCTTCTCCCGGCGCTCATCATGCCAGACCTTCTTCATCTGCTTCAGACGGGTCTTGACCTTATCGGAGTAGTCTTCAAGGTCGTCAGCCTCCAGCTCCTCTACCAGCGCCTTGGGCATCGGGGCACGGCCCCGGTCCTCCGGTGGGGTATCATCCTCCACCTCAATCTCCGGCTTATTCGGCTTGCCAGCCTGCGTCTGGGGCGCACCTTCCTGCTCGACCTCAAACTCAAAATCGTCTTTTTCTTTAGTGTTATCAACCATTTAGCTATTCCTTTTTGTAGGGTTTGTTACCTTTTTATGCACGACTGATTCCCCTAGGGTCTTCGACCACCGCTTCGACGGAGTCATCGTTAATGATCCTGAACTCACGTCCATGGATTTTCACCCGGGTACCGGCGTGCGGACGGGTAAGGATAAAGTCACCCTTCTTGCACCAAGGCCCACTGGGGAACCGCTTATCGTCCTTGTAGCAATCAGGACCCATCTCCACCACAAACAGAGTAGTGGTAAGAAGTTCCTCATGCTGAAGGGTGATGTCAGCCTTCAGGATGCCACCTTCGGTAGTCTTGTCGATGTCAGGGGTGGCGCAAAGAATCCGATATCCGCTGGGGATCGGCAGCTGCTTGGCTTTTTCTTCGGCGGTAGCGGGGAGTACGGTAACGTCTTCTAGATTGTCGGGGTTTGAGCCGACGAGAAGTTCAGTCATCGGAATTATTCAACCTTTCTGCTGTGTCCATAATGGCACTGTTTGCAATCATAAGCCCCCGGATGATTCCGCAGGCGTACTTGTATTCGCCAAAGTCCTTGGCTTTTCCTGTGGCCGTGTCGTCTGACACGATCCTGATTTCTTCCTGTATCTTGTCTGAAAGATATTTCAGTACGTCATTACTCATTCAGTCTCCTCTGGTTTACTTACTTGCGCCGTGGTTCTGGCTTCCTGAGCCATCTCCCTAGCGATATCGACGCCTATACGGAGCTTGGCTTCCTGCTGTTTGGCAGACAGGTTGGCCTTGTCCGTGGCGATCTTTGCACCGACATTCATGCCAGCGATTCTTTCCTGAACGGCGAGACGTTCGCGTTCGATACTGAGCCGGTCTGCCTTTTCGGAGGCATCCGTAAGCAGCTTCTTCTGCTTGATATCGACTTCCTTTGCCTTGAGCTGCAGCTCCTGCTGCTGCATCTGAACAAGGGGGTCCTGCTGCATCTGCTGCGCCTTTTGCTGCGCGGCTTGGGCTTGGTTCTTCTGCGTAAGCTGCTGCGCCGCCATAGCCGCCAGACGGGACACCTGAATTTCGGTCTCCTCGTCCATCTTGGCATCGGGGGCGGGATAGGGGACACCCGCCTGTTCTTCGATCTGGTTGCGATATTCGAAGGCCAAGTGTTCGGAGATGTGAGCCTGAAGAGCCGCCATCATGGCCTGTGCCTGAGGGTTCTGCCCCAACAGCTGGGC
>Ga0222714_10001187_pt1 | contig 29581 bp, 24 predicted proteins | sample C33_3DmetaG_FD_165048 | JGI IMG/M metagenome (GOLD analysis project Ga0222714, IMG submission 165048) | Estuarine water microbial communities from San Francisco Bay, California, United States - C33_3D | ecosystem: Environmental > Aquatic > Marine > Unclassified | place: USA: California... | reverse complement strand
GTTGAAATCCCTTTATAATCAAGCATTTATCTCCAAAAAACGATAGAGATTTTTACTAATTGTCTCAATCACAGGACGGGGTTTGGATTATTGGTGACTTAAAGGTATTAATTGTGGTGACATTAGATATTTACTAAAGTTTTCTTTAGTGTAATCACGTCTAAATAGTACAATGGTCTCGAAATTTACGGGGGTAAGACCAATATTCAGTCATCCCAGTGTCAGATACTAAAATAAACTAGAGTTTTTCTTTAGTCTTTAAAAGTAAAGCAGTTTAGACACATGCTTAGGTGTAGCTTTAGAGCTTAAAAGTAAGCTTGATAGACTTACTTATACACTCATTTAGTAGTAACCTTGTACTACAAAGGTTAGCTCAACCTTGACACATTCGACTAACATGTGAACTTATATCTAACGGTTCAGTCTAAACCAATTCAAGGGCATCACCCCTAACGAATATTTTTTATTTTACCTATTACGGTAGCTTCTGCTGACACATTACCTGCATGAGAATTTACATAAGATGAAACTACTTTATTCCCATCAAGAAACATACGTTCTTGGTTAAAGCAACAACCACAACCTTCACAATAATTATAGAGGTAGCGTTTCTTTCTCTTTATGAAGTTTAAAGCTTGTGCTTTTGTGTTAAATATAATAAAGTCTTTCATATCTGTTCTTATTAGCGGTGAGACTTAATGTTAACTAAGTTAGGTAAAGAGGAGAAGAGCCGTAGCTCCTCCCCTCTGCAAGATTAGGCGAACATCGCAAGGATGTCGTCCATGCTCTTGTAAGAGCTCTTGCTCACAAGCCAAGGAATCTCTTCGCCTGTTTCTTCATCAACGTACTTGTCAATCTGTACAGTGTTAGGATTCACGTACTCGCCTTCCATGTACTTTCGAGAGAGCCTCTTTGACATGTAGATGTTCACAGCACTCTCCTGCTTGCCAGGCTCAGTGTTGATTGTGATGTACTTCTTGTTGTTGACGTTCTCCTTAACGGAGGTTACGAGGTAGTTCTTGCATTCCGCAAGAGTCTTACCGAAAAGTTTGTTACTCATAATGCTTGATGTCGGGGGTTAGCCCCGCTCAATTACACGACGGGGTATAAATTATTGGTGTACCCACTCCTCCCATACATATAAAGTGGTGGGGGGTCAGAAAAAAATTTTAAAAATGCGGGGGGCTAATTTTAAAAAATTAAAATCAACTAGTTCTTCTCTTCCGTATCAGAAGAATCATGGTTATAAAAGAAATAAGGAGAATTTCCATATGATCGGTCTATGTCTTCACTTGTTAGTTGTTCTTTATATAGATTTAGTCTGGGGGGGTTTTCTTTATCAAAGGGTATTATGAAGTCTGGGTTATGCCAACGACATAAGTTATTTGGTTGTGCGCAAAAGTTGCCGTCTTCTAATACGATAAAGTGGTAGCATTTACTGTCTTGGTCATTAGAGTATCCTACGTTTAGTTCATTTAGGTCTCCTTCATAGTCGTCTATTGTGAATAGGTAACGTCCTGATCTGTATTTCTTGTCTCTACAGAATACGTCTACTTTTTTGTTTTGTAGGAATGCGAAGGTTGTTACGGCTATATTGTTGGATTGACAGTCCCAGGTCTGTAGTAGGCTGAGTCGTTTCTCTTCATCTGAGGATAGAGGATCATAGTTCTCTGTATGGCAGAAGGCACTTATGGGCATATTCCAAAGGATTGCGCCAAAGCTTGCCTGAAAGTGAAATAGCAGAGGTCTATTTATCATGCTTTTTACACCAAATATGTACCCAGAAGTATCACTGTCTAGGCCTGTAAATTCTTTTCTAATTAGACATTCGATATATGGGGTATTTGCATTTAACTGAGACATTTGTATATTTGTATTATTAACTTTTTAAACTAAATTACTAATATACAACAATTATGCTACTGAAAAAAGGATCATCTGGTCAAATGGTAAAAAACATCCAAGAGCTACTAGGCTTGACTGCTGATGGTATTTATGGACCAGCTACTGAAGCCGCTGTTAGAGCTTGGCAATTACAGAACAGTCTTCCTGCAGATGGTATGGTAGGACCTAAAACTATGCAGACTATGGGCCTTCTCTCTACAGATACTCCTGAAAGCGAAAGTAAATTGGGAAATCTTCACGTAGAAAGAAAGTATCTTTCTAAAGATGAGTATATGACAGGTTCTAATCCTGAGTATATTTATTTGCATCATACTGCAGGGTGGCATAATCCTTATCAAGTAATTAGTGCTTGGGACGCAGACAACAGGGGTCGAGTTGCAACAGAGTTTGTCCTAGGGGGACCTTCGGTCAAAGGTAATAACGATGAATACGATGGTGTTCTTGTACAAGCTTTTCCTCAAGGTTGTTGGGGATGGCACTTGGGTACAGGGGCTGGGCATATGCACCGCAACTCTGTAGGTATTGAAGTTTGTAACTTTGGATATGTTAAGGATGGTAAAACTTACGCCAACGTACAGGTACACGAATCACAGATTGTAACACTTGCTAAGCCCTTTAGAGGCCACTCTACATGGCACAGATACTCTGACAAACAAATCGAAGTTTTAAGAGACTGGATCATTGCTATTGGCGAAAGAGATTTTATTGATATCCGTGAAGGCTTGCCTAAGTGGATCAAACAAGAAGGAGCAAAGGCTTTCGAATACAAAGAAGAAGCTGTTTTAGGTAAAGTTAAAGGAGTTCTGACTCACACAAATGTAAGAAAAGACAAGGTAGACATGTTTCCCCAACAAGAGTTGATGGATATGTTGGTTAGTCTGTAAACGTATGGATAAAATTATAATCAACCAAGAACTAGAAAATACTCTCATCGGAGATCTGTGGGAGAAACTAGATAAAGAGACTAGTAAGTGGCCTAAGGATCTTAAGTCTACTGAAGTTGGATTTATTTGTTTTGACTTCTACAGATCTGCGTTGGCTGCGCAACAGCTTTTCTATAAACTTAACAACAAGCTTGGATTTACTGAGTCTGTTTGTCAATTAGCTTATATGGGAGTTCCTAAGCCCTGGGAGACTGTAGAAGTTAAAGCAGTTCATTCTAAACTTCTAGAGATGACTGCTCCTTCTATTAAGCAAAATTATAAGAAGCTTATTATCTTTAAGCTAGAATGCACTAAAGATGAGTGTCTAGACTGGGTAGATGCAGAGCTTGTAAAAGCAAAAATCAACACAGATGATTTTATAACCTGCTCGATCTTGAAGTCTAAAGATTGTGACTATAAACTAGGTCACCAAGCTCTTGAAGTTGATAAGAGTAAAGAAAGCCATTCTTTTTATTGGGAACAGCTTTCTTAAACTTTCATAGTTAAATTATTATAATCTGATAGGTTAAACCTCCTTATTTGTAGGGGGTTACGGCCTATGCCTATATTTTTCTTTACTTTTTTTGTTAAAATGCTATATTTGTAGGGACTAGTCTATTATTTACTAATGCCTTATAATAATCCTTTAACCCAACAGGAGTTATTAGATTTAACAAGGTATAATCCTCTGCATCCTAGAGATGGCTCCCCTGTGGAGACCTATATGCCTGAGGGATACCTTTTAATTACTCCTCATGACCAAAATGGTCCTATAAAATATCGTCTACTTGATGCTAGGCACATCAAGGTAGGAATTATGGATCCAGATCGGTTAGGAACTGGAGCTGATGGCGATGGTAATAAATATTTGGCGGATGATGGAACCTGGAAAACAGTAACAGGTTCTGGGGGAGGTACGCCAACAACAACTTCTAATGTATTGATTGATGGTGGGTATTTTACTGCACCTAATAATGCATTAATTGACGCAGGTACCTTTATTTAATTTAGAACAAAATGGCAATAAAAATAAGAAGGGGTACTGATACACAAAGACAATCAATAGTCTTTGAACTAGCTGAGATAGTATTTGTTACAGACACAGAAAAACTGTGGATAGGTGACGGAACTACAGCAGGAGGTATACCTATTGACGATCAGTCTTTAACGTATAACTCCTCTACTAACACTATTACTACAGCAGATGGAAGTACAGTTACCTTAAGCAACATACCCACCCTAGCACAAACAGCTAATTGGGATGATGCATATAACAACACAATAGTCTCTGCTTATATAACGGGAGCAGAAACTAAAACTTTAAATCTAGGCCAAAGAGATGGAGGAACTGTAAGTGTTTCATACAAGGATACTTACGTGTTTACACAAGCATCTCCGTCTGCTTCTTGGTCTATAACACACAACATGAATAAATATCCGTCTGTTACAGTTATTGACTCAGGTAATAACGAAGTAGTAGGAGACGTGATATATTCAGGATTAAACTCACTTACCGTGAATTTCTCAGGGGCCTTCTCTGGTAAAGCATATATAAACTAAAAATTAAAAACTATAAACAATGGCTAAGAAATTTCTCGTCTCGATTGACCTCAATCAAAACGAACTTCAGAATGTAAGGATTCAAAACCTTGCAACAGCGCCTTCATCGCCAGTAGAAGGCCAGATTTATTACGACAGTTCAGCTGGAGATCAAAGTATCTACTTCTGGAATGGTGCTTCATGGATTGATGTAGGAGGAGATCTTAGATCAGTTGTAGCAGGTAATGCTATTTCCGTTAGCGGAACTAGAGACATTACTGTGAACGCTCTCTATGATGATTCTTCTATCGGTAAAAACGGATCAAACCAATTGTTCGTTAAGGCAGGAGGTATTACCAACTCTATGTTGGTTAACTCTTCTTTGACTGTTACAGCTAGCACAGGCTTAGTAGGTGGTGGATCTGTATCATTGGGTGGATCTACTAGTATTTCGCTTGACTACGCAGGTACAAACAACTTCATTGACTCAGCTACTGACCTTGAAGGTACCTCAATCGCATCAACCGATACTATTATCTACCATGATGCAACAGACAACAATGTTAAAAAGGGTCTTGTATCTGACCTTCCCTTTACTAATACTTTAGGTACTGTAACTTCTGTAGCTGTTTCTGGAGCTAATGGAATCACAGTTTCTGGTTCTCCAATTACTTCAAGCGGTACTATTAGCCTTGGTTTATCAAACTTGGCTAACTCTGTTCTTGCTAACAGCAGTGTAACTATTGCTGCAGGCGCAGGTTTGATTAGTGGTGGAACAGTTAGCTTGGGTGGATCTATTCTTTTGGATGTAGGGCCAGGAACAGGTATTACTGTAAATGCTAATGATGTCTCTCTTAAGAACGCAGGTAGCTTAAGTGGTAATACTGTTACTAAGTGGGATGCTGTTAACGGACAACTTGTAAATAGCTCTATCTCAGATGACGGAACTACCGTAACTATTGGAGCTAACTTAACTGTTTCAGGTACAGTAACTTACGTAAACTCTAACACAGTTGAGATTGGTGATAACATTATTCTTCTTAACAGTGACGAGACAGGTACTCCTTCTCAAGACTCAGGTTTTGAAGTTGAGCGTGGTACTGCTTCTAATGTAAGCTTCTTGTGGGATGAGACTAATGACAGATGGACTGTCGGCTCATACAACATGGTTGCTTCTACCTTCATTGGTAATTTAACTGGTAATGTTACAGGTAACGTAACAGGAGATGTATCAGGTAATGCAGGTACAGCTGATGCTTGGTCTACTGCCCGCACAATTACTTTGGGTGGTGACTTAACAGGTAACGTTTCAATCGATGGTTCTGCTAACGTAACCTTGACTGCTACAGTTGCTGCTAACTCAGTAGCCTTGGGAACTGATACTACAGGTGATTATGTAGCAAGTGCTTCTGGATCTAATGGTGTAAGTGTATCTGGATCAGGTGGAGAAGGCGCTGCTCTTTCAATCTCTGGTACTGCTGCAAGTACAACTGCAGTCGGTGTAGTTGAATTAGCTACTCTAGTAGAGACTCGTACTCTTACTGATACTTCTCGTGCTGTAACTCCTGCTTCTTTGGCAGGTCTTAGACATGCAGAAACTGGTCCTACTGTAACAGGACTTTCTCATACTGTAAATCATAACTTGCTTAGCACAGATGTAATAGTTCAAGTATTTGAAATTGCTGGGGGTGCAACTGTTGAATGCGATGTAATTCGTAGTAGCCCGACCCAAGTTACTTTGGGATTTGCACAAAACGTGTTGCAGAATACTTTGCGTATTCTTGTGATGAAAGTTGCTTAATTTTGTAACTATAACTAAGCTGGTAGAGGTTAGTCGCTTCTACCAGCTTCTAAATAAAAATAAATGAGGAATTTATCCAATTTATATATTGATGGTGTAGTTGGAATAGGAACGACTAGTCCACTTAGAAAGCTTCATATTACAGGTGATCTCGCTATCAATGCGAATGGTTCACAATATTACGGTGTATATATTAATGGGGTTGGGGAAGGTGCAAACCCAAATATATTAATAGGAGATTGGCATAACTCAAGCGCTAATATAACTTGGGATAGCACAAACAACTTTCTTCGTATTGATGCCCAGCATTCCACTTCTGGAGCACCAATTGTATTCAGTGGTAACGATGCAGCTATTGAGTATGGTAGGTTTACGGCCACTGGTAATTTTGGCATTGGCACTACTAGTCCTAGTGAGAGGTTAGATGTAGACGGAAAAGCAAACATAAGAAGTACTTTATATGCATATAATGGAGTTTTAGGGTCTAATGATAATGCTACCTCTAAAGGGCAGATGCTTAATTATGCAATATTAAAATTAAAACCTTCTCAACAAAACTCTGGAACATTAGCTTTTGCTCAGGTAGATACGGGTAATTCTATTGGTATGCAATTTACCAATGGTGCTGGTACTGCTGATTGGGATATATCAATGCAACCGTTTGGAGGAAGGGTTGGAATTGGCGATGTTAGTCCAAGTTATACTTTAGATGTAGCAGGTACAGGTAGGTTTACTAACAACTTATATAGCACTAGTACTTCTGAAGATGCAATTAAAAGCAGGTTTATATCTGGAGCTGCTAGTGGTTCAACAAGTGATGGAACTCTTTATTTGCAGTATAGTAAATCTCAAAATGTATCTATAGGAGAAACAAGTACAGGTGGTTTACACGTTGCAGGTAACGTCGGCATTGGTACTACTAGCCCTGCCCAAAAACTAGAGGTTAACGGAGGGTCTTCATATCCAGACATTAGAATAAGTGCAACGGGATTAACATCAAGATACTTAGAAATAGGTATGGATAGCGCTGTACAGCATTCTATTGGAGCTTTTGGCGCAGGCACTTACCTTACATTTAAGACTGTTGGTACAGATAGAATGGTTATTGATGCTAGCGGCAACGTTGGTATTGGTACTGCTAGTCCGAGCACAAAACTTCACGTATACGGAGACCTTTCCGTTGGTGGAGATGGCTCTGATGCCATCCTTAGGTTTATTGAGACAACAAACGGCTGGACAATCAGACACGTAGCTGTTGGCAATCGCCTTGCGATGTCAAACGTGCTCGGAGGAACTGACCACTTTAATATTCTTGAGACGGGAGAAGTTGGGATTGGAACAACTAGTCCCGCACACAAACTAGATGTAACAGGGGGTGTATTTGCAGATTACTTTCAATTAGACACAGCAGCAACTCCTACTCCTGCACAAGGCATGTTCTTTTGGGATGCAGACGAAGACACAGTAGGATTACAAGTAAACGGATTAAATTATGAATTAGGTCAAGGGCTTTATTGGGTAGCCAAAAACCAAACAGGCTCTCAGATTGATAAAGGTACTCCTGTATATGCAAGCGGAACGCTAGGAGCATCTGGAAGATTGCTAATCAGCCCTATGATTGCTGATGGAAGTATTGAAGCAAAGTACTTTTTAGGTCTTGCAGCAGAAGATATAGCAAATGGCACTGATGGAAAAGTAATTACACAAGGTAAAGTAAGACAACTTGATACAAGTGGATATGGTGCAGCGGGTAATGTGTTGTGGGTATCAGCGTCAACTGCTGGTCAATTAACGCATACTAAGCCTACTGGAGCAGGTGATATTGCCTTGGCTGTTGCTTTTGTTGTAGACTACGCAAGTAATGGATCTATAGCAACAAGGGTTTCTAACTTAGACGAGAATATAGTAGGTGTTATTTCTACACTAGATCAAGTTACAACTGCTGGTAATACTACAAACAATGATGTTGAAGTAGGAGGCTTAAATGTAGATAGTGGTACATTGTATGTCGATAGCACTAATAATCGTGTAGGTATAGGTACTACTAGCCCTGCTCAGAAATTAGACATTTCACAAGGAAGTATATTTCTTTCTGGGTCTGGTTCAAAATACTTATATATCCGTAGATATGATGGATTAGGTACTCACTCATTTGGTGTAGGTTCTGATGAAAAACTAATACTAAGTCTATCTGGCAGTAATCCGTTCATCATTGATGGCGGTAACGTAGGTATAGGTACTAGTAGTCCAGGAGAAAAATTAGATGTTGCAGGAAACATTAAGGCTCAATACAACGGAAGTAACTATTCAAGAATAGGCCAAAACTCTAGCGGTGGATATTTGCAAGCATATAGCGGAGCAGTAGAGAAAATAATGCTTCGTAGTTATGGTGATAGTTTTATTAACGGAGGTAATGTAGGTATTGGAACTACAACTCCGAGTAAAAAGTTAGACATTGTAGCAAGTGATTCAGACGGTGTTAAAGTTTCAGGAGGAACAAATGGCAGATATGTTGAAGTTACTTCAACATCATTAGATTTTTATACTACATCCGTGTCTGGGTATGGAATGGCAAATCTAGTGAGAAAAAATAGTGATGGTTCTATACTTGGTCATATATCTGGGGCTTTTGGCTCCGCAGATACTTTAACTTATACATATTACGGAGGAACAGCGTATAACAACGCTGCTATGTACATACTGTCTTCTAATAACAACGTAGGTATCGGGACGACTAGTCCAAGTACTGCCTTACAAGTTAATGGAGTAATTACGGCTACAGGTGGGAATTCAACAAACTGGAATACTGCTTATTCTTGGGGGGATCACTCTACGCAGAGTTATGCTACTCAAACATACGTAAACACTCAAATCTCTAACCTAGTAGATTCTGCTCCTTCTACTCTTGATACTTTAAATGAGTTAGCGGCAGCATTAGGTGATGATCCTAATTTTGCCACTACCGTTACAAACAGTATAGCAAGTAAAGTTCCTCAAACAAGAACTTTAACTATTAACGGTACTGCTTACGATTTAAGTGCAGATAGAAGCTGGACTATTACCTCAGGACTTCAAGCAAGCGTAGATGCTGCTAAAGTAACCACTGCTGTAGGAGTTGGTACAACTACAGTAGCTACAATTGCAGTAGCTAGTTATGATGCAGCAAGATTTGAGTACGTAGTTAAAAGCGGATTAAATCTTAGATCAGGAACTATAATGGGCGTATGGGACGGCACAAATGTACAGTTTACAGAAACTACAACTAACGATATAGGAGTAACTACAGATATAACTTTTACAGTCGCTATAGCTGGAGCAAATGCTGAACTAAGAGCAAACTCAGGCTTAGGAGGATGGACAGTTAAAGTAGTACCATACGGAATATAAATACAAACATTGTTGGATAGTGAAAACAATAAAAAATGGCAAACGAATTTAAAATTAAACATGGCCTAGTAGTATCTGGAGATACTGCTGTTACGGGAGCAATTACAATCGGTGGAAACACTGCACTTCACACAGGTAACATAGGAAGCTATGCTCTTACTTCTTACACAGAAACAGATACTTTAGCAACCGTTACTTCTAGAGGTGCTAGTACCAGTAGTGCTATTTCCGTTGGAGGACTTATCTCAGCAAACTTTACAGCAAATACTCAAGGATTCTCTCTAGAAAGTGGGGATGCTAATTCCACAACCTATAGGTTTGATGCTAATAAGTTTAGATTCTACTCTGGTAACTACGGAGAAATATTCTCTCTTTTAGAAGACGGTAAAGTAGGTATAGGTACTACTAGTCCAGCTGAAAAACTTGACGTGGTTGGAAATATACGTGCTACAAGTTTGTACTATAACGGAAGTGGTGGTGAGTTAAGGATTGATAATAGCTATGGTGGCGGTATTGGATATTACGCAGACCAAAATGGACACACGTTCAATACTTGGGTCAGTAGTTGGCAACCTAGAATGGTGATTACAGATGCAGGTAATGTAGGTATTGGAACTACATCTCCATCAGAAAAGCTTCACGTTAATGGCGCAGCAATATTTGATGGAGGTGCGGGCAACTCGTCTACTGATTCCGTATTGTATGTAACCAAGTCAAACAATAATGACTGGGGTCTTTATGTAAATGCTAGCGGTCTTGATTATGGTATGTATACCAGAGTATCTAATTCTGCTGGATATGCTTTTGGTATAAATAATGGAACTACTTGGACTACAAGAATTACTGGAGATGGTAGAGTTCACTTAAATAATAAAGACACAATAGCTTCGTACGATTCTTGGCTTAGACTTAATCAATCTGGAGAATATGGTTCTGGTGTATACACTCCTGGTTTAATGAGAGCTGATGGAGGTTTTCAAGTAAGCGGAAGTACAGTATGGCACGCAGGTAATGATGGAAGCGGAAGTGGATTAGATGCTGATTTATTGGATGGACAAGATTCAAGTACATTTTTAAGAATTCTTTCTGGAGGCTCCGAAGCCAATTTAGATTCTTATACAGATAATGGTGTGAGATCAGTAAGCTTTACTGGACACAGTCAACATTTATTGTCTTGGAATGTTGGAGGATCTACAGGAACAGTTCAACAATTGTTTCATTATGGTGTACCAAATAACGGGTGGAAAATCAGAAATAAAACTGATAATTCTTCTTGGAGTGACTGGGGCTATGTTGTTATGGCTAGTTCTAACCAGGGGCTTATTTCAGGTACTATTGCTACCCAATCATGGGTTAACTCACAAGGATATTTAACATCATCTTCTTTGTCAGGCTACGCCACTCAGACATACGTCAATACCGCAGTAGCCAATCTAGTAGACTCAGCACCTGGGACTCTGGATACATTAAATGAATTAGCAGCATCCCTTGGTGATGATCCAAACTTTGCAACTACTGTAACGAATAGTATTGCTACTAAACTTCCTTTATCTGGTGGTACATTGACTGGTACATTAAAACTACCTAATTTATGGAGTAGCTCAGACCTTGCTACTAATAGCTTTTATGTTCAAAACGCTACGGATGGTTTTGCTTTTGGTATAGGAACTGACGTATCATCTTGGTTTAGTTGGGATAGTACTGCAGGTGTAAAAAGAGCAATAGATGTATGGAATGATGGAAGTAAAATACTTCTTGGTGATGGCGGTCACGATGTTGAGATTAAAAATAATTTGTATGTCCCTAATCACATTTTTCATACTGATGACACTGACACTTACATGCAGTTTCATGCTGCCGACCAATGGCGTGTAGTTACTGGAGGTACTGAAAGACTTGAAGTAACTAACGCGACAACGAGCATAACAAATAATCTTGCTGTAACTGGAACTGTAACTGGAAGTAACTTAAACATATCAAACTGGAATACCGCATACGGCTGGGGAGATCACGCAAGTGCTGGGTATTTAACTTCGTTTGATATAACTACACAGACGGATAGTAAGTACTTAAGAAGTAACGCCAATGATAACTTTACGGGTCGATTAACTAATAACAGTATGAATGAGACCCCTTCTTATGATAAAGGGGCGATTAATTTACAACCAAGTGCAAATGGTGGTTCTATTGGTATAACATTCAGAAGTAAAGTTAACAGTACTTCAGATGCGGGTTACATTTGGTGGTATGACGATAATGATCACTATAATGAACTCAATTCAACCGAAAATGGAGTTCTTCTCATTGCTGTTCAGAATGACGGTGGTGCCACATCAGAAGATGCCATTGCCTTAGAATCCTCAGGTGATATCTACTTAAATGCGGGTGTTGCAAGTGGTGCGATTGGTAGTGGTGTTTGGAATGCGGCAAGAGGTAATGTTTATTTAGGGTATGCTGGTGATAGAGCGAGAGTATTATCTACGGACGATGGTAATCCTTCAAATTGGAACACTGCTTATGGGTGGGGAGATCATGGAACTGCAGGATATGCTTTAAGTACTGATTTATCTGCTTATCTACCATTATCAGGTGGAACTTTAGGAGGTCCATTAACTATTAACGGTAGTCTTATAGTAAATGGAACTATTACAGAAAACTCTTCTATTAAGATAAAAGAAAATGTAGAAGATCTGAACGGTTCGCTTGAAAAGGTAGTAAATTTACATCCAGTATCTTACAATAAGATTGGGTCTCAGAATACAGAACTTGGTCTTATAGCAGAAGAGGTACAAAGCGTATACCCCGAATTTGTACAATATGACGAAAACGGAGAACCAATAGGCGTAAACTACTCACGTCTAACAGTTGCTTTAATAGGAGCAGTACAGGAATTAACTAAACGAGTAGAAGAATTAAGAAATAAAATAAATGGCTAATTTATTATCAAATACTACAGTAGGCGGGAATAGTGTAATTCACGTTGGTAACATTGGGTCTCATGCTTTAACAAGCCTTCCATCAAACGCTATAACCACAACAGGCGGGCAGACGATTGCAGGTATTACTTACTTTTCAAACGGTGAGTCAATAAACCTTTATGGTATTCGTGGTAGGTTTACTAACGAGTACATTCATCTTTATAATAAAGTAGGTATTGGACATCCATCAGGATGGGGTCAAGGAGAAGGCAACACTCCCAACTTTGGCCTTTCTACTTATGGTGGGATGAACATTGCTTACGGTTCAGACAACGGGGCAATTATAAACACTTATACCAGAATAAATAAAGACTGGGGAGGAGGAGATTATGGTGCTGAAGCATTTACTATTCGTGGAACATATCCTTCTATTACATTAAGAAGTACCAATGCTAACTATAAATGGTTGCTGCATACTGATTCATCTGGTAATTTTAGATGGTATACTGGAGGATCGGTGGATGACAACTCTTGGACTAATAGATTTACATTTACAACAAGTAATCACTTTTATGTCGAATCGGGTAGTGTATATGCTCAAAGTTTTATTGACGTTGATAATACTGGTTATTACTTAAATCCCGCAAGCACGTCTAATCTTAATGCTGTTGGTGCTGAAAGTGTAACTACTCGTTATTATACTCAGAGCGCAAATGGCGTTCCTAGCAACAACTTAGGGTCTCCTACTGTTACGGAGATGGCTCTATTTAACGAGCAGTTTAATAACAAGACTGCTTTTCTAGATCCAACTAGAATAACAATCTGGCAACAGGTTAACAATGGAGATGCTTGGCAAGATATTACTTCTAATTACTCCCAAACAGAAATAAGAAAATTTATTGCTGGTTACGATACTACTGGAAATATATTTGTACCTAACGCAGTTTATTCTTTTAGAATCGAAGTTACTCATCCTAGTTATGTGTTTGCTAACGCTGTATATTTTTATTGGTCCTCACAATCACATAGTACTAAACTTCACTTATGGGCAAGACGGACTGATAACCAAAACTGGTATCAAATAAGTTCCTCAAGTACGAATGTAAGCTCTTGGCCTGGGCATTTATATATGCCTTTTAATAGTATTCCTTGGCATCCAAGCGCTAACAGTTCAAGTCACTATGATATATTAAGATTTGAATTTATTCCTAATTGGTCTGGTCATGCTACTTACGGAACACAGCCTATTTATCTAAACAAAATGCAAGTATGGGGTGGGTATCCAGCAGGAACCCGTTTCCCTTATACTGTAAACGAGTATGGAGACTTTACTGCAAGAAGACACATTACAGGCGATATTGTATATGCTACTGGTGGTAATTCGAGCAATTGGAACACCGCTTATGGATGGGGCAATCATGCCTCCGCTGGATATCAAGCTGCATCTACAGCAATTAATACGGGTAACATTGGTAGCCAGTCTGTAAGTTATGCAACAAGTGCTGGCAACTCAGCAACTACATCGCAAACAACATTTAGTAGTTTAACTGTAAATAACAATTCAACATTCTCTGGTCAGAGCAGTTGGTTTGGGGGATATGGTGGAGGATCAGGACCTGGTATAGCTCTTGAAAACTTAAGCACATTTGCTAGATTCGCATTTTGGGGTCTTGATTTCTACGACTGGAATCACGGAATACAAATGACAATAGATAATAATTATGTGTCTGCAACCAATTCTTTCCGTGCACCTATCTTTTACGATTCCGCAGATACTACATACTACGGTGATTTTGCTAGCACTTCTTATTTGAGACACTTGTCTGTGGGTGATGTTAATGCGTCTAACGATGGTAGTTGGAATGCACGGTTAAATCTAACAGGCTCTTACCACGCAAGACTTGATGTTAAGAGTAATAGTGATGGTATTATCACTACAATGTATTCGCACACTGGCAACGGAGTAGGAAAAGTTGGAACTATGTCTAACCATCCATTAGCATTTATGGTTAATGGTGGTATTGCTGGTTATGCCTATGCTAACTACTTACAAGGAGTTGATTCTGTTAGAGCACCAATCTTCTACGATTCTCAGGACACTGGTTACTACGTAGACCCTAATAGCGAATCTAAACTTCGCAAATTATGGATTAATAATGGTGGAGCAGGTGCCGTGAGTTGGTCTACTGGTCTAAATATGGGTGATGGTTCTAACTATTGGAACCTAATTCAAGATGCTGGAGTTGCTCGTCAAAGAAACTTCGGTACTGGAGGATATGATTGGTACAATAATACGGCAAGTACTCAAATAATGTTATTGAGTAATGCTGGTAATTTAAGTGTTTCTGGAAACATAACAACTGCTGGAAACGCTGTTATCCACTCTGGAAACATCGGGTCTCAGAGTGTGTCCTACGCCACAACAGCAGGTGCACTGAGCTCAATGAATATATCTCAGTTTACTAATAACTCTGGATACATAACAGGATACACAGAAACAGATACACTAAACTCAGTAACAAGCCGTGGTAATACAACTGGAAATAATATTATCACATCCGCTAATGTATATGCAAGTATTTTTTATGACTATAATGATAACGGATATTATGTAAACCCAACTAGTTCAAGTAGGGTAAGTAGATTGTGGGTAGATAAACTTGGAGGAATTGGAACTTATTCATGGGTAGATGCTGCACTTACTACATCTTCTATTGAGATTGTAAACCAAGTAGGAGAAAACGGAAGTCTTCCTCCTACTCTTGCATTCCACTGGTATGGTGACGGAGGACCTCAGTTTAGACTTGCTGCCGATACAAGTAATATTCTTTATCTTGAATCTGCTGCTGCTGGTAGTGCTAATACTGCTACAAATAGTACTACTTACTTTAATTCATTAAGATTAATTTGTCAAGACTCTATTGGACTATACGTTAATGGAAATGGAGTTTGGCACAGAGGAGATTTTTCTAGTACTAATATTTCAAACTGGAACACGGCATATAGTTGGGGCAACCATGCATCTGCAGGTTATCTGACATCTTCAAGTCTTAGCGGATACGCTACTCAAACCTATGTAAACAACGCAGTTAGTGCTTTAGTAGATTCTGCACCTGGTACATTAGACACGCTTAATGAACTAGCAGCTGCATTAGGAGACGATCCTAATTTTGCTACAACAGTTGCAACCTCTATAGGTACTAAGTGGACACAGGACAATACGAAAATCTCTAATTGGGACACTGCATACTCTTGGGGTAATCACGCAAGTGCAGGATACCAATCGGCATCTACTGCTATTACTACAAGTAACATAGGAAGCCAATCAGTAAGTTATGCTGCAACTGCAGGTAGTTCACCATACTTATCAGCACTTGGTGATTATGTATTTTCAGCTTCAACAAATGGTAGAGATTTCTCCAGGGGCATTCAAACATCGTTTGTTAGTGCATCTCAAGGATATCCTGAATATGGTTCAGTTGTTAGAATAGCAACATACAGTGGACTTAATGATGGCAGTACAGCTGAATTATATTTTCCATATAGCCCAACTTATGGTGGTTCTTCAATGCGTTATAGACTTGGAGTTTATAATAATGCTGGATGGACTGGATGGAAAACAGTAATAGACTCAGATAATATTAGTTCTCAGTCTGTATCATACGCTTCAACTGCTGGTTCTGCTCCTAATGGAAGTAATATTAATAACAATTACGATGTAGCTGTTGGTAACGGAAATGGATTAAGATTCTGGGGTGGATCTGATTCTTATAAGATTAGTATGGGTGTAGGTTCTTTGTATCAATATGGACCCGTTACTGACTACTCTATTAAGACTCAGATGAATGATTCAAGTACAGATAGAGGGTTTACTTGGGGAAGAATAAGCTATGCTCCTATTGCTGCGCTTAATTCTACTTCTGGAGACATGGAGATTGCTGGCTACATGAAGTCTTATGGATACCGTGGTAATGGTAACGTAGGTGGAACAGGTGCAGCCTCATGGCACCCTGATGGTATTTATGTGGGAAGTACACAGTGGTTGTATGGAACTATGTACAAAAATGGATCTAGTATCTATGATGTTGGAGAATTAAAAATGAATGGAGGTCCATACCTACAAACATATAATGACCGAAATTTAATTGTAAAAGGAAGTAGCAGCAGTGATGTAGGTATTGAAGGTAAAAACGCAGCGGGTAGTAATGTTTTCCAAATTTATGGTAACGGAAGTGACTACGGTTTCTTAAACGGAACATGGGCAGCTTGGGATATTAGAAAGACCAAGAATGGTGCTTTATATATGAATGATACCAGTGGTTATTATCTACATACAAATAGCACTTCTAACTTCTACGCTCTTAACATTCAAGGTAATGCAGTAGTTCATGCAGCTAATATTGGGTCTCAATCAGTAAGCTATGCAGCAACTGCAGGTAGTGCTGGTTCTGTATCTGGTTTAACTTTAACTTCTTCTAGCAATGGAATTAATCCTGACAGTGTTACACAAAACCAAATAGGTTATAATACAAGTGTAAGTTTGTTTGGTCAAACTGATGGAGGTCTTTATTCTTCTGCTTATAGTTCTGCTTGGATTCACCAAATTTATGGTGATTTTAGAACAGGGCAGATTGCTATTCGTGGTAAGAACTCTGGAACATGGCAGTCATGGAGAACTGTTTTAGATAGTGGTAATTATACATCATACTCTCCTTCTCTTACAGGTAGTGGGGCATCTGGGACTTGGGGTATCAATGTAACTGGATCTGCAGGTTCAGTAGCATGGACTAATGTAAGTTCTCGTCCTACTGCTTTGTCTCAATTCACCAACGACTTAGGCAACTATGGCGGGTGGTTAACTACAAGTGGTAAAGCTGCGGATTCTAATTTATTAGATGGGTTAGACCTTCACACAGGTAGGAATAACGAAGCAAACAAGGTAGTAAGAACAGACGCTAATGGATATATTCAAGCAGGATGGATTAACACTACTTCAGGAGACAACGGCACAACAGCTATTAGCAGGATCTACGCCTCACAGGATGGATATATACGATACTACACGCCTGCTAACTTTAGAGCGCAAATAACTGATGGTGTCTATCAGCCTGTAGGTTCTTATGCAGCTGCTTCACATACCCACACACCTTCTCAAGTTGGTTTAGGTAATGTAAGCAACGCTGCTCAAGTAACAACTACATATAACTCGTCCCTTAACTCTGACTCTCGTAACTCTCGTGGTGTTACTCGTTTGTACAGAAGGGACTCAGATTCAGACTATTCTGTGCAAACTTACTGGACTGGATCATATTGGAGGCTATATGGATACAATGGTGACTCTAATCATGCTGACACCCATGTTGGTTATGCTGATTCTGCGGGCTCTGCTAATTCGGTTGCTTGGACTAATGTATCTAGTAGACCGACAAACCTATCCCAATTCACTAATGACCTAGGAAACTATGGTGGTTTCTTAACTTCTATTACTGCACATACTCATGCTATTAGTGATATTACGGGTTTACAGAGTGCCCTAGATGGTAAACAAGCTGCTGGGTCATATGCTGCTGCTTCTCACGATCACGATAGAATATTCTTGACAGACTCTAGAGGCGCATCAAGAGCCCCCTCTTATTACGATGACAGATATGCTCAATGGGATTTCCAAAATACATCTGATACTGGGGCAGGTGGAGATAGCTGGCATGGTTTGCTAACTGTTTCTAAATGGACCGTGTGGGATGCATCTCATAGACAAGAGCAAATTGCATTTACTGGAGATGATCTCAAGAGAAGAACTGCAAGTTCTGATTCTGCTTGGGGTTCGTGGAAAACAATCCTTGATTCCTCTAATTACTCCTCTTATGCACAACCTGCTGCGTCTGCAATCAATACAAGCAATATTGGGTCACAATCTGTAAGCTACGCAACAAGCGCAGGTTCAGCTTCTTCTGCAACAAATGCAGATACAGTCGACAGCTTACACGCTTCTTCTTTTATAAGATCAGATGCATCAGATGACTTTAGCGGCAACTTGACAAGCGGAAGTGGAAACTGGATTAAATTCACACACTCTAGCCAATCAGACAGCAATGACGGTAAAATAGGCTCTGGAGTATTTGGCACAGGTCTTAACATTGTAGGTACTCAGACATCTTCTGGAACGGGTCGCATTATTCGCTTGTGGGGAACAGTAATGACTGATACAGGTAATCAGTTTATTCACCAAGGAAATATTGGGTCTCAGAGCGTAGCAAATGCTACAAATGCTACAAATGCTACTAGCGCAAATCTTGTAAACAGATACAGCGTTGTAACAGGAAACACTGATTGGAATACGGTTGGGGTTGCTAATAAACTGGCTATTTATTCTGCTGGTGGATTTACATCAGGACAAAACAATGCTCCCCCAAACTACACCTATGGTTCTCTTCTTTCTTGGAGAGTTACAGGAGAGGATATGTTCCAGATTTACTTCCCTGAAAACTCTGCTAATTCTGATGGCCGTAAGATGTATTACAGGTCTGGTTGGAACGGAACCTTCAGTTCTTGGAATAGGGTCTTGGATATGACTGGCAACATAGCCACTGTACAAGGTTCAAACCAAACGGGTCTTCAGATTTACGCAAATGTAGGGTATAACCAAGACCCCTTGACTTTCTTACACATGAGAGGTCAAGCAGACAACAACTGGGAATCTCTCTACATTCAATTGACTGGAGATGCTGGAGGTCAAAACATTGAGTTTAGACGCTTTGCGCAAGATGGCCGAAATGATCGTATGTGGTACATTTCTAGAATTGGATCTGTTGTAACATTTGAGTACACAGTTGTTACGCCTTCTGATTCTAGGTTAAAGGACAATCAAATAAATATATCTACCCCAATTGACAAGGTTAAAAAGTTAAATGGTGTAGAGTTTGATTGGAACGCAGGTAACTACAAAGGACAACATGATGTCGGTGTAATTGCCCAGGAGGTAGAGGAAGTATTGCCAGAAGCGGTTTCTACTGACGAGGATGGATACAAGGCAGTTGCTTACGATAAGTTAGTACCTCTCTTAATTGAGGCTATGAAAGAACAGCAAGGACTTATTGAATCTTTACAGGCAAGAATATCAGCACTAGAGGGTAATTAATGAGGACTTGACTAATATTATTTATTAAACTATATTTGTAACGTATACAATTAAATTAACATAATTATGGCACTTAAAATCACAAAAAGCATTGGAACCGATAAAGGTATTACCAATGAAGCTTATGTACGGATTGCCGATTACCAAATCTCTAAGAATGGTTACGCTAACTTCCGTATTCAGTTATTTATGAACGCAGCTGATGCTGTCTCTTCTGAGCCTATGATGGCTATGGATGGCAAAATTGCTCGTAACCAAGAAGTTGGTGAGTACTTGAGCGTTCAATTGACTAAAGAGGTAGAAGAGACTTTGACTCGTAAAGTAATGAAAGCTGTTGAGACCGAGGTTACTAAGACCCGTACCATCACTGCTGAAGACGGAACCGAGACAGAAGAGACCTACACCGTAATGGAGATGGTTCCAACCGAGGTAGACGAAGAGTACACTGTTACTAAGACAGTTCCCGATTTGTCTTCTGCTGAAGGAGTTGACATCTTTGCCTTCGGTTACAGCCACCTTAAAGCCAAACTGGCAGCAGCATTTACCGCTGCAAAGGTTGTTGACTGCTAATTTGTCACTTTTAAGCAAACTAATAAGCAATAGCATAAATTTTGCAAATATTCCCCTAACTGGGTAAAACCACCTAAAAGAAATAATATGTCGACTAAATTAAACGAAACTGAAATCGAATCAATCAAAGGATTTCAACAGCGCACACAAGCAGTTATTACTGACTTGGGAAAGATTGAATTGCAAATGTCTGATCTGGAACAACTGAAGTCACAAGTTAAAGAAGCTATGACTAAAGTTATCGAAGAGCAGAATGAATTCTTCAAAGGTATCGAGGAGTCTTATGGAAAAGGACAAATCAACATTGATACTTTTGAATTTGTTCCTGCAGAAACCCCTGTAGAGGAAGTTACTGCTGAGTAAGTTTAATCTTTAAACTCTTTAAAGAAGTCAAGGCTAATCCCTTGACTTTTTTTTATATACAAGTATTTTTGTTATTATGAAAAAAATAATTAATTGGATAGTGGGTCTACTTAAAGATGAAAAAGGTACTCCTTCTTCTAAAAGATTTGTTGGAATCATTGCAGGACTTTCTCTTTGTGTAACTCTGTTTGCTAATCAATTTACTGAAGAGCACATTGCTCCTTCAGTTGCATTAATTAATGCTGTTGCTGCTTTAGCTTTCGGTGCTTTAGGTCTTGCTTCTGTAGATAAGATCTGGGGGAACAAAAAAGAGGAGGAATAATGCCTACTCTTATTAATCTTAAAAAATCTCTTAAGAAGTCTCTTAAGAAGGTAACAGATACTAAGATGGTGTATCTACTAATGTCTTTGGTTCTTTTAGCTGGAGTTATTTTTGATTCTTGGCTAATTGTTTTGTTTGTTGTTGTTATGTTGAATATCGGAGTATGGACAGGTTTTTGTCCTTCTAAATGGTTATTTGGCAAGTTGGGATGCAAAAAAACTCAATTGTAACTGGGGCCTTAGATGGCATATCTATAAGATCTCGCATTTGTTTATTATGTGCTACTCTTATTATGTTAATCTTTTTTACAGTTCAAACCCTTGTAGTGTTTGATCTGTGCTCAGAATCAATGTTTTTATTGTATTACGCAGAATTTGGGTGGTATTGCGTTATTGCGTTTATGCCTCCCTTTTTTCTTGTAGTTAGAGAATTCCTACAAAATAAAGCAGTAGTAGCTGCAACTTTAAAACAAAAAAATATTTATCTAGAGCATGCGGCTAAAATTATTAGACACGACATGCACTCTGGTATTAACACGTATTTACCTAGAGGTATAAAGTCTCTTAAAAGAAGAATTAGTGCAGAGACAATAAAAGATCTTAAAATCTCCTCACCGTTACAACTTATTGAAGATGGCCTTCACCATGCTCAAAAAGTTTACTCTGGAGTATACGAGTTTACAAACTTAGTTAAAGAAAATGCCGTTTTAAATAAAAAGACTTGTAACGTTAAAAACATTTTAGAAGACTATTTACGTCTTACTGCTTATAAAAATCAAGTATTAATTAAAGACAATCTTAATCTAGAAATGGAGCTTAACGAAGCTTTATTTTGTACTGCTATTGATAATCTGATACGTAATGGTCTTAAGTATAATGATAGCCCTACAAAGTGGATTAAAATCTATTTAAAGAAGTATAAAGGATCTACATTCATTATTGTAGAGGATAACGCAAGAGGCCTTACCCAAGAAGAGTTTATTTACTTATCAAAGCCTTACGCTAGAAAAGAAGGACAGAAGGAAGAAGGTACTGGATTAGGATTAAATATCTGCATAGAAATATTAAAAGAACATGGATTTAGTATTTTTGCAGAAAAGAAAACTTACGAAACAGGAACAAAATTAAAAATAAAAATAAATGATTAATACATTGATGTTGATAGATGACGAGAATCTTTTTCACCTAGTGTTTGAAGATGCGTGCTCGTTATTAGATATTGCCTTATCTATTGAAGCTCTTGATAGTTCTGATGAAGCGGATAAAAAGTTTAAAGCTTGGTTCCCCGATGATCCAGATCATGAGAGACCTGAGTGTGTATTTGTAGATCTAAACATCATTGGATCGTCTTATGATGGTATTGAAATGATTAGAAAGGTTAACTATGAGTATGGTAATGGTTGCGTTATTGGCATTATCTCCTCTTCTTCTGATCCAGAAGAGATTGAGAAAGCGAAAAAAGTAGGTGCACAGTTCTGGATTATAAAGAGTGATGACATAGAGCCAAGACTTGAGGAATTTAAAAAAGACTACGAAGGTTATGTTTCTAAGAAAGCACCTTTTAAAGTCTATGATTAATGATTGAAATTACTGAACATACCAGAAATGTTCTTTTAGAAGTTGCTAAAAGAAAAAAGATTTTTGTAGAAGGAAACTTCTTAAAGATTCTTAAAGCGCCTAAAGGTGACTCTGAGTTTGAAACATATTTAAAAATTTGTAAAGAGAAAGACTCAGAAGCTAGAAGAAAACGTTTGGAGGTAACAAAACAAGTTCAGGCACAGAACAAACAGTTAGAAGCAAAACAAAAAGAGAATGAGTCTCTTATGTTTGATCTCCAATCTGCTTTAGAGGATTCCGAATCTAGTAAAGCAGAGGCAGAAAAACTGAGAGATGATGCTGTAGAAAGTCTTGAGACTCTTCAGAAAAAAACTCAATTTGAGCTTGTAGGTAAGATTGTTAAAATTGCTCTTATAGTTATAATGGGAGTAGGTCTTATAACAACTGCTTTATTTGCGTACACTTTAGTTATTGGCCAAGAGAATCCCATCTTAGAATCAACTTGGTCTAACTTGTTTGGAATATTGCTTACTAATTCTTTTTCTATAGTAGGCACAATTATGGGTGTTAAGTATGCAACAGGAGATAAATAACATGAAAACTAAAATAAAAAACTTCTTTATTAAATTCTTGATTGTAGCTACGGAAACTATGAAATGTTTCTAAGTAGCTGATTTGCAATCTTTTACATTCTTTGAGGCTAGTATAAACCTAGCCCTCTAGCAATTTTTGCTTTTAGCCCCATAAAGGCTTGTGTTATTGTAGTGTTTTTATACTGCAGCAGTCTTTAAACCAGACAAGGTTTTATCCTTGAATTTGCGTTCTGTCCACTCATTGCCTACTGTTGTAGGTCGCAACACTGCAGATTTCAAATACTATTTTTTGACACTATCGGAGAAACCTCGTCCACTATGTTTGAGCATTGTTACAGCCCCGTAGACTACTATCCGACTTCTGACCTGCTAATAACTTTCGCTCTCACAGGTGATCGTTGTAGAAACGGTGTCCCTGCAAATATAGTATTATTTTTTATTTTTAACTTTTTAGCTTAAAGATTTTGTAAGATTGTGGATTAACTTTAAATATTATAACTTCTAACTTGACTTTTTATTTTATCTTAGTATATTTGCTAAAACCCAACTAGAATGAAAGTAGCTAGAAAATATAAAGAAAGCGTAGAATTGCATCAGTCTTATATTGATATACTATTGAGATTCGCAGGATACAGGCTATCTGACTTATATACTAGTGTTTTAGGATATAGTTCTTACTACGGAACTATTAATAAAAACATTAAAGATGAGTTAGCCTCTCGAAACAATACGTCTACTCAAGTAATTTCAAATGCAATTACTAAGCTTAGGAAGCTTGGCCTTTTACAGAAGAATGCTGTAAATGCTAAGTTGAGATTAACGTCTAATAGCGAAGCCACTATTACGTTTATGCTGAAGACCGACAAAGAAGGTCTTATGGAAAATGTTTCCTCTGTTTCAACCAAACCAACTAAGAAAACACAAATTCCAACAGACATAAACTAATATGACTAATAGAGGTAAGGAGACGGAATTCAAATGTTACGGACTGTACTCTTCAGTAGCTAAAGAGTTAGACTGTACAAGTGCAGATGTAGATACTGTGTATTCTTGGTATTTAGATCAAGTTATAAAAACCACCACTGAAGAAGAAGTACTTCAGGTTATGTTACGTGGTTTAGGCACAATGAAGATAGACCTTAAAAAAGGAATTTCCTTTCTTCAGGGATACACTATTAGTCTGCAAAAGATTACAGGATATTATCAAGAAAACCCCGAAAAGAAAACAGAAGTAAAATCAAAAGCACTTAATGCCCGCTGCTTGCAACTGCTTGCAACTGCTGATTCGTTAAAAGATAGAGTTTCTAAGATGAAAGATTTAGAATTAATTAACGAAACAGGATACATTAACAAGATTACAATAATTGATAAGATTACAAACCAACTAGATAACTTATATGAATCCATTCAAAGAATACCTGAACCTGACTATCAGGGGACTGAAAAACGCAGACAAAGTCCTGAGTGGACTGAAGACCAAAGTAATCGACCGATTTAAACTACTAGACAATGAAAGAAAAGAAATCATCGCAAAAAGGTATGACATATGTACTAACTGTCCATACAACTCCAGAAATGCTAAGCAGTCAGCAGAGTTTTATCAACTACAAGGAAAGCACTACGACACATCCAGAGCAGAGCTTCATTGTTCGCTATGTGGTTGCATCATAGAATATAAGACATCCTCTCTCTATTCTAATTGTGGCATAGAGGAGTGGAATAAAGAAAACCCAGAAAAACAATTACCCTTAAAGTGGACCAAATATGAAAAAGGAAAATCAGGCGCAAACAGTTAAAATTAGGCGCACAGTAACTCGCACCATTACAAATGGGTGCGGAGGTAAAAAAGGAACTAAGTGTGGTGTAGAAGTTTATATCATGCCTCACGATTCTGTAGTTCAGACCATAAAGTAATTAGGCTATGGAAACCAACCAAAAATCGAAGCCTAGTAAAAAGTTTGAGATGGAGTATCCAAACACATTTCAGGATGATCTTATGAACACCTTTAAGATCTTTTGGAAAGCAGGATACTCCTACTCAAAAACGGGAAGGACAGAAGATTTCTATGCAAAAGTTCTTGAGGACTTTATGAATTCTTCTTTCCGTAAATTTTTAGAAAAGTATGGCGAATAAAAAACAGACATATGTTTCAGCGGAACTTGAGTGGGCAGAAGAAAAACTTGCAGAGTGGAGATTGTATGTAGATGCAAATCCAGTAGCAGAGTTAAAAGACAGAGTTCAGTTTAAACAAACTTCCAATGGGGGAGCTATACCAATGGTAGTAGCTTCTATAGAATCTCAAATAAAGTCAATTAGAGATACTATGAAGGAATACTTGGCCCTACTTGAAGTAGTAGACAAGCTGAGGGAAAAAGAAGAGCAGAAAGCAGAAGCTAGAGGTTCTCAAGCAATTAACGGCAAAATGAAGAAATTTTCATAAAGATGAGTAACTTAGATAGTCCAGAATTTTTAATAAATGTAAAATCTATTCCTGACGTAGACTCTCAGGAGTTTAATTCATTTTGGGAAAATGAGGACAAGAAGATTAACGAAGGAGTAACCATTAATGGTTTTTACTTTTCTCCGTTTATCTACTGGCATCTAAACTACGCATCCTTGTATTTAGATATACAACAGGGAAACCGACTTACTAGGCAATTAGGCAGACCTCAGCTATGGGATACTTACTTAGAGATAGATGAGGTTATTCACAAAGCCGAAAATCATCCTGATGGCAAGAAGGGAGTTGTAATGGTAGGATCAAGACGTATTTCAAAAACGATCTTGACTTCTTCTTACATAGCCCATAAAGCTATTACGATGCAGGGTGGAGATCACTTGATTTCGGCTTTGAACCAACCTGACTTAAGTAATACTACACAAGCTGTAGATCTTACTTTAAGAAACCTTCCAGATTATTTTAGATTTCCTAGAATCGAAGACGACTGGAAGAGACAAGTTACTCTTGGCTTTAAAGACAAAAAGACAAACAAGAGAAATGAGTGGTCAAAAATTCACGTAAGAAATTTTGATGAAGGCAACAATACGGAGGCAGCCGCAGGTCTTACTCTTTCCTCATTCATGCTTGAAGAGGCTGGTAAAGGAAAAATGCTATCTTGCCTTGCGGCAACTACTCCGTGTTTTGACTCTCCTCACGGATGGCGTTGTTCCCCCATTGTAATTGGAACATCTGGAGACATGACTAGGGCAGGCGATTTAGAAGAGCTTTTTAATAATCCAGAAGCTTATAATTTTCTCCCTGTAAAAACCGAGGAATCTGGTAAAAGTTACGGCTTGTTTGTACCAGGCACTAAGTCTCTTAAAATTCCTAAAACTCCAGAGCCACTAGGACTTTATCTTCAGAAAGACGACCAATCAGAACTAGATAACATAACTGTATTTGTTTCTGATCTTGAGAGGGGTAATGAAATTATCCTTAAGAACAGAGAGCAAGTTAAAAAATCTTCTGGACTTGAGGCTTACCTAAAAGAGGTAATGTACTACCCACTTACTCATGAAGAGTGTTTCTTGGAAATGTCTCAGAATATTTTCCCAGTAGACATTCTTCAAGAACAACTTCAGAAGTTAGTTAATGAGGATATTAAACCAGACTTTGTAGAGCTCTATTTGAACTCTGAGAATAAAGTCATGCATAAATTTACGGACAAAAAACCTGTAGAGAATTTTCCATCTAAACCATCAGATCGTCTAGAGGGAGTAATACAGATTTGGGAATACCCAATTTTTGATGCTCCGTATGGTCTTTATACAGCAGGAACTGACCCATACAAACAATCGCAAGCGCATTATTCTACTTCTTTAGGTGCTACTTATATTTATAAAAGAGTCCACAATATATCAGGAGAAGGTTGGCAAAATATGGTTGTAGCTGCGTATGTAGGAAGACCTGATAAAATTGAAAAGTGGTATGAGATGACTAAGTTACTTCTTAAGTACTATAATGCTAAGAGTCTTTGTGAGAACATGGATTATGGATTTATCCAGCATTGTGTCGAGAAGAATGAGTCTACTCGTCTTCTTGAAAGAACTCCTTCTTTCCTAAATGATATACATCCAAACTCTTCTGTTAATCGTGACTTTGGAATTCACATGACTAAAGACATTAAGAACTATTTACTGTCTTTGATTATTGAATACTTAACAGAAGTTACTGATGTAGAGCGCGATGAGGATGGAAATATCACAAAAGAAAGACTTGGAGTATCTAGAATTTTAGATCCATTACTCCTAAAAGAATTAATAAAATTTACACCAAAACTCAACGTTGACCGTATTATTGCATTTGGATTAACTCTTGCGATGTCTAAGACTTTATCAAATAGAGTCATAGTACATGATACGAATCAAGATGATAGAATGAAATCTTATTTTAAGACTATTAAAAAAGGTTCGCCTTTTAAGCAAATAGGAGTTACCCCCTTTAGATATTAAAAAATACTATTATGATAATTGAATCTCTAAAAGAGTACCAAGATCCGCTGAATCACGAGTACTTTTACCCGAAGCAATTTACAACCAAAAAAGAAAAAAGTACAAATACTTTTATAAAGTCTAATATGGACTACTTTGCAAATATTGCATTTGCTCAGTATAAGCAGAATCAAGTATTCCGTAAAAACTATAGGCTGTATAATGGTGAGTTTAACTTTAACGACTACATTAATCAACCTGAGTACAAAGAGATGGTTGACTATCTGGCTGATATTCCAGATCAGGAGCCTGATGTGCCTCAGTACTTGAAGCACTATTCTATTGTTACTCCTCCCATCAATCAACTGAAGGGGGAGCTTATTAATAGACCACATCGTTATAAGGTTAAGGCCGTAGACGATGAAGCTATTAATGAAGTTATTGACTATAGAACAGAGCTAATTAAGGAATACTTTATGAGTCAGTTGTCTGCAAATATTCAAGGTCAGCCAATACCTCCTGAAGAATTAGCACAACAGCAACAAGAGATTCAAAACAAAATTCTAGATTATACATCAACTGCAGAAGAGTGGGGTAACAAGACTCTAAATGCACTTAGATATCATTTTAATTTTAAAGAAAAGTCTAGTCAGTCTTTCTTAGATTTCTTGATTACAGGTAAAGAGTTTCACCACTTCTATCCAGATAATTCTAGAATTGGATTTAATTATAAGATTGAGAATCCATCTAACGTTTGGTATCTAGCTAATCGTAATGCTATCTACGCAGAAGACTGCTGGGCATTAGGAACTATTGAGGTTCTTTCTATGAGTGAGATTGTAGAAAGATACAATCTAACAGGTGAAGAGATTGATCATCTTAACGACAAAGCGCTACAGAATCTCCGTAACAACGAGTATTCTCCTTTGGCTCCTGCTTTGCCTAATCCTAACGATCCTTTGTGGCAATTGACTTTTGAAAACGTCGGTGACTTTGCTAACGGAGGTATTGACCACAACGTATTCTCTTTCAACTCTCAGCACGCTTTTACTGTTGTTACAGCTTACTGGCAATCCAAGAAACTTGTATATAAAAGAACTTATCTTGATGAGCAAGGATTCCAACAGGAAATGTTTGTAAACGAAGATTATAAATACAACAAACAAGATGGTGATATTTCTTTAGAGGAGGTTTGGATTAACGAGTGGTGGAGAGGTATTAAAATTGGAAATGATATTTATATAAACTTTGAGCCTTTAGATTATATTCAGTCTAGTCCTATTATTGGAATTATCAATACTACTAGAAATACTCAAAGCAAATCATTCTTGGATTTGATTAAGCCTTATCAGATCCTTTATAATATTGCTATGAACCAACTCTGGGAACTCCTAGAGAAGGAGATTGGTGTAGTATTCTTAGGTGACTTAAAAGTAGTACCAAAGAAAGACTCTCAAGATCCTATTGAGATGATGCTTTGGAATGCTAAGAACCGAGGAACTTTGTTTATTGATACTTCAATTGAGAATACAGGTGGAGCTGTTCAGTTTAATCAGATGTCTCGTGTAGACTTATCTAGAACTGCAGAAATTCAATCTCGTATCCAGTTGGCTCAATTGATTCGTAACGAAGCTTACGAACTTATTGGTATTACACGCCAGAGACTTGGTTCCCCTACTGCTAATGAGACTGCAACTGCTGCTAATAATAACTTACAACAGTCTTTTGCTCAGACAGAGACTTGGTTCTCTTGGCACGATACTATACTTCAGAAAGTATATCAAACTATACTTGATATTGCACAGTACACAGAATTGCAGAAACCTACTTCTACTTTAAATTATCTTAACTCTGAATTAGAGACTGTATTTTTAAGAATTACTAAAGACGAATTGCTTCATGAGTTGTTTGTTTTTGTTAGCTCTTATGCAGAAGATAAAGTTACTCTAGACCAGTTGAAGCAGTTGGCTCAGCCTGCTATGCAGAATGGAGCAGAGCTTCTTGAGATGCTTGACTTGTTTACTGCTTCATCTGAAAGAAGTCTACGTAAGACTTTAGAAGAAGTACAGAAACGCAAAGAAGCTATTAGACAGCAAGAGCAACAGACTCAGCAGCAACAGATGCAGATGCAGCA
>Ga0222714_10001184_pt1 | contig 29602 bp, 32 predicted proteins | sample C33_3DmetaG_FD_165048 | JGI IMG/M metagenome (GOLD analysis project Ga0222714, IMG submission 165048) | Estuarine water microbial communities from San Francisco Bay, California, United States - C33_3D | ecosystem: Environmental > Aquatic > Marine > Unclassified | place: USA: California... | reverse complement strand
GGAAACTGCTTCGGCATCGTGCCCCTGCAGCACCAGAACGAGGTCCGGCACGGACAGTCGCTCATCCGTTGCGAGGCGTGCGGCGTGATCCTGGCCGCACCCGAGCCCGGGAGTGCCGCGGATGCGGCTCCGGCGGAGGCGAGCACCGCGGTGACGGAAGTCGCGGTTGCGTCGGACGACGACGACGGGGGCGACGAGGAGGAGTGAGCGCCGCCGGGCCGGGGCGGGCCGAGGCCCGCGTGCGCCCGCCGGCTCCCCGCTGGGAAGAGCCCGGACAGCCCGACCCGGCGCGCGTCGGCGCGCTCGAGGCCGCGCTCCGGCTGCCGAGACCGGTCTGCTCCGTGCTCGTCTCCCGGGGGCACCACGAGCCGGAGGTCGCGAAGCGCTTTCTGCGCCCGAGGCTTGAGCACCTGAACGACGCCGCGCTCCTGGCGGGCGGTCTTGCCGCGGCGGAGCGGATCGCACGCGCCATCCGGGCGGGTGAGACGGTTCTGGTTCACGGCGACTACGACGTGGACGGGATCTGCGCGACCGCCGTCCTGACGCGCTGGCTCCGGAAGCTGGGTGGGGACGTGCAGGCATTCGTGCCGCACCGCCTGCGGGACGGCTACGACTTCTCGGCGGCCGGTCTGGCGGCGGCCCGCGAGGCAGGGGCCACGCTCGTGGTCACGGTCGACTGCGGCATCGTGGCCCACGAAACGGTCTCCGCCGCGGCACGTGAGGGCATCGACGTGATCGTCACCGATCACCACACGGTGGCGGATACGTTGCCGAGTGCAGTCGCCGTGGTGAATCCGAACCGCCCCGACTGCGCCTTTCCGGACAAGGGACTGTGCGGCGCGGGGCTGGCGTGGCGCCTGGCAGGGCTCGTCGCCGACGTCATGGACGCCGATCCCGAGCCGCTGCACGCGCTCCTGGATCTGGTCGCGCTCGCGACGGTCGCGGACATGGTACCGCTGGCGGGCGAGAACCGCGTCCTCGTCCAGTACGGGCTCCGTCGCCTCGTCGATTCGGGCGTGCCGGGGCTGCGGGCCCTGCTCCGGGTCGCCGACGTGGATCCCGCCACGGTGACCGCGGGCCAGGTCGGATTCCAGCTGGCGCCGCGCATCAACGCGGCGGGCCGTCTGGGCGATTCGGCCGACGCGCTCGACCTCCTGCTCACCGACGACGAGGAACGGGCGGTCGCACTCGCGCGCCGGCTCGACGATCTCAACGCCCGGCGCCGGGCCGAAGACCGCCGAACGCTCGATGAAGTCGTGGAGCGCCTGGAGGCGACCTTCGACCCGGCGCGAGATTACGGACTGGTCATCGAAGGAGAGGGGTGGCACCCGGGCGTCATCGGCATCGTCGCGTCGAACGTGGCCGAGCTCGTCCACCGCCCCGTCGTGCTGGTTGCCCTCGACAACGGGAAGGGCCGCGGGAGCGCGCGTTCGATCCACGGCTTCCACCTCTACGACGCGATCGCCGCGTGCGCGACGCATCTGGACCGGTTCGGCGGCCACCGTCAGGCCGCCGGCATGGACATCCGAGCCGACGCCCTTCCGGCGTTTCGCGAGGCGTTCAACGCCGAGGCGCGCGCGCGACTGGGGGGCGAGGAACTCCGACCGGTACTCCGTCCGGATCTCGACGTCTCGCTGGGCGACGTCGACACGCAGTTGGCACACTGGTTCGGGTATCTCGGGCCGCACGGGATCGGCAACCCCGGTCCGCTCCTGCGGGTCCGTTCGGTTCGCCTGGAGAATGCGCGGGTGGTCGGGTCCGGGCACCTCAAGGTGCGGCTCGCGAGCTCGGGGACCCGCGTCGAGGCTATCGGCTTCGGACTGGCGGACCGCTTTCCTCCGGAGGCCGTCCGCGAGGGCCCGTGGGACGCGCTCTTCCGTCTCGAGAAGAACGAGTGGCGCGGCAGCGTTCGGGCCCAGGCGCGGCTCGTCGACCTGCGTCGCGCGGGGGAGGCGGGTGTGGCGCCGTGAGGATCATCGCGGGCCGCTGGAAGGGGCATCGCCTGAAGCCTCTCAAGGGTCGGGACGTACGCCCGACCACGGACCGCGTCCGCGAGGCGTGGATGTCTGCCCTCGGCGCGAAGGTGGTCGGCGCCGACGTACTCGACCTCTTCGCAGGCTCGGGCGCGCTCGGACTCGAGGCGCTGAGTCGGGGGGCGGCCCACGTGACGCTGGTCGAGCGCGCGCGCGGATCTCTCTCGGTCATCCGGTCCAACGTGGAGCTGCTCGAAGCGGGACCTGAGTGCACGATCGTCGGCGATGACGTCTTCCGGTTCCTGCGCCGGCTCGACCGGCCCGCAGACGTGGCGCTGGCCGATCCTCCGTATGCCACCGGCGACGCGCGACGGCTCGTGGAGCTCTTCCTGGACGCGCCGTTTGCGCGCGAACTCTGGTTGGAGCATCCTTCCCGCGAGGAACTCCCCGTTCCAGCCGACGCGAAGACACGCCGCTACGGCGACACCGCGCTCACGACCCTCGAGGCGGACCCATGAGGAGACCCGATCCCATCGTCGCCCTGTACCCGGGCTCATTCGACCCCATCACCCGTGGGCATGAAGACATCGTGCGCCGGGGCCTTCGGGTCGCCGACCGCGTCATCGTCGCCGTCGCGTCCACCAGCACGCACGTGAAGCGAGGCCTGTTCACGGTCGAGGAGCGCGTGGAGCTGATTCGCGAAGTGTTCCGCGACGAGGAGCGGATCGTACCGATGTCGTTCGAGGGGCTTCTCGTCGACTTCGCCCGCGACCAGGGGGCCACGCTCATCGTTCGCGGGCTGCGGGCCATCTCCGACTTCGAGTACGAGCTCCAGATGGCGCAGATGAACCAGGAGCTCTGGTCCGACGCCGAGACGATCTTCCTGGTGCCCGAGGTCAGCAACTCGTTCATCTCGTCGTCCCTCGTGCGCGAGGTCGCGAAGCTGGGTGGCGACGTGTCCTCCTTCGTCTCGCCCTCCGTCTTCGAGCGGATGCGGCAGAAGCTGGACGGGTGACGTTCGACCGAGCCGGCGAGCCCGGCCGGACCTTCCTCGAGGCTCTGCACGCGCGGGCCGCGACCCGGCCGCGCTCGCTGGTCTTCCCGGAGGGCGCCGAACCTCGCGTGGCCGCCGCCGTTCGGAACTGCATTCGCGACGGGCTCTGCGTTCCGCTCGTGATCGGCCATCCGGACGCGGTGAGCGCCGCCCTGCGCGGCGCGGGATGCGATCCCGACGGCGTCGAGATCGTCGACCCATTCGACCCGGTGGTGGTCGAACGGACGCTCGCCTGGCTCACCGAGCGCAGGGCGGGACGCGGCGATCCACCGCACCGGCTGGAGGCGTGGGCCGGCGACCCGCTCATGCAGGCCGGTTGGATGGTCGGAGTCGGCCGCGCCGACGGGGCCGTCGCGGGGTGTGCGCGCACGACGGCGGACGTCGTGCGCGCCGGTCTGGTGGCCGTCGGCCTCCAGGCAGGTTTGACCACGCTGAGCTCCTCGTTCTACATGGTGTTCGACGGTACCCATCGGTACGGTCCGGCGGTGCTGACCTTCACGGATGCAGGCGTCGTACCGGCGCCGGACGCCGATCAGCTCGCCCAGATCGCGATGGCGGCGACGCGGTCCCGCGAACGCATCGTCGGAGACGAGCCGAGGGTCGCCTTCCTGTCGTATTCCACGAAGGGCTCCGCGGACGGACCGGCGGTGGAGCTCGTCCGGGAAGCCGTCCAACGCTTTCGCCGGGCGTTGCCGACGGTGGCCGCCGACGGAGAGCTCCAGGGCGACGCCGCTCTCGACCCGGGCGTTTCCGAGCGCAAGGCGCCCGGGTCGCCGGTGGGCGGAAGGGCCAACATCCTGGTGTTTCCCGACCTGGGCGCGGCGAACGTCTCGTACAAGCTCGTCCAGTACCTGGGCGGCGCCGTGGCCCTCGGGCCCATCCTCCAGGGGCTGCGACGTCCCTTCAACGACCTGTCCCGGGGGGCGACCGTCGAGGACATCACGTCCGTCGCGTGCATCACCGCGCTCATGGCGGACTGACGCATTTCGGGCCGTCGGGCGGTCCGGTGCCGGGCGACCTTCCTTGCTCTGCCAAATGTTTCTTCTTTACAATTGACTTCGTCCGACGGGAACTCGGCATGCCGAAATGCGCCACGATCCCGGACCCATCACGCCAGGAGCGTCGATTCCATGAGCTTTCAGGTGTCGAGGAGCGGTGAGGTCACGCTCATCGAAGTCGAGGGCCAGCTGATCGTGGGCAACCGTCAGGAGCTCAAGCAGAAGGTTCTCGAGCAGCTCGACGGCGGCGATCGCAAGTTCGTCATCGATTTCGCGAATACCGGCTACATCGACTCGTCGGGACTCGGCGTGCTGGTGAGTCTGTCCAAGAAGATCCGCGAGCAGGGAGGCGAACTCCGGCTTTCGAGCCTCAACGACGATCTGCGCACGCTGTTCGAGCTGACCAAGCTGGACACGCTGTTCCGCATCACCGAGAACAAGAGCCAGGCCCTAGAGGGCTTCTGAGGACCGCGCTCTTCATGGACGACGGTCTCGACGCAGGACTCGTTCTCGAACTCCCGACGGACATCCAGTCGATCGAGAGTGCGGTCGAATTCGTGATGAGCCGGTGCGACTCGTGCCGCACGCGTGAGCGCCGGGTCAGCCTCAACTTCCGCGTGGGCCTCACCGAGGCGCTGGCCAACGCGATGCTCTACGGCAATGCGCACGATCCGTCCAAGAGCGTGGTCGTCGTGCTGTCCGTGGGAGAGGGCCGTCTGCAGGCCACCGTCAGGGATCACGGCGCCGGCTTCGATCCGTCCGCGATTCCCGACCCGACCCGGCCGGAAAATATCACCCGGTCGTGCGGGCGTGGGCTCTATCTCATGCGCCAGCTGCTCGACGAGGTGTCGTTCAATGATCGCGGGAACGAGGTCACGCTCGTCCTGCGGCTCGATCCGGGCAGCGCCCTCGAGGGCGGCGCTCAGGCTTGACTACCCCGGGCCGGCTGGTCCTGGGGGCGCTTCCGGAGCCGGTCCTCGAGACGCTCGAACACTTCGAAGAGGCGTTCGGCGCGGTCCTGCGCATCATCGTTCCCGCCGCGGAGCGCGGGGCGGCCGACGAGGTTCTCTACCAGACCGGCGGATACGGGGGCGAAGCGGACACGCCTCCCGTTCACAGCGTCATCGTGCCCCATCTGGGCCCCGAGCTGCAGGTGCAGGTCCTGTCGGCCCGGCTCGCGCCGCCTGAGGCCGTCTCCGCGGCCCTGACCCCCGCGCTCGCGCAGGGCTTCGAAGCAACGCGCGAGATCGAGTTCTTCACCTACGAGCTTGCCGAACGCTTCGAGGAGATCAACCTCCTCTACTCCATAAGCCAGATGCTCGGCTCCACCCTCGACATGGACAGCGGCGCGGCGACCATCCTCGCGGAGGTACGCGACGTGATGGGTGCCAAGCGCGGGTCGCTCTGGGTCTACGATGCCGTGGACGGCGCACTGCACATCGCGGCGGAGGTCGGCGACGACGGACGTGCGGGACCCCTGTCCCCCGACGATCCCGATACGATCACGGCCATGGTGTTCCGGGAGGGACGCGCGATCATCGCGTCGCGCCAGCCCAGCTCTGCAGAGCGCGCGGCCGGCGACCGGGGCGACTCCTTCCTCTCCGTACCGATCCGGTACTCGCCCGGCGCAGGCGGATCGCGCACCGTCGGGGTCATCAACCTCATCGGGCGCATCGACGGGGGGAAGTTTTCGGCGGCCAACCAGAAGCTGCTCGCGGCCATCGCCTCGCAGATCGGGGCCGCCCTGGAGAATCACCGACTTGTGCAGGAGAGCCTCTCCAAGGAACGGATGGCCATGGAGATGGGGCTCGCCCACGACCTCCAGATGAAACTCCTGCCCGACGCGGAACGTTTCGCGGCGGCCGACGCCGCCGCGCGGGTGGAGCCCACGGAGCTGGTGGGCGGAGACTTCTACCAGCTCTTCGAGCTTCCCGGCGGACGCGTGGGCGTGATGCTCGGCGACGTGTCGCTGCACGGCTTTCCGTCGGCGCTCATCATGACGCTGACCATGAGCGCGGCGGGGATCTACGCCCGCGAGGCGGAGTCACCGGCCGCCGTGCTGCGCAAGCTGGACGATGCGCTGAGCGAAGAGCTCGCGACGACCGAGATGTTCCTCAGCGTCTTCTACGGGGTCATCGACCCCGTGGCAGGCGTGCTCAGCTATTCGAACGCCGGACATCCGCACGCCTTCGCGATACGCGACGACGGCGACTTCGAGCGGCTGGCCGCGACCGATCCCCCGGTCGGCTTCGCCGGGCCGGACTCGTACGCCGAGGAGGCCGTCGCCTGGCAGTCGGGCAGGGACCTCCTCCTCCTCTTCACCGACGGGCTGTCCGACACGCTGCCGACCCGCAATCTCAAGAACGGTGAGGCGCAGGTCGTCGAGACCGCCGTCAGCAACCGCTTCCGGACACCCCGGGAGATCATCGGCTCGCTGTTCGATCTGTCCTCGGATGCGCGGCGCTCCGCGCTCGCGGACGACCGGACCGCGCTCGTCGTGCGCGGCTGACGGGGCCCGGCTTCCAGGCGTGTCTTCACGGCCGCGGCCCGGGCGGGCCAAGAAGTCGCTGGGTCAGAACTTTCTGGTCGACGCGAATCTCCAGCGAAGGATCGTGTCGGCGCTCGGCGCCGGAGTGGACGACGAGGTTCTCGAGATCGGTCCCGGGCGGGGAGCGCTGACCCGGCACCTGGTCGGAGAGGTGGGTCGGCTCGTGCTCGTGGAGCTCGACGACGATCTGGTCGAGGCGCTCGAGGAGCGCTGGGGTGGGCGCGACGACGTCGAGGTGGTTCACGGGGACGTGCTGGAGGTGCCTCTGGCCGAGCACCTGCGTAATCCCGAGGCGACGCGGGTCGTGGGCAACATCCCCTACAACATCACGACCCCGATCGTCTTCCGCCTCCTCGAGCGTCCGCGCCCGCGTGACATCGTCCTCATGGTGCAGGACGAGGTCGCCGATCGGATCGTCGCGCCGGCCGGAGACGGGAACTACGGCGCCCTCTCGGTAGGCGTGCGCACCGTCGCCCGGGCCGAGAAGCTCTTTCGCGTGCGACGCGGCTCCTTCCGCCCGGTGCCTGGCGTGGACTCGGCGGTGGTCCGGATCACGCCCCTCCGGCCCGAGCCCCTGACGCGCCTCGAAGAGGAACGGCTGCGCCGGACCGTACGGGCGGCGTTCCAGTGGCGGCGCAAGCAGCTCAGGAAGATTCTGCGCGACCATCCGGACCTGGCGTGCTCCGAGGCGACGGTCGACCGGGTCCTCGCCCGGACCGGTCTGCGGCCCGAGACGCGGCCCGAGCGCCTCGAGCCCGAGGACTTCGTGCGGCTCGCGGCCGCGCTGGCCTGAACCTCGGGTGGCCGACCCCGCGCGTTGCACCGGATCTCGGCGGTGCCTACATTCGTGAAGTTTTTCACAAGCCGCGAAATCTCGTGTCATTCCTGACCTTTCGACGCTTCTCGTGACCAGGAAGATCCCCGACAGTACGGTTCGGCGCCTCTCCCATTATCTGAGGTCTCTCGAGGGATTCCAGGAGCCGGGCGGGACCGTGTCGAGCGAGGAACTCGCGGCACGGGGGCAGACCACCGCGGCGCAGGTGCGAAAGGACCTCTCGCACTTCGGATCGTTCGGCAAGCGGGGGCTGGGGTACCGGGTCGACGAGCTGAGAGCGCACCTCCGAAGCATCCTGGGCATCGACCGGCGCTGGCGGGTGGCGCTCGTGGGCGCCGGGCGGATCGGCCTCGCTCTCTTCGAGTACCCGGCCTTTCGCGCTCGTGGCTACGACTGCGTCGCGATCTTCGACCCGGACCCCGAAAAGGTGGGGACTGTGCGCGCCGGGCTCGTCGTTCACGATCCCTCGGGGTTCGAGGACGCCGTGCGGGACCTCGGCATCGAACTCGTGATCCTGGCCGTGCCGGAGGGCGCGGCTCAGGAGATGGCGGGTCGCGCCGTCGAGGCGGGCGTGAAAGGGATTCTCAACTTCGCGCCGATCCGTCTGAACGTGCCGCCACTCGTGCCGGTCGAGGACGTGAATCTCGTGATGGAGCTGGAGGCGCTGTCCTTCGCGATCACCCAGGCAGGGCACGAAGAGTGACGAGGGGAGGGGACGCCTCCCTCGTGCGGTCGGCTGCGGATCTGCTCGCGGGCGGCCCGCTGCACACGCTCGACCTCGCCAGCAGGGTGCTCGGCCTGAGCGGCCACCGGGGGGCCGCGTCGGCGGCCGTCTTCGAGCTCCTGGGCACCGACCCGCGCTTCCGCGTGGACCGGGAAGGGGTCTGGACCCTCGATCCGACCGTCGTCCCGCTCGGCGACCCCCTCCACACGGTGCCCTTCGCGGTGGTCGACGTGGAGACCACGGGCGGGGCGGCGTGGCGCGGTCACCGCGTCACGGACATCGCCATCGTCGAGGTGCTCGGGGGGCGCATCGTCTCCGAGTACGAGACGCTGGTGAATCCGGGGCGGTCGATTCCGCCGATGATCACGGCCCTGACCGGGATCACCACGCAGATGGTCTCGGGTGCACCGTATTTCGAGCACCTCGCGGACGAAATCGCCGATCGCCTCCAGGGAAGGGTCTTCGTGGCCCACAACGCCACCTTCGACTGGGGCTTCGTGTCGGCCGAGCTGGTGCGGGCTTCGGTGGACGCGCCGGACGTCCCGCAGCTCTGCACGGTGCGGATGAGTCGTCGGCTCGTGCCCGCGCTCCGGCGAAGGAACCTCGATGAGGTGACGCGTCACTTCGGTATTCAGGTGCACGCTCGGCACCGTGCCCACGGCGACGCGCTGGCCACGGCCCGCGTCCTGCTCCGGCTCCTCGACGAGGCGAAGGGTCGCGGCATCGAGGACCTTGCCACCCTTCAGTGGTATCTGAAGCGCCGACGGCAACGGAAGCGCTTTGACCCAGGACAGTATCAGCTCGAGCTGCCCGGGTACGAATCACGCCGGCGGCGCGGCTGACTTCGCCGTCGCGCCCGCAACGAACCGCACCCCAGAAGAGGAAGATTGTGATGCAAGAAGGTCTGCCCCTCAGCCGGTCCGTTGAGGTCGGCTCCATTCGGATCCACGGTATCGAGGCCGGCGTGCAGCAGCTCGACGGCGGCGCGATGTTCGGCGTGGTGCCCAAGCCGCTCTGGGAGCGCCGCATCCCCGCCGACACCCGCAACCGCATTCCGCTTGCGATGCGCTGTCTGCTGGTGGAGGCTCCCGAGGCGCTCGTGCTCATCGACACGGGGGTCGGCAACAAGTACGACGACCGCTTCGCGGACATCTACGGCATATCGAACGCGGGCGACCCCACCCGCCTCGAGGACGGGATCCGCCACGCGGGATTCGAGCCGTCCGACGTCGACATCGTCCTCAACACGCATCTGCACTTCGACCACGCGGGCGGAGACACCGTTCGACGGGACGACGGCGCGGTCGTCCCCGCCTTTCCAGCCGCGCGGTACGTCGTGCAGAAGGGCGAGCTCGACTTCGCCCACAGCCTGAACGAACGCATCCGTGCCAGCTACCTGCTGGAGAACTTCGATCCCGTCACCGAGGCGGGGCTGTGGGATCTGGTCGAAGGCGTCGCTCAGGTCACCCGGGGGGTAAAGGTCGTGCCGACGCCGGGGCACACCCCGTTCCATCACTCGGTGATGATCGAGAGCGACGGGGCGACCGCGTGCTTCCTCGGTGACGTCTGTCCAACGTCCGCGCACCTGCCGCTCCCCTGGATCATGGGATACGATCTCGAGCCGCTCGTCACGCTGGAGTCGAAGCGGGGTCTTTGGGAGCGCGCACGGTCCGAGAACTGGCTGCTCGTCTTCGAGCACGATCCGCGGGTGCCGTGGGGTCGGCTCGACCCCGAGGCCGACCGGCCGGTGCTGCTCGAGTAGCCGTGAGCCCCGCGGTCCGGACCGGATGACCCACCTCCGTGTTCTTGGTATCTTTTTGCGCTTCCCCAACCGTCTTCAGTGGTTCCCGATAGATGAGTGACGCTTCCAGGACCGCGGTCATCCTCAAGGGTGGTGTGCGGACGCCGATCGGCCGCTTTCTCGGTGGATTGAGTTCGTTCTCCGCGCCGGAGCTCGGCGCCATCGCGTTGCGCGCGGTGATCGAACGCTCCGGGATCGATGCCGGCGACGTCGACGAGGTCATCATGGGGAACGTGGTCGGGGCGGGTGCCGGTCAGGCGCCTGCGCGGCAGGCCGCGGTGCACGGCGGGATCCCGGCGACCGTCCCGGCGCTCACCGTGAACAAGGTCTGCGGGTCGGGGCTCAAGGCCGTGATGCTCGCGGCGCAGTCGATCCGCGCGGGCGACGCCCGCCTCGTCGTCGCGGGTGGAATGGAGTCGATGTCGTCCGTGCCCTACTACGTCCGCGGCCTCCGCGGCGGCGTGAAGTTCGGCAACCAGACGATGGAGGACGGCCTGATCCACGACGGCCTCTGGTGCTCGTTCGGCAACTGTCACATGGGCGGACACGCCGAGTACACGGCGGCCAAGGCCGGCGTGTCCCGCGAAGACGCCGACGCGTTCTCGCTGCGCTCCCACCAGAAGGCGGTGGAAGCGCAGACGGAGGGTCGCTTCCGCAACGAGATCGTCCCGGTCGAGGTGAAGAGCCGCAAGGGCGTCACGGTCGTCGGGGCGGACGAGGGTCCGCGGGCCGATACCACGATGGAGGCGCTCGGCAAGCTGCGTCCCGCGTTTGTGTCCGACGCCCCCGCCGACATCGAGAACCACGTCGTGACGGCTGGCAACGCGCCGGGTCTCAACGACGGCGCAGCCTCGGTCGTCGTCGCGTCGATGGAGTACGCGCACGCCCACGGTCTGGCCTATGACGCGGTCATCTCTGCCTACGCCTCCGGCGCGATGGAGCCGAAGGATCTGTTCTTCGCGCCGGTCGACGCGGTGCAGAAGCTCATGGCCAGGGAGGGGAAGGGGATCGGCGACTACGAGCTCTTCGAGGTCAACGAGGCATTCGCAGTCCAGGCGGTCGCCGACATGCGTGCGCTGGGCATGGACGAGAGCCGGGTCAACGTGAACGGCGGTGCCGTCGCGCTCGGTCATCCGATCGGCGCGTCGGGTACGCGCGTCCTCGTGACGCTCCTCAACGCGATGGAACAGAAGGGCGCGACGACCGGGCTGGCGACGCTCTGCCTGGGCGGTGGCAACGCGGTGGCGCTCTCGGTCGAAAAAGCCTGACGAATCCCAAACCACAGGGCAGAGGAAGACAGAAGATGAGCACCCTTACCGATACGCTCCGGGCCCGGGCCCTGAGCCCGGTCATCGAAGACCAGCGTTCGCGGCTCGCGTTCGGCGTGGTGGCGTTCGTCCTGATCACCGCGTTCTCGGCCCAGGTCGCGATCCGCCTCCCCTGGACCCCGGTGCCGGTGACGCTCCAGCCGCTGCTGGTCGTGCTGGCCGGCGTGCTCCTCGGAGCGCGCGCGGGTACGGCGGCCATGGTGGCGTACGTCACGGTGGGCGCGCTCGGTGCGCCGGTCTTCGCCCATGGCGGTGCCGGTCTCCCCTGGCTTCTCGGTCCGACGGGCGGCTACCTGCTCGCCGCGCCGGCGGCGGCGTTCGTCGCCGGTGCCGTTTCCGGCCGCGACGGTACTCCCGTGCGCCTGCTCGCCGGTCTCTCGCTCGGGGTCGTCACGATGTATGTCGGGGGCCTCGCGCAGCTGATGGCGATCACGGGGCTGGGACCGGCGGAGGCGGCGGTACTCGGCGTGGTGCCCTTCATGGCGGGGGACGTGACGAAGATCCTCCTGGCGTTCTTCGGCGTGCATGCGTTGCGCCGCGCCCGGCGGCAGGAATCCTGATCCGCGTGACCTCGCCGGCCCGGCCGGCGGGCTCGCTCGGACTCCGGACGCCGTTGCGTCGTCCGGCACGCGCCGGCAGGCAGGCGCTCGGGGTGCTCCGGTGCGCCCCGCCCGCTCGACGATGACCGAAACGAAAGGCATAGACGAATGGGTATCGACCGGATCGCCGTGATCGGTGGCGGCACCATGGGCAACGGAATCGCGCACGTCGCGGCTCAGCACGGCAAGACCGTGCGGCTGATCGACCTGTCCGACGACGTGCTGGAGCGTGCGGTGGCGACGATCACGAAGAACCTCGATCGCCAGGTGAAGAAGGAGGTCATCGATTCGGCCGCTCGCGAAGCCACGCTGGCGCGGATCGAGACGATGAACGATGTGGAGCGGGGCGCACAGGGCGTGGACCTGGTCGTCGAGGCGGTTCCCGAGATCGCCGAGCTCAAGTACTCGATCTTCCAGACGCTCGATCGAGTCGCCGCCCCGGAGACGATCCTCGCGTCGAACACGTCGTCGATCTCGATCACGGAGATGGCGGCGCGGACGAGCCGGCCGGACAAGGTCATCGGGATGCACTTCATGAACCCAGTCCCCGTCATGAAGCTCGTCGAGGTGATCCGCGGGCTCGCCACGAGTGACGAGACCACACGGGCGACCTTCGCGCTGTCGGAGGAGCTCGGGAAGACGCCGGTGGAGGTCAACGACTTTCCCGGCTTCGTGTCGAACCGGGTGCTCATGCCGATGATCAACGAGGCGGTGTTCGCCCTCATGGAGGGCGTCGCGAAGCCCGAAGCGATCGACACCGTCATGAAGCTCGGCATGAACCACCCGATGGGCCCGCTCGCGCTTGCCGACCTGATCGGGCTCGACACGTGCCTCAATATCCTCGAGGTACTCCATCGGGAGCTCGGCGACGACCGTTATCGGCCCTGCCCCCTCCTGCGCAAGTACGTGGCGGCTGGCTGGCTGGGGCGAAAGTCCGGGCGCGGCTTCTACGTCTACGAGTGAACGGGGGAGCGGCATGCGGATGACCGACGGGCAGCGGGAACTCCAGGAGCTCGCGAGGGAGTTCGCCCGGACCGAGCTCCGGCCGCACGCCGCCGCGTGGGACGAAGGCAGGGCGCTGCCGGACGACGTGTTCGCGAAGCTCGCGGAATCCGGCTTCCTCGGGATGCTCGTGCCCGAGGAACACGGTGGTCTAGGCTTCGACCTGCACACCTACCTGCTCGTGCTGGAGGAACTGGCCTGGGGCGACGCTTCGGTCGCGCTCTCGGTCGCCATCCACTCCGGGCCCGTGTCGGGAATGATCCTGCGCCACGGCACCGACGATCAGAAGCACGCGTGGCTGCCGGCGCTCGCGTCCGGCGACCTCCTGGGGGCATTCGCGCTTTCCGAGCCCGATGCGGGCTCGGATGCCTCGTCCGTCACGACGACGGCGACGCGGGACGGTGACGGCTGGCGCCTCGATGGCGAGAAGCGATGGGTCACCAACGGGCGCCGCGCCGGGCTGGTTCTCGTCTTCGCGCGTACCTCCGCCGACGGTCTCGGTGTCTTCCTGGTGCGCCCGGGCGCGGACGGGTATGTGGTGGGCAGGCGGGAGAACACGATGGGTCTGCGGGCCTCGGAGACGGTGAGCGTTCGATTCGACGGACTGCGCCTCCCCGCCGATGCGCTCCTGGGCGACGTCGACCGTGGGCTCGTGATGGCTCTCGAGGCGCTCGACGTCGGACGCATCGGCATCGCCATCCAGGCGGTCGGCGTGGGGCGGGCCGCCATCGAGCATGCCGCGGCCTACGCGCTGGAGCGAGAGCAGTTCGGCACGCCCATCGGGCGCTTCGGCGCCCTTCAGGCGAAGCTCGCGGACTCCGCTCTGGGGGTGGCCGCAGGCCGGGCGCTCGCGTACGAGGCCGCGCTGGCCTGGGAGGCCACGCGGAACGGGACGCCGCGCATCGGGCCCGAGGGGGTCACGGCGCGAGCGGCCATGGCCAAGCTGGCTGCGTCGGAAGCGGCGACATTCGCGGCCGACGAGGCGATCCAGATCTACGGCGGGTACGGGTACATGCGGCACTACCCGGTGGAGCGCCTGATGCGTGACGCGAAGGGTGCCGAGATCTACGAAGGGACCAACGAGATCATGCGTCGCGTCATCGCGGGAGAGATCCTTCGGGGCTCCGGCAACGCGACTTCCTAAATACGAGGACGAAATGGAATTCTTCGACCAGATGACCGAAGGCGGACACGAGCAGATCGTCTTCTGGAACGACCCCGAGTTCGGGTACCGTGGGATCATCGCGATTCACGACACCACACTCGGCCCCGCGCTTGGGGGTACGCGCTTCTGGAATTACGAGTCGGACCACGACGCGGTCGTCGATGCATTGCGCCTTTCGAGGGGCATGACGTACAAGGCCGCTGTCGCGGGACTCAATCTAGGGGGCGGAAAGTCTGTCATCTGGGGCAACAACCGCACCCCGGACCGAGAGATGATCTTCCGTGCGCACGGGCGTGCCGTCGAGTCGCTCGGCGGGCGTTACATCACGGCCGAGGACGTGGGCACCTCGCCCGACGACATGGACTTCGTGGCCATGGAAACCGAGCACGTGGTGGGTCGGCATGGCCGGTCCGGTGACCCGTCGCCCGTGACCGCGTACGGCATCTACAGGGGCATCAAGGCCTCGGCTGCGGTGCGCTACGGTGACGACTCGCTGGCGGGCAGGCACGTGGTGGTTCAGGGCGTCGGGCACGTGGGCTACTACCTCTGTGAGGATCTGGCCGCTGAGGACGCGAGGCTGACGGTGACCGACATCGACCCCGAGCGCGTGCAGCGCGTGGTGGAAGCGTTCGGCGCCACTGCGGTCGCGCCCGACGCGGTGTACGACGTGGAGGCCGACATCTTCGCCCCGTGTGCGCTCGGTGCCGTCGTCAACGACGAGACCATCGACCGGTTCAGCTTCGACATCATCGCCGGGGGCGCGAACAACCAGCTCGCGGTGAGTTCCAGGCACGGTCCGGCGCTGCAGGAGCGCGACATCCTGTACGCGCCCGACTACGTCATCAACGCGGGCGGTCTCATCAACGTGTACGGAGAACTCGAGGACTGGAGTTCGGAGCGCGCGAAGCAGAAGGCGGGTTCGATCTACGACACGCTTCTCCAGATCTACGAGATGGCGAAGGCGGAGGGCCTCGACACGAACGCCGCCGCGACCCGGGTCGCGGAGCGGCGCATCGGGCAGGCGAGACACCTCCAGCGCACCTGGTAGGCATGGTCCATCTGAAGTCGGCGGACCCGGAGGTCCACGCGGCGATTCTCGCTGAGGTCCGCCGTCAGGGCGACGGCCTCGAGTTGATCGCGTCCGAGAACTTTGTGTCCTACGCGGTGCTCGAGACGATGGGCTGCGTGCTCACGAACAAGTACGCCGAGGGTGTGCCCGGCCGACGCTACTACGGCGGGTGCGAATACGCGGACGTGGTCGAAAACCTGGCCCGGGATCGCGCGAAGCGGATCTTCGGGGCCGACCACGCCAACGTCCAGCCGCACTCCGGAGCGCAGGCCAACATGGCCGCCTATTTTTCCGTGCTGGACGCCGGAGACCGGATCCTGGGCATGGATCTGAGCCACGGCGGCCACCTCACGCACGGGTCACCGGTGAACTTCAGCGGCCGGCTCTTCGAGGCGCGCTTCTACGGGGTTCGGCCGGACGACGGCCTCATCGATTACGACGTCGTGCGCGCCGCGGCTCACAGCGAGCGACCGAAGCTGATCGTGGCCGGGGCAAGCGCGTACCCGCGTACGCTGGACTTCGCGGCGTTCGGCGAGATCGCCCGCGAGGTGGGAGCCCGGCTCCTGGTCGACATGGCGCACATCGCCGGGCTGGTTGCCACCGGACATCATCCGTCGCCGGTTCCGCACGCCGACCTCGTGACGACCACCACGCACAAGACACTTCGAGGGCCGCGTGGTGGTCTGATCCTGTGCCGGCAAGAACTCGCGAAGGACGTCGACAAGACCGTGTTCCCGTTCCTGCAGGGCGGGCCGCTCATGCACGCGGTCGCCGCGAAGGCCGTCGCGTTCAAGGAAGCGCTCGAGCCGGACTTCGCACGCTACTCCGGGCAGGTCATCGCCAACGCACGGGCGCTGGCAGAGCGGCTGGCCGAACGGGGCTTCCACCTCGTGAGCGGTGGAACCGACACCCACCTGATGCTCGTCGACCTGCGCCCCAGCCACGCGGAGCTGTCCGGCAAGGACGCGGAGCACGCGCTCGAGGAGGCCGGCATCACGGTGAACAAGAACACCGTCCCGGGTGAGACGCGCTCCCCGTTCGTGACGTCGGGCCTGCGCATCGGCACGCCAGCGATCACGTCGCGCGGGATGAAGGAAGCGGAGATGCGGCAGATCGCGGACTGGATCGGCTACCTGCTCGCCGCCCCGACGGATCCGGCTCGCATCGGCGAAGTTCGGTCCGCCGTGCGGGAACTGTGCGACGCCTTTCCGCTCTACCCCGAGCTGGCCGACGTCTGACGCTCGGCGCCCGGCCACGGATCTGGCGAACCGGGGCGCGTCTCCGCACATTCCGCCCATGAACGAACTGCAATTCCAGGACGAAGTCCTCGACCGACTCCAGGAGCGGAACCCGCGGTTTCACGCGCGCTCCTACGAGTTCGTCATGTTGGCGTTGCAGTCGGTGATCCGGGGGCTCGACAAGCCCCGTCACATCACGGGACGCGAACTGACCGAAGGCGTTCGGGAGCTCGCGATCGGGCGGTACGGTCTGCTGGCCAGGGCCGTCCTTGAGCACTGGGGGATCCACGAGACCGAGGATGTAGGTCGTGTGGTGTTCGCGATGGTCGAGCACGGACTCCTCGTGAAGGAGGACGAAGACCAGCCCGAGGATTTCGTCGACGTATTCGATTTCGAGGAAGCGTTCGAGACGAACTACCCCTGGACGCCGCTTCGCTGAAGGGATTGTCCGCCGCCTGGCGGACGCACGACCAGGACTCGTCCGGCGCGACCGGACTTACCGACGACGCGAGTCGTCACGACGCCATGGGAGGGGTTGGAAATGGTGGGAGAAAGCGGGTTTCCCCGCTGCCAGAAGTGCGACAGCGGCATTCTGCTTCCGCTGTCGGACTACGGCAGGGACGGAGCACCGATCCGCTACAAGGCGTGGGTGTGTTCGAGCCCGGAATGCGGATTCAACCTTCGGATCGACAACGGCGAGATCACGCTCGGCCGCCAGATCGGTCAGTCGTACAAGTAGCGCGACGTACGCGCCCGGCCACCCGGCTGGCCTGCCGCCCGGGGGGTGTAGAGCGATGAGCGAGCTCTCCGTACCGCTTCGCCCCTGGGCACGCGCTGACGTTCGGGCGCAGACGGCCGCCGAGTCCGCGGCCTTCGACGCCCGTGCCATCGACGAGACGGATGTCCCCGAGCCGGTGCTCATGGAGAATGCCGGTCGTGGGGCCGCCTCCGTGTTGCACCGCCTCTGGGGTGACCGCCCGGTCGTGGGGCTTGTCGGTCCCGGCAACAACGGGGGGGATGCCCTGGTCGTGCTGCGGACGCTCGCGGCCTGGGGACGCCAGGTGGTTGCGGTACTTGTGGCCGACCGCGGCGCTGCGGACCCGCTCCTGCACGGGTGGCCGCTCGAGATCGTCCGGGACGGGGACCTCGACGGGCGCGGATGGGACGCCCTCTGGGCCGCTGGCCCGGTGGTGGTGGACGGGATCCTCGGAACCGGAGCGCGCGGTGCTCCGCGGGGTCGGCAGGCCGCCGCGATCGCCCGGGTCGAGGCGTCAGGTTGCCCCGTTCTCGCCCTCGACGTTCCATCCGGCATCGACGCGACCACCGGTGCCGTTCCCGGCGCCGCGATCCGTGCGGACGTGACGGTGTCGTTCGGCGCCCCGAAGCTCGGGTCGCTCCTGCACCCGGCCCGCTCGCGGGTCGGGCGGCAGGTGACGCTCGAGATCGGATTCCCCCCTCTCAGCCCTCGTGACGCCGACGCCCTGGTCGTCACACCCGCGTGGGCCCGCGCCCGGCTTCCGCTGCGTGATTCCGACACGCACAAGAACCGCGTGGGGCGCGTGCTCGTGGTGGGAGGGGGCGTCGGCATGGCTGGCGCGGCCGTGCTGGCGGCCCGAGCGGCGTTTCGCGCCGGGGCGGGGCTGGTGCGGGTGTGCACCGTCGAGGAGAACCGCGAGATCGTGCAGACGGCTCTCCCCGAAGCGATCTGGATTGCGCCCGCCGGTGCCGCGCTGGATGAAGCGATGGCCGCGAGCGACGCTGTCGCCCTCGGCCCCGGGCTGGGGCGGACGGCCGCGGCACGTTGGGTCCTCGAGCACGTCGCGGCCGCCGGCGACGGGGTCCCGCTCGTGCTGGACGCCGACGCGCTCAACCTCGCGGCCGAGGGTGTCGTCGACCTGGCGTCCATAGCCGGCCGTCGGCCGACGCTCCTCACGCCCCACCCCGGGGAGATGGCGCGACTTCTGGGTGAGGACCCGCCGGACCGGCTCGACGCCCTGCGGACGGCCCGTGAACGCTTTCGCTGCACCGTGCTCCTCAAAGGGGCCCCGTCGCTCACGGCGGCGGTGAGCGGCCCCGTCCTGGTCGACAGCCAGAGCTCGTCCGATCTCGCGGTGGCGGGCATGGGAGACACGCTGACCGGAGCCGTCGTGGCCCTCGCGGCCCAGGGGTGCGCGCCGGAGCTCGCGGGTGCGCTGGGACTCTACCTGACCGGGCGAGCGGCGGCGCTCGCGAACCGCGGAGCCGGACTCGCCCCGTCCGACGTCGTCGAGCGACTGCCCGACGCGCTCGCCGAGCGGGGAACCGCCCGCACCGATCTCGAGATGCCCATGGTGATCTTCGACGCCGATCCGGCGCGCTGAGGGAGGAACGATGGGACGAATCGTGAAGCTCGGGGCGGGCGCCGAGTTCGACCTGATCCGCCGGTTCACCGCCGCCGACGACGCCCTGCCTCCGGAGGTGATGGTGGGTCCCGGAGACGACGCCGCGGTGCTCCAGGGCGGCTGGGTCATCAGCACGGACATGGCCGTGGAGGACGTGCACTTCCGGAGGAGCTGGATCAGTGACGAGGAGATCGGCTGGCGCGCCGGCGCCGCCGCGATCTCCGACCTGGCCGCCATGGGTGCGACGCCGGTCGCCGTGCTGCTCTCCGTCGCGGCCCCGCGCGGCGGATCCGTGGACCTCGCGGCGGTCAACGCGGGAGTGCGCGCGGTGGCCCTCGCCCACGGGGCGCCGGTGGTGGGCGGCGACGTGTCGCACTCTCCCGGCCCGCTCGTGCTGGACGTGGTGGTGGTGGGCCGGACGCTGTGGCCCGTTCAGCGGGACGGGGCCGAGCCGGGCGACGACGTCTGGGTGACCGGCACGCTCGGTGCGAGCGCGGCGGCGGTCCGAAGCTGGGAGGCGGGTGGCGAGCCGAATGCCGAGTTGCGCAGGTCATTCGCGGCGCCCCGTCCCCGCGTGGACGAGGCCCGCGCCCTCGTGGAGCGTGAGCTCGTCGACGCGATGATCGACATTTCCGACGGTCTGGCGGGTGACGCCGGACATCTCGCCGCCGCGTCCGGCGTAGCCATCACGCTTGAAGAGGACCGCATTCCGGTGGCCGCCGCCGCCGTGGAGGCACTCGGGCCCGAGGGTGCCTTCGACGCGGCGCTTCACGGGGGCGACGACTACGAGCTCTGCTTCGTGACCGACCCCGGCGTCATCGACTCGGCGTACTTCGCCGCACGCTTCGGCGTGCAGGTCACGCGTGTCGGCTACGTGTCCGAGGGGAGCGGGGTGTGGCTTCAGGGGCCGGACGGCTCGAGGACCCGACTCGAACGCGGCGGCTTCGACCACTGGGAAGGCGTCGCGTCGCCGGAGCCCGGAGCGTCGTGATCCGCCTCGCCGTGGTCGCCCTCGCCATCGTGCCGGCCACCCTGTGGTACGGCCTCCAGATCATCTGGCACGCCTACCGGGGCACGCCGCCGGGCGCCGACCTCTACGACCGGGCGCCCCGGAACTGGGCGCGGCTCATTCTCCGGCTGTCGGGCGTGCACGTGCGCTTCGAGGGCGTGGAGGCCATCGATCCGAGCCGCCCGCAGATCCTCGTGGCCAACCACGTGTCGTGGTACGACGTGCTCGTGCTTGCAGGCTTCCTGCCCGGCCGCTGGGTCTTCGTCGCGAAGCGGGAGCTCGAGCGCGTTCCCGTCTTCGGGCGCGCCGCGGCCGCGTGCGGGCAGATCTTCATCGACCGACGCGACCACGCGTCCGCCGTGGAGTCGCTCGCGGTCGCGAGAAAGAGGTTGGAGGAAGACCGGCCGACCATCATCATGTTCCCGGAAGGAACGCGATCCGCCACAGGAGAGCTCCGGGCGTTCAAGAAGGGCGCCTTCGTCTTGGCGATTCAGGCGGGCGTGGACATTGTTCCTGCCGGAATCGTCGGATCTCGTGAAGTGATGAAGAAGGGATCGCTTCTGATCCGGCCCGGAACGATCACGGTGCGCTTCGGGGAAGCGATCGCCGTCAGGGACGTGGGGCTCGACCGCAGGAACGATCTGACCGAGAGGGCGCGCGACGCGGTCGCCGCGCTTCTCGCCGCAGGATGAGGTGGACCGGTGCCCTCGGGAACCGCGCCGCCCCGTGAAGCACTGAACTTCGAAGAGAGACAGGAGAGGAGCCGTGTCGGCGATCGTCGACGTGCGTGGACGCGAGATTCTCGACTCCCGGGGCAACCCGACGGTCGAGGCGGAGGTCACCCTCCAGACTGGCGCGCAGGGTCGCGCCGCGGTGCCCTCGGGTGCGTCGACCGGCGCGCACGAAGCCGTCGAGCTCCGGGACGGCGACGCCGCCCGCTTTCTGGGCAAGGGCGTCCGGAGGGCGGTCGACAACGTGAATTCGAAGATCGCCGGGGCGGTGCGCGGCCTTGAGGCGCGTGAGCAGATCGCAATCGACCGGGCCATGCTCGAACTCGACGGTTCGCCGAACAAGCGGAACCTCGGCGCCAACGCGATCCTCGCCGTGTCGATGGCGGTCGCGCGGGCGGCCGCTCAGGAGAACCAGATGCCCCTCTGGCGCTACCTGGCGGGGGGCGGCAGCCCCGACACGCTGCCGGTGCCGATGATGAACATCCTCAACGGCGGCTCGCACGCCCCCAACAACGTCGACATCCAGGAGTTCATGGTCATGCCGGTGGGTGCGGAGTCGTTCTCCGACGGGCTGCGCATGGGCGTGGAGATCTTCCACCACCTCAAGAAGGTCCTGACAGAGCAGGGGAAGAACACCGCGGTGGGCGACGAGGGCGGCTTCGCGCCCGACCTCGCGAGCAACGAAGAGGCGGTGGAGGTCGTGCTGAGGGCGATCGAGCGCGCCGGCTACCGGCCGGGGGAGGACGTCGTCCTCACGCTCGACGCGGCGGCCACGGAGTTCTTCGAGGACGGTGAGTACGTCTTCCGCTGGTCGGGCGGCGAGCGGCGCGACGCGGCCGGAATGGTTGAATTCTGGAAGGAGTGGGTGGCAAAGTATCCCATCCGCTCGATCGAAGACCCGCTCGACGAGAACGACTGGCACGGGTGGAAGGCCATCACCGCGGCCGTCGGCAGCGAGGTCCAGATCGTCGGAGACGACCTGTTCGTGACCAACGCGGAGCGCCTGGACCAGGGCATCCGGGAAGGCGCGGCCAACGCGATCCTCATCAAGGTGAATCAGATCGGCACGCTCACGGAGACGCTCGAGACCATGCGCATGGCCGCCGAAGCGGGATTCGGCAGGATCGTGTCGCACCGGTCGGGCGAGACGGAGGACACCTTCATCGCGGACCTGGCAGTCGCGACCGGGGCCGGCCAGATCAAGACCGGAAGCGCCAGCCGCACGGATCGCGTCGCCAAGTACAATCAGCTCCTCCGTATTGAGGAGCAGCTGGGCGGCGCGGCGCGCTACCCGGGACGGTCCCTGTTCGCGAGGCATCCATGAACGGGGGGCGTCTGCTGGTCGGCGGCCTCCTGACGGCTGCGGTCTACTACGCGGTCTTCGGAGGCGAGTACTCGGTCTTCGAGCTGCGAGCCACGCGCGCGGACATCGAGGTCACGGGGGAGCAGCTCGCGGAGGTCAAGGCCCGCATCGACTCGCTCCGCGCATGGGCCGATTCCCTCGAGAACGATCCCGCGACCATCGAGCGCGTCGCGCGCGAGGACTTCGGTATGATCCGGGATGGCGAGATGCTCTACCGTTTCGTCGAGGTGGATGAAGACGACCCCGGCGCCGAGGAGCCCGCGCGCTGACGTCCGGGAGGCGTCAGCCGGCGTCACCCCGCTCCGGGTCGTCCTCTTCCTGCTCGGCGGCGACCTCGTCGAGGAGCCTCCGCGCCGCGCGTCGGAGCGCCTGCGCGTCGCCCCCGTCGAGATGCTTTTCGGCGGCAGGGACCGAGGAGGAGAGCATCGCGTCGGTCGCGGCCTTCAGGGCCCGTGCCCGCGCCTCGGGCGAGGCCCGCTTCGACTCCGCGACGAAGGGCGCGAAGAGATCGATCGGCAGCGGGAAGAGCGTCGTCGAGTTGTTTTCCACGGCGACCTCCGTGACCGTCTGCAGGAAGCGGAGCTGCATGGCGACCGGGAACTGCTCGATGATCTCGGCGGCTTGAACCAGCTTGGTGGAAGCCTGGTACTCGCCTTCGGCGTTGATGACCTTGGCGCGCCGCTCGCGCTCGGCCTCGGCCTGCTTCGCCATCGCCCGTTTCATCTCCTGCGGAAGGTCGATGTCCTTGATCTCCACGCCGGTCACCTCGATGCCCCACGGATCGGTTCCGGCGTCGATGATCTCACGGACGACCTCATTGATGCGCTCCCGCTCGGCGAGGAGTTCGTCGAGCTCGGACTGACCGATCACGGAGCGCAGCGTCGTCTGGGCGAGCTGACTGGTCGCGAAGTAGTAGTCCTCGATCTCGATGACCGCCTTCGTCGGATCGGCCACGCGGAAGTAGACCACGGCGTTCACCCGCACCGACACGTTGTCCCGCGTGATCGTGTCCTGCGGCGCGATGTCGAGGGCCACGATCCGAAGGTCCATCTTGCGCAGGCGGTCGATGCCGAACGGCACGAGGAAGACGAGCCCCGGTCCCTTGGCGCGGGTCAGCTTGCCCAGGCGGAAAACGACGCCCCGCTCGTACTCGAAGAGGACGCGCACGCCCGTGAGAATCGCTCCGCCCGCCAGAAGGATGGCGGGGATGAGGATCGCGGCCGGGTCCATGATCGTGCTCCGGATGAGGGTAGGCCTGCTGTTCGCGCGCGTAGCCGAAGCGTGCCCGCTTTCGCGGCTCTCCGCAAGGCGTTGTGGCAGTTGACATCCATCCGGCCGCCCGTGAGCTTTTTCGCCCCCTGCCGGAGTAGCTCAGTCGGTTAGAGCAGCGGAATCATAATCCGCGTGTCGGGGGTTCGAGTCCCTCCTCCGGCACTGTCGACGGTCGACCACGGGTTGAGAACGGCCTCGCCTTCGGGCGGGGCGTTTTTCGTTTCCGTCTTCATGGATTCGTCGTGGTGTTGGCGCGGATCTCAACCGCCCCACCGACCCATGACCCTGCGTACCGCAACGCCGGCCGCGGCTGCCCTGGTGGGTGCCGTGCTCGCCGTCGCGTTTCGCCACGGGCGCCCCCGGGAGTATCCTGACACCCCTCCGCGCACGGTTCGGCTACCGTTGAGGTGGCCTCGAGAGGGGAGGATGTCATGAGAGTCGTGAACGCCGTCGCCGTCGTGCTCGCGCTCGCGAGCGCCGTGGAGGCACAGGCCCCCGGGGAGCGTGCCTTGGGGCCGTCCGTCTTCTGGGGCTCCCTCTGCCGGGCGCAGGGTTGTGTCGAAGGTGTCGACGGGGCCGGTGCCGGCGTCCGCGGGGCACTTCCGCTCGGCGATTGGGTCGTCGGCGAGGCCGCCGGCATCTACTGGTACGGCTCGACGCGGAGCGAGACGGTGCGAAGGGTCTCGCTCTTCCTTACCGCACGTTTCTACCCGTCGCGGGGTTCGGCCGCCTTCGTCCGGGCCGGGGGAGGCCTGTCCTGGGACCTGGACGAGGGACCAGCCCATCCGGCGGGGGTCCTGGGCGTCGGCTGGGACATCCGCGGATGGCTCGGCGGAACCGTGACCCCGTTCCTCGACGCGGCCCTCTTCGGGCCGCCGGAGCCACTTCCGGCGCTCCGCCTGGTTTCGGGGGGGGTGGAGCTGGCCTGGCCGTTCTAGTCGACCGCTCCACCGCCTCCGGCGCCCGTCGCCGACGGCCTCCGGGCCATGATTCGCAGGACCCACGCGCCGAGCGCGAGCGACATGGAGGCCATCCCCGCGCTCGCGAGCGCCGAGCCGATCTGGACGTCCTTGGTGAGCATCCCGTACTTCATGAGGAAGAAGGTCCAGTCGTGACTGTCGACGTCGACCGGGCCGAACGGTGAGACGAGGGGAAGTGCCGTTACTCGCCCGGGCCTCCGCGCACGATCGCTCCGCCCTTCATCACGAGTTCCACGCGCCGCAGCGACGAGATGTCCGAAGAGGGGTCGCCGGACACCGCGACCAGGTCGGCGAGGAGCCCCGGCGCGACGCGCCCCCGGTCGTCGAGGCCGAAGATCCGGGCGTTGCCCTGGGTGGCGACGCGCAGAACGTCCGGCGCGCGCATCCCGTACTCGACCATCAGCTCCAGTTCGCGCGCGTTGTCGCCGTGCGGGTACACGCCCACGTCGCCTCCGAAGCACATGTCGACGCCCGCTTCGAGCGCCCGCCGGAAGCTGTCGCGCTTGGCCGCGATGCGCGCCGGCTCCGGGTCGATCCCCTTCCGCCAGCCGCCGTACTGGGAGATCGCGTCGCCGGCCGCGAGCGTGGGGCACAGCGCGACCCCGTGCTCGACCATGAGCGCGAAGGTCTCGGCGGTACCGCCGTCGCCGTGGTCGATGGTACGAACCCCGGCCAGGATGGCCCGTCTCATCCCCTCGGCGGTCGACGCGTGCGCCACGACCGGGCGCCCCGACGATTCCGCGATCTCCACGACGAGCTCGAGCTCCGCCTGCGTGAAGGTGGGGCGGGCGTCCCCGTCGGGTCCCCAGCGATAGTCGGCGTAGACCTTCACCCAGTCCGCCCCGCGACCGATCTGGTCGCGCGTCACCCGCGTGAGCTCGTCAATCCCGTCCGCCTCCTCGGCGCCGACGGGGAGGTGCCATTCCGGGGCGCCCTTCGGCTGGTAGCTCCCGGTGACCACGAGGGCCGGCCCCGACACGAGCATCCTGGGGCCGAGGATGACCCCCTTGTCGATGGCCGCCTTGATGCCCACGTCGGCGTACCCGGCCCCCTCCGCGCCCAGATCGCGCGCGGTCGTGAAGCCGGCCATGAGCGTCTCGCGCACGTGGACGGTGGCGCGTGCCGTCCGCTCGCCGAGCGACTCGAAGAGGACCTGGTCGCGCCAGGGTGTCTCGTTGTACGGGTGCAGCAGCACGTGCGAGTGCCCCTCGATCATGCCGGGCAGGAGGGTCGTGCCCGGAAGCGCGACCTCGCGCGCTCCCTGGGCGGTGAGCCCCGGGCCGGCCGCCTCGATCAAGCCGTTGCGGACGCGGACCGACCATCCCTCGTGCATCGTGGCACCGTCCCAGACGCGATCCGGTCGCAGGAGCCAGGACTCCTGAGCCGAGACGTCCGCGGGGCGGGCGGCGAGAAGCGCGAGGAGCAGGAGAAGGTTCGTGCGGCGCATCGGGCGGCTCCGGGGTTCTCTGCGGAAGTCTGTGGACGTGGGCGCGACGGTCCCGTCGGGCCTCGGACCCGGGTGGTCCGGCGCGCAGCCCGAACATCGGCAACCGGATGGCGCGTGGCCAGAGAAGGCTTACGCGAATTTCCCCCGGGCCGCGACTGTCCTATCTTGCCACTCCCCGGCGGTTCCCCGCAGCGGTCCCGCCCCGGAACGACTCCAACGGATGGCAGGCGAACATCATGACCGGACGTGCCAGCACGCTGATCGTCGGCCGGCGCGAGCGTCTCGAGCGCATCCTCGGCCGAAGCCTCGGGGCCCCCACGGCGGGCGCGGACGAGCCGCTCCCCGAGGACACGCGGAAGTACCTCCTCTCCGAGGCGCAGGACCTGTACTGGAACGAGCTCGAGTGGGAGCACATCACCGACGAGGAGGCCCTCGAGGAGGGGCCGCTCGCGGCGCTGACCTTCCCGGGGCTCCTGGCGTACGTGCGCGGTCTTCTCCTGGAAGAGGTCATGCCCGACGCGCTCTCGCCGGCCAACCCGCGGCCCGGCGTGGTCGCGGACCTGCTGGACTTCCTCGCGCAGCGGGTCGTGCAGCTCGAGGAGGGGCCCGCGGGGGCGGACGAGGACGAGACGGCGCGGCGTCGGGCAGAGCTCGACATGACGAGTCATCTCATCGACCAGGTGCTCTACCTCTACCACGGGCTCGAGGAGGGTGACGTCGAGCGGGTGGAGGCAGCCCGGGCCTCGGCCTGACCTACGCGGCGCCGTGATCGGCTGGTTCCCGCGCCGGCCCGGGCGGGCCTACCTGGCGGGTGCGCCCATGCTGGTCGCGCACCGCGGTGGCGGCCGGCTCGCACCCGAGAATACGCTCGCCGCGTTCCGCCCGGCGGTCTCCGACTGGGGTGCCGACATGCTGGAAATGGACGTCCGGCTGACGGCGGACGGCCACGTGGTCGTCATCCATGACGAGACCGTCGATCGAACCACGGACGGATCCGGCCCGGTCGCGGCGATGACGCTGGCAGAAGTCCGCTCGCTCGACGCGGGATATCGCTTCCAGGACCTGACCGGGGCACACGCGTGGCGGGGGCGCGGGGTCACCGTTCCGACCCTCGAGGAGGTGCTCGACGCGTGCCCGGCGGTCTGGATCAACGTGGAGGCGAAGGAGGCGCAGGTGGCCCGGCCGCTCGCCGACCTCGTCGTGCGCCGGGGTGAACAGCACCGGGTCCTGCTGGCGGCCGGGGACGAGGCCCACCGCCGCGACGTGCGCGACTACCCCGGCCCGTGGGGCGCGAGCCGGCGGGACTGCCGGCTGTTCTGGGCTCTGCACCGGACGCCCTTCTTCACGCCGGACGTCGACGTCTTCCAGGTTCCCGAGGTCTGGAACGGGAAGCGGGTCCTGACGCCCGGGATCATCGAGGAGGCGCACCGCCGCAACATTCCGGTCCAGGTTTGGACGGTCGACGAGCCGGACGACATGCGGCGGCTCCTGTCGTGGGGCGTCGACGGCATCCAGACGGACCGACCCGACCTGCTCGCGCGCGTGCTCACCGAAGACCGGGGCCGTCCTCCGCCCCCGTGCATGCGGGCGGCGCAACCCCCGTCGGGACCGTGAGCGCGCGTACCGCGTCCGGGCGGGGCTCGGCGGAGCATGCTGCCGGAGCGCGCCCGGACGATCCGCTGGCCGACCGACTCGCCGACGCGCTTCGTGCGCTCGAGGTGGATCCGTACGGGGCCGAGGCCACGCTGGTCGTCGCCTTTTCCGGCGGTCTCGACTCGTGCGTCCTGCTGCACCTCCTGCGGTTTTCCATGCGACCCGGCGCCCGGCTCGTCGCGGCGCACTTCGACCACGCGATGAGACCCGGAAGCGCCGCGGACGCGTCCTGGGCGCGCGGCGTCTGTGCGGCGTGGGACGTGGCGTACGTCTCCGAACGGTCGGGGTCGGCCCCGGGCGCGGAAGAGGCGGCCCGCGACGCCCGGTACGACTTCCTGGAACGGGTCCGGCGCCGGTTCGCACCGGCCCGCGTCCTTACGGCGCACCACGCCGACGACCAGGCGGAGACCGTGCTCTTCCGGATCCTGCGGGGCACGGGAATCGGAGGCCTCCGGGGGATGCCCGGCACGCGCGAGCCCGGCATCGTCCGACCGCTCCTCGGCTTCTGGCGGGAGGAGCTGGAGGCCCACGCGGCCGCGGTGGGGCTGCGCTGGCGGGAGGATCCCACCAACGAGCAGCTCGGCTACGCCCGCAATACGCTCCGCCACGAGATCCTCCCCGTGGCGGAGGCCCGCGTCAGCGCCGGAGCCCGGCGCGCGCTCGTGCGCCTCGCCGCGGTCGCCGAGCGGGAGGAGGAGGCGTGGGCCGAAGTCCTCCCCGACGTGCTGGCAGAACTCGGTGTCGCGTCCGGCGCGGCCCGCGGCGCGGGCCTGTCGCTGGACCGCGACGCGACCGCCGCGCTGGGCCCGGCCCTGCGCGCGCGGGTCCTGCGCTGGGCGGCCTCGCGCTGCGGGGGAACCCTCGACGAAGCCGCGACGGCCCGCGCCGTGACGTTCGCCACGGCGGGGCAGAGCGGCACGCGCGTGGAGCTCGGGGGCGGGCTGGAGCTGCGTCGCGAGCTCGACCGTCTGGAGCTGACCGGGCCGGAGGCGCCCTCCCCGGACGAGGCGCTGGTCATCGAGCGGCCCGATGAGGGGTGGGGCCGTGCGATCGTGGGCGGCAGGGCGATCGGGGTGCGGTGGTGCCCGTGGCGGTCCGGGCCGCACGTCCGGCGAACGGAAGCCGGCATGGGGACGACGGAGGCCGAGGAGGCCTCGTTTGCTGTGGAGGATCTCGCCTTCCCGCTCACCGTGCGAGGCCGGCGCCCGGGAGACCGCATCAGCCTGCCGGGTGGAACCTCGAAGTTGAAGAAGGTGTTGCTGGCCGCGCGCGTACCTGCCGGCCTGCGGGCCACCCTCCCGGTCGTCGTGGACGCCTCGGGGCGCGTGCTGTGGGTCCCCGGTGTGGCGCGCGCCGTCGCCCCGGGGAAAACGGACGACGTTGCCGAAGAGCCGATGATGACCATCAGGATCGAACCATGAGCGGCGACGGGGACGCCCGCCTGGGCGGCCGCGCCCTCCAGCGTGTCGTGTACGGCGAGGAAACGATCCGCCGTCGTGTGCGGGAGCTCGGGGCCGAGATCTCCGCGGCGTATGCGGAAGACGGCCAGCTGCTCGTGCTCGGGCTCCTCAAGGGGTCGTTTCTCTTCCTGGCCGACCTCGTGCGCGAGGTCCGGCTTCCGATTCAGGTCGACTTCCTGGTCGCGTCGAGCTACGGCGCCGGAACGTCGTCGAGTGGGGAAGTACGGCTCCTCTACGAGCCTGCGTCGGGGCTGGACGGGCGTTCCATTCTGCTCGTGGAGGACATCGTGGATTCGGGTACGACGCTGGCACGACTTCTTCCGCTCCTGGAACGCAGAGGGGCGAAGAGGGTCGACGTATGTGCGCTCCTGCACAAGCGGTTGCCCGGCGTCACGGTCGACGTGCGCTGGGTCGGCTTCGATGCACCCAATTCGTTTCTCGTGGGGTATGGCCTGGACCACGCGGAAGACTTCCGCCACCTGCCATATATCGCGAGCCTATAGCAAGGCGTTTTCGTCCGCGCTCGCTTCGTCACACCGCACACGATGCCACAAGACCCGATCAGACCCGACCCGGACCAGAAGCTGGGTCGCATCTCCAAGAACGCCGCGTTCTTCATGCTGCTGGCGCTCGTCGGGATGCTCGCCGTCCAGAGCTTCCGAGCCCAGGGCGAGGCACCCGCGCGCATCACGTACTCCCAGTTCATGGAGTACCTGGACCAGGGCGCGGTCCACAAGGTGATCTTCCGGGAACGCGCGGTGGAGGGCGAGTTCAGGGCTCCGACGAGCATCGAAGGGCAGCAGTTCAACTCGTTCGAGAGTCGCACGCCCGGCGACGTGGGTGAGGGTCTGCTCGAGCGCCTCGAGGCCGAGGGCGTCGTCGTCGATGCCGAGGCGCCCGAGGCCGGGTGGGGGACGTTCCTCCTGACCGCGCTGCCCTGGCTTCTCTTCATCGCCTTCTGGATCTGGATCT
>Ga0222714_10001183_pt1 | contig 29614 bp, 28 predicted proteins | sample C33_3DmetaG_FD_165048 | JGI IMG/M metagenome (GOLD analysis project Ga0222714, IMG submission 165048) | Estuarine water microbial communities from San Francisco Bay, California, United States - C33_3D | ecosystem: Environmental > Aquatic > Marine > Unclassified | place: USA: California... | reverse complement strand
ATCCGCCCGGCCTGCACCCGGCCTCGCTGCTCCGGATCAGCGGCTTTCTTCTCATCCACTAGCGTGCACGTGCGCTATTGGCTGTAACCTTTGGCGTTGCCCTGCGTCTAAAACATAACCGACAGAAAGGGAGCGCGGCCATGACGACGATCAAGTCCTATTGCAGGCACAGTTTCATTGTATTTACCTTTATATTGCCGGTGATTGCCACGGCAGCCACGACGAAAACAATTACGCAGGCGTTTGACGCAGCGGAGTTGGAGCGACTGGAACTCGAGATTTCCGTCGCTGAGCTGGATATCGAAATCGTAGACGGCGATGTCATCGAGCTCGAGGTTCAGCTGGAAGCCGAGCGGCGCTTCTTCGGTCTGCGCTCCGGTTCCGTGGACGATGTGGAATTGGTGACACACCGATCCAATAGCACGCTGTTCCTCGGCATCGAGGACAAAAACGTAGAACAGCACTGGGTAATGCACATACCTCGGAATCTGGCGCTGGCAATCAGCGTAGGGGTAGGCGAGGTGGATATCGATAAGCTGGAGAATGACCTCACACTTGAAGTCGGTGTCGGTGCGGTCCGCGTTGACGTGATTGAGTCAGCCTTCGCCGATATCCAGCTGCAGACCGGCATCGGCGATGCGGTAATACGCGGCCTGAAATACCGCGCCGACAACGAACGCAGCTTCATTAGTGCCGATGCTTACTATGAGGGACAGGGCGAGCATCACATCAGCATCGATCTTGGGGTTGGCGATGCGCTGGTACGCGATCAGCGTTAACGCTTGTGCAAAGATTTAGCGGCTAGCAATCAGGTGCAATGAATCAGCGTCGGCGAGATCGGCGCGTCGTGGAGTCGAGTCCACGTTGGTAGATGGCCAGCCATTGCTCCGGTGTGCGCAGGCTGACCAGTTCCCCAATCAGCGCGAAAGGGATCTCATCGGGATAGTTGAAGCGAATACAACTCTTGCCCATGTCCAACCGCCGCTTGCTGTGCTCTGGCCAGGCTGTGACAAACCACTCGAGGAGGCTGGCATCGGCATACAGCCCGAAGTGGTAAAGAACAATACCTTGCTTCTGCGAGGCGATGCTGAGGTAAGGCACAGGCGTGCCCGGCTTGCAGTGATAACCGGCTGGATACAGAGTCAGCGGTACAACCCAGCGCGGCGCACCGGCGAGCACTTCCTGAAAACCGGACGGAAGTGAATCCCGTATCACGCCGTGCAAGCGTCGCATCGGCACCTGTCGTGCCTCTGGCAAGGCGAGCAGGTAGGTCTCGATCGTCTCGGCCATCGTTCGTCTTCCTCCCAATTCCACTGCCCGCGGCTCATGCCCTCGCGGCGGGTTGGACCGTGCAATCGCGCGAGCAAAGGGTGCGCCATCGACAGGGTTTCTCTATACTCTCACTACCATTACAACTACCACTACCGCCCTCGCCACAGGTGATAGCAGGCACACGATGTACGAAGCAAACTGGATGTCGGTGCTGCCGCCGTTACTGGCAATTGTACTCGCGATAATCACTCGTCAGGTCATTCTCTCACTCGGAATTGGTATCTGGGTAGGTTTCTGTATCCTGCAGTCGGTGAATCCCTTTACTGGCCTCGCACTCGGCATCGAGGGCGTGGTGAATGTCTTTGCCGACGCCGGCGACACCCGCGTGCTGATGTTTACCCTGATCATCGGCAGTCTCATCGCCACCATTGAAAAAGCCGGTGGAGTGCGAGGTTTCATTCATCTCCTGGAAAAACACAACTGGGTCACCAACGGGCAGCGTGCGCAATGGCTCGCCTACAGCATCGGCATCATCGTCTTCATCGAATCCAATATCACGCTGCTTGTGGCCGGCGCTATTTCTCGACCACTGTTTGATCGCTACCGGCTCTCACGCGAGAAGCTGGCCTACATCATCGATTCGACCTCGGCACCGGTGTGCATCATGATTCCATTGAACGCCTGGGGAGCAATCGTGCTGAGCTTGCTGAGTTCGGCCTCGGTGGAGGACCCGGTAGGGGTCTTTGTGGCGGCAATTCCCTTCAATTTCTATCCGATTGCCGTGCTGCTGTTCAGCGCCTTCGTCATCGCCCGCAATCTCAATCTCGGCCCCATGCGCAAGGCGGAGGCGCGCACCCAGCAGGGCGAGTTGCTCTGGCCCAATGCCACGCCGATGGTGGATCCGGCGATTCTCGGCGTGCAGGAGTCCGACAGTGAGCGCGACAAAGCGCGCTTCATGCTGGTGCCGATTGCGGTGATGGTGCTGTCGATGCCGTTGGGTCTATACCTCACCGGTGACGGCGATCTCAGTGCCGGTTCCGGGTCCACCTCGGTGCTGTGGGCAGTGTTGGCGGCACTGGCAACGGCCTGGCTACTCGTGTTCCTCGAACGCCGGGCGTCGTTGGATGAATTGATGCACACATTTTTGCGTGGAGCCGGTGGCTTGCTGCCGGTTGCGATGATCCTGTTGTTCGCGCTGGCGCTCGGAGATGTCGCTAACCTGCTTGGAACCGGAGTGTATGTGGCGCAGTTGGCACAAGCGACAATTCCCATTCCTGTGCTATTGCCACTGTTGTTCGTTATTTCCGGCTTCATTGCCTTCTCGATAGGTTCGAGTTGGGGCACCTTCGCCATTATGATTCCGTTGGCCATGCAGATCGCTCTGGCGCTGGCATTGCCTCCCTCCCTGTTTCTCGCGGCGGTTCTGTCCGGTGCGGTGTTTGGTGATCATGCCTCACCCATCAGCGATACCACGGTGGTCGCCTCGATGGCGTCAGCCACGGATCACATCGACCACGTGCGTACTCAGTTGCCGTATGCGCTCATCAGCGGTGCGCTCGCCACGGTCGCGTTTTTCGTAGTTGGCGTGGTGAGTCTCTAGCCTGATCGATCAGTCGCGTGGCGCCGGCGGGGAGACCAGGTCGATCGCACGAATCTCGGTGAGCGGCACGCGCTCGATGTCACGGAACTTCGCGTTGCGCAGACCCTCGTCATCCAGCAGGGAATTGATGCTGGCATAGGTTTCGCGCACAAACACCGACTCTTTGCCCTGTGTACGGCGCGCGATACCAAAGTTGATCGTGCTGCGCGTCGCTGCGTCGATCTGGCTAAGCATGCTCTTCGTCGCCCAGATCGCACCCTGGCGCGCGAAATCGCTGATGCGGGAGGCAAAGTTTATGGTTTCTCCCAGCACCGTGAATTCCACATGGCCGCCGGCGTGATAGCTGCCGAACCATTCCTGGCCCGAGTTCAGGCCGATATTCAGACAAAGCTCACTAAACCAGCCTTTTCGTGCCTGCCAGATCCGAGTCAGCGAGACCATCAGCTGTTTCAGTTCCAGAGCACACTGAATCGCATTGAGTCTGTGGTCGCAGTCAGGTTGCGGGAAAAAGTAATACACCATACCGTCTCGGGCATGCTTGCCGTGGGTGCCATAGTACTTGCGGAAGATGGGTTCACTCTGCTGCCAGATCGCATTAATCAGTTCGAAATACTCCTCCGCGGGCAGTTCGGCACAAATCTTCACGGAATTTTGCAGGTCGGCGACCATTACGGTGACGTCGGTCAGGCAGGGTTTGCGTTTCTTCAGCAGTTCATTGATGACGTAATTGCGGTGGCGCAGGAATTCGAGCAGGTAGTCATTTTTCAGCTCAATTGGGCTGTAGGTGAAGAGAATCCCCTCCCGGTAAAAGCACGCGTACAAGTCGAACGGCGTGGGCTCGCTGGTACCGGGCACATCGCGCAACAGAATCGGGAAGTGGACCAGCGGTCCCTTGCCGACACTCTCTAACTTTTCGACGCTTGCGAGCACTTCCTGCAACAGACTTAGCTGCTGTGCCTCGAGAGCCGAGTAGAGCTTGAGGAGTGCCGGCTGTGCCAGACGTCGTTTACCGGCGGCCAGATGCGGTCGCAGCAGGTCGGCGAGGCCGAGTGGGTCGGTTTTCGCTGCTAACAGCACCTTCAGCAGGTTACGGGAACCGAGGTCACCGGCCAGCGGCGTGTGCACGCCGAAAAGCTGCTCTCTGGCGGCCTCATTCCACCAGATCAGCTCGAAATTGTTGTTTACCATATAGGCCGGCCCTGGCAGCTCATCGATGGCGATATCGAAGCCCATTTGCGGGGAGGAGGTCCGGGAGGGCGGTGTGGGGGTGCCTTCGACCGAGCGCGCACTGCCGTCAGCAGGCACGACAGCCAGCTTCGCCGGACTCCGCGTCGCGTTGGCGGGGGTCGACAATTGCCGGGCAATCTCTGCCATGCTCAGTCCCTGCTTCTTCAGCGACTGCACCTGCTTGATCCGCTCGACAGCGTCTTCATCGAAATACCCGAGCCGGGTAGCACGATTACCGTCGCCGATCGGGGTCTTGACCACGGGATTCGGCAGGATACCCTGGGCCACATAATTATTGAGCGTCGCTCTAGATATTCCAGTTATTTCAATAAGTTGTTTGCTATTTAGCATGTGATTTCCACTGTATTGACCTAGGTGGCCGAGACCCGCGTTGCAACGAAAAGGTAGGCAGTATAGTTAGGCTGTCCAAGCAAAGTCAATGATTAGACTGACTACTTAAACAGCTTATTTAGATAGTCTAAAGCGCCACAGACTGCAGGCTGGGCGCGGCGCCAAAGCTGAAATCTGGTATGCTTTGCGCCTCACAGAGGTCGCACAGGACAGGGCAAACGCATGGGGTTTGAACGCATCGATGTAGAAAGGGCGAAGCAGCTGCTGGCCGAGGCGCCCGGTAACGGTCTGCAGATTGTGGATGTCAGGGATGAGGGCTCATTTCAGGCCGCCCATATCGACGGTGCCTTGCATCTGGACAACACGACCCTGGCTGAGTTTCTGGAAACGGCCGAACAAGACAAACCGCTGCTCGTGTATTGCTATCACGGCAATATGAGTCAGGGGGCGGCCGCCTATTTTTCCGAACAGGGATTCAGTGAAGCTTACAGTTTGGATGGTGGCTTCGAGGCTTGGCGTACCGCCTGATCCGGATCATTTCCGGGTGCCTGGACAGGATTGTCCGCCTTCTCGAACTGCCGTTTGGCAGTGAACGCCGTCGCCATATACAGCATCGACAGCATCGCCCAGGCGAAGATTTCGAACAGCCAGAGCGCATGACTGGCGGGTAACAGAAATTTCGACAGGGCGATCCAGCCCGCCCAGGCGGCCAGGACCAGCAGGGGGACAGCGGCGACGAGTTTCCAGTAACCTTGCCAGAAACGCAGGGCCGACACTGGCAAGACGGCACTGCCAGCCGTAACCAATAGCACGATGAGCACCATCACCAGGTTCCAGACTGGGTTCGAGCTTGCATCGGCACTGGCTGCCAGTGACGGCAGAGCAATCAGGAAGCAAGAGACCAGAAGCGAGGAGCGGAGCAATGTCATGGGAGATTGGATCCTGTGATTGCGGAACAAGCGTGCGAGCAAATCAGCCACCAGCTTTGTTTCGAGACATCACGTCTGTGCCGCGTTCGCGTGTCGGCAGGTGACCAATGCGACACTCTCATTTGAAATATTAATGGCATTACTTGCATAAATAGGATTACTGGTATCGCTGGCGTTTGACTAGCGCGTATCGACATCGGTTTGCCCGGTGTGCCATTTGGGGGTGTATTAAAGCAGAGCCGGTAGTCCGGTAACAGTCTTGATGCGAACCCGATGGCAGTTCTCGGTTACAATTCTCGCTTATAATACGAAACGGCGCTCGCCGGCGCAGGCAAGCAATGGCGGCTGCACCACTCAGCCGCTCTCAATCACTCTCAACCACTCTCAGCCAGGGAAATACAGGCAACGCACTATGTCGGAAGTGAAAATCAGTCAAGAGTACGCCGATCTGGTGGAGTTGAATTATCAGGTCTATAACGCCCTGTTTCTCACTCTTCCACTGGATGCCGTTGAACAAACCGGTCTGTTGCTGCCCCTGCTGGAAGCGGCGTCAGCGAAAGGTCTGGAAGAAAACCAGCACCCCGACCAGATCATCGAAGCCTTCTTTGCCGCACATAAGCCGCATTTCAGTGAGAAGGACAAGCACGAGTTCCTGTTCAAGATCATCCAGTATGTCGAGCGCCAGGTCGTGCTGGTCGATGCGCTGGAAGACGCGGCCTTCAGCCAGATCCACCACACAGAAGAAAACGATGTGTTGCGCAAGCTGATCGACCGTGCGCATGCGGACAACCTCGAAGCCAAGTTCAAGCGCGTGCTGGAGAAATTTGGCAGCCGCATCATCCTCACCGCACACCCGACTCAGTTTTATCCCGGCCAGGTGTTGGCAATCATCACCGACCTCGTGTCGTCGGTGAAGCAGAACGATATCGCGCTGTCACGTGACCTGTTACAGCAACTGGGCAATACACCTTTCTTCAACAAGAAGAAACCGACACCCTATGACGAGGCGATCAGTCTGTCCTGGTATCTGGTCAACATCTTCTACGAAGCGGTGGGCGGCATACTGGATTCACTGGCACCTTATGCCGAAGATCGGCCGGGCGCCATCAAGCAACTGCTAGGCATCGGCTTTTGGCCAGGTGGTGACCGTGATGGCAATCCGTTCGTCGACACCCAGGTAACGATGAGCGTCGCCAACAAGTTGCGCTCGCTGATTCTGGCTTGCTACCACGAAAATCTGCGCGAACTGAAACGCCGCTTCAGCTTTGCCGAGACCTACGAGGTGCTCGAGAAGATGGAGCACCGCCTGCATGAAGAACTGAGCGGCGAAATCCGCAATCGGGTAACGCTGGGAGAGTTGCTGGCGTGCCTGGAGAAGGTCGAAGCCCTGGTGGTCGCGAAGCACCAGGGACTGTTCGTCAGTCGTCTGCATTCCATGCGCCGCAAGCTCTGCGCGTTCGGTCTGCATTTTGCCACTCTCGATATCCGGCAAGACGCGCGCGTCATCCATCGCACCCTCGCGGCCGTGCTACAAGCCAAACCGGGACTCCTGCCGACGAACTTTGATGATCTGCCCGAGTCCGAGCAGATTGATAGGTTGCTGGCCTTGCGCGGTGATATCGACATCGCTCGGCTCGAAGATCCGATTCACGTCGACACGCTGCGATCACTCGCCGTGATTCGCGACATCCAAAAGCTGAACGGCGAGGGCGGTTGCCATCGCTACATCATCAGCAATTGCAGTGGTGCACTGGATATCGCCCGGTTGATCGGCCTGTTTCAACTGATGGGTTGGACCCTGGATGCGCTCAGCGTCGACATCATTCCCCTGTTCGAATCGATCAGGGATCTTACCGAGGCGGGCAATAGCATGGCGCGCTTGTATGCGCTGAAACCGTACCGGGATCATCTGCGGCGCAGGAACAATCAGCAAACTGTCATGCTGGGCTTCTCCGATGGCACCAAGGATGGTGGCTATCTTATGGCGAACTGGTCCATCTATCAGGCCAAAGAAGACCTCACTGCAGTGTCCCGCATCGCCAATGTGGAAATCGCCTTCTTCGACGGTCGCGGCGGTCCGCCGGCGCGTGGCGGCGGTAGCACCTACGAATTCTATGCGGCGCTCGGCAAGACCATCGAGAGCAACCAGATCCAGCTCACTGTGCAGGGTCAGACTGTTAGCTCGTACTACGGCAACATGACCGCTGCGAAACACAATCTGAAACAACTGCTCGCTGCCGGGCTGGAGAATAATTTGTACGATCGGCCGGAGCGTGAGTTGAGTTCGGCCCAGCGCGCGCTGATCAAGCAACTCGCGGAACTGAGCTACAACAGCTATCTCGAATTCAAGAACCATCCACTGTTTATCCCGTACCTCGAGCAGATGAGTACCCTGAAATATTACGGTCGCACCAATATCGGCAGCCGGCCGACGAAACGAGGAGGAGCAGAGGGCCTTAAATTTGAAGACCTGCGCGCGATACCCTTCGTCGGCGCATGGTCACAACTTAAGCAGAATGTGCCGGGCTATTACGGATTGGGTACGGCGCTCAGCGCGCTGGAACAGGCAGGGCGGTTGGACGAGTGCCAGGCACTCTATCGGCAGTCCCGATTCTTCAAGGCACTCATTGATAACAGCATGCAATCGATGAGCAAGACCGACTTCTCTCTCACTGCCTATATGCAGGAAAACCCGCGGTTCGGAGCGTTCTGGCAAATGATTCATGATGAGTTCGTTCTGAGCAAGTCGATGGCGCTGAAAGTCTCCGGTCAGTCCGTGCTACTGGAAGACAACGCGAGCAGTCGTATGAGTATTGCCCTGCGACAGACTGTCGTGATGCCGCTGCTCCTGATTCAACAGTACGCCCTGATGCGTGTGACAGAATTGTCCGCGAAAAACGAGCAGGATCCGGAGATCGCCGTCTACGAAAAGATGGTCATGCGTAGTCTGTTCGGCAACATCAACGCCTCACGCAATTCGGCGTGAGGCGAGGGCTACCGACTCAGTATTTGGTATCGCGCATCCAGATATCGGCGTAGGTGGAAGCCTCTTCCAGATCACGGGCAGTCACCGGATCCTTCTCTCCCTTCATCGCCAGTGCCTGCTGCACTCCAAACAAAGACCAGATGTTATGTGGGTGTTCTTGCAGATCCCGGCGGTATTCGGCCAGAGCATTGTCGTAGGCGCCGAGTGCCAGGTATGCCGAACCAAGCCAGTGGCGGGGTGAGAAGGGCAAGGGTTCGGGTTCGTCGTAATTGAGATTGTCGTAATAGCTGGTGGCAACCCGGAAAGCCTCTGCCGCTGCCTCGACATTGCCTTCTGTCCAGGCAATCTCGCCTTTGAGAATTCCCGCCAGTGTGCCGACGATATCCTTGCCATCGTGGAAGCGGAAGCGGGCCTTGGTGGTGGCTGTCGTCTGTTCCAGGGTGGTCAATGTCGAGCGAGCTGTTGGCAGGTCGTCGAGCTTGAGCGCCGCGTAGCCCCGGGCAAACTCAAACATGCTGCGATCTACATCCCCGGCCGGAGCCTCGCCCAACTCAGCGACTTCTTCGAAGCGACCGAAGCGAATCAGCGCCAGGGCATGCATTGACGGATTGCGACTCAACTTGGCCAGATCTTTTGCTGCCTGAATCGCAGCCGCACTCTCTCCCCCCATGCTCGCCGCGTAGTACAGCATCGTCAGGTTATGGGTCGGATAAATTGCAAAGCCCAGGCCAAAGGCGGCTTTCTGATCCGACTGCCAGGCCAGGGTATTGGCGCGAACGGCATCGTGCCACAGGCCCATCTCGTTCCAGGTGTGGCTCGGCATGTGATTGATATGGCTGGCACCAGGGATGGAGTTGCCAAGAAAACGGGCGCAGGGGGCGGCCAACTCGGGTTTGGTAGTGGACTCGGTCGCGTGGACAAGCAGGTGACAGGCACCGGGATGCAGGATGTCTTTGTCCAGCACGCTCAGGAGTTGAGCATGCAAACGTATGACATTGGGGTCGTTAATGTCCCGGTAACCACGACGCTCTTCCAGCAGGAACAGAGCGTCGGCATAGAGCGTATTGAGATCGAGATCCTCTGGATATTTCGCGGCCAGTTTCGCCATCGCATCCGCATAAGCCTGGTCCTGGACCCGACGTGTTTCGGGATCGAAGTCTTCGACGTAGCGTACTTGCAAGGCGCGAATCATGTCGGCTTCTTTTGCAGAGGCCTTGTCGATGCGAGCCAGCGCTTCCTGCATGGCGAAATACGCGCGCGGGGCATTCGTCGTCGTCATGGCACCGTTCAGATAGGAGCCCCAACTCCAGGCCTCTCCCCAGTAGCACACAGCACAATCCGGGTCAGCGACCTGCGCTTCACGAAAGGAGCGAGCCGCATCCTCTGGCGTAAAGCTGTACATCAATTGGAAGCCCTGATCGAAATACTGCTGTGCCAAGGGGCTTTTGGAAGAGATCGGGAAATGGAAGTCGCCCATCGCTTCAGGGAACAGGGCCATCGGCTCATTGAATTCCTCGGGATAGCTGATCTCCTGGGCGAGGCTGGCGATGCCAGCGGTGCAAATTGCCAGGGTGAGGATGATGCGTGATGTGGCCATGTTAATTCCTCTCGGTCTGTTCATAGGCGCCGGTATCGGCACCAGGGATGTGCTATGAATTTTTGGGGCGTCTGGGTTCCAGTCGTCTGCTGCTTGTGCGGCATGTTGATTGTAATGAGCATCCTGCAGGCAATGTTGACTTCGCACAAGCTTCCGCGTCGCGTTTAGCGCAACAGTCGGAAGAATTCGCGCACGTCATCGAGATACAACTCCGGCTTCTCGAGGGCGGCGAAGTGTCCGCCTTCCGGCATCACTGTCCAGTGGCGCAGGTTATAGGACGCCTCAACCCAGGCCCGCGGAGTGATGAAAATCTCCGCAGGGAAGATGGCCGCACCGGTCGGCACCGCAATATAGCCGATCGGATTCTCTACCGGATTCTTGCTGCTTTCGAAATAGATACGGGTCGAAGAAGTGATGGTTTGGGTAAACCAGTAGATTGAGATATTGGTGAGCAGCTCATCTTTTCCCAGATGCGCGTCGAGATCGCCCTCGGCTCCCTGGGGCATGTCTGTCCAGCCGTGGAATTTCTCCACGATCCAGGCCGCCGCTCCAGCTGGAGAGTCGTTCAAGCCATAACCAAGACTCTGTGGTTTGGTGCCCTGTATTTGTTGATAGGCTCTCTCATTTTCCATGTAGCTCAACCGGGCAGAGCGCAGTGCTTGCTCCTCGGGCGTCACTGTATTTCGAATCGTCTCGTCAGCAGGCGCCGATGCGAGGATCATATTGGAGTGCAAGCCTATCACTCGATCTGGGTAATTCCAGGCATGATAGCGATTAATGATCGCACCCCAGTCACCGCCAGCCAATGCATACTGTTCATAACCCAGACGAGCCATCAAGGCTGCCAGCACATGCGCAATCTTCTCAGGACTGTAACCGCGTTCCTGTGGAATACCGGAAAAACCGAAACCGGGCAGAGAGGGAGCAATCACGTGAAAGGCATCGGCGGCGTCACCACCGAAGGCAACCGGATCGGTGAGCGGGCCGATGATGTCAGTAAATTCGCTTATCGAACCTGGCCAGCCATGCACCAGCAGCAGGGGAATGGCATCTGGATTGGCCGAGCGCTGATGAATAAAATGCAGAGGCAAACCGTCAATGGCAGTGGTGAACTGATCGAGCGCATTCAGCCTCGCTTCTTGCGCTCGCCAGTCAAAGTCGTTCTGCCAGTAGTCAAGCAGCTCACCCAGGTAAGCCCGATCCGTGCCGTATTCCCAACTCGTGCCGGGAATCTGGTCAGGCAGGCGCGTATTGGCGAGGCGTCGCTTCAGGTCAGCGATATCGCTGTCGGGAACCGCGATTGTGAATGGGATGATCGGCGTGTCGTTGTTGGCCAACAGTTCTGAACCTGATTTGTTTGAAGTGCTCATGCTGTGAATCGCCTTCGCGGTTGGGGCTTGGGTCAATCGCCAGTCGAGAGGCGCGGCAACGAGAATGCCTGCACTGAGGCAGGCCAGGAGCATAGCCACTAGCCAGGGGCGCTTCGCTGTCATCTTGATTCCTCTAATTGTACTGCTGGGTTGTAGTGACCCGGTGTTGTCGCTGCAGAGAGCAGTGACTGGCTACGCGCGCCGCTCAGCGTTCGGCCAGCACAGCAGCGATGACACCCAATGCTTCACTGATTTCAGCCTCACTCACGTTCAGTGGTGGCAGCAGACGGACACTGTTGCCCCCGGCTTTCACGACGAGCAGGTGCGCCTGCTGCAGTCGCTTGATGAGGTCGGCGGCGTCCATATGGCACTGTAAGCCAATCATCAGTCCGAGGCCAGTCACGCCCTTAAGCAGCGTAGGGTAGGTGTCGCACAGGTGCTGCAGACCGTCTCGCAGCAGTGCGCCACTGTGCACGACCTGCTCGAGGAAACCCGGGGTGGTCAATTCGTCGATCACAGCATTGCCCACCGCCATCGCGAGCGGGTTGCCACCGAAGGTACTGCCGTGGGAGCCACTGGTGAGAGTCTCAGCCACACGTTCGGTGGCGAGACAGGCACCTACCGGGAAGCCGCCACCAAGGCCCTTCGCCGAGGCGAGAATATCGGGTTCCACCCCCAACTGCTGGTAAGCATAGAGCGTGCCGGTGCGGCCGACACCACATTGCACCTCATCGAACATCAGCAATAGCTCCTGTTCGACACAAAGCGCTTTCACGGCTGCCAGATAGTCCGCCGGCACGACGCGAATGCCACCTTCGCCCTGCACGGGCTCCAGGATAATGCCCGCAGTGTGCGGTGTAATCACCGCACGCAAGGCTTCGATGTCGCCAAACGGGGCACGATCGAAGCCATAGTCACTAACGAGAAATCCGTTGCTGTGCGCTGGATTCGCGGCCGCCGCCAGGGCCGCATGGGTACGCCCGTGGAAAGATTCGCTCAGGCCTACGATGCGATTGCGCTGGGATTGGTTCTTGCTGTGGAAATAGCGTCGGATCAGCTTGAAGCCGGCTTCCACAGCCTCGGTGCCGGAGTTGCAAAAGAACACCCGATCGGCAAAAGTGTGGGCCACGAGTTTCGCTGCGAGGCGCTCGCCCTCACTGATGCGATACAAATTTGAGGTGTGCCAGAGCTTGGTGGCTTGCGCGCTCAACGCGGCTACCAGACGCGGGTGGCAATGCCCGAGGCTGTTGACCGCGATGCCCATGCCAAAATCAAGGTAGCGTTCGCCATCGGCTGTATAGAGAGAACAACCCAGCCCGTGATCGAACTCCAGTTCCGGAGTTCCGTAGTTCGGCATGAGAGCGGTAGTCATAAGTCGGTCCTGCTGGCGGGATATCGCGTTACAATGGGCTGAATGAGGCGGCATCATGCCGCAATCGTCTGGATGATTCAACCAAACCCGGTGCGCGCAAGATTGTGCGAAACTACCGGTCTGTAGTGCCAGATCATTCATGCATGGAAGTCAATGCGAGGTCGTATCCCATGTTCTTCAATCTGGGCCAAAAGCCAACTGAACTACCCACGGCGGCGAGCGCGCTGCCAGGTCGTGCACAAGCACTCTCAGTCGATCCTACCCACTTCGTCTCTGGCAACCGTATCGTCGAGCCAGTTCCTGCCGGGCTGGAGCAGGCCGTCTTCGCGCTTGGCTGTTTCTGGGGCGCGGAGCGCTTGTTCTGGGAACTCGAGGGAGTCTACAGCACTGCCGTCGGTTATGCCGGCGGGCTCACACCGAACCCGACTTATCAGGAAGTGTGCAGCGGGATGACAGGCCACACCGAAGTGGTGCTCGTCTTCTTCGATCCGGCTCTTATCAGTTATGAGAACCTGCTCGCCGCATTCTGGGAGTCCCATGATCCGACTCAAGGCATGCGTCAGGGCAATGACCGCGGCACGCAATACCGTTCGGCAATCTACGCAACCAGTGCCGATCAGCTCGCGGCAGCGCTCTCCAGTGCCAGCCTGTTTCAGGAGGCCTTGAAGGCAAGGGGCTATTCGAGTATTACCACCGAGATCAAGCCACTTGACACGTTCTTCTATGCCGAGGACTACCACCAGCAATATCTGGCGAAGAATCCTGGCGGGTATTGCGGCCTGGCGGGTACGGGCGCCTGCTACACACCACGCCTGGCAGAAGCCTGAGACTCAAAGGGTCAAGCGAAAAAAGGCGGCGATCTCCTCGCGTTTGGCCAGCGCATCGGCATAGCCGAGTTGCAACAATGCAGTGCAAAAACCCGGTTCAAACAGGATCAGGCTCAGCAGTGAACCGGAACCGGATTTTTTGATGTAGCGGGCCATCGACTTCGGCAACTCGTCGTAGTAATCCAGCGCCAGGTCATTCAGCTCGACACTGGGAGCTATCTCCAACAGTTCGATGTGTGACACTTCGATGCCATGCATGCGCCGCGCCAGCATCGGTACATGCGGCACGAGTGCATTCATGTGCTGCAGAAATTCCAGGTCATTCTCCAGCGTATCGACGAAGGAACTGTTCATGATGTGTCCGAGAATCTGGGTCAGCGTCGGCTGTGTCGATGCTTCCGACTGCACGCGCGGTTTGTTGCGATTGGCGCTGACACCGATGGCGAAGAGTCGGCGCGCACCCAGATGAATTGCAGTACTGGTCGGCGCCAGCTGGCGCACCGAGCCGTCGCCAAAATAGCGATCATCTATCTTCACGGCAGGAAAGATGATGGGAATCGCACTCGATGCCGCCAGATGTTTGAGTTGCAGTTCAGTCCGTCGACCGATGCGGTGCGGGCCTTGCCAGTCGGCGATGCCTTGCACAGCCTGATAGAAAGAGACTGACTCGCCCGTATCGTAGGCTGAGGCCGTAATACCGAGTGCATCCAGATAGCCCAAGTCGATGTTGCGCTGGATGCGCTCGAAGTTGATGACGCGTTCCAGCAAGCTGGTCAGCGGTGAGTTATCAAGGATCGCCACGCTGATTTCGCTGGCTTTGCTGCTGAGCATCGAGAGCAGCACATTCGACGCACTCTTCAACAGTGTGCTCGATTGTGGCGTATAGACTTTCTCGCTACTGAGGTTTTTCCAGATATGTTCCAGGGTGCGCACGCCCGTGCGCAGGCGCGGCGCATGCGTAGCGAGCAGGGCGGCGTTCAGGGCCCCGGCCGAGGTACCCGAGATCACATTAAAAGGATTCGGCGTATTGCTGGGCAGAATCTCGGCGACACCGCGCAATACACCGATCTGATAGGCTGCGCGCGCACCGCCGCCGGACAACAGAAGTCCAGTGGGCTCGGCGACAGGATCCTGGATCAGACTCATCAATGACAACGCAGGCAGATTCGGGGTGGTAACTCCGGGTATCTCTTTGCGTATCGGCCGATACGCCGAGAAGTGCATGTCCGGCGCTGTCTGAGGCTTTGTCCGTGGCTTTGTGCGCGCCGCAGCACTATCATTGAGTACCTGCATAATGACCACTGGGCCAAGCTTTCAATTGCGCGGCCTGACCGAGGACCTATGGCCACACCCACACAGCCAAAAATCGATCCGCTCGTGATTGCGATCTCGTCGCGGGCGCTGTTTGACCTGGGGGAAAGTCACCGAGTGTTCGAGGAGCAGGGGCTGGCGGCCTATCAGCGGTACCAGATTGAGCGCGAGGATGAGCCGTTAGCACCAGGCGATGCTTTCAGTCTGGTACAGAAGCTGTTACACCTGAACACCTTGCTCGACGAATCCCCGGTGCAGGTGATTCTGCTGTCGCGCAATAGTGCCGACACCGGACTAAGGATCTTCAATTCGATTCAGCATTACGGGCTCGATATCACCCGTGCAGCCTTCAGTGGCGGTGACAGTCCCTATCGCTATATCTCTGCATTCAACAGCCACCTGTTCCTGTCTACCGACGGCGCCGATGTGCGGCAGGCACTGGAGTCTGGGGTGGCGGCGGCCACGATCCTGCCCTCCAAGCGACCACCGCGGCAGCAGGAACTGCTCAAGATTGCCTTCGATGGCGATGCGGTACTGTTCTCGGACGAATCTGAAAAAATTTATAAAAACAGTGGCCTGGAAGCTTTTACTACGAATGAACGTAAAGCCGCGAATGAGCCGCTGAGCGGCGGGCCCTTCAAGCCCGTGCTGGCCGCATTGCAGCAGATCCAGATGGCATTCCCTGACGGCAAGGCTCCGCTGCGCACCTGTCTCGTCACGGCCCGGGCGGCACCGGCTCACGAGCGGGTTGTCCGCACACTGCGGGCCTGGAACATCCGCATTGACGAGTCGCTGTTCCTGGGCGGCCTGGATAAAGGCGAGTTTCTGCGTGCCTTCGATGCCGATGTCTTCTTCGACGACCAACAGGGGCACTGCGACTCGGCGCGCAACCACGTTGCGACCGGACATGTCCCTCACGGTGTTGCCAATAACTGATTTAATATCAATGAATTAAAGCGTTTATTTCATATCGATTGGAAGCAAGCGATGCGTGTCAGAAGAAGCTGTACTTGATGCCCAGCCCCAGCAGAAAGCTGGTGAGGATGATGTTCAGGATGCGATCCGGCACCCAGTTCCCGACCCGGGACCCCAGATGAATGGCTGGCAGGGATCCCACCAGCAGTGCCACCAGCAACTCCAGATCGACATAACCCCCGAGCAGATAGCCCATGCCGGCAATAAACGTCAGCGGAACGGCATGGGCGATATCCGTGCCGATGATCCTGGATGTCGTGGTTTTCGAATAGAGAATCAGTAGAATCGCCGCGCAGAAAGCGCCGGCACCGACCGATGACAGGGTAACGCAAATTCCCAGGACCACGCCCATGACCAGGGTCAGCGCCGAGCGGTGGCGGTAGAGGATTCCAAGCACGAGGCCGGGCTTGTCGTCGATCGCCTTCTTTCGGAGCCGACCTCGGAACATCATCATGGTGGCGGTGACGATCAGCATGACACCCAGACTGCGGGTCAGCAGGGCCTCGAAGCCGGGCGAATCCTGGAAATTGCTGTCCAGCAGGAATGCCTGCAGCACCAGAGTCGCCGGCAGGCTGCCGCTTGCCAGCAGCAAGACGACTTTCCAATCGATATTGCCGCGACGGTGCTGTGAGATGACACCTCCCGTCTTGGTGATGGCGGCATAGAGCAGATCCGTACCGATGGCAACGGGTGCCGAATAGCCGAAACCAAGCAGCAACGGCGTCATCAGGGATCCGCCACCGACACCGGTGAGTCCAATGGCGAAGCCAACCGCAGCGCCGGACAGGACGTGTAGCAAGAAATCAATCATGTTGAGGGGCAGTTCGCTTGACGGTCCATGATGGGCTCAGGATTGCGGCGGGCGCTTGTGCAGGCCGCATTCCTTGATGGTGGCTTCCTCCCACCACCAGCGCCCCTCACGTTCATGCTGATTGGGGCCGATGGCACGGGTGCAGGGTTCGCAACCGATGCTGATGAAGCCACGGTCATGCAGACTATTGTAGGGGACATCGAACAGGCGGATGTAATTCCACACGTCGGCCGAACTCCAGTTCGCCAAGGGATTAATCTTGATGAGCTGGTGGTCGGGTGTTGAAAATGCCGCGTCAATCTCGAACAGGGGAACGTCAGCCCGCGTCGGGCTCTGGTCACGGCGCTGGCCCGAGATCCACGCGTCGACAGTCGCCAGCTTGCGACGCAGCGGCGCCACCTTGCGAATGCCACAGCACGCCTCATGTCCGTCTTCATAGAAGCTGAACAGCCCTTTTTCACGCACGAAGGCCTGCAATTGCGCCGCATCCGGTGACAGCACATCCAGATCCAGCGGGTAGTGTACGCGTACCCTTTCGATAAATTGGTAAGTCTCGGGATGCAGGCGCCCAGTATCCAGGGTAAAGGCGTTTACTCTGGGCAGTAGCTTGCTTGCCAATTCGATGAGGACCACATCTTCGGCGCCGCTGAAGGACAGTTCCGCCCCCGGCCACTGCGCAAACGCGGCACGCAGAATGGCCTTCGGGTCGCTCGTTGCGTGTTCCGCATTGAGCGCGGCGATAGCATGGGGTGTCAGCATTGTGGGTTCCATCTCAGGGGCGAAAGCTTCCGGCACAGCGGGGCACATTCTCGGTTATTTGACATCATCGGTAAAGCAACCTTGGCACGGGCCAAACTAACCGAATGTTCCACGTGGAAAACTTCAATAATATTAATGACTTAGACAGTCTAATCGGCGACAGACCACAAAATATAGGCCCATGATCCCGAATCGCGCCCATATCTGGTAAACCGGAGAAGCGCCGGCAGGCCAGGGTTCTATCCCGGTGCCGCCAATTCTGCTAAATTGGCGGTTTTTTGGACTACCCCGTGGAGCAGTTAGACAGCTATGGAAATTGCATGCTTGGACCTGGAAGGGGTATTAGTCCCTGAAATCTGGATTGGATTCGCCGAGAAGACCGGCATCAAGGAATTGCGAGCCACCACCCGAGACATTCCTGACTATGACGTCTTGATGCGCCAACGCCTGGAACTCCTGCGTCAACACAAACTGGGATTACCGGACATCCAGGAGGTGATCGCCACCATGCAACCCCTCGAAGGCGCACCGGAATTTGTAGCCTGGCTCAAGGACCGTTTTCAGGTCATTATCCTTTCCGACACCTTTTACGAATTCTCCAAGCCGCTGATGCGGCAACTGGATTTCCCGACGCTGTTCTGCCATCGACTGATCGCCGATGAGGCGGGCAATATAGTGGATTACAAGCTGCGGCAGAAAGACCCCAAACGCCAGAGCGTGAAGGCGCTGCACGGCCTCAACTTCCGGGTAATTGCCTCGGGAGATTCCTATAACGACACGAGCATGCTGGAAGAGGCAGATGCCGGAATTCTGTTCTGCGCACCAGCCAACGTGACAGCCGAGTTTCCCCAATATCCAGCCGTGGAAACTTACGAGGCTCTCAAGGCAGAATTCATTAAGGCCAGCGAACGCGAACTGACACTCTAGGCGGGTTAACCGGCGCTCAGTGCGGCCATGATCGCGCCGATCTTGTCGAAACATTCGGCGTATTCGGCGCTGACCTCAGAATCATCGACGATGCCACCGCCGGCCCAGCAGGACAGGGTATCGCCCTCCCACATGAGGCTGCGGATCGTGATACTGCTGTCCAGTCGGCCACAGGCACTGAGGTAAAACGCCGACCCGCAATACAGCCGTCGCGGCGATTGTTCCAGCTCAGCAATCACCGCCATGGCCCGTAGCTTCGGTGCCCCCGTGATCGATCCGCCAGGGAAGCAGGCACGCAACAGGTCGAGACCATCCTGATTTGGCAGTAATTCACCGCGAATCGAACTGACCAGATGGTGCACATTGCTGAAACTGCGCAGGTCGAACAGCGCTTCGGTGCGTACACTGCCGGTGACACACACCCGACCAAGATCGTTGCGCAATAAATCCACAATCATCAGGTTTTCAGCCCGGTCTTTCTCGCTGGCCTTCAGCGCAGCGGCCGCCGCCCGGTCGAGCTCCGAATCCTGATACCGGGGACGCGTGCCCTTGATGGGCTGGGTCAATACCCGGCGCCCTTCGAGTTGTACGAACCGCTCTGGCGACACACTCAGCAGCGCCTGGTTTTCCCATTGCATGAATGCGGAAAATGGCGCCGGGATGCGCGCACGCAGCTGGAGATACGCTGCAATCGGACTACCGAGTACCTGCGCTGAGACCCGCTGGGTCAGGTTGACCTGATAACAGTCTCCCGCCGCGATATAAGCCTTGATAGCGGCAAACGCGGCGTCATACTCGCTGCGCCGAAGGTGTCGGGTGAATTCACCCTGTAAGGCAAAAACCGGTTGCTGGATTTCGGCATTCAGAAGTGACAGCAACCGCGAGCACTCGACAGGGGAGACTGAAGGCTGGGCGACAAACGTAGTCTGCTGTCGATGGTGATCGACGATGACGGCCCAGGCATAGATGCCGATGCAGGCATCGCGCACTTCCAGGTCCGCTTTCCCATTCAGCACCGGATAGCCTAAACATCCCAGTGCCCCACCGATGAAGGGCAGGGCCTCTGCAGGCGCGACAATACCCCGCCAGGGCAGGTATTTCCGCAGTAACACACGTACTGACGCAAACAGGTCTGATGGATCGATGCGTACCCGAAGATCTGAACAGTGCCACGTCGCGCCATTACTGTAGAGGCTGGCAACAGGCTCAGCGGCGAGAATATCGAAACGACTGGAGGAGTCACTGCCAAGCCCGCTATCGAGAAAGGCCGGTTGAGGCAACTGACTGAGTCGCAACATCAGGTCGCGGCTGTCACGCCGGTAGTCGAGAGCCTGTGTGAAGAGAGGAGACATCAATTGCCTCAGACCAGCAACAGGCTGCCCTGGTTCACCAGATTCACGATGCAGTCGCTCAGCTCAGGATGATCGCTCAGTTTGTCGGCGCCGATTGTGGCAGTCGTCGTTGCCACGCAGAGCAGAGCTACTGCCATCTCGCTCTCCGCAGGCAAGTCATGCGCCTCACCATCGACGAACAGGACGAGTGAGTCGACCAGGCTTTGGTAGATGAAGCGGGAACCGGCGTTGTGCTGCAAGGTAGCCGGACCGGACAATGCCTGCAAAAGCGCATCGCGTTGCAGAGGCACCTCCAAAGGCTCACGCAATTCCGGGTACTTGGGCCGTGTGCAGTAACCGCCGAACCAGCGCTGAAATCGAGTCGGGTCAGCGAAACGTCGTTGCAATTCGGCGAAGGTCGCTGTCAGGTCGTCCGCATCGAGTCGTCCCGGCTGACGTGGACGCTGCGGAGTCGAGTCGACATAACGCTGATCGGCCGGACTCGCCGCTATCAGGTCGTCGCTGTAACCCTCGAGCATATCGGCCACCGACGGGGCCCGGAACCCAATGGAGTAACAGGTGCTGGCACCCAATGAGGTGCCCCAATGCGCGAACTGCGGCGGCACATACAAAGCGTCGCCGGGATTGAGAATGAATTCTTCGACGCTCGTGAAATCGGGCAGGATACCGACACCGTCCTGATTAATCAGCGGTGTCTCCGGCGCCACTCTGGGGCCGACTCGCCAGCGACGTTGGCCCGAGCCTTGCAACAGGAAGACATCATAATAATCATAGTGTGGACCGACACCGCCACCGTCGGCTGCATAGGAAACCATAACATCTTCTATACGCCATTGAGGGATAAACGCGAATTGCTGCCTGATTGCGGCGACTTCTGGTACCCATTGATCGACGGCCTGTACCAACACCGTCCAGCCGGCATTGGGCAGTCGGGTGAAATCAGATTCCGAGAAAGGGCCGTGCTGTAAACTCCAGCGCCCAGTCTCGCGCTCGCGAATAAGACGACTCTCGACATATTCCTCACAGGCGAGACCGGCGAGCTCTTCAGGCGCGATGGCGTCAGTGAAGCCAGGGAACAATTGTCGAATAACACGCGGGCGCTGTTGCCAGTCGTGTTGCAGAAAATCCGCTGCGTCGAACTCGCTGTTCATCGCGGACTGTTTCAAATAGAGCGCGCCTGGGCGATGGCGTTGCCCACATAGGTGCGAGGCGTCAGGTTCAGTAATTCTTTCTTTGCAGTGACGGGAATATCGAGTTTTTCGATGAAAATCTGCAATGTCTTCTGGTCGATGCCCTTGCCACGCGTGAGTTCCTTGAGCTTCTCATAGGGTTTTTCGATGCGATAACGGCGCATAACCGTTTGCACCGGTTCAGCCAACACCTCCCAGCAATTGTCGATATCGGCATCGATTGCAGCGCTGTTCAGCTCGAGTTTGCCGAGACCCTTCAGGGACGATCTCAATGCAATGAGACTGTGCGCCAGCCCGGTTCCTATATTCCGAAGCACTGTAGAGTCAGTCAGATCCCGTTGCCAACGCGAGATTGGCAGTTTGTCTTCGAGGTGGTGCAGAACCGCATTAGCCATGCCGAGATTGCCCTCGGAATTTTCAAAATCTATCGGGTTCACCTTGTGTGGCATCGTGGAGGAACCGACTTCACCAGCCACCGGGCGCTGCTTGAAGTAACCGAGTGAGATATAGCCCCAGACGTCCCGGTTAAAGTCGATCAGAATTGTGTTGAAACGCCGCATCGCCGCGAATTGCTCGGCGATGTAGTCATGAGGCTCGATCTGTGTCGTGTAGGGATTCCATTCCAAACCCAGCGCCTCGACGAATTGGCGGGCGACAGCCGGCCAGTCGATATCCGGATACGCAGACAGATGCGCGTTGTAATTGCCGACGGCACCGTTAATCTTGCCGAGCAGCGGAACCGCGGCGATTTGATCAAGTTGGCGTCGTAGTCGGGCAACCACGTTGGCGAATTCCTTGCCGAGGGTGGTTGGAGAAGCAGGCTGACCATGCGTCCTGGACAGCATCGGTTGTTCGGCGAAGTCACGCGCGCGAATGGCAAGCTCGTCGATCAATTTCTGCATGACCGGCAACAGCACTTCATCTCGCCCGTGTTTAAGCATCAGCGCATAAGCCAGATTGTTGATGTCCTCCGAAGTACAGGCAAAATGGACAAATTCGAGATGGCTCGCCAATTCGGAGTTGCCCCCCAATTTCTCCTTGATGAAGTATTCCACCGCTTTGACATCATGATTGGTGGTCGCTTCGATCGCCTTGATGCGCTCAGCGTCGGCCAGGGCGAACGTCGCCAGAACATCGTCGAGACTCTGTCGTGCGGCAGGTGACAGCGGCGCGAGTTCTTCGATGCCGGGCAGTTCCGACAAACATTGCAGCCATTTGATCTCGACGAGTACCCGATAGCGCATCAGTCCGAATTCACTGAAATAGGGCGCCAGATCATCGCACTTGTTGCTGTAGCGTCCGTCCAGTGGTGAGATGGCGAGCAGTGGGCTCGTCAATGTGTTTGTCATGGTTTATACCTACACCGATACAATTAATTTTCGTCGAATAGTGGCGGCCGAGGCCTGAATCCGTTTCCGGTAGAACATCAGATGCCAGCGCCGTCCCCCGAGTTGATGCCAAAGCACAGCGGATCTGATGCCGGCCAGCAACAAGGCGCGAATACGGTTGGCGATGTGCTTGTCTTTCAATAACTCGATTTTCCCCTGCACCTGAATGCGATAGGGCAAAGTGCTAATTGTATCCTGATATAGCGCGGCAATCTGCTCAAATGTCGACTCCCGTTGCGCCTCGAGTTCCTGCTCTCTGGCCAGATCCGCTTCGTCCTCGCTTTGGTATGAGTGGAGCTGCAGCGGTGGCATATCCTGCAAACGAGCCCGAATCTGCTGCTGGCGAGCTTTACTGCGTTCGAGTTTATTGCGCAAGATCAGCATGCCGAGCGTATAGCGCACGATATCCGCGTGATCGCGCACGCGCGCCGGATTGAACATATCCTGCAGACTCTTCAACCCGGTACTCAGATGACTCAAGTTAGGATAGACCTCAGCCACAGAATCGGGCGTGAGCACCAGAAGTGGATTGATAATCGCCAGGACATCAGACTCGGAAACCGTGCCGTAGGTTGCCAGTCCGTGGACGAGGGCCGCGCTTTGGGCTACGCCGGCGAGAGCGATGTTGCGGTATTCCCACGGTGAGAAACTAGCGGATGAAGCGTTCAATGATCGCGCCTCCGAGACAGCGCTCGCCAGAGTAGAAGACCACATACTGACCCGGCGTGACCGCGCGTTGGGCAGTTTCGAAGCGCACACGCACACGCCCCTCATCAGCCGGTGATACCACACAGGCCTGGTCATCCTGGCGGTAACGCACTTTTGCCATGCAGACGAGCGGCAGGGCCGGCGGCGCGTCATTGATCCAGGCCGGTGGCGAAGCAATCAGCTCATGGGAGAACAATTCCTCACTCTCGTTACCTTGTGACACCACCAGTACATTGCGATTGAGGTCTTTTTCAACGACATACCAGGGCGCCTCCGGACGGTTGGCTACACCACCAATGCCGAGTCCCTGCCGCTGACCATAGGTGTAATACATCAACCCCGCGTGGTGCCCGAGCACGGTGCCGTCAGCGGTCTCGATAGCACCAGGTTGTGCCGGCAGGTACTGCTCGAGAAAATCCTTGAATTTGCGCTCGCCGATAAAACAGATGCCGGTGCTGTCTTTCTTGTCGTGTGTGGCGAGCTGCATGTCGGCGGCAATCCTGCGCACAGTGGATTTCGGTAATTCACCAACGGGAAACAGGCTGCGTTGGAGGCACCGGTCAGTAACTTCACACAGAAAATAGCTCTGGTCCTTGCTCTCATCGCAGCCCTTGAGCAGATGGGTCCCTTCAGCCGTGGTCGCCTTGCGCACGTAGTGACCGGTGGCGATGTAATCGGCTCCCAGTTCGAGGGCGTATTCGAGAAAAGCCTTGAACTTGATCTCGCGGTTGCACAGGACATCCGGATTAGGAGTGCGTCCGGCGGCATACTCTTTCAGAAAGTGTTCAAAGACATTGTCCCAGTATTCCGCGGCAAAATTGGCGGTGAGCAGTTCGATGCCGAGGCGGTCACAGACCGCCTGTGCGTCAGCCAGATCGGCCTTCGCTGTGCAGTATTCCGTGCCATCATCCTCTTCCCAGTTCTTCATGAACAAGCCGCTAACCTGATAGCCTTGCTGCTGCAAGAGCAGGGCGGCAACCGATGAATCCACTCCACCGGACATGCCGACGATGATGCGGGTACCGACGGATGTGCTCGGCGCAGGAGTCCCGGTAACGGCGCTTGAGTGTGGTAATGCCATGCCTAAAACTCGGAGATAAGGTCGAGTGGGTGTCGCACGCCACGCAGATAATCCTGCACTGCGGCATACACGAGCGGACTGCGCAGCGCCTGTCGTCGCTGTTCGATTTCGACTGGGCTCAGCCACAGTGCGGCGACAATGTCCTTGTCCAGTTGACGGTCATTGCGTTCCCGCAGCGGGGTGGCGATGAAACAATGACGCACATAGCTGATCCCGTTCGTCGTCGAGGTGTAGGCATAGATGCCGAGCAGCGCCGTCACCTCGACCTCCCAGGCGGTTTCTTCCAGCGTTTCCCGCACAGCCGCCGCGAGCAGCGTCTCACCGGGCTCGAGATGTCCAGCCGGCTGGTTATACACTAAATGCCCATCGGCCTGCTCCTGCACCATCAACAGCTGCCCGGATCGCTCGACAACGGTCGCGACAGTAATATGGGGTCGATTTTCCGGCATTACAGGTCCTTCTCGGTCAAATAACAGCGATACCGCTGGAACAGGGCGCAAACTATATCATTACTTCAGAGTGGCGCTTTAGCTAATCGCTCTAAACATGGATAATGGCCCATTGAACAAGGGCTGCAGCCCCAGACGAGAGCGCAACATGAGCAAACTGACCCATCTGGATACCCAGGGCAACGCCCACATGGTCGACGTCGGCGACAAGGCGGTTAGCCAGCGTGTGGCTGTGGCCAGTGGCCAAATACGCATGGCGCCGGCGACGCTTTCGCTGATCGCCGGCGGGGGGCACAAGAAGGGCGATGTCCTCGCCGTAGCGCGCATTGCCGGCATCCAGGCGGCAAAATCCTGTTCCCAACTCATCCCGCTCTGTCACCCGCTGATGCTGACCTCGGTCGATGTGGATCTGCAACTCGATCAACAACAAAGCCGGGTGCTGATAACGGCGCGTTGCAAGGTTCAGGGTCAAACGGGAGTTGAGATGGAAGCGCTTACTGCGGTGTCTGTCGCCGCCCTGACGATCTACGACATGTGCAAGGCCGTGGATAAGGACATGGTAATCGAAGCCATTTGCCTGCAGGAAAAAGCCGGTGGCAAGAGCGGCCATTATCAACGCCAGCAAGCCTGATCGATTCGAGTTCATCGCTTCAAGAGATTTCAGCACCATGCTAACGATTCATTATTTCGCCAGTATTCGCGAGTCGCTCAAAAAAGCCCAGGAGCAACTGGAACTGCCCGTGGGCGTGCAGAGTGTGAGCGACCTGATCCGGCATCTCGGAGCCAGTGATGCTCAATTCCAGGCAACCATTGCCAACGACAAACAGGTGCTCGTCGCCGTGAATCAGACCGTGGTGAGTCGAGACTGCACCTTGAGTGCGAATGACGAAGTCGCCTTTTTCCCACCGATGACAGGCGGCTAGTCATGATCAGTGTGCAGACCGAGGACTTTGATATTGGCACCGAGTACGCAGCCCTGCGCAACGCCGCCGGTGACGCCGGGGCGATCGTGCTGTTTACCGGCCTGGTGCGGGAGCTGTATGAGAGTGGCGCGTCCGAAAAAATTCAGAGCCTTACACTCGAACACTATCCCGGGATGACCGAGAAAAATCTCGCCGAGATTCTGGCTCAGGCCAATGCCCGTTGGTCCTTGCTCGCGGCGCGCATTATTCATCGAGTTGGCGAATTACAGAGCGGTGAGCAAATTGTTCTGGTTGGAACCGCGAGCAGCCATCGGCACCATGCCTTCGAAGCAGCCCAGTTCATGATGGATTATCTCAAGAGCAATGCGCCATTCTGGAAGAAGCAGCAGACTTCAGCGGCAAGTCACTGGGTGGAGTCCCGTGACACCGATGCCGCCGCGCTCGAGCGCTGGCAGACGAACGAAAACTAACCGAGCTACACGTTGATCAACCGGCTCTCGCCCGGTTGCAAATCCTCCAGACTCCAATCCCCGATGCGGGTTCGGACCAGGCGCAGGGTCGGGAAGCCGACTGCAGCCGTCATGCGTCGAACCTGTCGGTTACGCCCTTCAACCAACACCAATTCGATCCAGCTGGTGGGAATAGACAGGCGCTTGCGAATGGGCGGATCCCGTTCCCAAAAGCCGGGATCTGGCACTGCCCGCGCCTGGGCTGGCTTCGTGGGGCCGTCATTGAGCTTCACCCCTCGCCGTAGTTGGTTGAGAGCAAACTCGTCGACCTCGCCTTCGATCTGCGCAAGGTAGGTCTTGCCAAGCTTGTGCTGCGGGTCGGCAATACGATGTTGCAGTTTGCCATCGTCGGTGAGCAGCAGGAGACCCTCGGAATCCTTGTCCAGGCGGCCGGCCGCGTAGAACCCCGGTTGCATGATAAACGCCGCGAGAGTTTGCTCTGATGCTGAACCGGTAAACTGGGAGAGGACGCCGAAAGGCTTATTGAACAACAGAATGCGAGACATGACTGTTTATCGCACAGGGACGCGGGCGAGGGCAATGCTCACTTGAATCGTCAGTGCTTCTACGAAACTGCAATTGCAAACCCGGGGCAGTGAACGGAGAGTTCACTGCGTCGAATTCAATCTGCGTCGACTGCTGCTTCGCGGGTCTCGCTCGGCGCCGTTGCGGGCGCGGTGCCTGCGGTTTCGCCAAGAGGTTTGATGTTTGCCGCGTGGAGACCTTTCGGACCCTCGATGGTATCGAAGGAAACCATCTGTCCTGCCTTCAGAGTCTTGTAACCTTCCATCCCAATGGCGGAGTAGTGCGCAAACAAATCATCGCCGCCGTCATCAGGTAAGATAAATCCAAATCCCTTTGCATTGTTAAACCACTTCACTTGCCCAGTACTCATTGGGTAACTCCGTACTTCTTTTTATTTTTTATTGTAATTGTGACAACGTGACACAGATGTAACGCTTAGTCACAATTACGCTATACACTAACCAAACCGCCTTGTCAAAACACGTGACCCATCCAACTACCTTGAATTCCCCCTCTGGGGCCCTTATGTTATGGGTGCTCACGCGGTTTTCGTCTGGGCTCGTTGGCCTACTTAGGTCTTTTCTTAACCCGGATTCTGACGCAGAATAATTGTCGAATCCTGACTGCACTGGGCTGCCTCGCTTTATGAACACTCACGGCCATAGTCTCACGGCGATTACTGCCAGCAACTTCCCCAGCGGACCCGGCAATTCCGGTGGTCATAATACGGATGATCACGATGCCGGCTTCGCCGCCACCACTGAAAAGCCGAAGCTCAAGCAGCCCCCGTTGTACAAGGTGATCCTGATTAATGACGATTACACTCCAATGGATTTTGTGGTCGATGTACTCCGTTCGTTTTTCAACATGAACGTCGAGAAAGCGACCCAGGTCATGTTGAAGGTGCACACCGAAGGGAAGGGTGTGTGCGGCGTCTACAGCAAGGATGTAGCAGAGACCAAGGCCGCCCAGGTAAACGACTATTCGCGAGAATGCGAACAACCCCTGTTGTGCTCGGTTGAGGTCGACCGCTAACCCGCACAGCACCAAACACGAGTAACCAAAGGCATCTATGCTTAGCAAAGATCTGGAAACCACCCTCAGTATTGCCTTCAAGGGCGCGCACAAGAAACGGCATGAATTCATGACCGTGGAGCATCTTCTGCTGGCCTTGCTGGACAACGACATCGCTTCGACAGTGCTGATTGCCTGCGATTGTGACCTCGTGCGTCTGCGTGGCGAACTGCAGGAATTCGTGGACTCGACTACACCCCTTATCCCGGAAGGCGATATCCATCGCGATACACAACCCACGCTGGGGTTCCAGCGGGTGCTGCAGCGGGCCGTGTTCCATGTGCAGTCATCCGGGAAACGGGAAGTCACCGGAGCCAATGTGCTGGTCGCGATTTTCAGCGAGCAGGAGAGCCAGGCCGTTTATTTCCTCCGGCAGCAGGACATCGCCCGAATTGATGTCGTCAACTACATCACCCACGGCATCTCCAAGATCGCGGGCAATATCGGTGGCGCCAATGAATCGTCCACGCCACAGCAGGAAGAGGAAGTCGGTGGCGAAGGCGGTAGCAGTCCGCTGGCAAGTTTTGCGACTAACCTCAATCACGAGGCCGAACAGGGCCTCATCGATCCATTGATTGGCCGCGAAGAGGAAGTAACCCGAGTCGTGCAGGTGCTGTCTCGTCGACGCAAGAACAACCCCTTGCTCGTGGGCGAATCCGGCGTGGGCAAGACCGCTGTCGCGGAAGGCCTGGCCAAGCTCATCGTCGAGAAAAACGTGCCCGAGGTGCTGGCGGATAGTGTTATCTATTCACTGGATCTGGGCGCATTGCTGGCTGGCACCAAATACCGTGGCGATTTCGAGAAACGCTTCAAGGCCTTGCTGGCTGAGCTGAAGAAAAACCCGAACGCCGTACTTTTCATCGACGAGATTCACACCATCATTGGCGCCGGCTCGGCGTCTGGCGGGGTCATGGACGCTTCCAATCTGCTGAAGCCGGTGTTGACCTCCGGGCATCTGCGCTGCATAGGTTCTACCACCTATCAGGAATACCGCGGCATTTTCGAGAAGGACCGCGCCTTGTCCCGTCGCTTCCAGAAGATCGATGTGGACGAGCCCGATGTCGAGACTACTTACCGCATCCTGAAGGGCCTGAAATCCCGATTCGAGGCGCACCACGACCTGCGCTACAGCGACAAGGCCCTGAAGGCTGCCTCCGAACTCGCGGGGCGTTATATCAACGACCGTTACATGCCTGACAAGGCCATCGATGTGATCGATGAGGCGGGGGCTTATCAACGCCTGCAGCCGCCCAGCAAGCGCAAGAAGCTGATTCAGGCCGTGGATATGGAAAAGGTAGTCGCCGCCATTGCCCGGATTCCCCCCAAACATGTATCCACTTCGGATGTGCACGCACTCAAGCATCTGGAATCGAATCTGAAGATGGTCGTGTTCGGCCAGGATGAGGCGATCTCGACCCTCGCCACTTCGATCAAGCTGTCCAGGGCCGGCCTCAATGACGGCGAGAAGCCCATCGGTTCCTTCCTGCTCGCCGGACCCACCGGTGTCGGCAAGACCGAAGTCAGCCGGCAATTGGCCAAGATCATGGGCATCGAGTTGTTACGCTTCGATATGTCCGAATACATGGAGCGGCATACCGTGTCACGCCTGATCGGTGCGCCTCCCGGTTACATAGGCTTCGACCAGGGTGGTCTGATGACCGAAGCCGTCACCAAGAATCCACACTGCGTGTTGTTGCTCGACGAAATCGAGAAGGCACATCCGGATGTGTTTAACCTGCTGCTGCAGGTCATGGACCATGGCACGCTCACCGACAACAACGGGCGTAAGGCCGATTTCCGTAACGTCATACTCATCATGACGACAAACGCTGGCGCCCAGGAAATGGCCCGTGCCTCAATAGGATTCACCGAACAGGATCACTCCACTGACGGCATGGAAATCATCAAGAAGGCGTTCTCACCCGAATTCCGCAACCGGTTGGATGCAATCGTGCAGTTCGGTGCGCTTTCCACCGCAACCATTCGCACGGTAGTCGACAAGTTCCTGGTGCGACTCCAGGTGCAACTCGACAGCAAGAATGTCCAGCTGCAAGTAAGCGACGAGGCCATCGACTGGTTTGTTAAACATGGCTACAACGAA
>Ga0222714_10001182_pt1 | contig 29616 bp, 39 predicted proteins | sample C33_3DmetaG_FD_165048 | JGI IMG/M metagenome (GOLD analysis project Ga0222714, IMG submission 165048) | Estuarine water microbial communities from San Francisco Bay, California, United States - C33_3D | ecosystem: Environmental > Aquatic > Marine > Unclassified | place: USA: California... | reverse complement strand
GTAAGTAGGTAAAACCTATATACAGCAATAGCTATTTTTTAAAATTATTAAAAGTTACATACAGCTTTTATATTTTATATTTTAAATTATTTAATGGATGGATGGCTTTGTATTAAAAACAACATATATTCCTACATACAGCAAATCATAACTAATAAATGATTAGAATAATTAAATAATTATTCATTAATGTCTACATACAGCAATTTTTTATTAAAATTCATAATTAAATAATGTAGACAGCAGGTAGGAAGTAGATGCTCTTATAGTGTAGTGGTTATCACTCAGGACTTTGAATCCTGAAACCCCGGTTCGAATCCGGGTAGGAGCTGATTAACTCGGTTAGCTCAGTCGGTAGAGCGCCAGCCTTTTAAGCTGGTGGCCGTGGGTTCGAGCCCCACATCGAGTAGGGGACCGAGACAGACCCTTGGCTTTTATCCAGAAGTCTCAGGTGAGGAAATGGAGAAACATTACCCCTTCGTTAAATGGTGTTTCACAGTCTTAAGCGAGAAATCAGGGGAGGTGGGGCTTAAGACACTTTTAAAATAAACATTCAATCGGGATGGCGCAGAGGTAGCGCATTGGGCTCATAATCCAAAGGTCCCTAGATCGAAACTAGGTCCCGATAATACGGAATGAGTTTGCCGTTAAAGTTACTCACCTATCTATTTTATTGTGGGAGCGGTCATACCATTCCTAGGATATAAGTGTGTGTAGAGAACCATATAAGATAGATAATAACTACAAACAGCATAAGCCTATAACTTATCATTCAAAAGAAAATGTAGTTAGCATATTCTCTGATAGCTCAGTTGGTTAGAGCATCCGACTGTTAATCGGGAGGCCGCAGGTTCGAACCCTGCTCGGAGAGTTATTCGAATAATTTATTTAAATACTTATATATATATGTTTAATTATCATATTTTATTAATATCCTTGATTTCTACAATTATATTCGGTATTATAGATGCAACTGTTTTTTTAATAGGAGAGGAGACTTTACAAAAAATATTAAGAGAACAATTTAATTTTGATTTAGCCATGGCAGAGTTGGCTACGGGTGGTTTTGCTGCTGCTGTTTCTATTTTTATTGCTACATTTGTCGCCGAATCCATAGAATCAAAATATCAAACCATTGATCATCCTCTATTAGATGCATTTGGAATTATTTTAGGAACAATATTTATTATTCTTATTTATAAATTTTTTTTAAAAAATAATATCACTTAATATCGAGCCATAAAATTTATTATTTTATTTTTTGGCCCGGCTGGCGCAATCGGATAGCGCGTGAGACTTCTAATCTCAAGGCTGCAGGTTCAAGTCCTGCGTCGGGTGCTCAATATTATATTACTTTTATAACTAATATAATAAATAAAATTATTTAAAGTTTTTACTACAATATATCATAAGCGTGTAAACAATGAACGAAGTGTTTTATAATGAATGTAAAAATATTCTAAGACCTCTAGAAGAAAAAGGATGGTATTTTTTAAAATTAGAAGAAAATGAAATTTTAATGAGAAAACAGTTTGAAGAGTTGGAAGAGATTAAAATCAATCCATATGGCGAATCTATAGAATTTATTCTTCCTATGCAAAACTCCTCTTTTAGTTTTTACAAAAGGATGAAAAATGACAATCAAAGTATTGATTTTTTTAAAAATTATATTACATCAATATTATATGTATAGTTTTATTTCTATTGATGAAATTGATGGTTCCTTTCAACTTGGTAATATTAATCATAAATCAAAAATATTTATTACTCCGTGGACTATCGCTCATTTTATTTATGGTTATGTTTTTTATCTTTTAGGTTTCAATTACTTATGGGGGTTTATTATACATAGTTTATATGAATATGTTACTTTAACAAATAAAACAGTCCAAGAAAAATGGAAACATGTTTACGATGGTTTTAAAAAGGATTCCCTCTTTAATACACTAGGCGATACTATATTTTTTATGTTAGGAATGTTTTTAGCTAAACATTACAATAATATTTATTTATTAATATTAATTATTTTAATTGGTATTTGGTTTTTCTATCCAACATATCAAAATTATTTGCTTAATGAAAGAATGAAATACTGGGAAAATAAATATCCACCATTGAAAAATAGACCTAATAAAGAGTATAATAATCAAAATTATTTTTTTTGGTATATATGGATCTTAATAAGTATATTTATAATTATTAGATTAAAACTAAAAAAACAAATATAAATTTAATATATATCATGTCCGATTCAAATCAAGAGGTTGCAATTTCTACCGAACAAGTTCAACTTGTTGATTTAGTTAAACAAGAAGCATTAAATCTACTTAAGGAAAAAATTACAAAAGAAATTGGCGATAAGCCAGTTGATAAACAACTCCTCATGAAGCTATTAGTTATTGGTATGGAAACAGTTGAAAAAACCAAAGTTAAAGGCAAGGATCAAAAAGATATAGTTAAAGAAGCATTAATCCAAGTCCTTAAACTTGAATCTATTAAAGTTCCCTTGGAAGAAAGTTTAATCAAATTTTTAGAGAATGATGTTGATGATGTTATTGATTTAGTTGTTGATGCATCTAAAGGTAAAATTGATATTAATAAAGCCGAAAAACATGCCATTTCATTAGTTCAATGTTTATTTTCATGTTTAAAGAAAAAAGAAGAAAAATAAATATATTCATTTGACAAATGTATCAAATTAACAAAGAACAAAATAAGAAATTATTATTATTTGTAGAAGAAAAATTAAAATTTATTTCAAATAATAATAAGCTTAATGGATTTATTGTATTTATATTACATTTTTTATTTCAATTAGTTAGCATTTATATTTTATTTTTTTATCCTATATCTAATTTATTTTATTTCACATTGTTTATATGGATTTTAATACTCATTTCTAATTATATATTTAGAGGATGTATTCTTACAAAAATCGAGAGATACTTATGGAAAAATAACGACTGGTTTGGCCCTTATTATATTTGTTGTAATTTAAATTCTTGGTCTTCCAATAAAATTAAAAATATGTATATTTGTCAAATCACCTTTTTAATGACTATAATCTTTATTAGGATTTTATTCAAGGTCTAGATTTTTAAAAATACGGTAATTTTTTATTAATTTCCCATATCCTCCTCCTCCTTCAATAAAATATTTCGCATTTGATAATGTTATAAAATCTTCATCTGGATTCCCTCCTATTTTTAATTCTACTTCATAACCATATTTCTCCAATTGGTTTTTATATAATCTTAAAATTTCCATCGAATCTTCAATTCCTTTATTTTTACGATGACATCCTGCTACTATTATTATTTTTTTTGGTGCACCTTTCTGTTTTAATTCTTTTAATTTTTCAAAATAGTGACTCCATGGAAAAAAATAGTACATTTCTTTATTTCCATATTTCAACAATAATCCATTTATACAAATCTCTCTTGGTGATAATTTCCTTTTAAATCTTACATCATTATCTGCCAATACTATATCTCCTAATCGTAGATGTATATATATATCATCATTAGTATTTGGTTTAAAATTATGCATTGAAATTACTTTATCTAATAAATATATATTACATCCTTCTTGTGTGCAATTTTCTAAATTTAATTTTGAAATATATATACTACATATTGATGTTGGATATTCATTTAAATATCTTTCATATTCATTTTGATATAATGGATTTATGCTTTTTCCGTATCTTACCATAGGAACATTTAACATATCAGATAACCTATACATTTCCCAATTTGTAAATAAATTGTAACTTAAATCCATATTTTAATAATATAATTATTTTTAAACAATTATATTATTTATTTATTTATTTATTTATTTATGCTTTACCAGCAGCTTTGGCAGCACCGGCGGCGGCACCAGCAGCGGCACCAGCGGCACGGCCCATAGCAGCAGCACGACCAGCAGCCTTAGAAGCAGCAGCGGCAGCACCAGCAGCCTTGGCGGCAGAGGCACCACGGGCAGCACCAGCAGCCTTAGCAGCAGCCTTGGATGCAGCCTTGGCAGCAGCAGCAGCAGCGGCAGCAGCCTTGGCAGCTCCCTTAGCAGCAGCCTTCTTCATTGATCTTGCTCTACGAGCAGCCTTGGAGGCAGAGTGAGTTCTAGCTCTACGAGCGCTTCTTGAATGGGATCTTCTTCTAGTAGCCATTATATATATTGGGAACAAAAAAAATATAAACTCACTTGATTTTATATTTTTTTATATTATTTTCCTAAATTACCAAATTGTATCGGTATTTTCCCACCACATTCCATCCCCTTTCTTTACTCCATATAATTCCCTAAAGATTTGTAAACGCGATAGAGGACAGTTACATCTATATTTTTCTAAAGGATGTGGATTCTGTTTTAATTGTGCTGGTATTGCTTTATCAAATATCTGTTGTCTTGCTGATATTGCACTAAATATATAAAATTGTTTTAATGATAAATCCTTCACTAATGGTATTTGATGATTTATTAATTGATGGATAAATAAATATTCTTCTGCTAAAGATAAACCTGATATATCGGCTAAATCTTCTCCTACTCCAATAGTTGCATCAAATTTTATTCCATCTTTCGCTGCTACCTCTTCATATTGCTTAACTACATTGTCTATCTTCTTTTGGTATTTCTTTCTATCTTCCTCTGTCCACCAATTATTCATATTTCCATTTTCATCAAACTTACTTCCCATATCATCTAAACTATGACTTAACTCATGACCTAATGTGTATCCCATATACGCTAAATTATATTCTAATCCATAATTTTCTAAATCCAAAAAAGGTTTTTGTAAAAAAGCCAAAGGCACATATATAGAATTACTTGTTGGTCTATAATAAGCGTTTACCATATATGCTTGTGTTCCTACTAATTTAAACTCATTCCAATCTACCTCTGGAATATCTATTACATGTTGTCCTTCTAAATCAATAAATCTTTTTCTTTTCCATCTTGATAATATTTTTAAATTGTGATATGGATTATCATCTACATAATCCAATAACGGATCTGGTTGTAATGCTTGATGTTTGGTTTGTGCTGTCTTTGAATCTGGTGTTCCTATTACCACTTCTAGCTTTTTTAGTTTATTAATTGCTGATCGTCTAGTCGAATCTGATAACCAGGTGTTTCTTTTTAACTTTCTTATAAATACTTCTTTCAAATCGTTTACTATGTTATATACATAAACAGTATTTATTGGATTAAAATTCTCTTTTACATATAATTCTGTTAATAATGTATTATAAGTCACTGATAACATAAATATTGGGTATAACTCTTTTGGAAATCTTACTGGTTGTCCTGCCACAAATTTACCATAAAAATCAAAATATACTTGATTCCAATCCCATTCAAATCTTATTAATTGTTTATAATTAATAAATAAATACCATGTTTTCCATTCTTTTGTTGTCCATTTTTCTTTCATTAAATCCATTATACATTTTAATGAATTTAGACTTGATACGATTATCTTATTGGGAATCTTATCTTTTGAATAACCTTGTTTTATACAAAATTCTGTCCAATTAAATCCATATTCTTCTTCTACTTGTTTCCTAGTTAATACATTATAGTAATTCGGGTCTTCTTTCTTTATTTTTATACACCCCATTGCATCTAATAATTGACATTCTACATTCCATACATCCATTGGATTATAATCCTTGTATTCTTTGGGTAAACAAATCTTAAATACATCTCTTATGAATTCCAAGTATTTTTTCTTAAAAGTTGATTTAAATTGTTTTGTTTTCGGGCTATCTTTTGGATCTTCAATGTATACAAAATAATCATATATTCCTAGTTGCGGAGGACTTAAATGACTTCTATAAGTTTTTACATCTTTTTCATCTGGCATTACATACCAAACTATCGGTGATTGCCATGACATTACTTCATCTCTATTTAAAAATACAAGCATATCTGTTACTGTTTTATTATTTGTTATATCTTCTACATCATTTTTTATCTTTCTTACTGCTTCATATGCTTTTTCTTTAGTATTATTCATTATACATTTATAAATTGCTTCTACACCTCTAGCTTTTTTGGTTTTTGGCTCTTCTTTTATATATTCTTTTAATTTTCCTATTAATTGTCTATAAACATCATCTTGTTTTATTCTAAAATCATCTATTTCTACATAGTATTTCGGATCTTTTTTTAACTTTTCTGTTTGTTCTTGTAACCAACCATAATTTACATATGTATAGTAATCTTCATTAGGGGCATATTTAATGTTAGCAGATTTTTTTAATTCCTTTTTTAAAACTTCATGGTAAAGAGTGTATGATTTTTGCTCTTTTGGTAATTTATCAAATCTCTCCATATTTTCTTTACTAAATAATCTTTGTAATACTGGTCTGTTTGTTTGAATTAACATACTATCAAATTTGTCTCCCGCTATTTTAAATATTTTCTCAGATGGAGATATTTTCATATCTCTTAATGGAAAATTCATTTCTTCCACTTTTATTCTTGCCAATCTTTTATCTTTAGATGTATTTCCATACATTTTTTTTACATTAAAACCTTTCCTTTTTCGTTGCGTTTTTCTTCGTTTCATATGGACTGTTTTCTTTATACTTCCCTTCATTTATATTATTTGTTCAGAATAAAAAAATCTTTTATTAAATATTAAAATTAAATTAAATTTATTATCTATCTAAAATCTATCTATCTACCAAGAACTATTGTCCTCGTAATCATCTTCCTCTTCATCTGACGACTCATCCGCCCAATTCAAAATTCTCTTCACTCGCACAGGCTCCTCTTTTTCTGGTAATGCAGCTGCTTCCACACATCCTTCTTGGCTGTAACTACTCCATCCTGCTACTAACTCCTCTTTTTTTGGTTTTGGCAGACAAGGTGCCTTAGCAGCAATAGCAGCCCATCCTGTCAATACCGGAGCCTTTGTTGCCAAAACAATTGGCACCTTAACTTCTTCCTCTTCATCATCCGAATCATCACCCAACGCATCAAATACATTCTTAGGCGTATTTTCAACTGGCTTCTTCGATCTTTCTGCTCTAATTCCGTCTTCTCTTTTTCTTTCCCGCTCTCGCATTTTTTCTACTTTTTTCAATTTTTCACAAAATTTAATTGTATGTCCTGCTTCTTTACAGTAACGACAGTTAGTCGCTAATAGACGAGGACACACTACCTTACCTTCTGGCCCAGCCTTATCGCGGACAAAGTGGGACTTGTATTTTTCCTCTGGCTCTCCTGCATCAAAGCAGACCTTGCAAAAGCAAGCGTTCTTCTTGGAGTTGTTGTTCATTCTCAAAGACATCGTTTATTGAAAGTTTGAAACTTGATTGTTGTTTTAATACTTAACATCTATTTTGAAAAATAAACTTCAATTTTTTTTTGGATCAATTTTTTTCAACAAAAAAAATCTATTTAACTATTTAAAGGTCTTAAAAATTACACTTCTACTCTAACTATCCTACTCTTCTTCATCCTCCGAATCTTCTACTTCCCATTCTTCTTCATTATCTTCATTTTGGAAGTTAATTATACTTCTTACTAATCCCACACTGAAAACTTTTAGCATGTTCTTTAAAGAAGCTTGAGGAGTATCAAAATGCATGATCGCGTCCAAGTGGTCTCTCCAGGGAAACATATCTATCTCCTCTTTGGCTACTTCTATCACCTCTTCAAATTCCAAATTCTTACCTGTTTTTGGTTTCTCCTCTTCAATGTTCTGTCTACATAACGGACAAGTGTTATTGTCCTTCAATGCACGCATCAAACATGTCAAACAAAAGGCATGTTTGCAATTGGTTGTGGCAAAGTTTTTGCTGGCATCTAATTTTTCCATGCATATTGCACAATCTCCATAGGTCTCTTTTTTCAGTTCCTTTTTTTCGGTAGGAATTACCTGGCAACAATCGCTTGAAATTTTCTGAATTGAACTCATGATTCACTAAAGTTTTTTAAATACTTTCCATCTTTTTTGCAAAACTTACTTCAATTTTTTTTGATTTTTGTTTTTTTTCAAATTTAACGCTACTTTTTTAACGGAACTTATATGATTGTATATATATATATGTCTGGTTTCCCTGGTGGTCAAAGAAGATTAATTTTTACTGGAAATACCAATACTAATTTAGTTAATAAATACACTAATGCAGGAATTGGTGGAACTAGTTCTGCTGTTAGAAGAGCCAAATTAAGACGCGCTATGTCTAATCCTGGGACTTTTGATTCTTCTACTGGAGTTTATAATTTTGATGGACAACCATGTTGTTCCCCTGAACTATTTAGAAAAAATAAAGGTTATTACGGTAATGATTTAATTATTGAAGAAGGTGGAGATACACCTACACCTGATCCTCCTGTAAATCCTGATGATCCTTTAAATCCCGATACTGGAGAACCACAAACAGATGTCGAAGGATTCCAAATTTGGTATGATGGTGCTGATAAAGATTATTACCAACCTAGTTCTATTGCAAATCCTCCACCTACTAATGACAATATAACTCAATGGAATGATAAATCTGGACAAGCTCATAATGCTTCCCCTACTGGAGGCACTCCTACTAGACCTTTATATTCTTATGATCCTAGTTTGAATGGATTAAGTTATATAGCATTTGATGGCACAGATGATTGTTTAACTCTAAATTTAACTGGAGCTGGAGATTGGTTAGCCAATCAACAAAATCTAGTTATATTTATGGTTGCTGGTCCTAGTTCTATAACACCTGGACCCTTTACCTTATTAAGCACTGAACAAAATGATATTGACTTTCAAATTACAGATTCGTCTTTTAACTTTTCATTTGGAAGTGATGCTTCAGCTGTAGATATTTCGGCTGGTGCTTCTATTAATCCATTTTTGGCAACATTACGCTACAGAGGTGGAGAAACTACAGATGCAGATAAATTCCAATTTAGGTTAAATACGGGAAGTAGTGGAGAAATGCAAAATCAGACTCTTCAGTTTACTGGAAGTGGTGTTCCTTCAACTATAAGTTCTAATCCAGGTAAAATAGGATTTGGATGTAATCCTGATTCTACTAATTTTTATGATGGATATATTGCAGAAATATTAATTTATACAGTAAATCTTGATTTAAGTGGTGTAGAAGCAGTAGAAAATTATTTAAATAATAAATGGTTTAATGTTTAAAATATTGATAAGGTATTAAACATTTAAATTCTGTATTGCTTCTAAATCCTATAAAACATCCTATACTAAACGCGCTTAATGCAGCACTTATTATTTTTCCATTAAAAATGCGATCCCAATATTGTTGGTTTTCTAGATTACTATAACATAATAAAATATAGGTGGAGCTCCCAGATGTCAAACCACATCCATAACTAAATATTATTTTGGAGAGATAATGATACATATAAATATATTCATTTAATAATTAAATTAATATATTTAAGATATATATAAATTATGCCTGGTCGTTCTCGCACTCGTTCAAAAAAAGGAGGAGAGTCTTTATCTGTTATAGATGATTTGGGAAAATCCTTAAAATCAATTAAATCTGATGTGGATTTAGCGTTGGAAAAATTAAAATTATTAGAAGAAAATATTCAATCTAAAGAAGAAGAGGTTAAACCCAAACCAGAAGAAGAAGAAGAAGAGAATATAACTGTTCCATTGGAACAAAATGATGACACTGATACTGACGAAGAACTTGAGGAAGTGAAAGAAGAACCTGAGGAAGTGAAAGAAGAACCTGAGGAAGTGAAAGAAGAAATTAAATTGGATGATCAACCTATTTCTATTAATGGATTTGATGGAACTGTAAAACAATTAAAAGATTCAATGAAAAGAAAAGCCGGTCAATTATCTAAAAATAAAAAATATAAGGATAAAGCTGATAGTATTACTGCTACAATTAAAGAAATTAATGATAAAGCTGCAAATTCTAAGGATGTAGAAAAAATAGTTACAAGTAATACTGCCTTAACTTTTAAGAATAATAATTTAATGGGAGGAAAGAAAACAGTAAGTCATAAAAAGAGAAAGGCAATAAGATCAAGGAAAAAACATTAAAATATTAAATTAATATTTAATTTTATAAATTAATTTAATGTCTCATCTCTCTGGTTGTTGCGGGTGCAGGAGTTGGAATGTAAAATACATTGTTAAATGTTCCAGTCAAATTTCTATTTTCTATGTAATGGATATAATTTAAAATATTATCTTGACTTGATTCTTGGTTTAGATTAAATGGAATAAAGTCATCTGTATCAATTAATTCTGGCAGGTCATCATACTCTTCATCGGTTAAAGGTTCCCGGCACATTGGGCAATTATTTTTTTTCCTATAACTTTTCAATAAACATTCTAGACAAAATTTATGTCCACATTTACTTACACAACTATTTATTTTACCAATTGACTCCATACAAACTGGACAATCTGTTTGTTCATTGTTATTTTCTATTCGGTTTAAAGAGTCTATTGTTTCTTTTAATTTTTTTTTTTCGTTTTCTCTTTCATTTTTGTTAGTTAGCCAAATTTTTTTAAACATTAATACATACTCAATTTTACTTAGGCTCACTTTTATTCCCCGTAATGAAGCAATTCTTTTCAGAGTTTTTAAGGTCATACAATTAAATTCCGGTTCCTCAGTTGAGTTTAATATCTTATCTATACATTTATCATACGGACAATCAGTTATTATATGAGTTGTTTGTTCGCAATAAGAACACTTCATTATATTTTCTATATGACTACTTTGAGCTTTAATTAATGTTTTGGGTGGAGGTATTCTATTTAAACTTCCTAAGTTATTGAATGATAATCGATACATTATATAATATATAATATTATTACTTCAATTTTTATTTAACTTCCATTAAATTAAATTAAACTAATAATATTATATTGGTAATTCCATAATATATCTTATTACAATTGTAAAAATTATAATATGAATAATTAAACCTAAAATTGTTGGGCATCCATTAATTTCTGTTTTTCCAATTATTTTTCCCAAAATTCCATTACTTATTTTATAAGTAAATGGATTGAAAATTAAAAATAAAATTACAGATGTATAGATGGTATATTTCCATTTATTAATATTGGAAAGTTCTTCTTTCTTTCCACAATTACAACTCATTATAAAATATATTTATATTATATAATTATGAATACCATATTTAAATATATTTTATCTATTATTATTGGTATGGTTATTGGTTTCTTGGGAGGATTCCAAGGTATTGCTGGAGGATTTTATATTTCTTTATTACTTTTAGTTACTGGTATTGCCACTAATCAAAGAAAAGCTGCTGGCACTACTCTTTTAGCTATTTTATTTCCTTTATCAATTGGAGCTGTATATGAATATTGGAAGTCAGGGGATATTGATATTCCTGTCGCACTAATTATTACCTTTACATATATGGTATTTGCATTTTTCGGAGCAAAAGCCAATGAAAAAGTAGATGAATATATTCCTCTTTTATCTTTATCCTTTCTTATGTTTTTAACATCTATTTATTTTGGATACAAAGGTTTTAAATCTTTAAACAAACTTAAAAAATAAATAGCTTTTATATATAACTATGAATAGAACTATTATACCTATAAATGATGATGATGATTTACCTCCTATTTCTTCCGTTATTAACCCTTCAAATATAGTTGCCACTGACGATAACAACTATGAAACAGCTTCAGATGATACGGGTTATGATGAAAATATGGATTTTAAAGTAATCCATATGAGAAGACCTTCGGTTATTCGAAAAACATTATCACAATTTCGTAAATCAATTGATAAGGGTAGTCTGGTTGGGAGCACTTTAATTCCAATGAATATCAGGCCCTCATTCTTCCAACGATTAAAAAAAAAAATATACATTCCAATTGTTATTACTTTAATATTAACAGGAATCATTGTGGCAAGTGTTTAAATATTATATGAATATATATAAATGACTACTCATATAATAACAGTAGCAACACATAAAGAAGGTAAGCTTCAAGAATTAATTGATAATAAATTTAACACTAATATAAGAGTGTTGGGTATGGGTAAAAAATGGACTGGATTTAAAATGAAAAACGAGTTAGCCTTAGAATATATAAATAAATTACGAGATGATGATATTGTAATATTTGTAGATGGATTTGATTCTGAAATAAAACGAAACCCTATTTTAGCGGTAGAGAGATTTAAAAAAAATAATTATAAATTATTATTTTCTTATGAACCTGGTTCAAATTTTATGAAATTAGATAGATTGGTTTGGCCATCCTGTAAGAAAAATGAACCATTAAATATGGGATTGTGGATGGGTTATGTGAAATATTTAAAAATTTTCCTTACTGAATCTTTAAAAGCTAAATGTAGAGATGATCAAGTTATCGGAAATACTCTTTGTAAAAAATTGGAATTTATAGAAGTAGATAAAAAACAACATATATTTCAAAATTTAAAATTCGCTAATGGTTTTAATTATAACGGACAAGCTGTTTTTGTAAGTTATCCTGGAAGTTTTTCATTCAAAAGAGCCTTTCGCTTTATATTTGAATATATTCAATTTGTTCTTATTCCTGTTTTTATTTTATATTTAATTGCAGTTTATTTTTTACTTAAATTAAAAAAGAGGAAATATATTTATATTTCTTCATTTTCTTTTATTTTATTATTAATTTTATTAAATTCAGATTTCAGTTGCATTGATTATTCCGTGGGTTTTATAAATCAATAATATGCCATTCACTCGGGTTATCACTACTTATGTTTACTACATACATTTCACAACTAACTAAGTGATTATGTTTTAATTTTACAAGGTTCAAATCTTTTTCTGATTTACTATAATGGATAGAAGTATGAGGTTGTTGAGAGAAATTACATTTAAAATTAGATGTAATTTTTTTTATTGAATTCCAATTTAATACTTTTCCGTAATATCCCCAGGAACATATATCATTGTTATCATCTTCATATATATTTTTGTTAAATATTACTGGATTGGTGCAATCAATATTTATCATATTTGTTTTTCCAATCTTTTCTTCTAAATCCTTATATAAGGCTACAGCGTCTTCTTTTTCCATAAAACAGGTTATTGTAAAATGACCTAGATGTTTTGTAGGAAACAACCCTTCCCGATACACATACCAAACACCATATTTGTAGCCCATTAATTTAAGGATATATTGTTTATTTTATTTAGTGCCTTTTTTTCAGTTATTTTTTTCAGTTTTTTTATTATTTATACTGCATTTATCCATCTAATTTTATTTATTATATCTGTTGAGAGAAATGAATAGATCAATGTATAAAATGTTTTAATTAATAAATTGGCATTAACAATTTGTATTTGGCATAATGAATCCTCATATTTGGATAATATCTTTATTATTCCGATTGCTGTTTCTATTTCAAGAGAATGATTTATACCAAAATCTTCACTATCAAACACCCATATCCATTTGTTATTATTATTTTGTTCTAAAACTTCTTCATAATGATTTAAGATTCCCTTTGTATCCCAATATCTTGTTGCTTTTGCAGGACAGGTATAATACATATACATTCCTTCTTTGGTTTTTCCATAAAACTCAAATGAATGACTACCTGGATCTTCTTGACATATTACACACATTTATAAATTATTATATTTTTATTATTTCCTTTCATCGCAATATAGTCTCCTATTGGTCTTAGTGTAGGAAGAGGTATTACTGTGCTACTGTCGCACCCTCCCAACGGAACTATGCAACGGAACCCTTCCCCCTTACGGTGGCCCCCTTTAACCCATATATAACCCCTATACCCACTAACCAGAAATCGGTTACATAACGGGAAATCGGTTACATAACCATTTTTCGGTTATATCAAAAAAAGTTGATGTGGATTTTTCGTAATTTGGAAAGGCAGATATCAACTAATTAGTCTTAAACTAACTTCAAAATGGAATCGTGTTTAATTTGCTGCGAGGACTTTAACCAGTCCAACCACAAACAGGTCTCGTGTCCTTGGTGCCAGTTCGCAGCATGTCGCTCTTGCTGCCAAACCTACATATTGGACCAAGATGAAACCGTTTGTATGAACAAAGGTAAAAAACCAGATGGCAGTTTCATCTGTCAAAAAGTCTGGACTAGAAAATTTGTAACGGAAACTTTCCCTAAGACATGGGTCAATAAAGAGTGGAAGGCCATGAACTCCCGAGTCGCAGTTGAGCGTGAAAAGGCATTGTTACCGGCTACAGTAGCCGTTGTAGAGAACAGAAAAGAGATTGAACGCATGAAAGCCGAGGTAGAACAAATTACTTTGGAAATGAGGAGACTTACTAACCGACGATGGGCCTTGCAACAACAGATTCAGGCGGGTGGAAGCGTCGTCACCACTGAAGTCAAATCGTTTGGTCATAAGTGTCCTGATGAAGAGTGTCGTGGCTACCTCTCTACCCAGTGGAAGTGTGGTATGTGTGATAAATGGACCTGCCCAGATTGTCATGTCATCAAGGGCAACAGTCGTGACGCAGAACATACATGCGATCCCGATGTCAAAGCCACCGCTCAGTTCTTAGCTAAGGACACAAAACCATGTCCTAAGTGCTCTACTCCCATTCATAAGATCGAAGGATGTGATCAGATGTGGTGTACTCAATGTCATACTGCTTTTAGCTGGCGTAGGGGCACCATTGAGACTCGTATACACAACCCACACTATTATGAGTGGCAAAGACAGCAGAATGGTGGAGCCGCTCCCAGGAACTTTGGAGATTTTGAGTGTGGACGAGACTTAGGTGATCAACGAGCCAATCGTTTCATCCACGATACGCTTTCAACAGTGGGTATTATGGATTTTCTCAGCACTCCTCAAAAAGCTCAAATGGAAACCGTAACCAAATATATCCCTCTATTTGTTCGCAAGACCGTTCATCTTCAATTACATGATGGTGAACGGTTTAGAACGGATAATGTAGTCGACAACTTGGAGGTTAGAGTCCGTTACTTAAAAAAGGAGATAACAGATAAGCAGTTTGCTTCCAAGGTGCATGCCGCTTATAAAGCTCATGAGAAGAAAAAGGATATTGCCGATGTCATCCAACTTCAAGTTCAAGGTGTAACGGACATTATCTACCGGATTGCAGACTTTTTGAAAAACACACTTGCGCCTAAAAAGGATGACCTTGGACGATTATGCTACAAAAGAATGAAACCTGAATGGTCTGACCAATTATGTAATATGTTTAGCGAGATAAAACGGCTAACGGACTATTCCAACGGAATCCTGGAGGAGCATGCCAAGACCTATGGCTGTAAGACCTGGAAAATAGCCTACAAAGAGAACTCATGGAAGGTTCTTATATAGATAGATTGTTTTGTAACCCTTAATTAAATAAAATTGAACTTTTTTTTTACAAAAGTTTTTTTATACAAATGATAGCCCGTTCTTTAGCAAAAGTATTAGAAAACAGAGAGATGAATGTAACAGGAAATACATGGACCTTTTTATCAATAATGAAATTGGAAACAAAAAAAGTCAGACAGAGTAGTTTTTACAAATTAGAGAAAAAACCTCCGGTGCAAAAAGATCTATGGATACTTGCAAACCAACCGTCAACTTCAACATGGGGAACAAATGTAGAAATGAGTAGTTTTTAGAAATTTTTAAAAATTTAAAAAAAAAATGAACAAAAAATCAACTTTTTTTTTGAAAAAAACTCTTCAAAAAAAAAAGTTGAAGTCAATTTCTTCAAATACTTACTTGCATCAAATAACTCAAAGAGTTTCTAAGACTTTCTAAAAAACTTTCAAACATGTCCGCAAACACTAAGATGCCCGCTTTCATGAAGGCTATGTCCAATGTAGCCGCTGAGAACAAGGTCTCATCTAAGGTGATCAAGGCGAAGATGGCTGCCAAAGCCAAACGCGCCAAAGAGGTAAGTAAGGAAAGAGCTGAACAGCTCGCTGAGGAGAAGAAGGCTACTAAGGAGCTAGCCAAGCTTCAGAAAATCGCTGATAAGGAGGCTGCTAAGCAAGCCAAAGCTGAGGCTAAAGAGGCTGCCAAGCTTGAAAAAGCTAAGGCTGCTGCTGAGGCCAAGGAAGCTAAAGCTGCTGAGAAGCAACTCGCCAAGGAGGCTAAGGCACTCGAGAAGCAACAGGCTAAGGAGGCTAAGGCTGCTGAGAAGCTAGCTGCTAAGGAGGCTAAGGCTCTCGAGAAGCAACAGGCCAAGGAGGCTAAGGTTGCTGAGAAGCTAGCTGCCAAAGAGGCTAAGGCACTCGAAAAGCTAGCTGCCAAAGAGGCTAAGGCACTCGAAAAGCAACAGGCTAAGGAAGCAGCCAAGGCTGAGAAGAAGCTCGCCAAGGAAGCCGCCAAGGCTGAGGCTAAGGAAGCAGCTAAGACCCAGAAGGCTGAGGCTAAGGAAGCAGCTAAGACCCAGAAGACTGAGGCTAAGGAAGCAGCTAAGACTCAGAAGACTGAGGCTAAGAAAGCAGCTAAGACTCAGAAGACTGAGGCTAAGAAAGCAGCTAAGCTTGACCGCCAAGACCTTATCCAGGAGATTGTAGAGAAGCTTGGTGGAGAACAAACAACTGTAGAAGCATAGATAGATTATAATTTGTAACCGTTAACTAATTAAAAAAAGAAGAGGCCTAGTGCCTTTTTTTATGTGAAGAAGAGAGAAAATAAAAATAAATAAATCGTAAATAAAAATTGAAGTAATTTTTTTCAAATACTTAATTGCATAAATAACTCAAAGAGTTTCTAAGACTTTAAAAACTTCAACAATGCCGTGTACTTTATGTGGAATGGAAGGTCACAACAGACGAACATGCCAACAATGGACTCTTATTGAGGCAGCCAGGAGAGAAAGTGAGATTATTCGTAATGAATCAGCAAGGAGAGAAAGGGAACAAATTACCAATGAAATGGGACTCTACTTAAGCACCCCACCAATAACACCAGATCCTCATTCACCGCCACCAGCACCATCTAGAGGTGGTCAAGGGAGAGTTACTAGAGTAGTAACTATCAGTTATCAAGATACAGCACCAAGAAGAATGGTGACAGTAAATCATGTAGACAATATAGAGAGAAATCTTTTGAGAGAATTTGATTTAGCTACTTTAGATCCACCTACATTTGCGTCAGTTACCCCAAAAAAAACACTCGCTACTCAATGTGAACAACCATATGAGGCAACTGATTGTGGTATTTGTATGGAAGAATTAAAAAACACAAACAAATTTATTACCAGATGTGGTCATCAATTTTGTGGATGTTGTATGATTACACATATGAGAACACAAGACTTTTGTCCAACATGCAGAGGAATCTTGGTCGGCTGACGGCTATAAGAGTTATAGCGGCTGCGCCGCGGTTTGTTTTTACGGGGCTAGCGCCCCGGATGCCGATCCACTTTAAATACTTTACATTTATTCTTTTGTTAATTAATTAAATAAACTTCTTTTTTTCTGTATTTTCTCTCTACTCATTCATTTCTCATTTCTCTATATACAAAATAAAGAAAAGTGAATAGTCTATCATTTTAAAATCTTCTATGATACTCTTTCAATTTCACTCTATAGAGAGAAAATAGAGAGATTAATTCAATTCTGTTTTTATTCCATTCTATTCTATTATTTAAGTATTTCATTACTAACCAGAAATCGGTTACATAACCAGATATCGGTTACAAAAATATATGGCCCATCCGGTTGTTTCTATCCCCGACAACCTTTAAACCCTTTTATATATTAAATATTTGCACTCTATTATTATATTTACTCCTATCTCTACTCCTTATTATAACCCTCCCAACTCTACTTATGCTATTACTGGTTAACCTTATAATACTAACCAGAAATCGGTTACATAACCAGATATCAGTTATAAAAAAAATAAACTTTATTTAATTAATTAATTCAAAAATCTAGCTACATTTCCTCTAATCTTCATCCTCATCAGGTATCTCTTCTATCTTCTTTGTCTCTTCATTCCATAATCCTACTGCATCATGCGATTCCATATCATATAACACATTATCTTCTGACTTTAAATAAGTCTTTCCTTCTATCTCAAATTTGATTACTTTTGTCTCTTCTTCTTCTTCTTCTACAACTTCTTCTACTAATTCCTCTTCCTTTTCTTCTTCTGGTGCTTCACTTTGGCTTGTATTCTCTTGTTCTAAAAGAGAAGCGATTAGGTCTTCTCCTGCATTGTTGCTTACAACTTCTTTAGTTTTTTTTGGACGACCTCGTTTCTTTTTTTCTCCTTCAGAACATTCGCTTGCAGTATCATCTGCAGAAGTATCTTTCGCCTTTGATGGTCTTCCACGCTTTCCTTTTTTTTCTTCAAAATGGCATTCAGGAATAGTCCAACCTAATTTTTCTGCTTCTTTTATTGCTTCTTCTTTACTTATATTTAATTTATTCATTACATTAGCGAATGGTATAGTTGCTTTTCCTTTTGGATCAACATAATCCAAAATACCGCATTTTAGACGGTCATCTACACTTCCATAAGGTAGACTTCCTCCATTCTTTTCCATTAATTTCACGCAACTCATACAATAATCTCCTTTTTCACAAATTCGATTACATTGAGTATGTAGTCCGTTATTTAATTTTAAACCTCGGCAACATTCTTCTATTACAATTCCACACCAAGGTAATACACTATTCAATTCCACTTTCTTTTTCTCCTTCTTTTCCTCCTTACACTCCTCCTCCTTAAACATCCCATCCTCCTTCATTATTGACATTATCTTCTCCTCTCCCACTCCTAACCCCCTACTCAAACGCCCTACTACATCCCCTAATACCCTTCCATATACCTCCACATATATCTCTCTACTCAATCTACCACTTAAACTTAACATTCTTTCCTTACTCTTTCCCACTCCACATTCTACATTATACACTTCAACTTTCTTTTCTGTCTGCCGACGGCTTTAGCTCTTTGCGACTTCGTCGCGTTTATATATACTCACAAACATATCTACATAAATCACCATATAAATATCTATTTAATACTAATATAATCTTTTCACCATACTTATTATCATATTTTTCCAATGTTCCTATAGTCAATTGTAAATATTTTTTTTCTTTTTTATTAATCCTCTTATCTGAATCTAATGCTGTTCTTATACAATCTATTAAATATATCCTTTTGTTTAACAAAACATTCCAATATCTATTTACATCAGGACTAAATGAAAATACTGTTGGTTTAGTTCTATTAATAAATAAAAAGTAACTTCTTAATAATTGAACTTTTTTTAAATTAATTTTTCCAACAGGGTAATTAGGAGGAGGTTTACAATTATTTATTCTATTAAGTTTTTTTTTACATAACCTAACCCACTCACTAGGCATTGTATTTGATTCTTCAATTTGCATTTTTAATTAATAATAATTTATTTTTTTATTATTAATAACATTCAATTTTTTATAATACAATTCTAATATGATTGGACCTGGCTTCGATTCTCACTAAGGGCTTCGTTTTTATAAATAAAAATTGAAATTAAATTATTTTAATTTCTATTTATAAAAAAAAATAATAGGACACAAACAATAGCCAATTTAGTATGACATTCGAGAACTACATTCCTGGAGTTAAATTTGATATTAAAACCACATGTGAAAAATGCTTTTATAATCCAAATTCTCATTCATTTCATTTACTAAGTATAAATGAAACTTTAAATGAAGTATATTTCTATAGTTGTATTGGTAAGTCAAAATATTATAATGATGATGATGATGAAGGGTTTGTAAAACATATGCAAATAGAAATTTCAAAAATAAAAACAAAAACATGGGTATGGGTATTTGATTGTGCACAATTTGGGTTTAAACATTTAGCTTCACCTTCATTTGGAATGAAAATAGTAAAATTTTTAGATAGTTTTTATAGTAAAAATTTACAAAAAATTATTATAATTAACCAAAATAATATACCCTTTAAAATTATGTTAAATACTATTTGGCATTATATACCCCCGTATATTAGAAAAAAATTTGTATTCGATAAGAATAAATTGTTTTCGAAATTATTAAATATTGACGATAAATTACATTTACTAGAATCAAAACTAACTTTTTGATTATCCATTAATAATATTCAATTTTTATTATAACACAATATCTAGTATGATTGGAAAATGATCAGAATCTATACGCTCACAATCTTCATAGTAACCATGATACAAAGAAACTGTTGATACTTTATCAAACAACCCTTTACTTAAAAATATATGATCTATTAATACTAATTCATCACTCGTAGAATAACAGTTATTATTTTTATCCCACCAATTACTATATCTATATTTCTGCTCAACTAATTCATTTACATTATGCAATGTAAATTTATCATTATGATTTCCTTTTATTATATCAATTACTTGTGATATAGGAACATCATTATTTAAATCTAAAATATTTGGATCATAATCATTAAAATCTCCAATCACTATTATTTCATAATTTCTCTCTGCATAACCTTGAATTACCTCTTCTGCTACCTTTGCTTGTGCTTCTCGTTCTACACATCTATCTTGTCTACTTGGAAAAGCTAATAAATGTAAGGAAATCATTGCTATATTTATATCATTCATAACAAATTCGGTTATAAAATGCTTACTTATTCCCTCACTTCCAGAACCATTATAAGTACATTTTGTCCCATTAATAGGATATTCAAACCTATCATCGGTTCTATATAAATCTGTTATTGGATTTATTTTGCTTATCATTCCAACATTCTGACCAGTAGCCGTATCACTTCCTTTTACCATATATGATTCATAAGTATTTGAACTTAATTGATCTTTCAAACTATTTAATTCATCACATCCTTCCACTTCACATAAGTTAATAATATCTGGATTAAATTTATTAATTACGCTAGCTACCTCTTGTAAATGTTCTTTGGCATGACTTTCGTTTTTCCATGTGCATCCATTACCAGGACAATCAGCTGCTTTATAGTAATCCAAAAACAACCATTCAACATTGTATTGCATGATTCTTAAATTATTTTTATTTTCTCTCCTATCTTGTCCTTTATTATTTACTACTGGACAATAAGTCTCACTATTTCCGAGAAAAAATAAACAACACAATGCTAAACTACGAAATAATCCAACCATTTAAATTATAAATATAAAAAATAAAAATTGAAGTTATTTCAAATTTACAAATCAAACATATAAAACTTATATAATACACAATGTCATTTGTAATTGCTGTTAAAATTGGTTCTCTTCCTGATGGATATGAACCTATACTGAATTATTATAATAATAATCGTGATCCTAACACACAACCATTAGAAAAATTACCTCGGTGTGAGGGTGGATTTATGATTAAATTACCTAATTATGATGAAATAAAAGATTTTGAGATAAATAATAAAATTCAACAACTAAGATGGTGCAAACGACAATTAGTTAGTGATATATATATTGGTTTTGACAATGAGCAATTGAATTTATTATATGAAGCACTTTGTTCCTGCTTAGGTGAAACTAATGTTGAAAAAATTGAAACAAATACGCCAAATACAATACAAAGAACTTTCCATGTAAAAAAAATATAAAATATTGGGAATAAAAATATTATGTTAAAAATATTTTTTTTATATAGAAATACTTTATAATGAGTGAATCTCAAATTATAAAAACTGACGATGTTGAATTAGACACAGAAAAAATAATTTCAACATCATCTACTTCCAAAAAACGACCTTCAATTATCGACCAAATTAAAGAAAAAACAAATGATCAAGATTTTCAACAGAGAATGAATGTAGCAAGCACATTATTATTAGAAATATATAGAGTTCTCATGGGTGCATTTTTAGTAGTATTTGTTCCCCAAAAATGTGGGCAAGAAATATGTTCCCTTACTCAAAATATTAATAGAGAAGATGATTTAGCTAAAACTGCTATTGCATTTAACGCACTTACTATGTTAACCTTTTTAATGTTATATTTTGTTGAAGTGAAGAGAGAAAATAAATTAATTAATTATTTAGAAGTAAATAGATTCACTCCTGTGGATAATGAATCAGTAGGAGAAGCTTTACTTAAATTAGCTCCTGAAAAGAAACAAACAATTTGGGATTATGATGGCTATTATCAAAAAGCTGGATATATTTCCACTGGCTCATTTATTTTAAATTCAATTTTTAGTTCCATCGTCATTTTTAGTCATTATTTTGATAGCAAAACTATTACTGTATTATTAACAAATTTATTATTTATGGGATTAAAAGTATCTGATGTATATTCCACTGTAAATACAAAGAAAAATGTATTCTACAGTGCATATTTAAAAAATAAAGTTCAATTTAATGATGTTGATCCAGATAAAATTATTAAGGAATCTCCAAAAATAGAGGAATTACCAGATGATATTGTTTCAATTGAAGAAGGAAAAGAAAATAAAATTATTGAAGAAGAAGGAAAAGAGGAATTAAAAGAGGTTGAAGAACCTTTAATTGCTGAAGAAGAAATTAAAGAACCTACTGTCAATATTGAAACACAAAATATAGAAAATTATTCTACTATTACAGAAGAAGAGAAACCACTAGTAGAAATTCAATTAAATGATGACTCTGTATCTAAACCATCTGAAGAATGTAAAGAAGAATTATTACCAGAACCTGAACCTGTAACAACTGTAGAATCTAATGAAGAACCTATATCAGATCCAAAAACAGAAACTACTGTAGAATCTAAAGATGAATTATTAGGTCCTGAAGATTTAGTTTGAGTTAGTTTTTCAATAATGAACATTCGTTTATATATTTTTTTTCCATCTTTCGTATACCCGGAACTAACTCGTTTAGGTGTCATTTTATAATGACACGATTTTAATACTTGTCTTACTAAATTAAGTAAAGGCCATTTTTGGGTTTCCTCTGCAGTAGATTGTAGACTTGTCAAATAAGAAGAATTAAAAATTTGCTTAAGTATTGAAATTTCATCCTTCACATTTTTATAAATTTCTTCATTAATTAATATTTCCCTAGGTATTAACATGCCATCCAATTGATTAAAATGATCAACTGGAATGTTGCATTTATTTAAAAATAATTTAATATGTTCAAATTGTTGACTATTCATTTGAATATATTAAATATATAGTTCTTTTTTTTAAGTTTAAAAATTTATATTTAATTTGGATTATTTACATTTAAACTAGTAAATTCATAATTTTGCAAATCATTCATAGAAGCCGAACATTTATCACTGCAATTACAATTTCCTATTTTTTGATTGAAATTAGTCAATTCACATTTTAAAGAAGTATAAAATTTTAAAGGTGTTGTTCCATGATGAGGAATTACATATTCCATATTACATTTATGAATACATTCACAATCTATCATCTTAACTAATTGATTTTTAGCGTAACATAATTTAAAAATAGGCATAGATTTTTTAAATGTATTAATATTCATTGCGATATAAAAAATATAAGTTAATTTTTAAATATATATTTTTATAAATTAATTATTAAATAAAGAAGGGATTGAATATTCCTCACCATTCTTTTCATACTTGGCAATAATTCTAGGATTTTTCTTATTTGCAATTATGTCTTCTGTATCATATACATTTCCTTCATTATCCAAATAATATACAATTCCTTTGATGTCAATTGCACTCACTTCTACTTTTGTTACACTTGAAACCGTTTCATTTTCATTCATTACTCCATGAGGAGTGCCTTTACTATGAGTTCCACAATATTGTGAATCATCCTTTTTTCGCCTTGTACATTGCTGTCCACTTGCTCTTTTGGCACAACATCTTTCATAAACAGGAACCATATTTTTTACTCTTTTACGCTTCATAAAATCTTCTTTAGTTAATTCAAAATTATTATATTGATAGATAAAATTCATAATTTCTTTTGAATCAGTCGAATTCATTGCTTTAACTTTTTCGGCAATATCATTTTTGAAATTATGAATATAATCATTTACTTTCTTAGAAATACGACGCTCCATTACTATTATACCTTAATATACAATTTATATTTTATTTCAATTTTTTATTTAATATGTAAAACTATTTAAAGAAGTTTTTTTAAAAAACATAATTACCATTCTCTTCTTTCATTTTATCTAATAATTCATTTTCTTCCCTTTCCTTTTGTGCCTTTTCTTTTTTCTTTAATCGTTTTTTTGCATTCTTTTTTTGTTTAGCAGTTAAAACAGAATCTTTATTAGTTAAACTATCGGTTTGTGAACATATTGTTTGTTCGTCTTCCTCTTCTTCAGATTCTTCATATTGATCTTCAATTTGTCCTACAACCTCGTGAATTATATTTTTAACATTTTCTTCTTCATTCATTTGTTCTTCATTAGGTATAATATCTACTAATTCCTTTTCATCGTCATTAAAGTTATCTGTCAAATCAAATGAAGGAGACCTTGAAAGTTTTAAAGAATTACTATGTTCTTCTTCCTCAACATTAAGATTATGTTTTTCAAATATTCTTTTTGCTTCTAGTTCTTTATCATCATTACTATTTTTAAGTTCCTGTTTAATTGACTGTGGATGGGTATATGTTGTATTTTCGGCTAATGATGGATGCACTTTATCAATAGCTATAAATGTCTCATCAATATCATGTTCAGATGAACTAGAATTCGAAGGACTATTACCTACCATTGATTTTCTTAAATCCTTTTGAGTCCTCTTAGGTAAAGAGCTTAAATTAAGATCTTGAAATAAAGTATTATTATCTTTCTTTTTACTTAATAATCCTCCCTCAAATTTAATATCTGTATTTAATTGTGCTTCTAAAACACTAATTTTAGTAATCAATCTTTTTAATAATTTCTCATGGACAGTGTAGAAAAATTCTAAATATTTCTCATATAAATTTATTTGTTCTTGTAAAACAACAACTTCATAATTATAAGTAGATACAAAATTATTTACATTTAGGCCATAATTTTGATTGGTGGTATATTGTTTCAAATCCGTTTCTTTATCTTTTAAAACATTAATTAAGTAATTTACCACTGCAATTATATCTTCATTTAGCTGTAAAATTAATTCAAATGGATATTGTTTAGCATCATCTAAATCATCGTATTTTGGATACTTCTTATTTTTTAAAACTTCATTCAATTTATTATCGATTAAACTTTTTTCTACATATTCGGTTATTAATTTTAATAATTTATAATATTCACCATACATACGGTTTATTATCGTTGCATTATAATCTTTTAAATAATTATATTCTTTTTGTAATAAACTAGTTTGAAAGTAAAAAGAATCCAAACTAAAAATAAAGGATTTAACATCCGCAGTTTTAATAGATTTGGTATAATCAACAAACTCTCTATACATTTCTTTTAATTTTTTTATCCGTCCATCTAAATTATCAAATAAAATTGAGATTTCTGAACGCATTTCCTTAACATTATTAAATACGACTTTTACTTTAGTTAGTTTATCATCCATTTATATTTTAATTAGATAATATTTCCAAAAAAAATAATTTTATAAATATACTTTATAAAGCAATGGAAGAAGAACAACATAATGCTGTAAATAATGATTCTATATCATTTAAAGAACAAGAGTGGAAATCAGAACACGAGAAGATATTAGTAGAGTGGGCAGACAAAGCTATGTGTTATAGATGGTTACATGCACGGTCTCATCAAGCCTATTCTAAAACTAATGCATGGTTTACTATTCCAGTAATTATAATGAGCACATTAACAGGAACAGCTAACTTCGCTCAAGATCGTTTTCCTGCTGACATAAGACCATTTGCGCAAATGGGAATTGGAGCAGTAAATATTTTCGCAGGAATATTAACTACAATTGCTCAGTTTTTAAAAGTAGGAGAACTTAACGAAGCTCATCGTGTTAGTTCAATATCATGGGATAAATTTTATCGTAACATTAAAGTAGAACTTGCAAAGTCTCGAGAAGAAAGAATGCATGTAGGACATATGTTAAAAATGTGTAAAGAAGAATTTGATAGATTGATGGAAACTAGTCCATCAATTAACGAAAAAATTATTAAATTATTTAATGATACCTTCCCTACAAAAAAACCAATTAAAAATATGGAACCTCTCAATGAACCAAATGATATCAAACGCCCTGAAATTTGCGATTCTTTAATTAGCACAGCCGATATTGTATTTATTCCTAAACCTGAGGATAAATCATCAGGTATTTTACTAGCCAATGTAGTTAAAAATAATCAAAAGAAAATTATGGAATCTTATGAAAAAGAAGTAAAAGACTGGTGTGATAAATTTATTGAAAAACATAATCGCACACCATTAGAAAGCGAAATTTTTGATAATTTACAAGATAAAATGAATCCCGAAATTCTAAATAAAATTATCAAAACACTTTTAGAGTCATATAATCATCCACTAAATCCTGATGAAAATGTTTAACTCGAGTCAAAGTAATTAGCGGATGGTGGTAAAAATCCCCAAAATAATATAATTGCAAATATCCATAGTAAATAACTACCGTAAACTTCCAATTCTATTCCTAAAAAATTCATTATTGTTGTAACTATATAATTTATAGCTATGATAGCTATAAATATTACTGCTATATGCATCATATTCATATTTTATATATTATATATATTTATTTTAAAAAGGAAATTAAATTATTATCATTTTTAAAAATCCATTCATATTTTTTTCCTTTTCTCTCTATTATAAAGTTTTTATTTTGCAAATCTTTATCCATTTCTGTATCTTCCATAAAACAAATGTTTCTTACATTATCTCCTTCATTATATTCACTTAAATATATTAATATACTATGCTCATTTTGACAATATTGGATAGATTTATTTTTATTTATATAATTTTTATATTTATTATCTAATAATGTATATAAAATACATGGTTTTTTGCAAATTTTCCTTTTATAAAATAAATCATCTATTTTATAATTTTTTTTTAAAAATTTGATTAAATTTTCATGTATTTTCTCTCCGTAATAATGTCCATTAATTATTATATCCCATAATATAACCCAATTATTTGGTTTATTATTATTTCTTATTTGAATTATTGTATATTGGTCATCTCCTACATAAATAGACCCTTTTATACGCTTAGTTCCTTCTATGAATGATAAGTTTTTTAAAATAACTTCTTTGTCATGTAGACAATTAATTTCATTTAAATAATATTCTATAAAAGCATTCTTATTGTGTTCATTCATTCTATAAATAATTAATTTAGTATTTCCTTTATTATTTGCATCAAATTTTAAATTTTCAATATAAGGATGTTCCAATATATCATCAGAAATATTCGAATGTTTATATTTTTTATCTTCTATTTCACCTATTTCAAAAGAGTCTATTTCCTTGTTTAAGAATCCATTAAATAGATTATTCATTAATATTAATAATCTATTTACTTTAAATTATTTTTCTACTTTTCGTCTTATATTTTCTTTTATTGTTTCTTCTCTACTATTTAATATATGTTCACTTACTTCTTTTGCTAGATCACTATCTTCTTTAAAATAATTACTTAGAGCATCTAATAATGTTTTTTTACTAATTGCTTTTTTTGTTTTTGTTTTTGAATAAATCAATTTCCCATCATTTATATCGAAACAATCTATTTCATTTGTCTTCATTACATTTACTAATGATTCTGTTAATTTTTTCTTTTCTTCTCTATATGTTTTTATTCTTTTTTGCAACTCCATTATTTCATTATCTATTTGTATCCAACTTCGTATATGAGTTACTAATTCTTGCTTAGTATCCATTAATATATAATGAAATTATATATTTAATTATTTTTTTTAAATACTATTTTTAACTATAAAAGTATGCCATTGTTTTTTTTATACCATCCTCTAGATTTATTTTAGGTTCCCAAAACAATTTATTTTTGGCTTTAGTTATATCGGGTTTTCTTTGTTGTGGATCATTCTGAGTTGCTTTTGTATATTTTATTTCTAATTGAAAATCGACTATTTTTTGAAATTCAGCTACAAGATTGTTTAATGTAAATTCACAATTAGGATTTCCTATATTAATAGGGCCTTCTTCATTACTTTCCATTAATAAAATTAATCCATTTATTAAATCATCTACATAACAAAAACTTCTTGTTTGATTACCATCTCCATATATTTCTAATGGTTCTTTACAATTTATTTGTTTTATAAAATTAGTAATAACACGACCATCATTTATATCCATATAAGGTCCATATGTATTGAATATTCTTGCTATTTTTACATCTATTTTATATGCTCTTTTATATTCATAAATTAATGTTTCAGCTACTCGTTTTCCTTCATCATAACAACTTCGTTCTCCTAAAGTATTTACATTACCATAATATTCTTCATTTTGAGGATGAACTAGTGGATCTCCATAAACCTCGGAAGTAGAGGAAAATAATACTTTTGCATTCGTTAACTTGGCTAACTCTAATACATTTCTAGTTCCATCAAAATTAGTACTTAGAGTTTGTAGAGCATATTTTTTATAATGTGGAGGACTTGCAATACAAGCTAAATGATATATACAGTATATTTCATTTGGCAATACACCTTTATCAATTAAGTTTATTAATCCAGATGTAATATCTAATTTTATAAAATGAAAATTAGAATATGTGAAAAAATCTTTAATATTTTCCATTTTACCAGTAATTAAATTATCTACACAATATACAATTTTATTTTCATTTAACATTTTAGCACAAATATGTCTTCCTAAAAATCCAGCGCCTCCAGTAATTACTATTGTTTTCATTAAAATAATAATATATATATTTTAATTATATTATTCGCATTATTCACATCCAACATCATTTCCCATACTTACATTTAAATAATAAACATGATCATCTAAACTAGTACATTGGGTTGGTGAACATGAGTTTGAGCAAGAGTTATCTTCTTGATAATTTAAATCACTACAAATTTTATATTTGGAATTTTCTTCATTATACCATATTTCATTAGATATATGTAAATAACCCAAAAATTCTTCTGGAACATGAGGGACAATATCAAAATAATGAGTTACACGAAATGAAGGAACATAAAAACTAGAAAAAGATTTAACAAATGCAGAATTTCCTACTCTAGGACTACCAAAGTGATAAAAATTAATTATTTTATATTTGTTAAAATCATTTACAATATCGTAGCTAAATAATGTAGCTTCGGCGGCTCCTAATGAATGACCAGTTATACTTAATTTATCAGTGTTATATTTTTTAGATAAACTATCTAAGTTTGTTATTAAATCAGGTTTTAAATAATTATAAGCTTTATAGAATCCTTTTTCTACTTGAATAGAGGAATCATTATACGGAGATAATTTAGATATTTGAATATTATCTAGCCAATTTTGTATATTGGACGATCCCCTAAAAGCTGTAAAAATTGAGTTAGTTTCACTATCAAATCCTTGAATGGCTCTAGCTCCATTATTTTCAATTACATATTCAGGTTTTATGGAGGATTCGCATGTAATACAATTCCATTGGGATGGAGAAGAAACACAATAAGTTGATTGAGATAAATTTATAAAGTGTTTGGAAAGGGATTGGTCATAGGCAGCACAGAGAGAAAATAATAAAAAATACA
>Ga0222714_10001181_pt1 | contig 29621 bp, 26 predicted proteins | sample C33_3DmetaG_FD_165048 | JGI IMG/M metagenome (GOLD analysis project Ga0222714, IMG submission 165048) | Estuarine water microbial communities from San Francisco Bay, California, United States - C33_3D | ecosystem: Environmental > Aquatic > Marine > Unclassified | place: USA: California... | reverse complement strand
GCGGAGGGCACCGCGACGCCGAAGCCGACGACGGCCTCGGTGAAGATCGCGGACACGAACCCCGTGTCGATTCCGAACGCGAGCATGCCCAGCCAGAAAGACAAGCCATGCCAAGTCCAGAAGAAGAGCGACCACGCGAAGCCCGCCGCGAGGAGCCGCGGATTCCGCATGATCGCGATCGAGCCGAGAAGCGCATTGAGGGCCGTCATGACCGCGCTGCGGCCCTTGTGCGGCAGGATGCTCGTGACGCGCTCGGCAGCCGCGAGGAAGAAGCGCGGCAACGCCGCCATCACGACCAGCACCACCAGTACGCCGACCACGAGCCCCACCGCGAACTGGAGCATGGCACGGCCGCTGCCCTGAGAGAGCGCGTCCGAGGCCGGAAATCCGGGTAGCAGCACGGGCACGACGAGGAAGAGCAGCAGGATCACCCCGTCCATGAACCGCTCCACCACGAGCGTTCCGAACGCGGCGGTCGCGCTCACGGGCTCGAGGCGGCTGAGCGCATACGCCCGGGCGAACTCCCCCACCCGCGCCGGAAGCACGTTGTTGGCCATGAAGCCGATCGAGACGCCCGCGAAGCGCGAGCGGAACCGCGTGTCTGACCGTACCGGCGTGAGCAGGATCTTCCAGCGCAGCGCACGAATGAGGAATCCGGCGGTCGCCACGAAGACCGAAGCCCCGAGCAGGAAGAAATTTCCGCGGGCGATCTCGGACAGGACTTCGCCGATGGCCACGTCGCGGAGGACGATCCACAGGAGGAAGACCGTGACGGCGGTGCCGAAGACGGCCTTGCCCCAGTGCTTCACCGGGCGCGCGCGCGTCGGAGGAGCTCGCCCATCTCGCGGACGGCGGCTTCGAGTCCCGTGAACACGGCACGCGAGACGATGCTGTGCCCGATGTTCAGCTCCTCGAGCGCGTCGATGGCCGCGATGGGGACGACGTTCTCGTAGGTGAGGCCATGCCCGGCGTGCACGGCGAGCCCGAGCTTCGCCGCCGTATCCGCCGAGGCCGAGATGCGAGCGAGCTGCTCCGCCTTCTCCTGGCCGGTCGCGTTGGCGTACTCGCCCGTGTGCAGCTCCACGGCGTCCGCACCGAGGTCGAGCGAGGTCCGGATGGCGTCCTCGTCGGGGTCGATGAAGAGCGAGGTGCGGATTCCGACATCCCTCAGTCTCGCGATCGCGGCTCGGGTGGCCTCCCTGCGCGCGGCCTCGTGCAGAGCGAGTCCTCCCTCGGTCGTCACCTCCTCGCGCCGCTCCGGCACCAGCGTCACCTGAAAGGGGCGCCAGGCGCACGCCTGATCGAGGACCTGCGAGGAAGCCGCAACCTCGAGATTGACCGGGGTCCGGGCCGTGCGCATGAGCAGCTCCACGTCGCGATCCTGGATGTGCCGTCGGTCTTCGCGAAGGTGGACCGTGATGCCGTCGGCTCCGGCGAGCTCCACGAGCACGGCCGCTCGCACGGGATCGGGCTCGTCGGTCCGACGGGCCTGCCGAACGGTGGCGATGTGGTCGATGTTGACGTACAGACGCATGGTCAGGATCCGACTCCTGCTTCGGTGGTTTCGACCTCGGCATACCGCCGGAAGAGGTCAGACAGTTCCTCACGGTCCTGCTCCGGCACCCCACGCAGACCCGGAACGTCCCGGCAAAGCCGAAGAAGTTCGTGCCCAACCAGGGCGTAGAATCGTCGATCGGGCGGCTCGAGCGCCCTCAGATGCAGCGCGGCGGCCTCCACGTCACCCCGCAGAATCGGTCCGGCCACGGCGAACGGCACGCCGCCCTCCTCCACGCTCGCCAGCATGGTGCGCACGAGCGGGAGAAGCGCCCGAAGCGCCTCGTCCTCTTCGAGGCCGGCCTCCTGCATGAGGCGGGCACTCTGACCCAGCACCGGAAGGAGCGCGTCGGAGGCGAGCGTGACCGCCGCGTCGAAGAGCGGCCGGCGCGCCGCGGGCACCGAGGCGACCTCCGACCCGATCGCGTCCGCGATCGCCCGCGCCGTGCGAAGCGTCTCCGGCCCGGCCGTCACGGCGACCGTCGCGTCGACGAAGCGGGCGGCACCGCGCAGCCCGTCCCCGACGGCGATGAGCGGGTGGAAGGCTCCGACACCGAAGCCCCGGTGGTGGAGCGGCGCCAGCACGTCGGTGGGCAGCGATCCGGACAGGTGGAAGGCCGCGCATCCCTCGGGGGCCGGCCCGTGTCCGGCGAGGGTGAACGCGAGCTCCGGCACCACGTCGTCCGGCACGGCGAGGAAGACCGCCGCACAGTCGGCGTCCAGGGGCGCCAGGCCGAACACCCAGAGCACCGATTCGTCGTCGAACACGGGGTGTTCCGGCGGTTCGGGATGGCGCCCGAACACGGTGATGCGCCGAAACATCCTGGCCCGCGCGAGCGCAGCCGCGAGCGACAGCCCCACCCGGCCCGGTCCGACCACGGCGATCGAGCGGGTCTTCACGCCACCTCCTCGACCACCACGCCGGCGCGGCCGCTCAGGCGCCCGAGGACACCCACGGGCACGCGGGCGGTCAGCGCGACCTTGAGCTCCTCGTCGAGTCGCTCGACCACCTCCCCTTCCCGGTATACCGTCGCGATCGCCTCGCCGTCCGACGAGGGGATCCGCACGACCACGCGCGGCAGTCGGGCCCGCACGCGCGCCCGCAGGGTCGCCCGCAGTGCCTCGAGCGCGCCCTGATCCAGCGCGGAGACGAACACCGCCGGCGTCGGGTCGAACGCCCGCACCCGCGCGCGCATGCTCTCGACTTCGTCTGAAGTTAGACGATCCATCTTGTTGAACACCAGTATCTTATCTCTGACTGTCAGGTCCAGGTCGGAGAGGACTTCGAGAACGACCTCGTACTGCTCTTCCCAGTCCGGGTGCGATGCGTCGATCACATGCAGGAGCACGTCGGCCTCCCGCGCTTCTTCCAGCGTCGAACGGAAGGAGGCCACCAGGTGGTGCGGAAGCTTCCGGATGAATCCGACGGTGTCCGTGACCAGGATTTCGTACCCCGCGCCGAGATCGACGCTTCGCGTGGCCGAGTCGAGCGTTGCGAACAGGCGATCTTCCACGAACAGCTCGGACCCGGACAGGGCACGGAGCAGCGACGACTTCCCGGCGTTCGTGTACCCCACCAGGGCGGCGCGGTAGCTGCCCTCGCGGGACTTCCGCTGCACCGCCCGAGCCCTCGCGACGTCCTCGAGCTTGCGGCGCAGGTCGCCGATCCGGTGACCGATCAACCGGCGGTCCGTCTCCAGCTGCGTCTCTCCGGGCCCACGCAGACCGATTCCGCCCCGGATGCGCGAGAGGTGACTCCACATCCGGCGAAGCCGCGGCAGGAGGTACTGGAGTTGCGCGAGCTCGACCTGCATGCGCGCTTCCCTGGAGCGTGCGCGGGTCGCGAAGATGTCCAGGATGAGCTCGGATCGGTCCATCACCCGGACCCCGAGGAGCTCCTCCAGGCTCTTTCCCTGTGCCGGGCTCAGCTCCTCGTCGAAGATCACCAGGTTCGCCTCGCGGTCCTCGACGAGAGCCGCCAGCTCCTGGGCCTTCCCCTCGCCCACGTAGAAGCGGGGGTGGGGCGAGTCCACCTTCTGCATGAGGGCACCGACGACCCGCCCCCCGGCGGTATCCGTCAGGCGGCCGAGCTCCGACAGGTGCTCTTCGGCGAGATCTCGGGACACGGAGCGCGACGGCGCGCCCACCAGCACCGCGCGGTCGACCGGCGTCCTGAGATCGATGAGTTGGGTCGGGATCCTACACCTCCGGCCGCGCGCGGCCGATTCCCCATGGAGGGCCAGCTGGAACGATATCGAAGGTGGCGCGGATCGTCATCCTCGGGCGTCCCCGCCGGCGTCCTGGTCACCTCGAGCGCGCGACCGCCGCTCCGCCCACCACCGCAGCCGCTCGGACACGGTCTTCTCGAAACCGTAGCGGCCCGGTTCGTAGAAGCGCTCGTCGCGGAGCCCATCCGGAAGGTAGTACTGGCCCGAGACCCCCTCCTCCTCGTCCGGGTCGTATCGATACCCCTGGCCGTACCCTAGCTCCTTCATGAGCCCTGTGGGCGCGTTGCGGATGTGGAGCGGCACCGGCGCCGACGGCGTCTCGCGCGCTCGGCTCATCGCCGCCTTCCAGGCCGTGTAGGCGCGGTTCGACTTCGGGGCCGTGGCCAGATACAGCACCGCCTGCGCCAGGGCGAGCTCACCCTCCGGTGACCCGAGGAAGTGGAACGCGTCGCGCGCCGCCACGGCCGTCGCCAGCGCGGCCGGGTCGGCCATGCCGATGTCCTCCGTGGCCATGCGCACCAGGCGCCGCGCGATGTACAGGGGGTCCTCGCCACCGTCGATCATGCGGGCCAGCCAGTACAGCGCCGCGTCGGGATCGCTTCCCCGGACCGCCTTGTGGAGCGCGGAAATGAGATTGAAGTGCTCTTCGCCGGACTTGTCGTAGGTGGCGAAGCGATGCTGGAGCGCCTCGCGCGCCGCTTGCACGTCGATGGCACCCCCCTCCCCCGCGAGCTGCGCGGCGGCCTCGAGCACGCCGAGCGCCCTGCGCGCATCCCCGTCCGACGCCTCCGCGACGAAGTCGACCGCCGCATCGTCGACCCGGACGCTCATGGGTCCGAGACCGTGCGGAGCCGCCAGCGCGTCGAGCAGGATCGCCCGCAGATCGTCCGGCGAAAGCGCCTCGAGCACGTAGACGGGCGCGCGGGAAAGGAGCGGCCGGACGATCTCGAAGGAAGGATTCTCGGTCGTGGCCCCGACCAGGATGATCGTGCCCGCCTCGACGTGGGGCAGGAAGGCATCCTGCTGCGCCTTGTTGAAACGGTGGATCTCATCGCAGAAGAGGATCGTGCGCCGCCCGGTCGCATTCAGCCGCTCAGCGGCCTCGGCGATGATCTGGCGAACGCGCGCGACGCCCTCCGTGACGGCGCTGAAGGGAACGAACGTCACGTCCGACTCGTCGGCGACGAGGCGCGCGAGCGTCGTCTTTCCACTCCCGGGCGGACCCCACAGGATCATGCTCTGCACGCGCCCCGCGTCGAGCATCGCCCGCACCGCCCTACCGGGCCCGAGCAGATGCTCCTGACCGCGGAACTCGCCCAGGGATCGTGGACGCATCCGGGCTGCGAGCGGGGCACCCACCCCCGGTCCGGAGTCCTCGGCCCCGCTCCCCGCGTCACCGTGTTCCCGCCGACGCCCCCCCGGCGCGCGCGAAGTGCCGGGGCCACCCCCATCCCCGCCGAAGAGGTCGAGGTCAGACACCGTTCCCCTCCCCCCGGTCGGCCGCATCGGGAGCGGGCCCCTCCTCGCCGTCGGCGGCACGCTCGGCGATCTCCAGCGCGCGACGACGCAGCCGATCCAACTCGTTTCGGGCAGGATCGTCGATGACCCACTCGAGAAGCGCGTCGAGAATACGACCGAACGCCGGACCCGGGCGCAGACCGAGTTCCTTGAGCACACGCCCGTCGATGGCCAGCTCGCCGACGGTCAGCGGGGGGCGTGCGCGAACGATGGCCCGGGTCTGCCGCCACGCGGCGACGACGTCGGCAGGGGTCGACACCGACGCGCCTGCGCCGAGGTCGACCCCACGGTTCCCGCCGGTGACGACCCGGGCAAGCGCCAGGTCCAGGCGGGCGACCGGCCCCACGCGCCCCGGCCCGTGCCGGGCGAGCCAGCGACGGACCGCGGCGTCGGACCCGGCCGAGGGCGGCAGCGACGGAGCCGCGGCGTTGCGGGCGACTTCGTCCGTCAGGGCGTTCGAAAGCCGCAGGCGGACGAGAAGCGCGGCGGCCGCCGGCGGGGAAACCTCTCGCAGCAGTGCGGCGAGGCGGAGATAGGGCAGCCGCGCGGGCAGATGCTCGACGACAGCGAGGGTCCGCGCCCACGCCGGGCCCCCGCGCAGGGCCTCGAGTTCAGGGTATAGGACGCCCAGGGCTCCGGAATCGGCGTACAGGGTGAGCGACCGCGCGGGTGCGGGGTCCTGCCCGAGGACCTTCATCAGCTCCTCTCGAATCCGCTCCGGCGAGAGCGCGGTGAGGTGCTCGACGAGAGCTCGCGCCCCTGCCCAGGTCTCGGCGTGGACCTCGAGCCCGAATCGGCCTGCGAAACGGAGCGCCCTGAGGACCCTGAGGTAGTCCTCGCGAAAGCGCTCTTCCGGCACACCGACGGTCCGCAGCACGCGGCGCCCCAGGTCGGACGCCCCACCGAAGGGGTCGCGTAGCTCCTCCCGCAGCGGGTGCCAGGCGATCGCGTTGATCGTGAAGTCGCGGCGCGCGAGGTCCTCGTCGATCGTGGAGGCGAACTCCACCATGGCGTGCCGACCGTCGGTCTGCACGTCCTTACGGAAGGTCGTGACCTCGTACATCGTGCCATCGCGCGCGAGAACCCCCATCGTCCCGTGTTCCACGCCGATCGGTACGGTTCTGCGGAAGATCCGCCGCACGTCGGCGGGCCGGGCGCGCGTCGCGAGGTCCCAGTCACCGGAAGGGTGGCCCATGAGGGTATCCCGGACCGCACCGCCCACGGCCCACGTCTCGAACCCCGCCTTCTCCAGGGTGCGCGTGATCCAGCGCACCGCCGGCGGCGCGACCGGATGCACCGCGCTCACCCGACCAGGACCGCGCCGCCGTTCACGTTGAGGATCTCTCCCGTCACGTGGCGTCCCAGCTCGGAACACAGGAAGACGATGGGGCCCGCCACGTCGTTGGCCGTCGCGACCCGGCCGATCGGGATCGATTTCGCGATCCGCTCGCGGCCACCCCCTCCCATGGCGGGCTCGGCCATCTCGGTGTCGACCCACCCGGGCGCCACGACGTTCACCGTGACACCCTTCGGCGCGAGCTCGATGCAGAAGCCCTTCACCAGCGAGATCATGGCGCCCTTCGTCGAGGCGTAATCGCCGTGGAACGCCTCTCCGCGCTGCCCCGCCGTGGAGCTCACCAACACGATCCGCCCATCCCTCCGGACGCGCCGCGCCGCCGCGCGCGACGTGTAGAAGATCGAGTTGAGGTTTGCATCCATGGTGCGCAGCCACTGCTCGTCCGACATCTCGGCGATGGATGAATCGACCGGAGGCCAGATTCCGTGGTTGCCCACGAAGATGTCGAGCCCCTCGAACTCACGGTCGCCCCTCGCGAAGAGCGCTTCCGCGTCCTCCGGCGAGGCGAGGTCGCCGGCCTCGGCCCAGGCGTGGACGCCGAAGGCGCGGCACGCCTCGACCACCTGCTCCGCATCGCCGGCGCGACTGCGGTATCCGATGCCCACGGACGCGCCGGCCCGCGCGAGCAGGATCGCGGTCGCCGCGCCCACGCCCCGCGATCCGCCGGTGACGATCGCGTTCTTTCCCCTCAGGTCGATCAGGTGGTCCACCGTCTCTGCTCCGCTCGTGAATTTCGATGAATCGTCATCCGGAAGTACCCTGCGGCGCCCGGTCACCCCGGCGCATCGCCCCGCGAATCCGGTCGATGATCCCCGGAACGGGGTGAAGCGGCAAGACGGGGAGCGGCTCGAGGCCCTCCATCAGCCGTCCGGGGTTGGCACGACAGAGCGTCTCGAGCAGGTCGTCCGGCGCGCGTCCCGCCAGGGCCGTCCAAGCCTCGTCCTTGTAAATCTTCAGGCTCCCGTGGGCATGGAAGTCGGATGCAAGGTAGTCCGCCAAGCCAGCCTCGACGATTTCGACGGCGACGGTCTGGACGGCGGAGCCGTAGCGCCCCACGAGCGAACCGTAGTTCACCTGCAGGAACGCCCCCGCCTCTCGCCAGTGCCGCAACATCGCGCCGTTCTCGCCGAGGCCCGCGTACCGCTCGGGGTGCGCCACCACGGGGATGTACCCCTGGTCCCGGATCCACTGCAGAACCCTCGGCGTGCCCGGCGGCACATGCAGGTGCGGCCACTCGACGAGCACGAAGCTCGTGCCGGCCATGCGCAGGCGCGGGTCCGAAAAGTCGACTTCGGGCACGTCGACCATGACCTCGTGGCCCCTCCGGTACTCGAAGTCGGGAAACCGCTCCCGCAGGGCAGCGGCCGCCGCGGCGAACGCCTCGTCCACCGCGCCGAGCCGCTCGGCGAGGCCTGAAGGATCGTGGGTGAGGCTCCCCCGCAGGTGAGGGGTGGTCACGATGCGCCGGATTCCGCAACGCTTCAGCCTCTCGACGGCATCGAGCACCGCCTGTACGTCCCGTGCGCCGTCGTCGACGCCCGGCACGAGGTGGTTGTGGATGTCGACGAGCGAGGTGCGATCGGGTGGAATCACGGCCGATCCCCGATGGTCAGGAGCAACTCGAGCGCCCGGACGGCGTCATCCTCGTCCAGCGCAGCCTCGCACGCGTAGGTGACCAGCGCGTCCGCCGTCAGGAGGGCGAACGCACTCTCCCGCACCCGACCAGGGCGGGCGAGGGCATGGGCCAGGCAGGCATGGCTCGCACGGTCGGCGGCCTCGCGGATCGGACCGGGCCCCGCGTGCGCAAGCGCGTCGCGCACGGCGTCCCGCAGCGCCTCGGGGGCGGGTGGGCGCCGTTCGCGAAGCCAGTCCGCCCGATCCATCATCCCGCCGCGGCTTCGAGCAGGCTGCGCACGGACGCCGCGCCCGCCTGGAGCGCCTCGTCGAGTCGCTCCGGATGTTCGACCCCCGCCTGAGCCATGTGCGGGCGTCCGCCCCCGCGTCCGCCCACCAGCGACGCGACGTCCCGCACGATGGCATCGGCCCGGACGCCCCGTGAGATCATATCGTCGGTCACGAACGCGAGGAGCGCCGTCTTCTCGCCCGGCATCTCCGCGGCCAGGACCGCCACACCGCTCTCGCCAGCCCCGAGAAAGGCATCCCCCCACTTCCGGGCGTCGTCGACCCCGCGCGCACGGAGCCGGACACCGCGGTACGATGTCGCGCCTCCGCCGGAGAGCGGGATCGTCTCCTCGAGGACCACGGACTCTCCAGACCCTCCCCGGGACCGCATCTCGTCGAGCAGCGTCTCGAGCTCGGCTTTCTCCTCGAGCAGCTGTTCGGCCCGCCGCGTAAGATTGTCCGGCTGCGTGCGCAGGACTTCGGCAGCGTCACCGAGCAGGCTCTCGCGCGCAGCGAAATGGGCGTAGGCGCCCCGGCCCGTCAGGGCCTCGATGCGGCGAACGCCCGCGGCCACGCCGGACTCGCTCACGATCCGGAAGAGGCCGATGTCCCCCGTCGACGCCACATGGGTGCCGCCGCAGAGCTCCATGCTGACCCCGGGAACGTGCACCACGCGAACCACGTCGGCGTACTTCTCGCCGAAGAGCGCCATCGCACCGGCGGCAACGGCGTCGGCATGAGCACGATGCGCGATCTCGACAGGGTGGTTGGCCCAGACCCCCTCGTTCACCATCGCCTCCACCCGGGCGCGCTCCTCGGTCGTCATGGGCGCCGTGTGCGCAAAGTCGAAGCGGAGCCGGTCGGGGGCGACCAGAGAGCCGCGCTGCACGACGTGCGGCCCGAGCACGGACCGCAGCGCCGCGTGGAGGAGGTGCGTCGCGGTGTGGTTGCGGATCGTGTCGTTGCGCACGAGGCGTGGAACCTCCGCGTGCACCCTCAGCGGGGTGGGAAGCTCGCCGGGGAGGCTTCCCTCCAGCGATCCGAACACCGCCGTGGCGCCCCCCACCTTCGCGACCCTCTCGACACGCAGCGTCCAGCCCTCCCCACGGACGGAACCCCCGTCCGAGACCTGACCGCCGCTTTCCACGTAGAACGGGTTCTCCTCCAGGACGAGCCCGAGGCGGTCTTCGGCCCGGCGGATGCGCAGAGCGCGCGTCTCGGCCTCGAGACGCTCGTACCCGATGAAGCGCTGGTCCGCCTCGTCGAGATCCTCCCAGCCTTCGGTATCCGCGGACGCGTCGGCGCCCGGCGCACTGGCGGCCCGGTCCGCCCGCGAGCGGGCGCGTTGCGCTTCGAGTGCGACCTCGAATCCCTCGACGTCCACCCGGTAGCCCCGCTCCTCCGCCATCAGCTCGGTGAGATCCAGCGGGAAGCCGAACGTGTCGTATAGCCGGAAGACCTCGTCACCGGGAATCGTACCACCCTTACCCGATGCGAGCTCGTCGAAGCGCTCCATTCCTCCCTCAATGGTCGCGAGAAAGCGCTCCTCCTCGGCACGGGCGGCCGAGACGATGTGTTCCCTTCGAGTCGCGAGGTCCGGGTAGACGTCGCCCATCGAGTCGATCACGGCCTCGACGACGCCCGCCAGGGTCGGCTCGCGTCGTCCGAGCAGCCACGCGTGGCGCACGCCTCGCCGCAGGATGCGTCGCAGCACGTACCCCCTGCCCTCGTTGGACGGGTAGACCCCGTCACACAGCAGGAAGGCGACGGCGCGCGCATGATCCGCGAGCACCCGGTAGCTCACGCCCTCCTCGACCTCGGGCCGATACGGGCTCCCCACGAGCTCGGCCACACGGTCGAGCATCGGGGCGAAGAGGTCGATGTGGTAGTTCGAGTCGGCGCCCTGCAGCACCGCCGCGATGCGCTCCAGCCCGGCCCCGGTGTCCACGCACGGCGCGGGGAGCGGGTGCAGTGTCCCCGCCGCGTCGCGGTCGAACTGCATGAAGACGAGATTCCAGAGCTCGACGATCCGTCCCGAGTCGTTCAGGGCGACGAACTCCTCGGTGGTCGTGACCGGAGTCCGATCGTCCCGGAGATCGTAGTGCAACTCCGAGCACGGACCGCACGGACCCGTGTCCGCCATCTGCCAGAAGTTGTCCTTGTCACCCAGGCGGTGAATGCGCTCGGGGGGAAGGCCGATCTCGTCCGCCCAGAGCTTCGCCGCCTCCTCATCGGTGTGGTGCACGGTCGCGTAGAGGCGCTCCGGATCCAGACCGTACTCTTCGGTAAGCAGCTGGAAGGCGTAGCGGATCGCGTCCTTCTTGAAGTAGTCGCCGAACGAGAAATTGCCCAGCATCTCGAAGAAGGTGTGGTGGCGCGTCGTTCGGCCCACCTCCTCCAGATCGTTGTGCTTCCCCCCTGCCCGTACGCACTTCTGCGACGTCGCCGCGCGCGAGAAGCCGAGGTTCTCCTGCCCCAGGAAGACCTGCTTGAACTGCACCATACCCGCGTTCGTGAAAAGCAGCGTGGGGTCATCGGCCGGCACCAGAGACGAGCTGGGGACGACCTCGTGGCCTCTCTCGCGGAAGTATTCCAGGAATCGGGCTCGGATTTCGGCGGTCTTCATCGATGCATCGGCCCGGAGGCCGCGAACGGGTCTCGGTCGGAAATGCCCCGCCGGCACGCGAAGGCGCGCCGTGCCGGGAGAATCGAAAAGATAAGGGCCCCGGACGAATCTGTCGTCCGGGGCCCCGTAGCGCTGTCCCGAGCTTCGACTCAGTCGTCGGTCGGTCCCTCGTCCGTGGCGGAGTCGTCCGACGACCCCAGGGCCCCGGGCAGACCGAGGACCTCGCGGAGACGGACCTCGATCTCCGCTGCGATATCCGGATTGTCGACGAGGAAGGCCTTCGAGTTCTCCTTCCCCTGCCCGAGGCGGAGATCACCGTAGGAGAACCAGGATCCCGACTTCTCGACGATGTTCTGCTCGACGCCGAGATCGATGAGCAGGCCGCCGTGACTGACACCCTCGTTGTACTGGATGTCGAACTCCGCCTGGCGGAAGGGGGGCGCGCACTTGTTCTTCACCACCTTCACCCGGGTCCGGTTTCCGACGACTTCCTGACCGTCCTTGATCGCGCCGATCCGGCGAATGTCGAGGCGCACGGAAGCGTAGAACTTCAGTGCCCGTCCGCCCGAGGTCGTCTCCGGGCTCCCGAACATGACGCCGACCTTCTCGCGGATCTGGTTGGTGAAGATTACCGCCGTGTGCGACCGGTTCACGGCCCCGGTCAGCTTGCGGAGCGCCTGGCTCATGAGCCGCGCCTGAAGGCCGACATGCGAGTCGCCCATCTCGCCCTCGATCTCCGCGCGTGGCACCAGCGCGGCGACCGAGTCGATCACGACGACGTCGATCGCGTTGCTGCGGATCAGGACCTCCGCGATCTCGAGCGCCTGTTCTCCGGTATCCGGCTGGGAGACGAGCAGGTTGTCGACGTCCACGCCCAGCTTGCGGGCGTAGTTCACGTCGAGCGCATGCTCGGCGTCGATGAAAGCCGCGACTCCGCCGGAGCGCTGGGCGTTGGCGATGACCTGAAGACAGATCGTGGTCTTTCCGGACGACTCGGGACCGTAGATCTCGCTGATGCGCCCGCGCGGTATTCCTCCGATCCCGATGGCCGCGTCGAGGTTCAGCGCGCCGGTGGGGATCGCCTCGATCGCCGCGGGCCCGCCGTCCGCGCCCATGCGCATGATCGCGCCCTTGCCGTACGAGCGCTCGATCTGGGTGAGCGCGGTATCGAGCGCCTTCTGCCGCTGCTCGACGTTCTTCTTGTCGGTCATCTCCGCCGTCGCCATCTCGCCTCCGGTAGCCGTATGCCCCGCCTGCTCGGGACACGTCGCACACAAGGTAAGAGACCCGAAGAGAAAGCGAAAGTGTCTTTCCGGGCCCCGTCGGACATGGGATTGTACCGTGCGGAAGGGGACGGCGGAATGCCCGCGGGAGCCGGCTCTTGCGCCACCTCCGGGCCCCTCGTGTCGACGGCAAAGGTCGTCGGATGCGCGCGGCCTTCCTCGGATCCCTGCCCTCGGCGACGTCCCCGACACAGGTTGCGGCCATCCCCCCCACGCTCGATCCCGGATCGAATGGAAACGGTGCACGCGGCGCACTCGCGTCTACGCGTTGACGGCCTGGAGCATGTGGCGACGCCGGACGGCTCCGGCCGGGTCTTCGTGCGCCTGGAGCGGAAGGGCGAATGGTTCGAGGGCACGGTCGAGTGTCTTCAGACCCAGCAGGGCGTGATCAAGGCCGCCTCCCGGGCGGCGCTGATCGCGACGCTGGCGAGTACCGGGTCGATCTCGACCGAGCCCGTCACGCTCGAAGTCGTCGGGGTCAAGGCGGTGCGCGCCTTCGACGGCTGGGTCGTCGTGACCCGGCTCAACGGCCACTCGGGCGCGGAAGGCTGCCGACTGCTGGTGCGGCGCCGTGCGAGAACGAAAACGATCTGCCGCAGGCGGCGGTCAGGGTGGTCCTCAACGCCAGCAACCGCGTCGTCGAGCAGCGCGTCTCGCGCTGACCCCGGTCAGCGTCTCGTTCCGCGCGAATCCCCGGTATCGCCCTTGTCTTCCGCGTCCCGCGATCCGGGACGGCGCTCGTACCGGTGCCACAATCCGGGGCGCACCGGGATGAAGACCACGGCCAAGGGACGGGCGGCACTGATCACGGAGTACACGGGGACGCCCTCGTAGACGCCGACGCGCAGGATCTGGCCGCAGTCGACCGGGAACGCGTCGGCGGACTTTTCGAAGGTGGCGCCCTCGAAGTCCAGGGGCTGGCCGTCGCGGTACCAGAACGCTTCGCCCGCGTAGGTCCCGGCCAGGACCATCGCCGGCCGGAGCTCCCGGATCGGGACTCCGCGCGCGCCCACCAGCGTGTCACCGGCCTCGGTGACGGAGACGGCAATGTTCTGACCCGTGGACAGACATAGGCTCAGGGGCCTGCCCGGCGTGGGCGCCGGCTGGCCCGAGTCGACCTCGACGACAACCGTGTCGGGCGGAGGTGGCAGAATGAAGATCGTGTCGGGCTCGACCCTTCGCATCGCACGGGGCCGGCAGCGGAATCCGGACTTTCCGGGACACACGGCCACCGAAGCGAGCAGGCCGAGCTTCGGCTTCATGTACTCGGACTCGTGCCCCTCGACGGGCCACGCGTGGTTGGTGGCGAGGTACTGGGCACCCACCCGCACGCCGGCCCAGTCGAAGTGCGCGCCCACGTTCACGTCGAAGCCGTTGTGCTCGGCCATGAGGGTCAGTTGCGAGCGCTGCCCCATGCCCAGGTGGAGCGAGGTACCCACGAACCAGCCGCCCGCGGCGCCGTCGGAATAGAAGTCGAGCCCGGCCCCGGAAGCGAACATTCCACCCCCATAGCCGAGGGAGAACGTCATGTCGTTCGGGGGGAGCGGCCCGCCGTCGAAGCCCCGCAGGTACGCGGTCGCGACCGCATACAGGCTGAGGTTCGACGACATGCCCTGAGTCGCGGTGTACTCCTTCAGGAGCCGCTCGTCCGCGAAGCCGAGCCGGCCCGGTGCGTAGGCTCGCCCGTCACCGTAGGAGGGACTGGTCAGGTAGCGCCCGCCGACGGCGAGTCCGACGCCCTGGTCGGCGGGCTCCAGGAGACGGAGTCGCCCGAAGAGCCCCCAGATGTCGCCGCCTGCGTCGGGGCCGCGGAGCGACTGCATCGTGATGCCCGCTTCCGCCCGGTCGAAGAGCCCCACCGCCACCGACCCGTCGGCGAGCACGTCGTTGCGACCCGGGCCCCAGCCCGCCGGCTGGCCAGTCTCGTCGATCTGGACACGCCGGCCGAGCTGCACGCGGAACGCCGAGAGCGTGCCCGTCAGGTGCATGTGCGGCAGGACGCTCGAGACGGGGACGTCCATGAGCCCGGAGCCGTACCGGAGCGTACTGGGCATGGTCGGCGTCTGGGCGGCCGAGCCCTGTGCCCAGGAGACGCCCGCCCAGAGCAGCACTACGGTCGCGACGTGCCTCCGCGCTCGCATGGTGGCTCGCCCTAGTCGATCAGTCGGTCTTCGACGCTGCGCAGTCGCCGCGCGATCGACAGGGCCCACCCGCCGATGAGCGCGATGACGATGGCGTACGCGATGAACACGTGCCAGTACGGACGGAGGCTCTGCTGACCCAGCTGGGCCTGCGGAAAGGGCGATTCCTGAGCGGCCACCCCGACGGCGAGGATCGCGGGGAGCAGGAGGACGAGAGCCGGACGAAGCAGAGTTCTCTGGATCATGGCGATCAGGCGGTGCGGCGCGCGCGGAGTTCGGCACGGAGCCGGACGTCCTCGAGCGCGTATCGGAAGAGGAAGAGGCCGAAGAACAGCACGGTGAAGACCAGCAACCCGAACAGAAGGGTCACGAGCATGTCACCGGGAAGTGTCGGACCGTCGGGCTTGGCCACGACGGGCTGCGGGTGAAGCGATCGGAACCAGATGACGCTCAGATGGATGAAGGGGATGTCGAGAGCGCCGACGATCGCGACCACGGCCGCGAAGCGTTTCCCCTTCTCGGGATCCTCCGTCGCATTCCTGACCATGAAGTACCCGACGAAGATGAACCAGAGCAGAAGCGTGAGCGTCAGCCGTGGCTCCCAGGTCCAGTACGTCCCCCACGCGATCTTGCCCCAGAGCGGTCCTGTGGTGATGACGATCGTGGCGAAGACCAGCCCGCCCTCGGCCGCGCACATCGCAGCCCGGTCCAGACGATCGTCGCGCAGCCAGAGGTAGACGCCGCTGCACAGCGCGGAGATGCCGATGGCCAGGAAGCATGTCCAGGCCGCGGGCACGTGGACGTAGAAGATGCGCTGCACGATCCCCTGGTTCACCTCGGTGGAGACCCAGAAGAAGGACATCCAGAGGAGCGCCACCATCCCCACGAGCCCGACCAGCGTGAGCGCGGTCGCTCCACGCCGTACTCCGGAATTCGTCATCAGTCCTCCACTACGTATCGAAAGAGCACGGCCCCGATCCACACGGCGGCAAAGGCGAACGCCCCGAGCATTCTGACGTTTCCGTCCACCTCGGAGAAGGGGCGGCCTCCGAGGAGCCGTCCGGTCGCCCCTGCCCCGAACACAACCATGGGCACCAGGAGGGGAAAGACGAGGATGGGCAGCAGCGTCTCGCCCATGCTCGTACCCGCGGACATCGCCGCGAACAGCGTCGCCAGGGCCACGAAGCCGAGCGACCCGAGCGCGAGCACCAGGATCACCCACCCCACGTTGGCGTCCAGGCTCACGCGGAAGAAGAGCGCGAAGACCCCGAGAACGAGCAGGGAGATCGCGTAGAGGAGCACGAAGTTCGCGGCGACCTTCGCCAGGAATACGGCGTCCTTCGGGACCGGCGACGTCAGGATTCCCAGGAGGGCGTTGTCCTGCTCCTCGATGTGGAACGTCCGGCCCACGCCAAGCAGACCACCGAACACGAGCGTCATCCACAAGAGGCCCGCCGCCACGTCCTCGGGCCGCACGATCGCCGTGTCGATGGAAAAGTTGAAGAGGATCCCCGCGAGCACGGCGAACGCACCCATGGCGGCGATGCGTTCACGGGAGCGGATCTCCAGGAGGAGGTCCTTCCAAACGATCGCCCGGATCTGGTCGAGATACCGTATCACGATCCGCCCTCCACGACCGCGTGATAGTGACGTTCGAAATCGCCACGATCGATACCCCCGGTCGACCCCTCCCAGGCAAATCGCCCGGCGACCTGGATCGCAACGCGGGTCGCCAGCTCGAGGCCCTCCTTGAGGTGGTGCGTGACCATCACCACCGTGCGCCGCCCGTCTCGGAGCTCGGTGAGCACCCCGCGCAGGACGCCCGCGGCCGACGGGTCGAGGCCGGTGTACGGCTCGTCGAGGAGCACGACGTCGGGGTCGTGAAGGAGTGCCCTGGCGAGCGAGAGGCGCTGGCGCATCCCGTGCGACAGCTGCCGCGCCTGGAAGTTGGCGCGCTCACTCAGACGGACGCGCGCGAGTCCCTCGGTCACCCGGTGGTCGAGGTCGTCGACACCGAAGAGGCGCCCGTAGAACCGGAGATTCTCCGCCGCAGTCAGCCGACCGTAGAGAAAGCCGCGATGAGAGACGATCCCCACGCGGCTCCGCCACTCGCCGTCCGACCAGGACATCGGCGTGCCGCGCACGAGCACCTCGCCACGCGTGGGACGCATCGCCCCGGCGAGCATGCCGAGGAGCGAAGACTTCCCTGCCCCGTTGGGCCCGAAGACCGTGAGGAACTCGCCCGCGTCGAGGGAGAGGTCGATGCCGTCGACCGCCAGGACCGGACCGTACTCGCGGACGAGCCCCCGGGCCTCGAGAACCGCGGCCCCCGTCGACGCACCCGCCGTCGGGGCCTCCGCCGGGGCCGGGGCAGTCAACTCGCCGCCAGTTCGCCCAGAGCCTGGCCGCACGCCGAGCAGAAACGGCTCCCGGACACGTTCGTGTACGCGCAGTCCGGGCAGGCGACCCCCTCCCTGAGCCCGGACCGAATCATGGCGATCTCGGCCTCCAGGGCGGCGTCGCCGGCCTCCGCTCCCAGCCCCGCCTTCGCGGCCTCGTCGGCCTCGAGGGCGGCGAGCGCCTCCGCGGTCAGATCGGCCTTGAGGGACCGGTAGTCCTCCTCGTCGAGCTTCCCGGCCAGGAAGTCGTACTCGACGTCCCGCAGCGCGAGGAGCGCCACGCGCTTGCGGGCCTCCGTTTCGGTGAGCTCGTCGTCTTCGCGTTCCAGCGACGCGTGAATGCCCTTCACCACCGGCTGCATGATGAAGAGGACCACGGCCGCCGCCACGAGTGACACCCCGAGGTAGAGCGTGATCACCGCACCTCGCGCAGCATCAGTCCGCGCCGGCCGGAGCGGCCTCGACGCCGCCCCCCTCGCTCGGGGCCGCCATCCGCCGCCGGTCCACGCTCGGCCACAGGGCGATCACCGTGCCGATCGCCAGCAGGAAGGTTCCGATCCAGATCCACCCCACGAGCGGCTTGATCAGCACCTGGAGGTCGATGCCCTGCGCGCCGGGCTCGTTATTGAGCGCCCCGTTCGTGTCGTTGAGGGCGGAAAGGATCAGGTAGAGGTCCTCGCGGACGATCGACCGGATGCCGACCTCGGTCATCGGCTGGGAGTCCCGGTTCGTGTACTGACGCTTCTCCGTGGTGAGGATCCCCTTCGGGTCTCCGTCCTGCGCCACGGACACGGTCGCGATCGCCTGCCAGAGCAGGTTCCGCTGACCTCGTCCGATGGACATCGACAGTCCCTCGTAGGTCAGCTGGTAGGCGTGTCCGAAGGGCGAGGCGACCTCGACCACGTCGCCCGGCTGCACGTTGAATCGACTGTCCGTGTTGTAGGCCGCCCCTGCGAACGCGATGCAGACCATCACGAAACCCACGTGGACCATGTAGCCGCCCCACCGGCGCCGGTTCCGGGTCACCAGGTGGAAGAACGCGAGCAGGTACCCCTCACCCTCGATGCGCGCGCGGGCCCTGGTACCCTTCCAGAATTCGGTGGAGATGATGGTCAGCACGAAGGCGGAGATGCTCCACGTCACGAGGGCGAGCTCGTGCCGGGCGCCGAGCACCCACAGCACGACGCCGGTCGCAACGCCCACCGCCACGGGTGCCGTGAAGTTCTTCTGCAGGTTCTTCTTCGTCGCGCGGCGCCATGCGATCACCGGACCGATTCCCACCAGCGCCAGGAGCACGATCCCGATCGGGAGGTTGACCTTGTTGAAGAACGGCGGCCCAACGCTGATCTGCTGGCCCGTGATCCCCTCGGAGATGAGCGGGAAGAGCGTGCCCCACATCACGGAGAAGGCCGCTCCGAGAAGCAGGAGGTTGTTGAACAGGAAGGCCGACTCGCGCGAGAGGAACGACTCGATCTGGTTCTCGCTGCGCAGTTCGGGGAGCCTGTACACGATCAGCAGCACGCAGGCGGCCAGCACCGTGCCCATGAAGCTCAGGAAGATGTATGCGATCTTCAGTTCCTGCGCGAAGGAGTGCACGGACTCGATAAGCCCCGACCGCGTCAGGAACGTCGCGAAGATCGTGAGCAGGAACGTCATGAGCACCAGCGACATGTTCCAGACCTTCAGCATGCCCCGGTTTTCCTGGATCTGGATCGAATGCAGGAAGGCCGTCGCCGTGAGCCACGGCAGGAGCGACGCGTTCTCCACGGGGTCCCAGAACCAGTAGCCGCCCCAGCCGAGCTCCTCGTAGGCCCAGCGCATGCCGAAGACGATCCCGACCGAGAGGAAGAGCCAGCTGATCAGGATCCACCGGCGCGTCAGCTGGATCCAGCGCGCGTCCAGCCGACCGTTCAGGAGCGCCGCCACGGCGAAGGCGAACGGAATCGTGAACGCCGTGAAGCCGAGATACAGCGTCGGCGGATGGATCGTCATCCAGTAGTTCTGCAGCTGCGGGTTCAGCCCCTGGCCATCGGCGGGGATGAAGTCGAGTCGCTCGAACGGATTCACGTCTGCGAACAGCAGGACGACGATGAAAAACAGCAGGATCCCCTGGAGCACGCCGGCCACGTACGGCATGAACTCCCGATGCCTGTTCCTGTTCGTCAGGACGCAGATGCTCGAGAAGAGGGCGAGCAGGAGCGCCCAGAAGAGCAGCGAGCCCCGCTGGCCCGCCCAGAGCCCCGTGACCTTGTAGAAGAGCTCGAGGTTGGCGTTCGAGTAGCTGGCGACGTACCAGTATTCGAAGCGGTCGCCCAGGAACGCCGCAGAGACGCCCGCGGCCGCGATCGCGAGCAGACCGAACACCGCATAAATGCTCCGCTCGGCGCTCAGCACCAGGTCGCCGCGCTGGCTCCGCCCCCCGGCAAAGCCCAGGACCATGCCCCAGACCGCGACCGGCAGGGAGATCCAGAGAGCGAACTCTCCGAGAATCGGCATCCGCTACGGAGCGTTGGTGGGGTGCGGCGGAGCTCCGGCGAGATCCTCCGGCGCGGCCTCGTAGCGAGACCCGCACTTGGTCAGGAGGGTCGTGGCCTCGAAGACCCCGTCCTCGCGAAGCCTGCCCTCGAGCACCACCTCGATGTCGTCCGTGAACGTGTCGGGGAGCGCGTCGCGGAACTCGACGACGAAGGTGGCGGACTCCTCCACGAGATCACGCACCGTGAACACGTGCAGGAGCTCACCTTCTACCCGTCGGTACGAGCCCCGTATGACCATGCCCCCCACCTTGACGCCCACGTCGTGGAAGGTCGGGTCGGCCTCCACCTTCTCGATGAGCTCGACCGGGGTCACGTAGTACACCATCGTCTCGCTGACGCCGGTCCAGATCAGGTAGGTGACGACCGCGGCGACGCCGACCAGTCCCACCATGAATCGCGGATTCTTCTTCATCGCACTTCTCCTCGGAGGGTGCTCCAGGATGCGGGCAATCTAGTCGGTCCGGCGGTCCCGGCAAAAGTCCGGTAAATCCCCTACTTTCGCCGACTTCGCCCCCGGGCCGGGCCCGGTTCAGGCCCCTGCCGCGGTGTCCCGGGCCCACCCCACGGTCGCTCGGACCGCGCGCCGCCAGTGGGACATCATGTCCTCCCGGAGCTCGCTGCTGGAGGTGGGTTCGAAACGGCGGCCCTCGCCCTGTGCCGCCCGGAAGTCCTCCGGCGAGGCCCAGACCCCGACCGTCAGGCCGGCCAGACCGGCCGCTCCGAGGGCCGTCGTCTCGACGATGCGCGGACGCCGGACCGGGACTCCGATCACGTCGGCCTGGAAGCCCATGAGCCAGTCGTTCATCGCGGCGCCCCCGTCCACTCGGAGTTCCGACGTCGCGACACCCGAATCCGCTTCCATCGCCTCCAGCACCTCCGCCGTTCCGTACGCCATCGCCTCCAGCGCCGCCCGGACGAGGTGGGCCCGCGTGGTGCCGCGCGTAAGGCCGAAGATCGCCCCTCGCGCCTCGGGCTCCCAGTGCGGGGCGCCGAGCCCCACGAAGGCCGGCACGAAGGCCACGCCCCCCGGATCCGGGAGCGCACGGGCCATCGCCTCCGAGTCCGCGGCCGACTCGAGCAGCCCCAGCCCGTCGCGGAGCCACTGGATCGCCGCCCCGGCGATGAACACCGATCCCTCGAGTGCGTACGCCAGCTTCCCATGCGCGTCGCACGCCGCGGTGGTCAGCAGCCCGTGCTCGGAGCGCACGGGCTCCGCGCCCGTGTGGAGGAGGAGGAACGCGCCCGTGCCGTAGGTGTTCTTGGCCAGCCCCGCCGTCCAGCAGCCCTGCCCGTAGAGCGCCGCCTGCTGGTCACCGGCGACACCGCCGATGGGCACGTCGACGCCGAGGTGTTCCCCGAGCGCCACGCCGAAATCCCCGGCGCTGGGCACGACGTCGGGGAGCAGCGCGCGCGGTACCCCGAGCAGGTCGAGCGCCCAGTCGTCCCACGCGGCCTCGCGCAGGCCGAACAGGAGCGTGCGCGATGCGTTGGTGGGATCCGTGGCGTGCATCGCGCCCCCGGTGAGCCGGGCGATCAGCCAGCTGTCGATCGTTCCCATGGCGAGCTCGCCCGACTCCGCCCGGTCCCGAAGGGTGGGATCGTGCTCGAGGAGCCACGCCACCTTCGTGCCCGAGAAGTAGGGATCGAGCACGAGACCCGTCCGGCGGCGAACCTCCTCCTCGTGCCCGGCGTCCCGGAGGGACCGGCAGAGCGGCGTGGTGCGGCGGTCCTGCCAGACGATGGCCCGGTGCACCGGCTGGAGGGTCTCCCGGTTCCACAGGACCACGGTTTCCCGCTGGTTGGTGATCCCCACGCCCCGGACGTCGGCGTCGCGCGCGGCGGCCAGCGCCTGCCGCGCGACGCGGCAGGTGACCTCCCAGATCTCGAGGGCGTCGTGCTCCACCCACCCCGGGTGCGGAAAGTGCTGGGTGAACTCCGAGTACGCCTGTCCCAGGATCCGCCCGTCGTCGGCGACGACGAGACAGGTGGAACCCGTCGTGCCCTGGTCGATCGCGAGAACGGCCGGAGTCGCCATGTCGAACCTCTCAGACGGGATCGAGGCGCGCCGGCGCGCCGAAGACGAAGCGCCAGCCAGCCCGTTCGAGCAGACCGAGGAACGCGACGACGGGAAAGCCGACGACCGAATAGTAGTCTCCGTCGATCCGCTCGACCAACGCGGCCCCCGCCCCCTGGATGCCGTACGCGCCCGCCTTGTCGAGCGGCTCACCCGTGGCCACGTACGCGGCGGCAGTCGCCGCGTCGAAGGGGCGCATCCACACACGCGCGCGCGCGACGGCGCTGACCGTGCCGTGGGGTCCTGCGAGCGCGACGCCGCTGAGCACCTCGTGCGCTCGCCCCGCCAGCCGCTCGAGCATCGCCCGCGCGTCGGCCTCGTCCGCGGGCTTCGACAGGACCTCCCCCTGGAGCACGACGACGGTGTCGCCGCCCACGACCAGCGCTCCCTGCGAACGCCGGGCCACCCGCTCGGCCTTCGCCCGCGCGAGGCGCTCGACGTGCCCCTCAGGGGTCTCCCCGGGCAGATACGTCTCGTCCACGTCGGCCGGCGCGACTTCGGGACGAAGCCCGATCTGCCGCAGGATGTCCGCGCGGCGAGGAGACGCGGAGGCCAGCACGATGCGGGGCACGGCCGTCATCGCTCGAGCACCAGGGTCACGGGGCCGTCGTTGACCAGCTCGACTTCCATCGTGGCTCCGAACTCGCCCGTCTCCACCGCCCCGCTCACCCGACGGCGGAGCGCCTCGACGAAGCTCCGGTAGAGCGGGGTCGCGGCATCGGGGTGCGCGGCGTCGACGAAGCTCGGGCGCCGGCCCCTGCGCACGTCGCCGTACAGCGTGAACTGGCTGACCACCAGGACGTCGCCACCCACCTCCTCAAGCGAGCGGTTCATCTTCCCCTCGTCGTCCGGGAAGACCCGCAGTCCGACAACCTTGTCCGCCATCCACTCAACGTGCTCGTGCCCGTCGCCCGCCGTGAAGCCCGTCAGCAGCAGAAAGCCGCGCCCAATGGCGCCGACGACGATCCCGTCGACGCCGACCTGCGCGCGGGAGACCCGCTGCAGCACGACCCTCATGGGCGGCCACCCCCGCTCACGCGATCGCCCGGGACTCCAGAGTCACTCGACCGTGACGGACTTCGCGAGGTTCCGAGGCTGGTCCACGTCGCAGCCGCGCATGGTCGCGATGTGGTACGCCAGGAGCTGGAGCGGGATCGTGGTCAGCACCGGCAGGAGGTGCGGCAGGGTCTGGGGCACCTTCAGCATGTAGTCCACCTTCCCCTGCAGCTCGGGGGCGTCGTCGCTGACCACCGCGATGATGCGCCCGCGTCGCGCCTTCACCTCCTCGATGTTCGACACCACCTTCGAGAAGATCGGGTCCCGCGGTGCCAGGAAGACGACCGGCATCTCCTCGTCGATGAGCGCGATGGGTCCGTGCTTCATCTCGGCCGCCGGGTACCCCTCCGCGTGGATGTAGCTCACTTCCTTGAGCTTCAGGGCCCCTTCGAGCGCGACCGGGAACTGGTAGCCGCGCCCGAGATACAGGAAGTTGCTCGCGTCCTTGAGCTTCGCGGCGAGGTCGCGGATCTCGTCGTTGAGCCGGAGGACCTCCTCGATCTGGCTGGGCAGCACCTGGAGATGCTGCACGATCTCCGCGCCCCGTGCCGCGGACATGTCCCGACGACGCGCCATGAAGAGGGTGAAGAGGGAGAGCGCAACGAGCTGGCTGGTGAAGGCTTTCGTGGAGGCGACACCGATCTCGGGGCCTGCGTGCAGGTAGATCCCGAAATCCGTCTGCCGCGCGATCGTCGAGCCGACCGCGTTGACGATGCCCATCGTCTTGAGACCGCGCTGCTCCGCCTCTCGGAGCGCCGCCAGGGTGTCGGCGGTCTCGCCGGACTGGCTGATGGCGAGGGTCAGCGTCCCCTCCTCCAGGACCGGATTGCGGTAGCGGAACTCCGACGCGTATTCGACGCTCACCGGAATTCCCGCCAGCTCCTCGATCATGTACTCACCCACGAGTCCCGCGTGCCAGCTCGTTCCGCACGCCGTGATGACGATGCGCCGGACGCGGCCGAGGTCGAACTCGTGGTTCATGATCCCACCGAGGCGGGCGTCGCCGTTGTCGGGGAGGAGCCGGCCGCGCAGGACGTCGGCGACGGAGCTCGGCTGCTCGAAGATCTCCTTGAGCATGAAGTGCTCGTAGCCACCCTTCTCGATGGCGTCGAGATCCCAGGTAATGGCGTGGACCCCGCGCTCGACTTCCTCACCGTCACCTTCGAGGTGGAAGGTTCGGTACCCGTCGGCCGTGAGAACGGCGTAGTCGCCGTCATCCAGGTAGACGACGTCACGGGTGAGCTCGATGACCGCAGCCGCATCGGAGCCCGCGAGCATCTCGCCGTCGTGTCCGACGCCGATGAGCAGCGGACTTCCGTGCCGGGCCACCACGATCTTGCCGGGGTCCCGCGAGGAGATCACCGCAATGCCGTACGCCCCCTCCACCTCGCGCAGGGCTGCGGCCACCGCGTCCTCGAGCGGCCCCTCCTTCCAGAGGAAGTCGATGAGGTGGACCACCGCCTCCGTATCGGTCTCCGAAGCGAAGGCGTACCCTTCCGCCTGGAGCATCGTCCGCAGCAGGTCGGCGTTTTCGATGATGCCGTTGTGGACCAGCGCGATGTCCCCCGTAGGGGAGGTGTGCGGGTGCGCGTTGGGCTCAGTGGGCGCGCCGTGGGTCGCCCAGCGGGTATGCGCGATGCCGCACGTCGCCCGCTGGGGAGCGGCGTCGATCGCCCGCTCGAGCATCCGGATCTTGCCCGGCTGCTTGACGACGCGTACGCCGTCCCCGTTGAGGAGCGCGACACCCGCCGAGTCGTACCCCCGGTACTCCAGGCGCTTGAGGCCCGCGAGCAGGATCGGGGTCGCCTGCTTCGATCCAACGTATGCGACGATGCCGCACATGGCGGTGTCTCCTGCGATGCGAACGGAGGAATGTCAGGGCGCCGGCGGCGTCAGGCGACACCCGCCAGCAACGCTCCCGCCCGCGCGACGAGGCTCCGGGCCGACTCGGCGTCCGGGGCCTCGGCGATGAGGCGAACGACCGGCTCGGTACCCGACGGTCGCACGTGGAGCCACGCCCGGCGATCCGGCCACGCGAGCCGGAGTCCGTCGGACGTGTCAGTTTCACCCGCGTCCAGGTCCGCCTCCAGGGCGGCGTACCCGATCGCGAGCGCCTCACGCGGGAAGGAGATCTTTTCTTTCACGATTTCGTAGGAGGGCCAGCGGCCGGCCGCGCGCGACGGCGTAAGCCCCTCCTCTGCAAGGTGCTGCAGGATGAGCGCGCAGGCCAGCGGGGCGTCCCGGGTGTGGTGCAGCGCCGGGAGGATCACCCCCCCGTTCCCTTCGCCCCCGACCACCGCGCCCTCCGCTTGCATGCGGCGGGCCACGTTCACTTCGCCGACCGGGGCGCGCACCATCGGCGCCCCGAACGCCGCCGCCACGTCCTCCACGACGCGGCTCGTGGAGAGGTTGGTCACGACCGGGCCCGGCGTGGCCTTCAGGACGGCCGCCGCCGCGAGGGCCAGCGTGAGGTCCTCTCCCATCGGGCGTCCGGTCTCGTCGACGAGCGAAAGGCGGTCGGCGTCTGGATCGATCGCGAGTCCGACCGCTGCACCGCTCTTCTTCACCAGCGCGCCGAGCTCCGCGAGGTTCGCGGCGGTCGGCTCGGGATCGCGCGGGAACCAGCCGTCCGGCTCCATGCCGATGCCCACGACCCGGCACCCGAGCCGCTCGAGCAGCTCCGTCACGACCGGCCCGCCGGCCCCGTGCACGCAGTCGACCGCCACCGTCAGCCCCGCGGCGCGGATCCGGTCCGCGTCGATGACCGGGAGAGCGAGGATTCGCTCGAGGTGGCGCGCCCAGGCCCCGTCGTCCCGCCGCACCGATCCCAGGTCGTCCCAGGCGGCGCGCGGAGGGTCGACCTCGGCCAGGTAGCTGCGGAAGCGCGCCGAGCGCTCGGCGTCGAGGAAGATCCCTTCACTGGACACAAGCTTGAGCGCGTTCCACTGCGCAGGGTTGTGGCTGGCGGTGACGCCGATCCCGCCGATGGCGCCCGTGTCGCGGACCGCCATGAGAAGCGTAGGCGTGGGAACGACCCCGAGGTCGACGACGTCGCAGCCAACCGACTGGAGCCCCGCCGTGACCGCCCGGGCGAACATCGGACCGGAAACCCTCGAGTCCCTGCCCAGGCACACGGTCCGGCCGCCCTCGACCTCGCGGAGGTGCGCGCCGAGCGCAGCCGCGATCCCGGCCATGAGCTCGGGCGTCAGCGGGTCGCCCACCTTCCCCCGAACGCCTGAGACGCTGACCATCAGACCTTCGGGAAGCTGAATCGGCACCGTACCCCCGGCATGCTGCGGATCTGCAACGAGACGGCGGCGCCCTCGCGCCGGGCAGCCGCGCCGCGAAGTTTCGCCCGCCCCCGCCCCTACCGTCAACGGAGCACATCGGGCGTCGGTGGCGGCTCGGGGTCGCTCGGTGCAGATTCCGCCGTTCCCTTCCTTCCGCGCCGCTCGTCCGCGGCGCGCCCCTTTGGTCGCGACAAGAGGACACCCATGCGAGACGAGGCTTTGAAGGGCCTCTCCTTCGGCACGCGCGCCATCCACGCGGGCGTCGAGCCCGAGCCCGTCACCGGGGCGATCATGACGCCCATCTTTCAGACGTCGACCTACGTGCAGCCGGCGGTCGGAGAGCCGCACGACGGGAGGTACGACTACGGCCGGACGGCCAATCCGACGCGCGAAGCGCTCGAAGCGAGCATCGCCGCCCTCGAAGCAGGAACCCACGGCGTCGCCTTCGCCTCCGGACTCGCGGCCATCGAGGCGATCGTGAAGCGCCTCTCGGTCGGCGACCACGTGGTGAGCGAGGAGAACACGTACGGGGGAACCACGCGCATGTTCAACCGCGTGCTGAGCCGCTTCGGCATCGAGTTCACCTACGTCGATGCGCGCGACACCGACGCGGTGGCGGCCGCCATGCGCCCCAACACGAAGCTCGTGCACGTCGAGACGCCCACGAACCCGATGATGAAGCTCTGCGACATTGCCGCGGTCGCGGATGTCGCGCACGCGGGCGGGGCGCTGCTCTGCGTCGACAACACGTTCGCGTCGCCCTACAACCAGCGACCCCTGGAAATCGGCGCGGACTTCACCATGCACTCCTCGACGAAGTACGTGAACGGGCACTCCGACGTCATCGGCGGGCTGGTTGCCGTGAAGGACGCGGAGCTCGCGGACGATCTCTACTTCATTCGCAAGTCGACGGGCGCCGTCCCTGGGCCCATGGACTGCTGGCTCACGCTGCGGGGGATCAAGACCATGCACGTGCGTATGCAGCGCCACAACGAGAACGGCCTCGCGGTGGCGACGTGGCTCGAGTCGCATCCGAAGGTGGATCGCGTTCTCTATCCGGGCCTCCCGTCCCACGAACAGCATGACCTCGCGAAGCGGCAGATGTCCGGCTTCACGGGCATGGTCTCGGTCGACGTCGGAACCCTGGAGCGGACGAAGGCGCTCACCGAGCATCTGCGCATCTTCTCCCTGGCCGAGAGCCTCGGCGGGGTGGAGTCGCTCGTGAACGTGCCCGCGCTGATGACCCACGGCTCGGTGCCGCAGGACCGCCGGGAGGCCATGGGCATCACCCCGGGCCTGGTCCGGTTTTCCGTCGGGATCGAGGACATCGAGGACATCCTCGCGGACCTCGATCGCGTGCTCGGCTGAACCGACGGCCCTGCACGGAGTAGTGAAACCGGTGACGACGACGTGCCGTAGGGCCCCCGGATCCGGAACCCGGATGCCACGGACGCGGGCACGAACATCTGAGAGAGGGTGACACGATGGCGGACGAGCACGATCGCCCCGAGGGGCGCGGCGGCGGGGAGAACGGACAGAGCTCGACGAGAGCGCGCCGCGTGCTCACCGACATCGCTCCGCACGCGTGGGAGCACCCCGCCGACAAGGCCGCCCTGCAGGCGATGCGTCGGATTCCCGTATTCGACGACGTGCTCAAGAAAATCTTCGGCTTCTTCGGAGAGAAGCCGATCCGTCTCGCGTTCCAGGCCGACGCGGTCCGGGTCAGTGAGAACCAGTTCCCCGAGGTCTACCGGCTCTACCGGGAAGCGCTGCGGACGCTCGACGCGCCCGAGGAATATCCGCTTTTCATGTCGCAGACTCCGATGGTGAACGCGGGTGCCTTCGGCATGGAACGCCCCTTCATCATCCTCAACTCGGGCACACGGATCCTGCTCGACGACGAGGAGCTGCAGTTCGTCATGGCGCACGAGATCGCGCACATCATGAGCGATCACGTTCTATACAAGACGATGACGGTCCTGCTCATCAACCTGGCGAACATGGGCTTTCCCATCGTCGGGCTCGCGGCGCGGGCGGTCCTGGTGGCGCTTCTCGAATGGTCCCGCAAGTCCGAGCTCTCGTGTGACCGGGCCGGCCTCCTGGCGACGCAGGATCCGGAGATCGTCATGCGCGCCATGCTGAAGATGGCGGGCGGCGCGCAGAAGGATGAGACCAGCCTCCAGGAGTTCATCGTGCAGGCCGAGGAGTACCGAGAGAGCGGCGACGTGGCCGACCAGGTGTTCAAGGTCCTCAACCTGCTCGGCCGGACGCATCCGTTCCACGTTCTGCGCGTCGCGGAGCTCCGTGACTGGATCGAGAGCGGCGAATACGACCGGATAGTCCGTGGCGAATACGCCCGGCGCGGCGAGCCCGACCCGGTGTATCAGGAAGACCTCAAGGCCGCCGCATCCGCGTACGCCGAGGGCGCGAAGGACTTCCTGGACTCGGTGACGGAAGCGGCGAAGCGGGCGGGCTCGGACTTCATGAGTTCGCTCAGGCGATAGCCGACCGGAGCCCGAGGAAACATCTTCCACAGATGCGCATCCTGATCGTTGGGAACGGTGGGCGCGAGCACGCCCTTCTCTGGAAGCTCCGACGCGACGCGCCGGGAGCGAGCTTTTACGTCACGCAGCCCAATGGCGGCATGGCGCCCCTGTGCGAGACGGTGGAGATCGCCCCGGGGGATGTCGAGGCTCTCGCCGGCTGGGCGGCGTCCAGCCGCATCGACCTGACGGTGGTCGGGCCCGAGGGGCCGCTGGCCGCGGGGATCGTCGATCGGTTTCGTTCGAAGGGCCTGCCCATCTTCGGTCCGACGCGCGCGGCGGCGCGGATCGAGTCGAGCAAGGCGTACGCAAAGGAACTGCTGCGCAACGCCAACGTTCCCACCGCGGCGCACCGGACGTTCTCGAGCCGCGCCGGCGCGGTCGACTGGGTGAGGGCGCAGGGCGCGCCCATCGTGGTGAAGGCTTCCGGCCTCGCCGGTGGCAAGGGCGCAGTGGTCTGCATGACGGTCGCCGAGGCCGTCGCCGCGATCGACGCCATGCTTGGCGGGCTCGAATTCGGCGAAGCCGGGCGGGAACTCGTGATCGAGGAGTACATGGAGGGCGAGGAGATCTCCGTCTTCGCGGTCTCGGACGGACGGGACTTCGTCGTGCTCCAGCCCTCGCAGGACCACAAGCGCGTCGGCGAGGGGGACAGCGGTCCGAACACCGGGGGGATGGGGGCGTACGCCCCGGTCTCGATCGCGGACACGGACCTCCTGGCGGAAGCGCGTACCGAGGTGATCGCCCCGACCCTTTCGGCTCTCGCGGCCGACGGCGCGCCATTCAAGGGCCTCCTGTACGCGGGTCTCATGAACACGGCCGAAGGGCTCAAGGTCGTGGAGTTCAACTGCCGGTTCGGCGACCCGGAGACGCAGGTCGTGCTCCCCCTCATGGAGTCTTCGCTCCTCGACCTGCTTGCGACGGTCGCGGAGGACGGCTCACTCGCGGGGCATACCGCCCGAACGCGTCGGGGCGCCGCCGTCACGACGGTGGTCGCCTCCGGCGGCTACCCCGGGTCGTACGAGAAGGGGAAGCCGATTACGATCCCGACCGACCTCGAATCCGACGACGTTCTCGTCTTCCACGCGGGGACCGCGCGCAGGGGTGCCGAGC
>Ga0222714_10001176_pt1 | contig 29718 bp, 44 predicted proteins | sample C33_3DmetaG_FD_165048 | JGI IMG/M metagenome (GOLD analysis project Ga0222714, IMG submission 165048) | Estuarine water microbial communities from San Francisco Bay, California, United States - C33_3D | ecosystem: Environmental > Aquatic > Marine > Unclassified | place: USA: California... | reverse complement strand
ATACTGCGGTCGTGCGCCTATGAGAAAAACGCCCCCCTACCCCTTCGTGCGTCGCGTCCGACCGTATCGACGATGACAATCCCCGCAGAGCGTCCGTAGGTTCCCGTAATCGTCCGACCCGCCGAGGGAACGCGGGACGATATGGTCGACGTGGAGCTCGATCCCATTTCCTCCCCGGTTGCATATCGCGCAGAACGGGTAGAGCTTGCGGAACTCCTTACTCCGCACCGCCCACGCGTAGCCGTAGCCCGCACGCTTCCGAGTATCTCGGAGCGCGTGCTCGGCACACCTCGATCCTTCCGAGACCCGACCGCATTCGATACAAGGTTTCCGCATACAATCCCCCGACTATGATTGAAGTCCGAATCCCTCCCGACAAGCCCGCCGAGAAAGTCGCAAAATGGCGTCCGACGATCGCATTCCTACGACGCGTCGCGGCCGCCGAGAAGATCCACGTTAACGCGATTATCCTTCACTCGCACCCCGAAGGGTCGATCGGGTGCTACGACGGAGAGGCGGACTTCGACGACGCGACGATCGCCCTATGCTCCGGGCAGAATAAAGAGACCGTCCTTCACGAGCTCGCGCACCTATCCTCGGACGACTATCACGGGAAGAAATGGTCGACCGAGTTAATGCGATTGCATTCGAAGTATCTCTCGCCGAAGAAAGCCCTTCACGCCGACCGAGTCCTCGCGATCGAGTACCGAGCGGCGCGTCCTCTCTTCTTCAAGAAGTACGGGTTCCACGCACCGAAGGAGCGTCGAGGAGAAGCTTCCGGTCGGAGTTGATGGAGCCGCCGAGGAGTCGAACCTCGGGTTCCCCCGCTTACCTCTCGGGATAAAGCGAAGCGTCCACGCGGCCCCGCAGAGAGTTTACTCCCACGTCTCCCCAACGATAATCGGCTTACCCGAAAGTTTAAGCGGGGAGATCGGACGCAGCGGGCACGACCCGTCCGGGCATTCGAGATCCTCGTCCTTCTCTCGACCGTCGCACCCGACACACTCTCGACACATCTTCCGTACCGCTTGTCGATACTCTGCAAGCTCCGCGGACGGTTTCGCATTCTCTCTCCGTCGGGCTTGCGCCTCCTCGACGTTAAGTCCCGCGTGATAGACCCGAGACTTCGCGATCCCGATTAAGCGTTGCAGGATTTCAAGATCGACGGGTTTAACCCGGATACGACCCGCGACGCGTTCACGAAGCCACGAGGTAGGGAGACCGAGTTCGTCTTGCGCGACGCTAACTCCCGAGAGAGCTCGTCGAGTACCGCGAGCCTCTTTCACCATTGCGTAAAAGATCTTCGCTTCGGGACGCGCGAGATTAATCTTCGCTTTCGCGTCTCGTTCCTTCGCGCGCCATTGCCCCGCCATTGCCGCAGGATAGCCGACTTCGGCGAATCCCGCTACGGAAGAATCTCGACCCGGACGTCTTGCACTCCGCGAGAGAAGGGAATCTTCCCCGCGCCGAGCGTCTTCCAAGCGAGCGGGGAGAGATCGATCACGCTCCCGCCGACGCACGCGCACGTATCGACAATCCAAACGATTATTGCGACGTTCGTCTTCGTATTCGAGACGATCACGCGGTAGGGTTCACGCCCCCAACGGAACGCGCGCAGCTTCAAAAGAGCGGGCGAGGCCGCACCGTAAAACGGATAAGGTGCTCCGTCTTGGTGATACTTCTCCGACCCTGCTCGCGGTGCGCGGGTATACCAAGCCCCGTTCCTCGTTGCGTCGTAGAACGTCGCACGACCGGAGATCGAGAGAAACGCGTTCGTCGGAGACGGCTCCGGGGTCGGAGTCGGAGTTGCGGTCGGACTCGGAGTCGGGAGGACGACGACTTTCGGAGGGATCGCGCCGATCCCGAGGACTGCGACGATTAGTACGACCCCGACGAGGGTTCGTACGAACCCGCTCATCTCTTCTCGTACTCCCGATCGTCGACGGCTCGGTGCAGTCCGTCCGCTGCGCGGATTAGTTCGATCGCGACGCGGATTCCGTCTTCGTACCCGCGGAGATATTCGGGAGCGTCTTTCAACGTCGACTCCCCAATGATCCGGGCTTGCGTCAACGCGAGCACGAGCTCGACCGCGTCAACGGGCCGATTACTCCTCGTAAGCCGCTTCACTATCACGCCCCCCGAACCAATCGACGAATTGATCGAAGTCGAGGACGATTAGCGTCGTCCGCTTCACGCCCGGAGTCTCGGGTCGATTGCCGACGACGACGGCTCGGAGCTGATCCCCGCGCGGGTTAATTGCACGAAGCGCGCTATCGATTCGCGTCGGGAAGAAGCCGTTCCCGAGCTTGCATTGAATCTGAATCCACGGAGCCTCGACGTCCGTCTTCCCTCCGTATTGACCGGTACGCTTCGCCTCCTCGCCGAGTTTCGCCGCTACTTCGCGTTCGAACGCTTTCCCGCGGTTATTACTGCGGGCTCCTCGTTTACGACGCTCCGCATTCGCCGCGTCGATCGCGAGATCCTTTACGCGTCCCATTACTTCCCGCCCGCGAAGAGGTGCTTTCGGTGCACCCATTTGTACGACTTGCGACGACCCGCGCCGAGGACGAACGTAATCTCCTTTACGCGTGACGCGTCGGCGAGCTTGACGATCTCCTCGCGACAATCCGCGCAGGGCTTCGCCGCCCATACGGGCTCGCGTCGAGGGCCGCCCTTTTGCGTCTTTACTCCCGCCATTCGGGAAGTCTACCCGAGATCGACGAGACGGAAGAAGATCCCCTCGTCGTCCGCTGACTCGATAATCCCAAGAGAGACGAGCGTCACCGCTAAGTCGTTGACGTGACCCCAATCCCGGAGTTGGAAGACTCCTTCCGGGAGCGGGACTTCGACGTCGAAAGAGAGCGTCGCGAAGACGAAGCCCGAGTCGACGTTAATCGCTTCAAGCTTTAAGTTCCCGCAGGGATACCGACTCTCGCGGATTTCGAGACGGACGTCGTCGACGTCGTACGAATCCCGATATGAGAGTTCCGCTCGTTTAATTGCTACCTCGGCCGTCATTAGCGACCCTCCTTTCGATCCTTCTTCGCCCAACCGGAGCCCTTGAACGTCACCGTCGGAACGGTAAAGATCCGTTCGAGAACGCCCCCGTCGAGGTTATGCCGAAGCGGTTTCTTCGGTTCGTTCATAGGCGAGAGGAGCGCGACGAGTTCGCCGCACTTCCCGCACCGGTACTCGTACGTCGGCATTACTCCTCCCGGACGACAATCCCGCGCGCGACTCCCGAGTCTCTGCGGATCTTGTCGAAGTTAATAAGCTCGTTTAACCCCTTCGCGATCGTCGAGTGACCGACTTCGAGCTCCTCGGCGAGTTCGCGGATCGTCGGTGCGTATCCGTGAATTTGCACGAAGGAGCGGATCGCGTCGAGAAGATCTTTCGTTTCCTCCTTCACGGTCAACCCTCCCAAATCCACGAGACGTCGAGCCCGTAGTTCCGAGCCGGCTTCGTCGGGTCGAGAACCATATCCTCGACCCATTGCCCCTCGTGCAGCGCGAGCGCGATTAGCGAATAGTTCGCGAGATCGAGCAGAGAGTCGCGAAGGACTTTCTTCGTCTCCTCGTCCATAGGGTCGAGGACGACCCGACCGTCGACGACGGTTCCTCGGAGTTGCGCCGACGCTCGTTCGACTTTATTTCGAAGCTGCTCGACGACGCCATAAAGACCCGCGTCAAGAATATTCTTCGGGCCGTACTTCGCTTGACGCTCGACGAGAATCTCGAACGCTTCCGCGTAGTACGGGAAGAGGAGATATTCGAAGAACGGACGCCCGCTTCCGTCGTGCAGAATCGGGAGCTTCTCCTTCTGCGGTTGCATTTCCTCGCTCATTTTTTAGCCTCACTTTCCCTCTTAAATAAGAGTCTAAGTCTAAGTATCACGTATCAAGTCTATGTCTCGTACCGTGACGCGTACGATTCGTCACGTTTTACGAACGGCTCCGTCACGTTTTCCGTACGGGGAACGCGTCGTCATAGCTCCTCCTTTCGTACGGAATAAGCCATTCGATCGGCCATAGTTGACCGAGCTTTACGTCGTGCATATCGCGCCACGACTTCGAGGTTCCGTTCCCCATAGGCGAACCCTCGGGGACGAAGTGCGAGAACCGCTTAAACCGTTCGACCGGCATATACCCGACAATCCACGCCTCCTCGTAGTGATAGCCCGGACGAGCCGCTTTCGGATACAACGAGACGAAGACGAAGAGATCGGGAAGATCGGGCTTCGCGAGCTGCTCCGCTGCGATCCCCGCCTCGTAGTCAATCCTCGGAGGGACGCTCCTCGGCTTCGTCTTGACGTCGACCCGTCCGTGATCCTCGACGAGAAAGTCCCACGGGAGACGCTGATCGCCGACGTACTCCGGCTTCGGGAGTTCGAGAAGTTCAAGAGCCCGCTCGAATGCGGCCTCGCCGAACGCTCCCGCGACGAGAGCCTCCTCGCCGAGATACGCCGACTCCGGGGAGAGCCCCTTCGGGTAGAGCTCACGAGCCCGAGCCCGTAGAGCCTCGTCGATCTCGATTCGCATTCCGTACCCGCTCACGACTCGACCGTCTTTCGAACGATCGACGCGATCGATTGCGGAGCACCATTCGAGGATCGAGGACGCGGTACGCGATCGCGGAATTTGATCTCGGAAGAAGCGTAACCCGCCGCCTCTCCCGAGCTGACTTCCGGCTTTCGCTCCCGATACGCTTTCGCCCGAGCCGCTGCGGTCGGGTCAATTTGATATCGAGTCCAACGCGAGACGTGAATCCCGCCCTCGGGATCGACGGAGAGGAGACCCTTATCGACGAGCTCCTCGACGCACTCCGCGACGGACGTCGAGACGACCGCTTTTAAATGCGCGAGGGAATCGAACCCTCCTTGCCGATCCTGCTCCTTCGCTGCGAGAACGATTGCGACGAACGCCCAACGGACGCCGTCCGACGAGAGCGTCGCGACTTTCCCGTCCTTCGGCATTCCGACGTCGAACTTCGCCCACGGTCGACCCTTCATTGCGCCTCCTCCTTATACTTCTTATCGACTGCAACCAATCGTCGCCCGATCCATTCCGCAACGTTCGAGACGACTCCGTTCCCGCAGCATCGGTACCGGTGCGAATCCGGGACGGACGCCCCTTCTTCGTCGACCGAGTGCGTTCCGAGGACGATATGCGTCGCGCGAATATCCCCGACGTCGAACGTATTAACCGTATTTGCGAGTCCGTCGTCGACCCACGTTTCCGGCGATCCCGGAGAGCTTACCCGTGCGGACTTGCGGTAGACGTGCGGAATCGCCCGTCCGGTATCGAGCGTCGGAGCCGTCCCCGAATCTCGGAATATGCGTTCCGACTGCGGAGAATCGCTACCTCCCCCGGTTAGGCTTCCGTCTTTTTCCTGCGAGGATTCCAATCCTTCGCGATCGTCCAACCGTCGGGCCAACTCATAAGACGCTCGGTTTCCGTCGGCGTCAACCGACGAACCGTTTCCCCGGAGTCCAATCCGTCCGCAATCGCTTGCAGAGCTGCGGCGAGATCTTCCGGTAACGCGCGTCCCCGCCTCGTCGCCCGTTGGAGAATGCCCCGCGCCGCATTCGCACTCATGAAGTACTTCTTCGGAGCGGAGAGATCCATAACTTCCGATAAGAAACACTCGCCGCCGTCGTTGAGGGACTCCGAAATATTGCGCGTCCAAAACTCGCCACGAAACGCCGAACCCGAGTTCCCCCATCTCGTCGAGGAGTCGGGCGAAGTCGCGACCGCTATTCGAAGTGAGAAGCCCCGGGACGTTCTCCAAGAGCACCCATTCCGGACGCTTTCGTTCCAAGATTTCGAGAAATCGGAAAGCGAGAGAGCTTCGAGATCCGGCGAATCCCCTTCGCTTTCCTGCGACGGAGAGATCTTGGCAAGGGAAACCTCCGGAATAGATTTCGGCATTCGGAATATCCTCCTCTTTCACTTTCACAATATCTCCGAGATTCGGCACGTCGGGCCAATGCGTCGAGAGTACCGCGGACGCGTACGGATCGATCTCCGAGAAGGAAACCGTCTTAATCCCTGCGCGTTCGAAGCCAAGATCGAGACCCCCGACCCCGCTAAAAAAGCTCGCGTGCGTAAGGGTCACGACTTCACCGTCCGGGAGACGTGAATCATTGCGACGCCGAGGTCGACGACCGCGTCTTGAAAGTTCGTCCCGATCCCGACGACGCTTCCCGCTGCACCGACGACCGATACCTCGACTCGTTCGCCGATATCGACGACGAAGTGCGGCTCCGTCTTGAAGATCTCGGAATACGCTTTCTTAAACCGCGTCACCTCCGCGGCGAAGTCGTAATTGATCATCGTCCGCCCCCTTGCGCGTTGACCCACGCGATCGACGGTCGAAGATTGCACCAACCCGAACGCTCCGTATCGTCCTTCGATCCGCAGCTATAAAACGAATACGGCCCCTTCGCCCCGGTTCCCTCGCGAAGCTTCCACGGTCGAGCGTGCTTCGGGCATACGCCCGAGCCCTTCGCCTCGTCCGCCTCGACGAAGCCCATAGCCCGCGCAGCGAAGACGAGAGCCTCGTCCTCGGAAATCGACGGAGAGGCGGATTTCCCGCCCGTAGAGGCTTCGGATTTCGCCGCCGAGGGTTCCGATACGGGGAAGACCGTCGGAGCCGCCTCGGGAGCCCGCTTCGCCTCGATCTCGTCCGCCGACGCGATCCGCTTCGAGGCGAGCCCCGCCATTACAAGAGCCCGACCGACCGCCGACGTCTCGCAGTTTTCGAGCTCGGAGCCTCGGGTATACGGGGTCGTCCCCGGAATCACCATTGCAGAGTGACCGATCCCCGCGGGGACGGTCGCCGTCGCGTCGCGGAACGCTTCCGCTTTTACGACGACTTTCTTATCGGTAAGCTCGACGATCGCAGTCGTAACGCGACCGAGCGGATACTTCTCGTACCATTCTCGGAGCCGCTCCGCGACGTCGATATAATCCTTCGAAAGTTCGAATCCCATTATTCCGCCTCCTCTTCCTCGGCCGCGACAAGCGAGCCGACGCTACAACCCTCGAACCCTACGTCCGGGTTCGGTTTCCGCCATTCGCACGAGCCGCAAAAATTCGTCGAGAATGCGACGTCTTCTTGCGCACGTGCGCCCATAATCGAGCGCGTCGTCTTTACGTACTCTTCCGCGAGGAGGAGTTGCGCCGACGTAACGCTCCCGGTAATGAGCTGATACGTAGGCTTCGTCTTCCGAACGTAGGTCAAGTAACCCACGTCGGGAAGATCCCCCTCCGTATACGCCGCCCATAACCAAGCGTAATAAGAGAGCTCCGCCGACCGGAGATCTTTCTCAGACTTCGATCGATTCGACGCTTTCAAGTCGAGGATTAGCGTCCGACCGTTCGGCCGCGTCGTCCCCGAGAGGATAAAGTCCGGCGTCCCGATAAGATCCCCGACCCGCAGCGATTCGCCGTCGAGTCCTTGCAGCTTCGCCCCGTGGAAGTCCACGAGAGGAGCGTCCGAGGTTCCGTGACGGAGCACGTCGAAGACGAAGAGATCGATCGCGACTTTAAGATCGTCCTCGAACTTCAACCAATCGATCCCCGCTTCCGTCTTCTTCCCGCGAACGGCTCCCATACCGTCGGCGAGCACCTCGTACGGATTCCACGTTGACCCCGCACGCTCCGCGAACGCGATCGAGAGAACCGCTTCGTCGAGAGCTGCGCCGAACGCGACCCGCTCCGGGATAATCCACGGAACGCGCGAGCCGTCGGGTAGGCGAACGTGCTCCGAGAACCAACCCTTCCGACCGCATAGAGCCGTCGAGGTAATAAGGGACTTCGAGATCCCCGTTCGCTTCGGGTCGATCGCTTTCGAGATCGGCGACGGGCTCACCGGAGCCCCTGCACAATCACTCCGAAGAGCACGACCGCGAGTACCGCGACGACGGTCAATCGTCGACGCTGCGCCGCCCGCTCACCGTGAACGAACGTTTCGTACGAGTCCTTACGGACTGCGAGATTCCGATAAACGATCGGAGACGTCTCTTTATTAAGCTTCACTTCTCCTCCTTCTTCGGTGCGTATGATTCAAAAAACCATTCCGCCCCCGGCTTATGCTGCGGCAAAAAGTACGAGTGCGACGGAGCGGGGAGGTTATCCCCGAACCCGATTCGCTCCTTTAACTTCCGATACTCGGTCGGCCATAGGCTCGCCTCGACCGCTTGGTCGAGCTTGACGACGACGTGAAATCGAGGACTCTCGGGTGAATGCGAATACGTCGAATACGCGACCCACGTCTTCTCCCGGAGAGCCTCTCTCGCCTCGGCGTATGCGGTTCCGCCGTCGACGTCGAGGACGAGTGCGGTTACCCGCTCGACGTCCGCATTCCTGCGGCGTCCGCCGTCCGTCAACGAGACGGGAGACCAAAGAGCCCCGCGTTCCTTATCGGTCGATTCGACGCTTGTCGAGAAGACGTCGACGAGCTGCTCCCAAGCGGTAAACGATCCGACCGGCTTCGTATCGAAGAGCGATCGATATTTGACCGCGATCATTACGAGCCCCGCATAATCTCTCGGGCGTAGAGGTAACCGATTACCGCATACGTCCCGAGAATGATCCCGCGAATAAGTCCAATACGAATTGCCTCTTTCATTCTTGCGCCTCCTTTACTTCGATTCGTTCCCATTCGTAGCAGGGCCGAAGCTTCCCCGCTTCGATCTTCTTCCGGTACTTGCCGCACGTCGGGCATTCCCCGAGGTGATCGGCGTCGTCGAGTTCGACTTTCTTCGCCTCCTCCTTTCTCATTCTGCGATTCGCTTCGAGTCGAGGGTGCAGTCGCACGAGTCGCATTCGTTAAAGCGAAGCTTCTCGCGGTCGAGATCACCGAGCTCGATTAGTTCGAACTGCACTCCGGGATTCGCGGCGAGCGTTGCATTCGTGCAGTCGCCGCAGTTGACGCTTTCAGACGACGTGCGTCCGTTAACGCGAACGATAAACGCCGCCATTATTCCTCCTCCGTCTGACCGACGAGATCCGCGTCGCAGTTAGCGCACAACCAACCAACCTCGGTCGAGTTGTCGGCGTTGCGGGTGAAGTACCAAAGAGCTGCGAACTCGCCGGGTTGAATCGTCGTGCCGCAGTCGACCGTAACGGTGCAAGCGGAGAGATGATTAATCTCGTTACCGATTACCGGATCGGACTCCTTGCGGACTGCGCGCCAAAAGCGCGAGCCGAGGTCGCAACGGTGATCGATCTCGACAATGAGCTTCTTATTGGCAGTCATTAGCGAACCTCCCAAGCGATATCGTCGACCAAAATTGGAGAATGGTTAGCGTGGGCATAGGCCCCGGTCGGGCGATGCGAGCCGTGAAACTTGCAACGACGCGCGACCGAACCATCGGCGAAGAAATACGTCCAAGTCGCCGAATCATTGCAACGCATAAAACTGCAAGCGATAAGCTTCGCAGAATTCCGCGTAATAAACCGATCGGTCGCGACCGGCTTAACCGAATTATTAAGTACCGTCATTTTTGCCTCCTTCGTTTCTTCACGGGGAACGTCCCCGATCTACAAGGAGAATACGGGAACATTCGTTCCCGTGCAAGTCCCGTTCCACGATTTCAAGGTTAAGATTTCTTAACCTTTCCGCACGGGGAAGAGAGACCGCGTCCCGGGGGAGGCTCCCGAGACGCGGCGTACCCGCGATCTTACGAGGTCAAGATTCGAGGCGGACGAGGTACTCCGCACTTAGTCCCGACGCAGCTTGGAATATGAGCCATTGCGCCGGCTCCCCCGACGCTGCGACCCATTCTTGCGCGTAGGTATTCGAGGACTCGATCGAGCCCGCTCCGAATGCGGTTATGCGGCCGTCCGCCGCAACGACGCGAACGGGCGTATGCCAATGACCGAACGCGGCGTAATCCGGCTTCCCTCCGTCGAGTGCAAGAGACCAACCGCCGAGACGCTTCGCGAGCGAGTACCACGGGAAGCCGAAGCTCCCGCCCTTCAATTGGTCGCCGTGGAAGAGAAGCCATTTCCGACCGAGGACTTCGACGTACTCGTGCCAATGACGCTCGCCCTTCGTATACGTCTCCTTCCACGTGATCCGCTTCTCGTCTCGGACGAGCATTGCAGCGGTTCGGTATGCGATCGCGTCCGCGTTCGACTCGGGAGCCGACTCGCCGTATCGACCGATCCGTCCGTGATTACCGATCACGCCGACAACGTGGACTTTCTCGAAGTTCGCCGCAAGCTTGCGGATAAGTCCCGCGAGCATTTCTGCGGTCGAGAAAATTTGCGAGTAGAGCGAAGAGTCGACGAGGTAGGACTGACCCGGGAAGATATTCCCGTCGCCCTCGACGAAGTCCCCAAGAAGGAAGACGTACGCCTCGCGTACCGGGTGATCCTCTCGTTGAATCGCGACGAGCTTCTCGACTTTCTCGGCGAGTTTCTTTACGCGATCCGCTGCGACTTCGGAGTTATACGTCGGGGTCACTTTCCCGACTTGCCAATCCGCGAGCAATAAGACCGCGACTTCCGCGTCTTTCTTTCGCTTGTCGATCTTCGGAGCGGGAACCGGAGGAACCCGCATTCCTGCGGCCGCGTCTCTCGCCGCGTTGTAGACCGCTTCGACGAGCTCGTCTTGCGATCGCTTCGCTTTTTCAAGTTGACGAAGGACGCGTTTATGCGCCTCTCGCAACTCCGCGACGGACTCGGATTCTTTCGCGACTTCGAGAGCGTCTTCGATCTTCGTCATTACGCAGTCCTCCCGCAGCGGCATTCGCCGACCCTATGACGCGCGATCGACGCGCGTTGAATTTCCGACCCGTACGCGACTTGAATCGCGCGCGTAATCGCAGAATGCGACGCGGGATTATTCGGATCGAGGACGCGGTCGAGTGCGACTCGTTCCTCCTCCGGTAATTCTGCGCGCAGCTTCGCGACGTGGCATCGAACGCCGATCCCGTTCCGCGGTTGAAGCGCGAGGGCTTCCTCGATCTTCGACATATATTCGCCTCCTTACTTTCCCCGATTGCAAGCTCGGGATTCGTCGAGCCTACACCCGGAGCCGAGGTTCGTCTACCTCGCAGCGGCTCGGCTTCGCTTCTCCGCCGCTCGTACCGCTTGCACCTTCCCGACCCCGAACCGCTTGTCGTCGGGGTTTAGAGCCGCAGCGATCACGGTTAGGGACGAGGCGATAATCGCCGAGAGCACCGTTCGGAAGTCTTGCGCGGTCATATCGAGGATCGGAGCACCCGTCGCGAGCATTACCGCGATTCCCGTCGAGAGCCCCACGCGGGCCGCTTCGAGAAGTGCAGCTCCGACGCCGCCGTTAATAAGGAACCATTTAATCCGGTCGATCATCTTTCGCCCTCTCGTCTCTTCAATTCCTCGGGCGAGGAGCTTCCCCGCCTCGTCCCAATTTACCCGACGCAGGATTGCCTCGGGCGTCTCGTACGTCGATTTCGCCGTAGACCCCGAAACGCGGCTCGTAGAGGCTTCGGGCTTCGGTTTTGGCGTATTGATACTCGCGACGATCTTCGGAGCCTCTGCGGGCTTCGGAGACGGGAGTTCGAGGGTTCGCGGGTCGATTGCCTCGTCGGGTGCGAGCACCGGAGCGGGAGCCGCTTTCGGGATCTTGACCGAGACAAGCCACAACATAGGACGAGGACGCTTCGCGTTGACGGGGTCAAGCCCCCAATGCGCGAGCGTGCGAGCTTCGGCTTCGGAGATCTCGATTCCGTTCGCCTCCTTCCCCTTACCCGAGAGCGTCGGGTCGGCGAGGTAAAACTTCCCGTCGACGATTGCGAGCGCGACCGCGTGACGGTACGAGTGACCCGGACGACGCTTGATATTCGACCGCTGCCACGCCGAGAGCGCGTGACGCGGAATCGCGTTATGCGCCGAGAGTGCGACGATCGCCCCTTGCCCCTTCCGCATTCCCGAGACTGCGGCCGCCCACGACGGAGCGGGAGTTAGCGTCGCCCCGAGGAGCTTCCCCGCCGCGACCATATGCGCGAACGTCGTCGGGTCGGACTTCCCGAAGCGATCGATTCGACCCGCTTTCGTCGCCGCGTCGATTGCGGCTTTCACGCCGGGAGAGACCGCTCCCTTCGAGGAATGGTGAATCGCCATTGCGAGCGCGGCGAGACCGCAGTCGTCGATAAGACCATTCTCGGCGTGCGGGAGTTGCGAGAAGACTTTAAGCGTCACGGTGTTACGACTTGCAGGATTGCGCCGATAAGACCCGCGCCGATTGCAGCACCGAGGAGGATTAGACCGCCCTTGATTTTATCGACGTCGGATCGAACCTCGTCGAGCTTGCGGGAATGCGAATCGAGACGTCGGAGGATCTCGTCAACGTTCGACCGCGTCATCACTTACCCCTTCGCTTCAAGTTCCTTAACCCGCGCCGAAAGAGCTCGAACGGCTCCGACGAGGTAAGGGATCATTTTAGCGGGTGCGAGGGACTGATAGACGGGGTTCCCGTCGTCGTCGACTGCGTCCTTCGTACCCTCGACCGCTTCGGGAATATGCGGGGCGACTTCGTGCGCGATAAAGCCGAGGAGATTCTCGTCTCCCGATTCTCGATTCGCGAAGAGGACGGGACGAAGCGCGTCGATCTTCTCGACGAAGTCGATCTCCTCGTCCGCTGAACGAATATCCGTTTTTAATCGATAGTCCGAACCCGCGGCGAACGACGGAGCGGTCGTCGAGTTATTAGCGACGAGGATATGACCGGTTCCCGTAAGTGCGGTTCCGCCCGAAGTGATCTTTCGAGCGAATCGAACCATTTGTAGATTTCCATTGAAAAAGCCCGAATAAAGAAAGAGCGTCGCGTCCCCTGCGGCGGCATTAGGGGATCGTTCGAACGCTGCGATTCCCGTATCCGAGTCGAGAATCCCTCCGGGTTTATCAACTTCATTAAAACTATTAGTCGTCCTCGATCCGAAGATAAAACGATCGTTCGTTCTTAGCTGATCCGCAGCGTTTCGATAAAGAACGACGTCGGCGTTCGCGGTTCCGGCTCCGAAGTACACATACCCGCCGTCTTTCGTGCGAAGCTCGATATCCCCGCTCGTCGGAGTCCCGCCGCCCGTAATCGTTCCCGCTGCGTTTAAGTAAATCGAACCCGTATTCGTATTAAGTTCGAGCTTCGGATTAAAGCCCGCCGTCCCGAGCGAGTTCGAGTGAATGAGGAATATTCTCCCCGTCTGACCGACGACCGCTCCCGCTTGACCCGGGTATTCTTGGTCGACGAATGGGACGACGGTCGTCCCTCGAATAAGACGCATTTCGACGAGGTCGATCGTCACCGTTCCCGCGACTGCGGTCGAGAAGGTAACTCCCGTTCGGAAGAGAATCGACGCGCCGTCCGTGGGGACGGCTCCGCCCGCCGCGGGATAATTGACGAGTTCGAGAGCGGTTGCGTTGTATCCGAAGATTGTCGTCCCTGCGGTCGTCGTCGTACTCGCCGCACCGGTCGTCGTCGTCCCGTCGGCTTTTAAATATTGCGTCTCGACGAACGCGGAATATCCCGCGGTATTCGAGGCCGCCGTAAACGCAGCGCGAGCCGAGTAGACGTACGATTGCGCGCGCGAGCTCGGAGCCGAGACCCTTCGTTCGAGATAAATCTTATCGCCGGACTGCGCGCCGACCGCTCGGAAGCGAATCGAATATCCGTTCGCTTGCGCGGCGTCCTCGACCGCGTACGCCGTGATTCGACCCGAAGAAGAATCGACAAACGTAAAGTACGGAAGCGGATTATCGTCGGAAAGCGGAGAGGCACTTCCGATCGACTGCGGAGGAGAGGCGAGGTTTCCGTTTTGAATGCCCGAATAAATGCCCGCCGAGAGCGTATCGCCGAGAGCGTACGCCGTCCCGCCGTCCGAAGAGGTCGAGAGGAGCGGAGAGCCGTCGTCGGATTGAATCGTTCCCGTGACGCCCTGCAAGACGGTTTCGTCGGTTCCGAATTTGTTAATCATTGTTAACCCTCCCCGAGAATAATTTCTCGTAGACCCTTCTTGCGGAAGTTAAGTTCGAGATCGAGCTTCGCGATTGACGATCCCGGCTCGAAGCCGAGCGTAAGCGATTCAATTCTAAACATAGTCGCCGTCCCGATATCAAGAGCGGGAGCCGTAAGAAGGAGATAATCGCCCGCTTGAATCCTCTTAACGAGAGAGAAGGGAGAGCCGCCCGAGTACCCTTGAACGAATCCGTATTCGTGATCGGGAGTCGCAGTCGACGAGCCCGCGCCGCTGACCGTAAGAGAGATCGTTCGCTTCGGTTGATAATTCAAGTTGAACGTCGCACCCGTGAAGCGGTCGATATAATCCGCTCGGTTCACATTGTCGAGACCGCGGAACGATCCGAGTTCGAAGAGCTGCTCCGCCCTCGGGCCGCTGCGCGCGTACGCCGTACCCGGGCCGCGAGGCGCAGCGGAGCCCGCCGTTCGTACGTACGGGTCGACGGTATTCCCCGTCGTGAATGCTCCGGTTCGATCCGCAAGATCTCCTCGTCCACGGTCGAGGTCGGATTGCCACGACGCTGCACGCGTCACGATTCGGTCGACGGTTGCGTCGTGATCGAGGGTTACCGTAATCGAGTCGGCGTAGACCGTCGTCCGAGCGGAGCTCGACCCGACGACCGGGGTTCCCGACGTCACGATCGCGAACGGAGCGGTCGGATTTGCGGGTGCGGTTCCCGTCTTTCCGTAATTAAGTTTCCCCGTAGCGTCGACCCAATACCGACGAATTACGCCGTCGACTCCTTCGGCGAGCCCGCGGATCGTATCGAGGACGGAGGAGAGAGTCTGCGGTTCGACGCGGAACGGATTCTTCGACGAGGCGATTACGGTCGACGTTCCGACATACGTCGCACCGAGCGAAGCGTCGAAGATAAGCTTCGTCGCGGCGTCTTGCGTATACGATCCGTTCGCGGCTCCCGCGACGTACGAGAGGATATTCGTAATAATTTGTTGGTCGGTCGTACCCGCAGCGGTAAACGGGCCGACGTTTTGTTGCGTCGCCGAACCGATCTTCCCTTTACGGACGACAATCTTTTCGAGCCAACCCGTCGGATCGCTTGCAGTTACCGCGGCTTTCGTTCCGACGCCGTTCGGAAGAAGAGAGACGTCGATCGAGGTTATATATCCGAGAGCGATCGGAGTCGAGCCGGAATAGCGCGTATCGAAGAAGCGAACGCGCGCGTTATCGTTCAACGTCGAGAGCGCGAACCACGGGCTCCCGACCGAGAGAGATTCGGTCACCTCGAAGGAGATCGAGGCTCCGCCGCCGTTCGCGGCTTGACTGACCGAGACCGATTCGGGGAGGACGAACGGGGTTCCCGCTTGCGCGTACGTCGGGAGCGTAAGGAGATTCGCGCCGCCGTTAACGCCGTCGACTCGCAGCTCCCACGGAAGAGCCCCCATTACCTACCCCCGCGGGGCGTTCGCGTTACATCTCGGGCGAGTACCGGTACGACCGCTTCGGCGACACTCTTCGCGCCGACGTAAACGTTGTAATACTGATTAAAGCCCGGGGCGACGGAGCCCGTCCCCGTCGGGGTCGGAGTCGGAGTCGTACCGCCGAGGGAGACGGGATTAATACCGCCCATTCGCAAATACTTATCGTTTTCACCTGCACGCTGCGCGTCGAACATCTTCTTTAACCAATTCACCGCGTCGATTGCGGCGTCGATAATCGCCTCGATAACTCCGAGGATCTTTCCGAGGATTCCGAAGAAGATCTCGAACGCCGCTCCGAGGAGCTTTACCGCGACTGCGAGCGGGCCGTTTCCGTTATCCCATAGAGCCGCGGCAAGCTCGCCGATCTTCCCGACAATCCGAACCGCTGCGTCGAAGATTGCGCCGAACGCAGGGACGAGCTTATCGAGGATCGGCCCGACGACTTGACCGATTGAATCGGCGACGCCTCCCGGCTTGACGAGGTTATCGATAAATCCTCTTATTGCAGGGACGACTTTATTAAAGATAAAGTTCGCAATTGTGCGGAACGTCGGAGCAAGTTTGTTCGCTAATGCTCCCGCCGTTTTAATTGCACCCTGCGCGAATTCGATAATCGTCGGGAGGACTTTTTTAATCGCGGGGAGAATTTCTTTATTCGCCCAATCGACAACTTGAAACGCGACGGGGAGAAACTCTTTCCCGAGGTCGGTCGTCAACGAGGAGAAATTCGCTTGCAGAACCTTAATTTGATTTGGTAAAGATCCGCCGAGCGTCGCGGCGAAGTCTCCGAAAGAGCCCGTCTTCTGAGCTTGCGCGAGGATTTCCGCTTGCGCGGCGAGTACTTTATTTTGCGGCGTTAGTGCTCCCTTAGTCGTCTTAATGAGACCCATTGCGAACGCGCGTTCCTTTAACGTCGCGTCATTAAGGAGAATACCGAATCTTCGAATCGGCTCGGATTCCCCGCGAAGAGCTGCGCCGATCGCCGTAATCGCTTCTTCGTTCGACGCGTTATAGAACGAACCGAAGTCGGCCGCAAGGGTCGTTAGTTGCGTAGAGAACCCTGCGAGATCTTCTCCCGAAAGGTTCGCGGACTTTCCGAAGATTGCGAACGTTGAAGCCGCGTTTAGAGCCTCGGTTTTTGAAAGACCAATTTTCGAAGCTGCGGTATCTGCGAAAGCGATTACCGCGTCCGACGCTTCTCCGAGCACGACTCTTGTTTTGTTAAGCGTCTCGTTGAAGTCCGACGCTTGTTTTACTGCGTAAACGAGAGGTGTCGCCGCCGCTGCGATTGCGCCAATTGCGACCGCGCCAATCTTTAAGCTCGCACGCAAAGCTCCGCCGACCGTCGAAGCCGTCTTCTTTAATCCTCCGAGCGTCTTCGATAATCCACGGATCGTCTTCGACGCGGCGTCTTTCGCGAGGAATGCGAACGTTACTTGCGCGCTATTGCCCGCCATAGTCTCCCCTTACTTCTTCGGAATGCGGATCTTTCCCTTCTTAGGGATTCCGCGTTGAATGATAGCGCGCAACGTATCCTCGAAGATCGATTTCGCCGTTCCGATATTTCGAGAGACCGCTTCCGAGACGAACGGTCGTCCGGGAATACGAGCCGTTCGGGTAACGGAGCCGCGGACGCTTGACCCGTTGACTGCGTTCGGAAGGGCGAGTCCGCCCTTTCCCGACTTTCTGTTCGGGGAGATTACATAGGGGACGCGAGAGACGCCGCTCGTGACGATCCAACGGTAAAATGCCCCTCTCGGATCGTTACGACTTTCTCCGGGACGAATTCCGACATACGCTCCCGGCTTATCGCGACGGACTTTATTAGACCGTACCGCTCGGGCGAGTCGACCCGTACGTCGAGGAGCTGCGGCTCGAACGGGCTTAACCATTGACTTAGCCGCGGCGTCGGAGGCCGCTTGTAAAGCTTTATCAATAAGTTTCTCGTTAAACCCCGCAGCGAAGCCGAGCGCGAGACTCGACATATTCTCGATCGACTTCTTATCGAGAACGAGGTCGACTCGTGATTGCGCGACGCTACCTCTTGCCACGGTTCCCGCCCTTCGTCGTATTCAAGTCCGAGAGAATCGTCGCCCATTGTAAGACGTCCCCGAGATCTTCTTCGAGGATCGTCCGCGGAGTGACGCCGAATTTCTCCGCAAGGATAACCGCGGTAACTATTGTCGGCGAGCTAACCCGCGTCTCGCCGAGGGCGATCCGCTGCGCCGCTCGCCTTATGCGGAAGGGACGGCTCCCTTAACCGCTGCCCAACGTGTAAGAAGCTGATCGATTGCGTCGTCCGGTGCGTCCGTCGGGTCGTCGAGGATCTCCTCGAATCCCGCCTCCTCGCGGAAGTTGTGAGCGACGATAAGCGAACGAATCGCGTTCACGCGATCCTCGGCATTCTCCGATTCAAGAAGGAGAGCCATTTTGAACGGGACGTGGAGCTTCATCTCCGCGAACCAACCCTCGAAGGGAGCCGCGAGGTCGACGCGAATTTTACGATCGGGACGAATATCCGCCATAAAGCCTCCTTATGATTTCCTTCGACCGATTACGGAAGCGCGGCCGTATCGCTTTCGACGACAATTTGAATCGTCTTCGCCGAGACCGGATCATATGCGAGAGTACCGGTGACGGTCATCGTCGTAAGCCCGTCCTCGTTCCCCGCGATCGGCTGAACGTCGGAAACGATAATCGAAGCGTAGACCGCCGCCGAATAGGTTCCGTCCGTCCAATTCAACTTCACAAATGCCTGATCGCCGAGCTTATCGAACCAAGCCGCCGCCGCTGCTGCGTTCGACTGAACGGTCAACGTGAGCTCGCCGCCGAACGCCGCGGACTCCGCGTGCGTGACCATTGTCTCGGTTCCCGCGAGGTACGCTTGACGCGTAATCCCGGTATTGATCGTCAACGAGAAGTCGAGCGCGTAGTTATACGCGGTATACGTCGCCGCGGTTCCGAGCGCGGTTCCCGTCGAGACCGTCCATAGACGACCCGACATAAACGGAGAGGTCGGGACGACCGTCCCCGCTGCGGGGACTGCGGTCGAGTTCGCGACGTCCTTCGCGAAGAGATTCGCGGAGAGTGCAGTCAAGCCGGAGCGATCCGCCGAGATCGTGATTTCGGTCGGGAGACAATAATTCAAGAGGTAGGCATTGCCGCCCGACGCAGTTCCGCCCGCGATATCCGCGCTGATAAACGAGTACGAGGTCGGCGAGTTAGCGGCCGTCCCCATGTTCCAATTGAAGTCCCAACGGTTCGGAGTTCCCGCCGTGATCGTCGGAGACGTCGCCATTCCGAGCCATACCGGAAGTTCGCCGACGGAGATTGCAGGAACGGAGACCGAGAGCTCGGGCTCGTTCGAGACGAGCGTCGCGGTCGTCGCGACGATCGGGTTTCGCAGGGCGACGGAACGTTCGGCTCCGAGCTCCCACGTCTTACCGATTGTGATAATGCCCGTCGGCTCGACGAGGAATTTCCGTCCGCCGGAAGCGAACGAAGGAGACGTACCCGCCGTACCCTCGGCTTTCCCTACGAGGGACGAGAAGAGAATATTTCCCGAGCTTGCGAGAGGCACTTTTTACTCCTTCTTTATGCACTCGTCGAGATCGCTTCGACCCCGACGATTTCTACGTTAGCCGACACTTCGATCACGGGAGCGTCCGCATAATCCGTCGAGTTTATATCCGTCGACGTGACCGACGCTTGCGCGACTCCCGTCGTGGAGTTTAGGGTAACCCCGTCAATAAGGAGATCCCGCACCCACGCGCGCCACATATTAAGGAGCTTGTATTGCGCCGAGTATTCGACGAGCGGGAGGTAGAGGGCGAGCTTAACGGTAAGCGTCGTCCGTCGATTCGAGGCTCCGTACTCGACGGAGTCCGTCTCCGAGTAGAGCACGACCGCAGGGAGAGCCCCGGAGATCGACTCGACCGGGTAGGCGAAGACTTTCTTTACGACGTATCCCGCGGGAGGAGTCTTCGCTGCGACGTGCGCGGCGAGAGCTTCGAGGACGGTTACGTCGTCCATTAGACCGCTTCTTTAACGCGTCGATAGGGTCGAATCATTAACTCAACGTCGGGATCGAGACGCGAGAGGAGACGGATAATACCCCCGTCCGGCGAGCCCGCCACGCCGTATGGGGAATTACGTCTCGCGTGCGTGCGTACACATTGCAGGAGGGTAGCGGCGACGATCGGTTGCGGTACGGCCGCGAAGCCCCTCGTGCCGCGCACCGAGACCCCTTCGGTCACGCCGACGGGAAGCGTCTTCGTTCCGAAGCTCGTAATGCGGATTGCGGTATACGGGAAGCCCGGAATCGCACTCGTTCCTTCGGGTCGATAGTCCGTTCCCGTTGTAAGGGTGACGTTCGGCGTCCCCGTATTCTGCTCGTCAATCACGACCGCAGTAATCGCGGAGAAGTCGTCGATCGGTAGGTAGAGGAAATCTTCCGCGGTATAGAGCACCGTCCCCGCTGCGGAATAAAAGAAGCGTCCGCACGCGTCGTCGATCGCGCGCGATACCGAATTGACGACTTGATCGATCTCGTCGTCCTCCGGCGTCATAGCCGCAGTCCCGAGCCCGAGCGCATTCTTGACGTCGTTCCTTGAAACGTACCCGTTAACGATTGCCACGGAGACTCCTTCTTTATTTCGCGGATCTTACTCTTCGTACGCGATCCGTAAGTTCCCGCCCACGCGAGGGACGCGCGCGTCGATTGTAGCGGATCGATAGTCGGGAACGCGGTCGATCGCGTCCCAATCTCCCGCGTCGTGCCACGAGTAAACGTGGAGCGGGTCGATTCGGTGATCGAGCATATACGCATTAAGAAGCCGCGTCATAGGGACGTCGACTTCCCCGGCTTGTGCAGCTTCCGCGCGGGCTTTCGTGATCGCTTTCTTGACGTCGCCTATGCACGAGAAGGAATACGCCCCGACGCATACCTCGACAAGCGGGACGCCGCGTCGATACCAACCCTCCGGGGTCGGGAAGTCCCAACGCCGAGCGGGAGCGTAGGCGACGCCGACCCAATCTCCCGACGGGATTCTCGGTTGCGGAGCGATAAGGGTATCGGCGAAAAGGACGAGGAGTTCGCCCTCGTCCGTATACGCGTCGAGATACGCCGCGAGAGCTCCGACCGGGCCGTCATACGCAGAGTGACCAATTACGCGCGCGACCCACGGGAGCGCGAGCGCGACTTCCGCCGCCTCTTCCGTACGGGTAACGATCGCGGTCGGGATACCGTCGAGAAGCCGCTCGTGCCACGCGTGAACGGGAAGACCGCCCGCCTCGACAAGAAGCTTATTCGAGCCGCCGAGCCGCGTCGACTTACCCGCGGCGAGAATGACCGCGTTCCGCTTCACGGTCGGGACTCGTGGAGCCAATCGGGAGAGAGACGGTAGATCCACGTCTTCGACGGGCATACGGAGAAGTTCGCTCCGGCGTCGAGGGCTCGTACCCATAGCTTCCAATCGTAGCCCTTCTCCGCCCGCCAACCTCCGAGATCGAGGAGGAGTTCGGTTCGAATCATTGCGACGTGAGAGACGATCGAGGATTGCCGAAGGAGTGCAGGATCGAAGGGTCGGTTATAGAGGTCGAAGTTCGGATCTCCGATAACTTGCGCGTAGGTATAAACGATATCCGCTCCCCCGGAGTGATCGAGGAGCGTCTCGATATGATTCGGGAGAAGGAGATCGTCGTCGTCGAGGATATGCGTCCACGTCGTCTCGACCGCGGAGGCGAGAAGATTCCGTACCCTATGCCCGCCCTCTCGACGATAGTCAATGCCGACGAGGTGATCCGCGGGAAGGATTGTCTGCGCACCGACGGACGCGATCGCTTCCGCTCGTTGCACCTCGCGACCCGAAAGGCTCGCCGTAATGACCGTAACGTCTTTCACTTCTTCGCCCTCATTGCAGCTCGACGAGCTTCTCGATTGACGGGAATCGGCCCACGCTTAAAGTCGCGGAAGATCTCCTCCGCCGTTTTAAGGATCGGCGACCAATGCTCCTCGAAGACGCGTCCCGTCTCATACTGCGAGGAGAACGCGACCGCAGTTTCGGAGACTTTCTTCGCCTCCTCCGTATTCCCCTTCAATGCGTACGAGGCTTCGAGCGCGTCGACGATTCCGTCCGTACTCGGGATCTTCCAAAACGAATTTTGATACGGGTCATAATCGAGCTCGCCGTCGATCTTCCAACCCGCCCCGAGGAGTTCCGGTTGCGCCGTCCAATTGGTCACGATCGCGGGGACGCCGCACGCTTGCGCCTCGACGACGCAGAGTCCGAACCCTTCTCCGCGAGACGCAGAGAGGAGCACGTCGGACGCGCGGTAAAGATCCGCGACGGTCGAGTTCGGGATTCCCATTCGATACTCGTATTGTGGAACGATTCGGATTCGATCGATCGGAGCTTTCACCGCAGCGATAAGACGCTCGAAGTTAATCCCGTTCGCGAGCCCGAGGGCTTCCGTGTGGAGGTAGAGGTACGCGTCCTCGTGCCGAGCCGCGAACCTCGACCAAGCGAGGAGCATCTCCCCGAAGGACTTTCGAATCGGCGTCGTCCCCTTATTCGCTGCGTTAATCATTGAAACGTGCGCGTCCGCGGGGAGTTGCATTTTCGGCCGCATTGTCGAGGAGCCCGGAGCGAAGATCTTCGTATCGATTGAATGCGGAGCGTAAAAAACTTTATCGCGCGGAATTCCCGCGTTAAGAAGTTCCTTCTCTCCGAAGCGCGACATTGCGACCGCGTACTTTGTTCCGCCGCGCGTAAAGAATTGCTTTACTTCGTCCGGGACGGGCGAGTGATCGATCGGCGTCCACGAAAGAAGCGGGAGCGTATCCCACGCCGAAGCTTTATAAACCCATACGTCGAAGAGGGTAAGACCAAAGCCGACTTCTCCGCCGACGAAGTTCGCAATTTGCGCGGGCGTAATATCGTTCGAATATCCGTCGATCCCTTGCGGGAAGACGGGAATTCCGTTCCATTCGAGAGACGTCCCCGCGAGTCCATAGTTCGCGAGGACTGCGACGTCGTGACCCGCTGACTTCAATCGAGGAGCGAGCTCGGCGACTTGTTGACCGTATCCGGTCGGAGTCCACGGAGCGTTCGAAGCGATCGCGATTCTCATTAAGCCTCCTTAAATGATTCGAGCCCGGAGCCCGATCTTATCGGGTTCCGGGCTCGAAGTCTACACCCGCTCGGGTGCGTTCGTCTTAGCTATTCGCCGAGACGAGGATTCGACCGGCGTTCCCGTCGGGGAGCTGACCGTCGAACGTGTAGATCGAACGAATGCCCGTCGAGTTGATCTCGAAGTAGCGATCCTGCGACGTAGCTACGTCCACGGAGCCGACTTCGCGAATGAAGTACGACGGCTCGTGAATGAGCACGACGGACTTCGAAGCGGAGCCGACCGCGGCCATATGCACGTTCTCGCGTACGCGGAAGCCGAGAAGCGTCTCGGGCTGACCCGCTGCGAGGGACGGCTGCAGGAGGAACTGACCGTTCGTATCGGTAAGCTTGCGAGCCTTGCTAATCGCGGAGGTGCTCATATGCCAAGCCGTCGCGGGGCGACGGTACTCGGGCGATAGAGCGTACTGCGCGGTAATCAAGTCCTTAGCGTCCCAATACGCCGAACCGGTAGCGGTCGAGAGAGCACCCGCGGTATTAAGAGCGGTCACGAAGCCGTTAGGCTGAACCGTTCCCGTACCGAGCGCGCACGCTGAACCCGCTGTGTAGGCAATCTGCCTACCGGCGGCCCGACCAACGTATTCAACCAAATTGAATCCGGCACTTCGGATCAAATCGTTTGATGCGAGGGTAAGCGTCGCGAGTGCGTTCGCACCGAGCGTTACCGAAGTAAAGACCGGATCCGCCGCCGCGATCGTTCCGCCCTGCGAAACGAACGCCGCCGCCGGAGCGGTTCCCGCTACGACGGGGACGGTGATATTACGAGCGTCCGAAGTTCGAACCTTCGTTGCGCCCTCGTAAATCGGGTTCCCTGAAACGAGAGCCTCGACGACGAAGTCGGCGAAAGTAACCGGAGTCGTAGCGGTTGCAGTTGCGAGAGCGCGCATCTCGAACGAAACGCGATTCTTCTCGCCCGCGAGGATCGCGCGCAGAAGATCGGCGTCGTTGTCGATTGCAGGAGCCGCGGTTACTTCGAGGCGATCGGCGATTGCGCCGAGCTTCTTAGCGCGCTCCTCGTTCTTGCCGAGATCGTCGATCTTGGCAAGCTTGCCGTTCATAGCGTCGGAAAGCTTGGCGTACTGCGCCTCTTCCTCGGCTGATAGTTCCCGCTTCTCTTCGGCGGCGCGAGCTACGAGTTCCTTAGCGGCCTCGAAGTCTCGACGGTAGCCGTCGTGAAGCGTAGTCAAAACGTCCTTCGACATTTGTAACCCCTTCTTCCCTCATAGGGAAATTCTATTCGCCGTTCCTGCGGTTTCGAGACGAGCGGTTATCCGGGGATAACCTAAGTCGACTGCGATCCTTAGAGTTAGGGCTTCTTAAATATTACGCGCGCGACGCGCGAGTTCGAGTTCCTTCTCGCGGATCGAGCGTGGTACGGACTGCTCCTTCTTCGGAGCCTCCTCGACGACGATCTCCTCGGCGACGGGTTCCTCGACGGGAGCCTCGACGACCGGAGCCTCGACGGGCTTCTCGGGAGCTGCGGGGAATTTGGTCGGGACTCCTTCGACGTCACGAAGGGAGACTTCGAGCGCGGCCGTAATCGCTTTCGCGTGATCGCCTCGCAGCTCGCCCGCGAGCATTGCGGAGAGCGCGTCTCGGAGTTCGCTCGTATCGACGCCCGCACGATCGGCGAGCGATCGAACCGCGACGAGAGAGAGCGTTCCCGGATAGTACGGTTGCATTCCGGTAAGAGCCGACACTTCGACGAGTTTTACGTCGCGCAGTTCGCGCACTCCGTCGTCGTTAATTTGATTCGCTCGGGTCGTAAAGAAGCCAAACGACATTCCGAGGGACGACGACATTGTACGAACGAGCTCGGCGAGGTCACGGTGCCACGAGATATTAGAGTTAAGTCGGATACGCGCGAGAAGCCCCTTCTCGTCCTCTTCGAGTTCAAGGGTTCCCGACTTCGTCGTACCGAGAAGAAGCTTCGGGTCGTGATCCTGATACGCGCGAATATCCCATTCGCCGCGATTAGCGGCCGCAAGACTGCGCGAGAATGCGCCCTTCTTGACGACTTCCGGTGCGACGCCGTCGCCGCTCGGGGAGTCGAAGAGGGAAGCGTATCCCTCGAACGTCATTCCCTCGTCGTCGATTGCGCGTAGGTTCGCGGTCGCGTGCCTGAACTCGATTCCCATTTCGTCTCCCGTCTTCGTTTCTTCTCTCTCCGCGGAGAACGTTTCGATAATAGCCTCGACCCACGCTTTCGCGGGATCTCCTCCCCACAACGCCCACGCGATCCGACCCGCGGACGGGAAGCCGTCTTCGCCCGGACGGAATCCTTCCGCCTCCTTGTCGACTTCGTGACGCGCGAAATATGATCGCATACGACGGATCGTCTCCGCCGGAAGACGCTTACCCGCTGCGATATCCCGAGCTCGTGCGACGCCGACAAGCGTCCCGCCTCGGTTAAATTCACGCCGCCATTCGAGCCCTCGTTCCGCCTCTTCGCGCATAGCCGCGGTCGGCTCGTACCCGTCGGGATCGATCGCTCGATCCTCGTCCTCGTCCGTCTCGGCGTGATCGGCGAGATACTCCGCGGGCGTAAATGCGTCGATTCCCATTCCCGCATAAATGCGTCGAATCTCTGCGTCGTCGTCGATCGCCTCCTCGATATCGTAGCCGTCCTCGATAAGCTTAAAAACCTTATACGACTTAAACGCATTCGACGCGTTCGGCCCGACCGGGAAGTCGGAGAGGTAGATCTCGGAATAACCGAGACCCGCGTCGTCGAGGAAAAACTTCGTCTCGCGAAGTCGGTCGTCTTGACGACCGGAGACGACGATCACGCGATCGCCGCTTGCGACTTCTCGATTAAGGATCGCGATTAGCGGTTCGTTCGGCTTCCCGTTTAGGTCGAGCGTCCCGTCGACGTCGACGATAATCACGCTCACGGATTCGGAGCCGTTACGAGAACGTCAACTTGCGCGCCGCCGTTCGTATCGTATCCGTACACGGAGTCTTGGTCGTAGACCATAAAGGAGACCGTATCGCCGTTCCCGATTTGGTAGCCGGTAGTATCCGTGACCGCGGAGCCGCCGACGTGAATCGCTCCGCCGGAATGATTAGTTATATAAATCATTGCAGCATTCGCGCGACTCGTATAAATGAGCGTCGCCGTCGCAGTCCCGAGGCTTGTCCCGAAAGTAAGGAGGCTCATAGACCCGCGACTTTCTTCGCCTCTTCCGGCGACATACCCGACCCGACGAGGATCGCGAAGATATCCGCTTTTTGACGAGCTGCGGCGAGAGCCGCGTCCGCCTCGTTTAGCGGTTGACGATATGCGTCGGCCGAGTCGTCGTCGATCGGAGAAAGATCCTCACTTCGTCTAATTTCTGAAACGCTCAACCAACCCGAAGCGAGCCCCTTAGCGTACGCGTTATATCGAGATTCGGTAGAGCCGCGGAGGAGCGAATCCATATTCAACTTAACGAATGCTTCGGGGAGAGGGATTAGGGTCGAGAGTGCGCGTTCGATGAGTTCCGCAAGCGGGCGAAGTGTAAAGCGGACGAAGTCCTCTGATAACTGCTCGACTGATCCGTACGACATAGCACCCGGCGTCGTGACTGCGAGGAGTGCGGGAGGCACGCGGTAGATTCGCGCGATCTCGTTAACCGTGAACTCTCGCGAGCCGAGGAGCTGCGCGTCCTCGGGACGGAACGAGAGAGCTTTAAACGTCGCACCAACGAGGACGCCGGGAGTGTGCATATTCGCTCCCGTGTGATGACGAATCCAACCCTCCTTGATCGCTTTCACTTGATCGGGAGTCAACGAAGAATCGGAGACTTCAATTACGCCCGTCGGCGTTGTACCCGTCGCGAAGAATCGGTTCGCGTACTCTTCGAGCGTCAAGCCGAGCGCGAACGTGTTTCGCAGCGCGTCAAGAGGCGAGAGACCATAGTCCGCACCCGGAAGTCGGATAAGCGGAATATGCAAAATCGTTTCGGGGCCGAAGACGGTTCCGTCGAGATTCTCGTTACTGCGTACGACGTAGCGAACCTCTCGCCCGTGACGTTCGATCGTTACGGACTCCGGGTGAAGGACGCGAACTTCGAGCGGTTCGAGCGTCTCGGGGTCGCGGGGTGCGTATACGTATGCGTTCCCCGAGAGCATTAATGAGGTTACGATTTCGGAAATGACGGATTGAATCCCATACGAGACTTCGTTCGGTACGGGTTGCGTAATCCACGTCGGCTTGACTCCGCCCGGACGATACGGTCGACGCTGACCGTTATCTCTGCGATATGCGTCGAGAGGCATGGTCGAAGTAAGATCGGCGAGAATACGCACGCACGCCCACGCCGTCGAGAGTCCGAGGACGGACTTCGGGTCGACGCGTTGAATCGTCAACGAAGGAACGCGATCGAACGCTTGCGGAAGAAGACCGAGTCCGTTTAGGTTTCGCTCCTCCGAGCTCGTACCGAGAATCCGTCGAAGAACGCTCACTTCTTACCCCTCGAATATCCGATTGCGATTAATGAGATTCCGGCGAGTCCGATAATAATTGCAGGGTGCAGAATCCACGCGGCGAAGAGTAGCATTGCGAGCCCTGCGAGTTCGAGAACGTTCGAAATCATAGACTAAAAAACCCCACGCTACGAGCCGGCTTCGCGGCTTCGCTTGCATAATACCTCGCCCGGTCGAGAGCCATACATAGCGCGACCGCGCAATCGATTTTCCTCGGAGACGATCTCCCCTCTTTTGTAAGCCGAGGCCCGAATCGGTCGATCTTAATGCGTGCGTTGTCGACGTGACGGGCGAGAGCCGCCGCGAGGACGGGATCTCCTCCCCACGAGAGGCTCCCTTGCGTGATCGATTCGAACGCGGCTTGCGTGCAGCTCACCATACGAGACGCGGATTGCGGATATTCGGTGACGTTCATTCCCTCTTTCTCGAAGCGTTCGAGGGAGCGTTGCCAACGATACGGGTCGGCGCAGAGTTCGACGATCTCGTACTTCGACCGCAGCGCGAGGACGGCTTCCTCGACGTCGCCAATATCGACGCGCCAATGCGGATCGTCGAGCGGACGCTCGAAGACGAGGAGCGGTTCGATATATCCGTCGAGGGTTGAAGCTACGAGAACCGACGCGTCTCCGTCGAACGAGCCGTCCCACGCGGCGACGATCTTCTCTCCCGGTTGCAAGCGTCGATCCGTTCGACACTTGTCGAAGACGCCCGCGGGAAGCCACGCCGCCGCACCCGCAGTCAACCAACGATTAAGACGCTTCGTCTCGAACGCGTCTCGTGGAAGTGACTTGACCGCCGACTTAAAGTCTTCGGGATCGAGGAAATCTCCGTACGCGGGATTGGCCGCTTTCCACGCCTCCTCGGAATCCCATTCGACTCCGTCGGGAGCGTGAAAGTATCGGAAGTAAAACGAGTCGTCTTCGAGCTCGCCCGAGGCGAGCCGTTGTCCGTATTGAAAGAGCCGATAGCAAATCGAGTCTTGACCCTTCGCGTCCGTCTTCGATCCCGCGGTCGAGATCGCGAGGACGAGCGGATTCTTGCGCGTACCCGATCCGAGGTTCACGGTCGCCCATAGTCGATCGTTCGGTTGCGTGTGCAGTTCGTCGAAGATAAGCGCGGAGAAGTCGTACCCTTCCGCCGCGTCCGAGTCGGACGAGAGCACGCGGAGGACGGAGCCCGTCTCGGGATATTCGATCACGTCGCGGAGAACCCGCAGCTTCGACGAGAGCACCGGGTCGAGTTCGACCATACGCGCGCACTCGCGGAAGACGATTCGGGCTTGCGCGCGGTCGGACGCGACGACCCCGACGTACGCGCCGACTTCGGTAAAGAGCGAATAGAGCGCGATCCCCGAGGCGAGGAGAGACTTCCCATTCTTTCGCGGGAGGAGAAGAAGACCGCGACGCTTGCGACGTCGGCCGTCCTCTTTAAGTTCGAAGAGATCGTCGAGAATCTCGCGTTGCCACGGACGCAGCTTGATTAGGTGACCCGCTCCGTCGCCCTTCGAGAGTCGGCAGAACGTCTCGATAAATTGCGCGACGAGGTGACCGTCGGAGTTACGCTCGACGCGCGGCTTTAATGATCGCTTCGAGCTTCGCCGTTGCGGAGTTCGCTCCGTCGTCAATTACGCCTCGCAGTCCCGCCCGAGCCGCCGGGGTTAGCCCCAACTCTCGCGCGTATTTCTTCACACTCTCCGCATTATCGCGGACAATTTGGTGAAGCGGATTCTTCACAAATTCTCCCGCTCGACCCTTCAAGAGAGGCCCCGTCTTCGAGAGCATAGCCTCCGCTTCAACATAGCGAACGTACGCTTCGCAGTAAAGCCGAAGGATATCTTTATCCGCAGAGGTTAAGACTCCGGTCGAACCGAGCGATTCGATCACGCGTTCCCATACGATCCGAGCCTCGGGTCGAAGATCGGGAGGAGGAGTCATTGACCCGCCCGCCGGAATCGGCTCCGCGTAATTGATCACGCTCGGACGCGTCTCTCCGGCGAGAAGCTTTAATCGCGTCGGCTTCGGTTGCGGGCCGCGACTACCCACGAGGCGAGAACTCCTCGCCGCAGCTCGGGCAAGTCACCTTCCGCTCCGGCTTCGACGTCGGGTTGACGACCGCGTCGAGGACGCCCGCTTCGGACGCGACGGATTCGAGGAGTTGCATAACTGCGGCTTCTCCCGAGGTGACGTCGTCGAGGAGTTCGCGTAGTCGAGCCGAGTCCGCATAGGCGAGATCTCCGACCGGGTCGTACGTCGCGAGGACGAGACGCTCCTCCTCTTCGGAGAGTTCGACGTAGGAAACGGGGATCGCTTTCTCGTCTCGGGAAAGAGCGAGCTCGACGCGGAGGTGACCGTCGACGAGGTGACCCGTCGTACGGTTCACGATCACGGGAGCCACGAACCCGACTTCGTCGAGGAGCGCGAGGAGCGCGTCACGTTGACGGATCGGGTGACCGCGGAAATTACCGGGGTTCGCGAGGAGCTGCTCGGGATCTTCGGCTCCGATTCCAACGATTCGATTTCGTAGCGGCTTCGTCATTCGTCGAGTGTAGCGGTTCGAGTTCCGAACCGAAACCCGTTCGGTAACAAAAATCGAAAAACCTCTCCGAGCGTACGCGGCTT
>Ga0222714_10001175_pt1 | contig 29740 bp, 30 predicted proteins | sample C33_3DmetaG_FD_165048 | JGI IMG/M metagenome (GOLD analysis project Ga0222714, IMG submission 165048) | Estuarine water microbial communities from San Francisco Bay, California, United States - C33_3D | ecosystem: Environmental > Aquatic > Marine > Unclassified | place: USA: California... | reverse complement strand
TCATGCCCATATATTGCTCACGACCTGGAACAAGCCCTATCACAGAGATCATCTTTTTCCCTGGGGTTCACTGAGGGATATCCGATCCGCTGCCCAAAGAGCCGAAATGATCATTGTGACTAAATCCCCTGATTTCCCCGATCAGTCTACCCAAAAACAATGGCGTGCTGCGATGAAGGTACAGAAAGATCAGTCCTTGTTGTTTGCACAGTTGAGCTATAGCTCCACTGTTTCAGGGCCTTTAGGCACACGCACACTGGTGGATTTGCTGCTGCAAAATCCGGTGCTATTCACTGGTATTGCAGATCCAGCCCCACTAGTTGAGCACCTCAAGTCCTTGGGATGGAACGGGGAGCACAGGTCATTTAACGACCACCACAGCTATAGTGCGTCTGATTTTCAAACCCTGGGAGGACGTTGTGTCTTGACTACCGAAAAGGATTCGGTGAAGTGGCATGGATTGTACGAAAACTGGTATGCTGTTGGTGTCACACACCTCATGGATGAACCAGGCAGTATCCAATTAAAGAATATGCTTTTGAGCCTTGTAGGACGAACGAACTAACGCCCCGCTTTCCACATGTCTAAAACCTAATTCAAGCCCGATGGTTTCGTACTCTTTGAATTGCTCCGGAGTAATGTATTCCTCCACGGGCAAGTGTTTTTTGGAAGGTTGAAGGTATTGGCCCAAAGTAACCACATCTACCTCATGCGCTCTCAGGTCGTGTAAGGTCTCAATCACCTCTTCACGAGTTTCACCAAGCCCCAACATGAGTCCGGTTTTCGTTCTGTTGGCCCCAGCTTCTTTTAGGTAGCGAAGCACCTCTAAACTGCGCTCGTACCGCGCTTGAATGCGCACCGCACGGGTTAAACGCTTTACGGTCTCCATGTTGTGGGAAATGACCTCTGGAGCAACCGCTACAATACGGTCTAAATGTTTGTGGATCCCTTGAAAGTCAGGAATTAAGGTTTCTAAGGTAGTGTTTGGATTTAACCTCCTGATGGCTTGCACGGTTTCTGCCCAAAGAATAGATCCCATATCCTTTAAATCATCCCTGTCTACTGAGGTGATCACGGCGTGTTTAATGCCCATGATTTTAATGGACTGGGCTACTTTTTCAGGCTCTTCCCAATCCACTTGATCAGGGCGTCCAGTTTTTACCCCGCAAAATCCACAGGATCTGGTGCATGTGTTGCCCAAAATCATAAACGTAGCAGTGCCTTCTCCCCAGCATTCGCCCATATTGGGACAGGAGCCAGAGGTACAGATGGTGTTAAGTTTATACTGATCGACCAATCCCCGGAGTTGGGTATAATTCTTACCCGTGGGCAGCTTAACTCTTATCCATTTGGGTTTACCCACATGGGTTTGTACAGGTGTTGCAGCAGTAGTTGGGGCTGTAGACATGGCCAATATTTTTACGCAAAATTACACCACCCAAAACCCCTGTCCAAATATTCAGGGATATTTAGTCGCTAAGGTTTCGTCTTTAGTAAATCTGCCAATAATTGTTTGGCCCGAAGTACCCGTACTTTGGCCAGATTGACTTCAATTCCCAAGGATTCAGCCATATCTTGATAGCTCATCTCTTGGAAAAATCGGTATTGTATGGCCTCTTGGTAATGGGGCTTTAGTTTTTTCAGTTCAGCGAGCAATGCCGCTAAATTTTGCTGAGTGATCAGTTCATCCTCAGCCGTTGGACTTTCATCCGCTAATTGCCTAGCGGATTGTTCGCGGTCAGTAACTGCCGGATCAAAAGCTGAATTCTTTCTTTTGCGCAACCAGTCAATGTGCAGATTTTTGGCAATGGTCAACAGCCAAGTATTAAAAGCGTACTCCGGTTTATAAGTATGGATTTTGTCAAAGGCTTGGGCAAATGTCTGCATGCAAATGTCCTCGGCATCGTATTCGTTTTGGGTTTGTTTGAGTTGGAAATAATACACTTCTCCCCAGTAATGGTGGAGCAATGCGCTAAATGCTTTTTGAGATCCTTGACAGGCTTGCTCAATGGCTGTACTCAAGACAAAAGGAGTTTGTTTGGCAGACATTTAAGCGGATACCTGATCTTTTTTACATTCTTGCTCCTCGGGAAGTTTCCCGCAAAAACCACAAGCAGCACCCTCCTTGTTTAAAAAGGGGCTTTGACTCGCACAAGTGCCGGCAAATTTACCCTCTTTTTTGGCCCATATTTTTATGGCGATACCAGCAAATGCTAGGGCCAGAAGCCCAATAGTTACCAAAGCTAACTTCATAAAAAATACTTTGTGCAAAGATACAAATTAATCGCGCTCCTCTAAAAAATAGGCACCTCGGGTGTAATCTCCACCCCGAATTTTTCCCGTACTGCTGCTTGAATTTCTTGAGCTAAAGCCCACATTTCAGCGCCTGTAGCTCCACCGTGATTCACCAAGACCAAAGCTTGTTTGTCATAAACGCCGCAATTATTTCGACGAAAACCTTTGTATCCGGCTTGTTCAATCAACCAACCTGCGGGTATTTTCTTCCATCCAGTTGCCGCTTCATATATGGGTAGGTCTGGGTACTGGGCGTTTAGTTCAGCAGCTTGTTGTGCAGGAATGATGGGGTTTTTAAAAAAGCTACCCGCATTGCCCAATATCTTTGGATCAGGAAGTTTTGATCTGCGGATGGACTGTACGGCATCAGCCACATCTGCAATACTCGGAGCGTGTATCTGGTTTTGCTCCAACACTTGACTAATCGCTCCGTAGGATAGATGAAGGGCGTGATTCTTTTTAGTTAAGCGGTATTCTACCCACCCAATCATGTATTGATCTCGAACTTCCCGTTTGAAAATCGAATCTCGATAACCGAATTGACACCCCTCACGATCAAAAATTCGTTCGTGTCCATCGGTTAAAGCGAAAGCACCACACCGAACAAAACAGTCTTTTTGCTCAACGCCATAAGCGCCAATATTCTGGATGGGTGCGGCACCTACATATCCGGGAATGAGGGCTAAGTTTTCTAGACCACCCCAATTATTGTGCACACAATGCATGACCAGATCGTGCCATGTTTCACCAGCACCTACTTTGAGGACCACTTCATCCTCTGATTCGTGGGTGATTTCTATACCTCTAATGGCCACGTGAAGTACCAGTGCATCCAGGTCCTGGGTCAGCAACATATTGCTGCCACCGCTGAGCACAAAAACCTTGGGATGAAGCCTTAAATCCAATACTTCCTTTAAGGTTTTTTGACTATCCACAGGGACATACCAAGCAGCATAGGCGGGCATTCCCAAAGTGTTGAGTGTAGCTAAAGGGAAGTGGGGCTGAGGTTTCATGCTTGTGGGTATTGAGTCAAAGCGATAGCCAAAAGCTCAACGGCTCTCTTGATTCTCGCTTGTTCCAATACATAGGCGATGCGCACTTGGTTTTTTCCCTGTCCAGGTGTAGCATAAAATCCAGAACCAGGAGCCACCATAACCGTTTGCCCTTGATCTTGAAAATCAGACAACATCCATTGAGCAAAGTGGTCTGCATCAGCTACTGGAAGTTCAACCATGCAATAGAAGGCACCTGAGGGAGCACCTACACGAACTCCTGGGATTTTGGCTAGGGCCTCCATCAATACATCTCTTCGTTGGGTGTATTCACGGTTGACCGCTTCAAAATAGCTTTGCGGTGTCTCTAAAGCTGCTTCACTAGCGATTTGAGCATAGGTGGGTGGTGAAAGGCGCGCTTGACAAAATTTAAGCGCAGCGGCGAGCACCCCTTTATTTTTGGAGACCAAACAGCCAATGCGGGCGCCACACATACTGTAGCGTTTGGAGACCGAATCGATCAGAATCACATGCTGTTCACTCCCCGCTAAGGAGAGCATCGAAGTGAAAGGGACGCCGTAGACAAATTCTCGGTATACCTCATCCACAATCACAAAAATGTCGTGCTTTTTGGCCAAGGTCAATACTTGGCTTAGCTCTGCTTCACGGTACACATAACCCGTGGGATTTCCTGGGTTGCAAAGAAGTATGGCTTTGGTTTTTGGCGTAATGAGTGCTTCAAATTGCTCAATGCTGCCCAAAGCAAAATTATCCTCAATTCGGGTCGGAAGGGGAACGACTGTTACATTGTTGGCGGTGGCAAATCCATTGTAATTGGCATAAAACGGCTCAGGTACAATCAGCTCATCCTGGGCGTCACAAACCACACCAATAGCAATCGATAAGGCCTCTGAGCCACCTGTCGTGACTATAATTTCAGTCTCGTCCACCGGAATATTCACTCCCTGATAGTAGTGGGCTAGTTTTTTTCGGTAGGCCGAAGTGCCCTCCGATGGGCTGTAACTCAACACCTCCACCTGGGCTTCTCTGACCGCCTTTAGAGCGGATTCAGGGGTTGGAATGTCGGGTTGTCCTATGTTGAGGTGTATGACCTCAACACCTCTTTTTTTGGCCTGTTCCGCAAACGGTGCCAGCTTTCTGATCGGAGACTCGGGCATGTGCTGCCCTTTAAATGAAATTTTCGGCATTTTATTGTTTGGGTGCGTCGACTTGACCCACAATGTAAAGTTGCTTGGGTTCTGCTCCTGCGTTGGAGTAGACATAGATGGTCTTTCTGATAGGGCCTACGCGTTGGGTGTCGTAGACAACTTCAATTTCTCCTTGTTTCCCGGGCATAATCGGAGCGGTAGGTTTTTTGGGGACCGTACATCCGCAGCTGGAACGCACATCGGAGATGACTAGTGGGGCCTGGCCCTGGTTGGTTAGTTTGAAAATTTTCAGCCCGTTGCTCCCTTGGGTAATGGTGCCATAATCCAAGGTGTCTTGAGCAAATTTCATCACAGGGGTTTGCGCCCAAATCGGTGCAGCAAAAAGTGCTAGCACAACGGTAAGCCATAGTTTTTTCATGGGATTTTTTTTGTTACCCAAAGGTAGCAAAGTGGACTTGATTGTACAAACGGGAATATTTGCCATTGACTGGGTTGATTTTTATATTTTTGTGGTGGCCATGGGCTTCCCCCTTGGCGCTTTTTATTTATGGAATTACCTTCAAAATACGCCCCTCAACAAGCCGAAAGCAAATGGTATCAATACTGGATGGAAAACGGATATTTTCGATCCACGCCTGACCATAGAACACCCTATACGATTGTGATACCGCCACCCAATGTTACGGGTGTGCTGCACATGGGTCATATGCTCAATAACACCATTCAAGATGTGTTGATCAGAAAAGCCAGACTACAAGGGTTCAACGCTTGTTGGGTGCCAGGTACTGACCACGCTTCTATAGCCACGGAGGCCAAGGTGGTGGCACAACTCAAGGAACAAGGGATTGAAAAAAGTGATTTATCGCGCGAAGAATTTTTGTCCCATGCTTGGGCTTGGAAGGAGAAATACGGTGGAGTGATTTTAGAGCAACTCAAAAAATTGGGGTGCTCTTGTGACTGGGATCGCACGGCATTTACCATGGATCCTCAGCTGTCTGACTCGGTCATTAAAGTATTTGTCGATCTGTACAACAAAGGTCTTATCTACCGGGGATACCGCATGGTTCACTGGGATCCAGAGGCCTTGACCACCCTTTCTGATGAGGAGGTGATTTACGAAGAAAGATCAGGCCTGTTGTACTTTGTCTCTTATCCACTGGCCGATGGATCGGATCGAATTACGGTAGCCACCACACGGCCTGAGACGATCTTGGGCGACACAGCTTTGTGCGTACATCCAGAAGACCCGCGATATGCCCACTTAATCGGTCAAGAGGTATTAGTACCCATCACCAACCGAAAAGTGCCTGTGATCGCTGATGAATATGTCGATCCAGAATTTGGTACTGGCTGTTTAAAAATTACCCCAGCCCACGATCCCAATGATTACCTCATCGGTCAAAAGCACGGTTTAGAATTGATCGATATTTTTCACCCCAATGCTACGCTTAACAGTTATGGTGGACCCTTCGAGGGGATGGACCGTTTTGAAGCTAGAAAAGCGGTGGCCAAATGGTTGGAGGAACACGGGTTTTTGGTAAAAAAAGAAAATCATCAAAACAAAGTAGGTACGTCTGAACGCACCAAGGCCGTAATCGAACCCAGATTATCGGATCAATGGTTTTTGCGCATGGATACCTTGGTCAAGCCCGCCCTTGAAGCGGTTATGGACACCCAAGAGATCAAGTTATTTCCCAAAAAGTTTGAGAACACCTACAAGCATTGGCTGGAAGGGATCCGCGATTGGAACATCAGCCGACAGCTTTGGTGGGGACAACAAATCCCTGCCTATTACTACGGGGATGCCAAAACGGATTATGTAGTCGCAGAATCTTTGGAAACGGCGTTAGCGCTTGCACGAGAAAAATCAGGCAATGCTCAGCTGGCTGCCAATGATCTCAGAAGGGATGAAGATGCTTTGGATACTTGGTTTTCATCTTGGCTATGGCCCATCAGTGTGTTTAACGGGATATTAGATCCTGAAAATCCAGAAATAAAGTATTATTACCCGACCAATGATTTGGTTACCGGTCCAGACATCCTGTTTTTCTGGGTGGCGCGCATGATTTTTGCGGGTTATGAATACATGGGGGAGAAGCCCTTCACCAATGTATACCTCACTGGATTGGTGCGCGATGCACAGCGTAGAAAAATGTCTAAATCCTTGGGTAATTCTCCAGATGCCTTAAAACTCATAGAAGATTACGGGGCTGACGGGGTACGCGTCGGATTGCTTTTGAGCGCATCAGCCGGTAATGACTTGTTGTTCGACGAAGCGCTTTGTGCTCAAGGCCAGCATTTTGCCAACAAAATATGGAACGGATTTAGATTGGTTCAGTCCTGGGAAGTAGCCGAAATCCCACAACCTGAAACAGCTCAACTGGGTATTGAATGGTATCGAGGTGCGTTTAATCAAGCGTTGGCGGTGATTGAGGATCATTTTGAGAAGTACCGCATTTCCGATGCTTTAATGGCCTTGTACAAGTTGGTTTGGGACGATTACAGCGCATGGTTGCTGGAAATCATCAAGCCCGCTTATGGAGCTCCAATCGATAAAACCACCTATGAATCTGTGATCGCTTTGTTGGAGCAAAACCTGGTATTATTACATCCATTTATGCCGTTCCTCACCGAAGAGATCTGGCAATACATTCAACCAAGGAGCAAAGATCAGGCGCTGATTGTAGGTCAATGGCCTAAGCCATACACGACTGACACGGAGCTCACCAACTCATTTGGGCTGGCCGCTGAGGTAATTGCCGGGGTGAGAAATATCCGGCAAGAGCATGGGATTCCTCAAAAAGAGGTGTTGTCCCTTGGTGTTTTGGCTGACGATCAATTCCCCAAGGCATGGGTGCCAGTGATCACTAAATTGGCCCACGTTGAAGAGGTGACCTGGGTAGAGGAAGCCCCAGAGGGTTCAGCATCATTTAGGGTGATGTCCTCGGAGTGTTTTGTTCCTTTGTTGAGGCAAATAGATCCAGTGGAAGAACTCAAAAAATTAAATGATGAGTTGGCCTATACACAAGGATTCTTGGTTACAGTAGAAAAGAAACTGTCCAATGAACGTTTTGTGCAAAACGCCCCAGAATCAGTCCTTGCTCTAGAACGAAAAAAGCAGTCAGATGCTTTGGAAAAAATTGAGATGCTCAGCCAGCGTATCGCTCAGTTGAGTTAGTCTTTATTTTTAAGGATTTCTTGTTGAATCTGATGAGCCAGGTCGATGTATTGTTGCATGGCTTGGTCTCTGTCGGTATGTCTGGCTTGGAACAGCGCATTGGATTTAAATGCGTCGATCATATTTTGTGCTCCTTGGTCCAAGGCGTTTAAACTCACCTTTAAACCGGTAGCAATTTTGTAGTAAGCATACAGCTTGAGCATGGTGTCCGGAGGCAGTTTAACGGGCAGCTCCGACATCGAAGCTACCGCTTTTTCAAACTCTTGGTTAATCATCCAGCGGATCTTTGTCTGGATAGATCGCAATAACTGTTTCTGCCCCTTTTACTTTTTGACCCAGTTTGACCGTGACCACGGCATCTAGAGGAAGAAATACATCCACCCTAGATCCAAACTTGATAAATCCGGCATCTTCCCCTTGAATGGCTTTCTGACCAACTTGGGCGTAATTCACTATTCTACGGGCCAATGCGCCAGCGATTTGACGGTATAATACAGGTCCGAATTTTGGTGTTTTAACCACCACGGTAGTGCGCTCGTTTTCTGTAGAAGATTTTGGGTGCCAGGCCACCAGGTATTTGCCAGGGTGATATTTTGAGTAGCTCACTACACCGCTGGCAGGGTACCTGGTGACATGTACATTTATTGGCGACATGAATATAGACACTTGTTTTCTTTGATCGCCTAACACTTCTGTTTCCATGACTTCTTCAATCACTACAACTTTACCGTCTACCGGGGATAAGATGTGGTTGTGGTTTAGAGCAGCCCTTCTCTTGGGATTGCGAAAAAATTGCAGGATCATGATCAATAGGATCAACACCATTACTTTCAGGCTCATGGACAACCAAAAAGGTTCCCAGGCCAAATAGTCAATTCCCAAAACAGATGCCATAGCGATCACCAAACTAATGCCGATGATCAAGTGTCCTTCTTTATGAAACATAATCAAATATAAACAACGTCAAATAAGCCCATGGGGCAGAAAAAAGTAAACTGTCCAGTCGGTCTAACATACCTCCGTGTCCAGGTAATATAGCGCCGCTGTCTTTTACTCCTGCGGCGCGTTTCAATTTAGATTCCAAAAGATCACCTAGATTACCCGACACAATCAGGACAAAAGAGAGTATCCCCCATTGAAAAGGGCTGAGCGGACCTCCAAAATGACCGCAAAGATAGGCCGCAGACATCCCGAAAATCAACCCTCCAATGGCTCCCTCAACTGTTTTGTTGGGCGACACACTGGGAAATAATTTATTTTTGCCCCACAAACTACCCGTGACATAGGCCATGGTATCGTTGGCCCAGATCACACAGAATATACCCGCGATGAGTATGGAGTCAAACCCCTGGGTTCTGTAGGGAATCATTGTCAAAAAAATGCTGCCACCACCGACATAAAGCAGCCCAGTGATCAAACGATGACTTTCAGGCATTTTGTCTTTGGTGGTATGGAACAGGTAGACGATCAGCCTGATATTCATCGCTAATGTAGCGATCAATAAAATCCAAGGTGAGATGGGGTCGTGGAGTAGATAGATATAGGCCCACCACAACAAAAGGTATAGGGCAAAAATCAGATAACCCCTGATTTTACTGAGTTTTTTGTACTCAAAAATACAGGCCAGACCAAAGGACATAAACAGGAAGTCAAAAGCGTCCGAGTTTAAAAATACCGCAGCAAGCAACAAACACACGTAGACCAAGCCGGTCAATGATCTTCTAAGGGCATTTTTCATTTACAGGTCCTCTAAAAGCAGAAGATAAACGTTTTTGATCGGGCTTCCGTAGCTTAAAAATTCCGGTTTGTCAGCCCCTTGTAGTTTGAAGTTTTTTAATGCAGTGATGTTGGAGGGAATCCGATCGTATTTGCGTTTGATTTGATAAAGTCCATCGTTTATCTGAGGAGTTAGTTGACTGGTCTTGGCAAAAACGACAATATGATCAGGCAAATCCACAATTTTTTTATCGCCCAATTGTTTTTCACTCATCAATATGGAACCGTTATGGGCAATTAAAAACTCACATCCAGTAAAAAAAACCAGTGAGGTAATGTCACTACAAAAAGGAATTTCTCTAGACTGGCAGATAGAAATCAAGTTATTATCGGTGGTGAAAAAAGGTTCGCTCTGCCAACCTTGCTCGATGATAATCTTATCGAGCATGTCATAAACTTCATTGAGTTCCGTGCAGTAGAGAAACTTACCTCCATTCTTATTAAACTCGACAGCAAATTTTTCATCTGTCGGCATCACAATATCTGGCATATAGGCACTCCGCTCTTCCTGTTCTGAGGGACTCGCCTGTTTTTTAGCGCCAAATATTTTGTCAAATAAGTTCAATGATCTCCTTCCGTTAACGGCTCTTCTATTGGTTTTTCATGAATAACTTCCACTGATTCAGTTGATTCGGTATTTTTTTCAAACGGGCGTTGTCCAAAAATCTTTTCCAAATCGTCCTTAAATATAACTTCTTTTTCCAATAATCGCTGAGCTAGCTCGTCTAATTTACTTCTGTGCTTAGTGAGAAGTTCAATGGCTCTTTGGTATTGGGATTCAATGAGTAAAGATATTTCTTTATCAATCACTTGAGCGGTTTCTTCGCTGTAGGGTTTGGTAAATCCGTATTCGCTCTGTCCAGAGGAATCGTAATAAGTGATGTTTCCCAGGGTTTCGTTTAATCCATAAACGGTAATCATCGCTCTGGCTTGTTTGGTTACTTTTTCCAAGTCGCTTAAAGCACCAGTGGAAATTTTTCCAAACACCACTTGTTCAGCAGCTCTTCCCCCTAGGGTAGCACACATTTCGTCCAGCATTTGTTCTGTGCGTACAATTTGCCGTTCTTCAGGTAAATACCAAGCTGCACCTAAAGACTGACCTCTGGGAACAATAGTCACCTTGACTAAAGGCGCCGCATGTTCTAACAACCAGCTGACCGTAGCATGACCTGACTCGTGGTAGGCAATGGTTTCTTTTTCTCCCGGAGTGATGATTTTATTTTTCTTTTCTAAACCACCTACAATACGATCTACGGCATCCAAAAAGTCCTCTTTAGTGACGGCTTTCTTTTCTTTTCTGGCAGCGATTAACGCTGCTTCGTTGCAGACGTTGGCAATATCAGCCCCTGAAAAGCCAGGAGTTTGTTTGGCCAAAAAGTCCAAGTCCAGGGTTTCAGCGGTTTTAATCGGACGTAAATGCACTTCAAAAATCTCTTTTCGTTCGTTTAGATCGGGTAGATCTACATAGATCTGTCTGTCAAAACGACCAGCGCGCATCAACGCCTTATCGAGAACGTCTGCCCGGTTGGTTGCCGCCAAAACGATCACATTGGTATTGGTGCCGAAACCATCCATCTCGGTGAGTAGTTGGTTCAGTGTGTTTTCTCGTTCGTCATTCGATCCAGTGATGTTGTTTTTACCCCGTGCCCGACCAATAGCATCGATCTCATCGATAAAAATGATGGCAGGAGATTTGTCTTTGGCTTGTTTAAACAAGTCGCGAACCCTTGAGGCCCCAACGCCGACAAACATTTCAACAAAATCAGATCCAGATAAAGAAAAGAAAGGAACCTTAGCTTCGCCAGCAACCGCTTTGGCTAGTAATGTTTTTCCGGTACCTGGAGGGCCTACTAATAGGGCGCCTTTAGGGATTTTGCCACCTAAAGAAGTGTATTTTTCAGGGTTTCGCAAAAATTCCACAATTTCTTCAATTTCTTCTTTGGCCCCTTCAAGTCCTGCAACATCTTTGAATGAAGTTCTGGTGTCTGATTTTTCATCAAATAGTTTGGCTTTTGATTTTCCGATATTGAAAATTTGACCACCGGCACCACCGGCACCACCACCAGACATTCGGCGCATGATAAATATCCACACTCCGATAATCAACACAAAAGGAAGAATGCTGAGCAGTAGGTCTCCAAATACGTTGGATTCTGTTTCGTAATCCAATCCAGTAGTCAATTGATTTTCTGAAATGGTTTTTTTTACTTCATTTTCGAAGTTTTGTAAGTCTCCGTAATTAATGACGTATTGATGTCCTATTCCAGCTCCCAAGCCAAAAGACGGGGAATTTACTTTGCTGTGTCGCTCTTGCTTAAGCGCTTCAGGGGTAAGGTAAACCTTAGCTTGTTTGGTATTGGTGACTACGATAATCTTAGCTACATCTCCTTGTTCCAGGAATGATCGCAGTTCATAGGTGGAGGTTTTTTGTGTGCTAGAAAACCCTGCACTACCCAGCCACTGAAGACCGAGCAAGCCAATGGCTACAATGGTGTAGATCCACCAAATATTGAATTTAGGTTTCTTGGGCGTAGGTTTTTCTTTAGCCATAATTTAAGAGGGATTTTGAGCGCTTTGCAACAGAGTGATTTTGGCATCACCCCACAAGCTCTCTAGGTCGTAATGTGTTCTGATGTGTTTTTGGAAAACGTGGACAACCACATGCACATAGTCCATGAGTACCCATTCCGCATTTTGAGCCCCTTCGACATGCCAGGGCTTGTCTTTCAGGGATTTGCTGACCAATTTTTGAATGGAGTTTACAATCGCATTCACATGGGTGTTAGACGTTCCATTGCACACTACGAAGTAGTCACAAACAGTATTGTCGATCTCTCTGAGATCAAGTATGCTGATGTCTTGTCCTTTTAGGGCTTCTATGCCTTCAATGATGTGCGACAATAGTGCATCAACACTGGGTTTATTCTTTTGCATCCAGGAGTTTTAATTTTCGCAAAGTTACCATTTTTTTACGTTCTTAGCCGCTGAATTTAACAGAACATTATTTGACCTCAAGGTTGATGAATCGGATTGATTTGCCCCAATGTCCCTCTACCAGTGATCACTTAAAATCGTTGATCGCTCAAGGGGAATTAATGGAGGATACTTGGGTGACCACGCCGAACCAAACCTCGGGCCGGGGACAACGTGGAAACACTTGGATTTCGTCGCCCAATAGCAATATTTCAGCGAGTGTTTACAAGACTTGGCCCGCATTTCCTGTCGAGAAAAGCTTTTTGATTTCGCAGTACATAGCGACGGTATTGGTGCAGTGGTTGGGGGATTTAGGACTTACCGATACACAACTTAAATGGCCCAATGATTTATTTGTCAGAACCAAAAAAGTAGGAGGTGTTTTGATTGAAAACGGTCTCCATGGAAAGAACATTACTTATTCAGTCATCGGAATTGGCATCAATGTTCTTCAACAGGATTTTGGATCAGTAACTCAAGCGACCTCGTTGGCGTTAGAGGGTTTGCGCATGGACAGCCTAGAGACCATCACGACGAGTTTGGTGGATAGAGTCACCCAGGCGATGAATGATTTTAATGTACTTCAGGAAGAGCGTATTACCGAGGCTTTTCATCGATACATGTATGCACGAGGCACACACCACTGGTTTGAACACCAACGACTCGGTTTGTTTCAAGCGGTCGTGGTTGGTACGGATCAACAAGGACAATTGGTGCTTGAGGTAAATCAGGAGCCGATGTCTTTTGGTCTTCAAGAAGTTTCTTGGGTTTTTAGCCCAACACCTTAGATAGGTTTTCCACCAAGGCCTTTAAAAAGCTGTTTAAAGGGCCTTGAATCATCATGGCCATCATCGGATTGAGGTCTCCGTCAAAAGTGAGCTTGACCTGGCTTTGTTCTGCGGCAGTTTGTTGGATATGGGCTTTAAGCTCAAAGGGAAGTTTGTCGGAAGCGGCACCCAAAACCACTTCTTGAAAAGGAGTGCCCTCTTTAAAACGGAGTTTGATTTCCGGCATGCCACTCAAGGCAAAAACAAATGTTTTTTCGTCGAGCACCTCAAATTTAGACGTGTTACCCGGCATCAAAGGCCCAAAATTGTCAGGTTGAGACAAAAAAGTATAAACGGTTTCTGCGCTTTTGGGCAACTGAATTTCTGGACTTTCTAAATGCATACTATTGACCCCACTGGGCTGGATTTTTTCTCCAATCAAGGAGGGTTTGATGTGCGTTATGGTCTACTACACCCTGTGCCAAAGCACTTTCAATAAGGTGTGCATAGTCACTTAATGTGTTCAGTGTTACTTTTTGTGCGTCAAAGGCCTGCTGGGCGTGTTCAAAACCGTAGGTGAAAATGGCGATCATACCCAACACTTTAGCTCCTGACGCCTTTAATGCGTCAACAGCCAACAAACTGCTCTTCCCCGTGCTGATTAAATCTTCGATTACCACAACGGACGAACCTGGTTCTAACGAGCCCTCGATTTGGTTTTTTCGGCCATGTGATTTCGGTTCGGGACGAACATACACAAATGGAAGTGAGAGTATCTGGGCGACCAAAATACCCACGCCTATAGCCCCGGTGGCTACTCCGGCTATTACTTGAGCATTGGGGTAGGTGTTTTTGATCTGTTGGGCCATCTGCTCGGCCACATAAGTGCGCACGGCTACGTGGGAAAGCATGATTCTATTGTCGCAATAGATGGGGGATTTCCATCCGGAAGCCCATAAAAAAGGATTTCCGGGATTCAATTTAATTGCATTTATTTGCAATAGGAGGTCAGCTGTTTTACGCGCTGTTTCTGGATGTAAAATCATAGGCACAAATGTATAAAGTTTTTGTGAATGAAGCTCCGCTCATTCTGACAAATAAACTGTCTGAAATCAACAATAACAAGTACTTCTTGTTGAATCCAGAGGCGATTAACGAGGCGATTGATTTACTTATGGAAGGTAAAATCAAGAAGGCTTATATCTATCACCCCAACCATTCAGAAATACTGAATAAATTCTGTAAAAGCATTAAAAGAGAAGTCGCTGCTGGTGGTGTAGTGACCAACAAACAAGGCGAAGTCCTTTTTATCTACAGAAACAACAAATGGGATTTGCCTAAGGGCAGGCTGGAAAAAGGCGAATCTCTTGAGGTATGTGCCCTCAGAGAGGTGGCTGAGGAGACTGGTGTTAGGGAGTTGAAAATTGAAAATCAGTTGCTGACCACGTACCACGTGTTTAAGCGCAAAGAAAAATATCGATTAAAAGAGGTGTTTTGGTACGCCATGCGCACCAGTTATTCAGGTCCACTAACGCCTCAAATCGATGAGGGGATCGAAAAAGTAAAGTGGAAAAATCCAGAGCAAATCACCAAAGCACTCACCAAGTCCTACACGAACATCCGCATACTTTTCGGAGATTGATTATTTGGCAAATTGCATCACCGTTGAAGGAACCAATTTACTGTAATCCCCATGGTTTCTGATGACGTCGCGCACAATCGATGAGCTGATAAATGAGGTAGCCGAAGCGGTTAATAAAAACACTGTTTCTATGTCTGAAAGGGCCCTGTTGGTATGGGCGATGGCTTTTTCAAACTCAAAATCCGCCGGGTTGCGCAAGCCGCGCAAAATAAATTGAGCGCCAATTTTTTGACAAAAATCTACGGTTAGACCCTCGTAATGAACTACTTCAATGTTCTCGATACCTTGAAAGGTGTCTTGGATGATTTTTTTTCGCTCTTCGAGCGAGTACATATAATTTTTGTCTGAATTCACCCCAATAGCAATGACTAAGTGGTCAAAAAGCGGTAGCGCTCGTTGAATAACGTCTACATGCCCCAGGGTGAGTGGGTCAAATGATCCAGGAAAAATAGCGGTGCGTTTTTTCATGAGTGCTTTAGGGGTTAAGTGCGTTTTCTATCGCGCTGTCAAATAACGCTTCCAATGAAATTCCGGCCGCCTCTGCTTGCATAGGCAATAGGGATTGCTCGGTCATCCCCGGGGTGGTATTCACTTCCAATAAATGAGGAATATCTCCCACGAAGATAAACTCTGAACGGGTAAATCCCTTTAATTTCAGGCGATCGTATAGTTTAGCGGCTATGGAGGATACATTCTTTTGCTGTACATCCGAGATACGCGCAGGAGTGATCTCTTGTGATTTGCCTAGGTATTTTGCCTCGTAGTCAAAAAAATCATTTTCCGAAATGATCTCCGTGATGGGCAGTACTTTTGTTTCGCCTTGGTATTTAATGACGCCAACGGACACTTCGGTGCCTACCAATGCAGCCTCGATGAGCACCTCGTTGTCTTCTTTGTAGGCGATTTCTATGGCATTGGGCAAATCCTCCGGGTGGTATACTTTGGTAATTCCAAAGCTAGAACCCGACTTGTTGGCCTTGACAAAACAAGGAAAACCTACCGCTTGCCCTATGGCCGCCACATCGATCACGTCTCCTTCATTGAGCATGTACGATGCAGCGCAGGGAATACCCATGGTTTTGGTGATGGCCAATAGATCCCGCTTGTTGTAAGTTAAAGCTGCTTGATATGGATCACAGGCTGTTTGGGGCACTCCGATCATCTGTAAATATCCTTGCAGTAATCCATCTTCACCCGGACTTCCATGTATGGCATTAAACACGCAGTCAAAAGTTGTTTTTTTTCCGTGAATCACGGCCGAAAAGTCCGTTTTATCTATAGGGAATTCCTCTTGTCCCAATACAACCTTCCAACTGTCTTGTTCCATAATCACCGGATAAACCTCGTATTTATTTTTGTTGAGGTGCTTGACGACCACAGAACCGCTTTTTAAGGAAATGGCGTATTCGCTGGTGTATCCACCCATTACCACGGCGATATTTTTCTTCATAACAGAAATTTTCCCTAAAATTAACTGAAATGGAATAATAAAAGGCACAAGGCAAAGGTTTTATATCTTTGCGGCAAATTGTATGTAGGATGAAGATCATTCGATGGCTTACCGATCTTGGATTTTTTAGATGGGCTGTTCGCGCAGCTGGTTTATTGGTGGTACTGACATTTATTTTGATGCAATGGCTTAAATACAATACTCATCACGATCAAAAGATTACCGTCCCAGATCTCGCGGGTATGGCATTAACGCCTGCCATTGAGGCGTTGACTGATTTGGATCTGCGCTATGCAGTGGTTGATTCAACCAAATACAATCCAAACCTTCCGCCCTTTAGTGTTATCGAACAATTCCCAGTTGCGGGGGCCTCGGTAAAGGAAAAGCGAAAAATCTATTTAACGATGAATGCTGCAGGCTATTCAGAAGTAGCTGTTCCCTTGGTAGTGCAAGTCACCTTGCGCAACGCCACATCCCGATTAACGGCTGCAGGATTTAAAGTAGGTCAAATAGAATACATCGATGCGTTGGGGACCGATATGGTGTACGAAGTGCGCTACCAAGGAAGAACGCTAAAATCCGGTCAGAAAATTCCCCAAATGTCTTCACTCACCTTGGTGGTCGGCAATGGAAACAAACCCCTAGAAGAGTAATGATAGATCCACACTGGGAAGAACCAGAAGAGGATGATGTTTTGCATCAACACCATCATTTTTTGGTGTCCGCAGGACAAAATCCTTTGAGAATCGATAAGTTTTTAATGAACTTAATCGAAAAAGCTACAAGAAATAAAATTCAGCAAGCGGCTAAAGAGGACATGATATGGGCCAATGGGGTACCTGTGAAGTCAAATTACAAGGTAAAGCCACATGATGAAATACAAGTCATGTTTGCCCATCCCCCCCACGAAAATTTACTCGTTGCGGAAGACATTCCTTTGGACATTGTGTACGAAGATACAGACCTTATGGTGGTTAACAAACCTGCGGGTATGGTCGTGCATCCGGGGCATGGCAATTATTCAGGTACGTTGATCAACGCGCTGCTGCACCACAGCGCTCAATGGCCTGTGAATTCGGATGATCGTCCTGGTCTGGTACACCGCATCGACAAGGATACGTCTGGTTTATTGGTGGTTGCCAAAAATGACCAAGCCATGGTACATCTCTCCAAACAGTTTGCCGATAAAACGTCTGAACGCCAATACATCGCCTTAGTTTGGGGCGCTCTAGATCAAGAACAAGGAACCATTACTGGTCATATTGGTCGATCGCTCAAAAACAGGTTGCAAATGGACGTTTTTCCAGATGGAGCCTATGGCAAAGAGGCGGTGACGCATTACCAGGTTGTCGAACGATTGGGGTACATTACCCTGGTTTCTTGCCGATTAGAAACCGGAAGAACGCATCAAATCAGAGCGCATTTTAAACATATTGGACATCCGCTGTTTAATGATGAGCGTTACGGCGGGCATCAGATACTCAAAGGGACCACATTTACCAAGTACAAGCAATTTGTAGAAAATGCGTTTAAGGTGTTGCCCAGGCAAGCGTTACACGCTCAAACTCTGGGATTTATTCATCCCAGAACAGGTGAGCGTTGTTTTTTTGAATCCCCGATACCCCAAGACATGAGTGATTGCATCGATAAGTGGCGCAATTACACCCACAACCAAAGGGTGGACTAAGTCGATAAAATCACTTAATTTTGCGCAAAACCGTGCGCCATGAAGTTTTTGATCTCTCCTGCTAAGTCGTTAGATTTTACCACGAATCACCCTAATATTCCCTTAAGCACTCCTAATTTTTCGGATAAGGCCGTCCGGGTTATGTCGGTTTTAAAGAAAAAGAAACCCGCAGATTTGGCTGCGTTGATGGGGATATCAAAATCGTTATCAGACCTCAATAACCAAAGAAATCAGAATTTCTCTGCGGACCCAAGTCCAGAGGTGCTTCGTCCTGCAGTTATGGCATTTACAGGCGATGTATATCAGGGGCTTGATGCGGGTACGCTTTCAGAAAGTCTTTTGAGCGATCTAAACGATCAAGGGTTTATACTTTCTGGATTGTATGGTGTGTTAAAGCCGTTTGACGGCATTCAACCATATCGTTTGGAGATGGGGACCAAATTACCCATAGGGACTAAACCCAACTTGGTGCAGTACTGGAAAAAACCAGTCACTGATTTCTTGCGCACCCAAATCAAAGCCGACGAGCTGTTGGTCAATTTAGCTAGCCAAGAATACAGCGCTGCTATTGATTTTTCGGTGTTTACCGGACCTGTGGTTCATCCTATTTTTCTTGATGACAGCAAAGGGCAGCTGAAGGTGATTTCTTTTTTTGCTAAAAAAGCTCGGGGGTTAATGGTTCGGTATTTAGTGGAGTCAAAAGCCCAGAGTTTGTCCGATGTCTGTGGTTTTCAGTCCGATGGTTATCGATGGAGTGAGTCGATGTCCCAAGATCCGTTGCATCCCGTATTTGTTCGTTGATTCATTGATATTTCTGCAACACAATGAATTACTTTTTGTGTTTTCTGTAGATAATACTTTTGATTTATCACAAATTCACGAGAAATCCCTTTGTTTTTTAAAGGATCTTATTTGGTCAAGGTTACATTGTCCTTTATTTTTGCGTAGGGAGTTTTGCTGTTAAAACACCCTGTAAAATCTCCTATTTGTGGAAATCAAGAAAGTACTCATCGCCAATAGAGGCGAAATCGCCATTAGAATTTTTCGTGCATGTGTTGAAATCGGTATAAAAACTGTCGGGATCTATACCTATGAGGACAGGTATTCTCTACACAGGTACAAGGCGGATGAAAGTTATCAAATCGGTGAAAACAACGAACCGTTAAAGCCTTATTTGGATATTGACTTAATTATTCAAGTGGCTTTAGACAACGGAGTTGATGCCATACACCCAGGCTATGGTTTTTTGTCCGAAAACGCCACTTTTGCTCAAAAGTGTGCGGATAATGGATTGATTTTTGTCGGACCCAAGGTATCCGTACTCAAAGCATTGGGAGATAAAATAACCGCCAAAACAGTAGCGGTACAAAATAACATTCCCATTATACGCAGTAGTGAGGCTTCCCTGGATACGGTGGAAATTGCGCTTGAGGAAGCGCAAAAAATAGGTTATCCACTAATGCTTAAAGCAGCTTCAGGTGGAGGAGGAAGAGGGATGCGCGTGATCCGCACGGAACAAGAGTTGATCAAAGGATTTCCAGAAGCGAGAAGGGAATCAGCCAATGCATTTGGCGATGACACAGTATTCTTGGAGAAGTTTGTGGAAAACCCCAAACACATCGAAATACAAATTGTCGCCGACCACCACGGCAATATGGTTCATCTTTACGAACGCGATTGTTCCGTACAGCGTCGATACCAGAAAGTGATTGAATTTGCCCCTTCATTAGGGCTGGATCAAGCTACTAAAGATGCTTTGTATCACTACGCCTTAACCATTTGTAAAGCGGTTGATTACAACAATATAGGTACGGTTGAATTCTTGGTGGATGACGACGGCAGCATCTATTTTATCGAGGTAAACCCCAGGATTCAAGTCGAGCATACGGTTACAGAAATGATCACCAACATCGACTTGGTCAAAGCTCAACTCTTTATCGCCGGTGGGTATCGACTCAGCGATCAACAGATCAAAATTCCCAGCCAAGAGTCTGTTGTAATCACCGGTTATGCGTTGCAATGCCGCATTACCACGGAAAACCCGCTAAACGACTTCAAGCCTGACTACGGTGTAGTGACTACGTATCGATCAGCCTCTGGATTGGGCATTAGATTGGACGCAGGAAGTATCTATCAAGGGGTGAAAATTTCTCCATTCTTTGATTCCATGTTGGTCAAGGTTTCTGCGATCAGTAGAACTTTAGATGGATCTTGTAGAAAAATGCGCCGGGCGCTTTCCGAGTTCCGCATTCGGGGGGTAGAAACCAATATGGCTTTTCTGGACAATATTTTGAGTCACGATACCTTTAGACAGGGAAAAGTCACCGTTAATTTCATCAAGGACACCCCTTCATTATTTGACATTAAACCCCCAAAGAACCGAGCCAACAAATTAATTGCGTATTTAGGTGAAGTCATTGTCAATGGTCATCCCGATGTGAAAAAAGTGGAAGTAGGCAAGGTGTTTTCCAAACCGCCAATTCCTTCGATGCCGGCCAATAAACATGTTTTCGGCACCAAAGATAAGCTCACTGAGTTGGGGCCTGAGGGATTTGCCCAGTGGTTGCTTAAAGACCCTAAAGTCCATTACACGGATACCACCATGCGCGATGCCCATCAGAGTTTGTTGGCCACACGAATGCGCACCGTAGATATGCTTCAAGTCGCAGAACGCTACGCGTTGGACAACCCTGAGATCTTCTCCATGGAGGTATGGGGCGGTGCCACTTTTGACGTGTGTATGCGTTTTTTACAAGAAGATCCCTGGGAGCGTTTGGCCTTGTTGCGCAAGGCCATGCCCCATACATTAACCCAAATGCTGCTTCGCGGTTCCAATGGGGTAGGCTACAAGGCCTATCCGGACAACCTGATTGAAAAGTTTGTCGCTCAGTCTTGGGAAACAGGGATGGATGTGTATCGAATTTTCGATTCGCTCAACTGGATGGAATCTATTGCACCAGCTATAGCCCATGTGCGTAAACACACCCAAGGTCTAGCGGAAGGTTCACTTTGTTATACAGGAGATATTCTCGATCCAACCAAAACTAAGTATGACCTCAAGTATTATCTACAACTCGCCAAGGATATTGAAAATGCAGGGGCCCATATCTTGGGTGTAAAAGACATGGCAGGGTTGCTGAAACCGTACGCTGCCTATGAGTTGATCAGCGCATTAAAATCAACGATCAACATTCCTATTCACCTGCATACCCACGACACTTCATCTACCCAAGCGGCCATGTACCTCAAGGCGATTGAGGCGGGTGTTGATGTGATCGACGTGGCCTTGGGAGGACTCTCTGGATTGACCTCTCAACCCAATTTTAATTCGATGGTTGAATTGATGCGCTTCCATCCCAGAGAGCGCGAAATGAATCGAGCTAGTTTGGCTGCACACTCTGATTATTGGGAGACGGTTAGACAGTATTATTACCCTTTTGAGTCAGGGCTGAAAGCGGGCACTGGGGCCGTATATACCCATGAAATCCCTGGTGGCCAATATTCTAACTTGAAAGGCCAGGCCATAGCTTTAGGTCTGGAAGATAAGTTTGCTGAGGTCACTCAGATGTATGGCGATGTGAACCAATTGTTTGGCGATATCATCAAAGTAACTCCAAGCTCCAAGGTAGTAGGGGATATGGCTCAATACCTGATCAGCAACAAGTACAGCATTCAAGATGTCTGGGACAAAGGACATACCATGAATTTTCCCGATTCAGTGATTTCTCTATTCCAAGGAGATTTGGGGCAACCTGTTGGAGGTTTTCCCAAGGATTTGCAAAAAATCATCCTGAAAGACAAAGTACCCTATACAGAGCGCCCAAATGCGCACATGGAACCCATTGATTTTGATCGAGCATACGCAGCATTTTTAGATAAATTCCAGCCTGGGTTAGATCGAGATCTTCAGTTCACAGATTTCTTGTCGTACAGTTTATATCCCAAGGTTTTCGAGGATGCGCTGTTCAATTATGTTCGATTTGGCAAAGTGATGAACCTACCCACCAAAAACTTCTTTTTTGGTATGGAACCAGGTGAGGAAATCATGATTCCATTAGATCGAGGGAAAAATATTTTGGTTTCATTGATGCTTAAAGGTGTAGCGGATGCCAATGGAAATGTCCCAGTATACTTCAAAGTAAACGGACAATTGCGCACCCTAATCGTCAAGGACAAAAGAGTCAAAGTAGAGAAAAAAGAAAACAGAAAGGCTAAAACGGATCAACCTTTAGAAGTTGGTGCACCCCTACAAGGTTTGCTGTCTCAAGTACTCGTGAAGCAGGGTGAAAACGTTAAACGCAATCAGCCCCTTTTTGTTATCGAGGCGATGAAAATGGAAACCACGGTAACCGCTCAAGAGGCTGGATCTGTGGCTGAGGTTGTGCTTTCGGCAGGAGAACTGGTACAAACCGACGACTTGGTTTTGCGTTTGGAATAGCCGTGGCGATTGCCTAATTTGGTGGGTAAATTCCACTCGATGAAAAAAGGCTTTTTTTTGGGGCTCTTACTCCTGTCCACCATTGGCTACAGCCAAAACGATGCACTATTCCAAACACAGTGGAGGCACACCATTGATCAAATAGTCGATTTTGTCGCTATACCTAATGACGCCAATGATTTGGCGGATATCAATCGCAACTTGTTTTGGTTGGAGAAAGAATTTGCCGAGCGTGGGTTTAATACATCGGTATTACCTACTTCAGGGGCTCCGTTGTTTTTTGCCGCACTTCCTCAAAAGCCTGGATTAAAAACGTTCTTGATCTACATGCATTTTGATGGTCAAGCGGTAGATCCAGCTAAATGGAGTCAGGCCGATCCATACCAAGTGGTCTTAAAGTCACCCGACCAAACAGGGTGGAAAGAACGCCCTTTTTCCGATTTAAACGACAGTATTCCAGTAAATTGGCGTTTGTTTGGTCGTTCAACCTCCGATGATAAAGGCCCCATAGTAGCGTTTTTAAATGCGTTTGATTTGACGATAAAAAGAGGAGTTCCCTTGGCCTATAACATCAAAGTTATCCTGGACTCTGAAGAAGAGAAAAGTTCAGCACCTCTGGCCCAGGCCGTTGTCCAATACAAAGAATTACTTGCTGCTGATATTTTGGTGATCAACGATGGTCCAGTACACCCTTCTGGGGCACCTACCTTGATTTATGGCTGCCGGGGGATCACTACGATGGAGTTGACCACCTACGGTCCAGTAGTACCGCAACATTCTGGGCACTACGGCAACTTTGCCCCAAATCCAGCACTTTCCCTCGCACAGCTTTTGGCTTCTATGAAGGACCAACAGGGTAGGGTATTGATACCGGGTTATTACCAAGGAATCGAGATCAGTGATCAGGTAAATCAAGTCTTGTCTGCAGTTCCTGATCGTTCGGAGGCTATTGCCCAAAGTTTGGGATTTGCCCAGCCAGATGCTGTGGGTGATTTTTATCAGCAATCGCTCCAATACCCCTCGCTAAATATACGCGGTATGTCTTCTGCTTGGGTGGGTGAGCAAGCCCGAACAGTGGTTCCTGCAACAGCAACGGCTGCTTTGGATTTGAGGCTCGTGGTAGAAAGCGACGGGAATCGGCTAAAGCAGTTGGTCAAGGAGCACATTAAAAAGCAGGGATACACTCTGCTGGATCACATCCCCAGCACGCAAGAACGAGAGCGATATGCCAAAATTGTCTCCATCACCGAAGGGGGTGTCACCGATGCGTTCCGCACTGACTTGAGTTTGCCATTTGGTCAAACACTTAAAGCGCAAATGGAATCTTGGTATGGTGAGCCAGTCGTTCAAATCAGGACCATGGGGGGTACTGTCCCTATTGCACCATTTGTGAATGCCTTGAACATACCCGCATATATAGTACCCTTAGTCAATGCGGACAACAACCAGCACAGCCCTAATGAAAATATCACCTTAGGTCAGGTGGCTTACGGGATTAAGTTTTTTGAACGCCTCTTAACTACCCCTTATCTGGTGCCTTAACCGCGTATCCCTTTGATGAATTCGGGAATCACAGCTGTTCCTTTTTCTGTCAAGGCGTGGATAAACGCAGAACCGATGATCGCACCATCGGTATGCGCCGTGGCTTGACGGAACGTCTCCCGGTCTTTGATGCCAAAACCAACTACGATGGGGTTTTTGAGCTTCATCTTTGAGATGCGTTTAAAATAGTCCACTTGAGCCTGACCAAAACCTGATCCACTTCCCGTTACGCTGGCCGTGCTGACTAAATAGATAAATCCTTTGCTGGCCTGGTCCAAAGCACGGATTCGCTCATCTGAGGTTTGTGGGGTGATCAAGAAGATCAATTGAAGGCCATGGTGTTCAAAAATCTCCTTAAATTCTCGTTCGTATACAGTTAAGGGCAGATCAGGTAAAATGACGGCATCAATACCTATTTCTGCGCATGTGCGACAGAATGCATCTACACCAAATTGTAAAACAGGATTGAAATAACCCATAATCACCAGGGGTATATCGATTTTTGACCGCACATCCTTCAGTTGATTGAAGAGTACTTCAGTGGTCATGCCTAGGGACAAAGCCTTAGTTGAACTTTGTTGGATGACTGGACCGTCTGCTAATGGATCAGAAAAGGGCAAACCGATCTCCACCATATCCACCCCTTGTTCTTGTAACGACTCCAAAATAGGGAGGGTGTCTGAATGATTAGGATAACCTGCAGTGAAGTATATGGAAAGAATTTTTTTCTTTTTTTGAAACAGCTGTTCAATTCGTTTACTCATGTCCTACAATTTAAAGTAATCGATGTATGTGTTCAGGTCTTTGTCTCCTCGGCCTGATAGATTAACGACGACTACATCACTGGATTTAAAATTTAATTGATCTAGAACCGCTAAAGCGTGGGAAGTTTCAATAGCTGGAATGATTCCTTCGAGTTGACTTAACATTAAACCAGCTTCCATAGCTTGCTGGTCAGTAGCGGAAATAAACTCCCCTCTTTTCGAACGAAATAAATGAGCGTGCATCGGTCCAATACCCGGATAATCAAGACCTGCTGAAATAGAGTAGGGTTCGGTGATTTGCCCATCTGGAGATTGCATTAATAAGGTTTTTGAACCGTGAATGATACCTTCTCTTCCCAAAACTGAGGTGGCAGCACTTTCATTGGTGTCAATTCCTTTACCGGCAGCTTCCACGGCGATAATCCGAACTTCTTCGCGGTCTAGGTAGTGATAATAAGCACCTGCAGCGTTGCTTCCTCCACCGACACAAGCCACAACCGCATCTGGATAGTCCCGGCCCTCTACCTCTAACAATTGCTCCATGGTTTCTTGAGCAATCACGGACTGAAACCTGGCTACCATATCGGGATAGGGATGAGGTCCAACCACTGATCCAATGATATAATGAGTATTCACGGGGTTATTGATCCAATCTCTGATCGCTTCGTTTGTAGCGTCCTTTAAGGTTTTAGATCCTGAAGTAGCCGGACGTACTTGCGCCCCTAGCATTTTCATGCGCGCCACATTAGGCGCTTGACGCTTGATGTCCACCTCGCCCATATAAACGATACACTCCATACCCATCAATGCACACACAGTTGCCGTAGCCACACCGTGTTGACCTGCTCCTGTTTCGGCAATAATTCTTGATTTGCCCAATTTCTTGGCCATAAGAATTTGTCCAATTGTATTATTGATTTTATGGGCGCCCGTATGACATAAGTCTTCGCGTTTTAAATAGATTTTACAGCCTACTTGGGCGGATAACCGCTTGGCCAAATATAAAGGAGTAGGACGACCCACATAGTCTTTTAACAGTTGGTTAAATTCCTTTTGAAATTCTGGCTCAGCCATGATGGTCAGGTATTGACTGCGCAATTCTTCCGTGTTTGGGTAGAGCATTTCAGGGATGTACGCCCCACCAAATGTTCCGTAATATCCCCACTCGTCCACTTGATAACTTTTTTTCATCTGCTCTGATTTATAGTTGTTTGCACTGTTGGCTCATTTGCTTGATTCGTTCTGGATTCTTTATTCCTGGACTGACTTCAAAACCAGAATTCACATCGATCCCCACACACCACATGGATGCCGGAGTATTGACCCATTCCAAAAGGTTTTTTGTCAATCCCAGATGTATTCCACCACTCAGTAAAAAAGGGGTTGTTCCTGGGTATTCTGTCAAAATGGACCAATCAAAGGCTGTTCCATTTCCTCCAGGCAGCGGTCCTTTCGTGTCGAACAAAAATAGGTCACAACACTCGTGATAGGGCAATAGTAACCTCCAATTAAAATCTTGATCTATGGAAAACGCTTTAATTATCGCTGTCTTGGGTAGTTTGTGTTTAAGTGTTTTAAGGTACTCAGGTGATTCGGTCCCATGGAGCTGAAGCCCGTTGAGCTGATAGGTTTGCGCGATTTGGGTCACCTCTTCCATGGGTTGATCGACAAATACGCCCACGGACTTTGTTTGGCCTATATCCATCGCGTTCCACTGCTCGGGGGTTAATGGGCAATATCGTTTGGACTTAGGCCAGAAAATAAGCCCTATCCAATCAGGTTTCGCCTCCAAAACAGCTTGGATGTTCTCCCTTTGGGTCATGCCACAAACTTTAAGTGCCAGACTATTTAGGCTCATATACGGGTAATTTCTTCAATCATTGATCGCGTAGCCTCCCCGGGGTTATCTGTCTTCATCAAATGCTCCCCAATGAGAAATCCACGGTATCCAACGGCTCTCAATGCGCTGATTTCATGTGCGTGAGTCAATCCACTCTCTGAAATTTTAACCAGATGGTCTGGGATGTGCCGGGCAAGATCGAGACTTACTTGTGTCGATACCTCAAAGGTCTTTAAATTTCGGTTGTTGACTCCAACCATATCAATATTAGGCGTCAATGAGCGATTGAGTTCGGCCAAGTCGTGAACTTCCAACAGTACTTCTAAGCCTAAGTCATGTGCCAAACCGCTCAATACATCTATCGATTTGGGATCCAATGCGGCTGCGATTAACAAAATCACATCGGCGCCCCATGCTTTAGCTTCATGGACCTGATAGGGATCCACCATAAAGTCTTTGCGCAATAGAGGTAAGGTACAACTGGCTCGTGCAATAATCAAGTCTTCCGGTGCTCCACCAAAATAACCTACTTCGGTTAAAACAGACATACCGCAGGCACCTCCTGATTGGTAGCCTTTGGCGACGTCTTGAATATGGTGATCTGTTCTTATGTGGTTTTTCGATGGGGATCTTCTTTTGTGTTCTGTGATCAACCCGCTGGTACTTTGCTGTAATGGCTCTTTAAGCGAAAAGGTATTTCTGGCATACCATGGCATGGACTGCAGTACAGATAGGGGCACCTGATTTTTCACCAGGTCTACTTGTACTTGTTTGTTGCGGCATATGCGGGTTAGGATATCCATGACTTTGATATATTTTGCAATTCAATAAATGATTGGTGAGCGCTCCCAGACTTTAGGCTTTCTACGGCTAGATCTACGGCATGAGCTATACTGCATCCTTTGACCGTGGAAATGGCCAATGCGGCATTGGCACAAACTACCTCGTTTTGCGCTTGGGTACCTTGTCCTTTGAGTACCTCTAGGAAAATTTTTGCGGCATCTTCCACGCCATCCCCCCCTGTAATATCGCTCATTTTCCAAAGTTGGGCTTTAAAATCCAGGGGATTTAATATAGACTCACCTCGGGGAGTGATGATTTTCGCACTACCGGTCAAGGAGATTTCATCATACCCATCTAGCGCATGTACTATGGTGTAGTGTATTTGGTCTTTTTGATATAGGTATTGATACATCCGGGCTAGTTCTAGTTGAAAAACGCCCACCAGCTGATACGTCGGTCTTGAAGGGTTGACCATAGGTCCCAGCATATTGAAAAAAGTTTTTACACCAAGACTTCTGCGCACAGGAGCCACCTGTTTCATGGCCGGGTGAAAAAGTGGAGCGTGCAGCACACAGACACCTGCCTTTTCGATACAACTGCGCAAAAACGCCTCATCAGCACTAAATTTAATGCCCAAGGCTTCGAGTACATTGCTTGACCCACAAGCAGACGAAACCCCATAATTACCGTGTTTGGCTACGTGTATACCTGCTCCAGCAGTGACAAAAGAGGCAAGCGTTGAAATATTAAAGGTGTCTTTACCGTCACCTCCAGTGCCACAGAGGTCGATAGGAGTGTATGCCGACAAGTCTATGGGTATACAAAGCTCCAACAGAGCATCCCGAAATCCAGCTAATTCCTCAATACGGATACTGCGCATCATGTATACAGTTAAAAAAGCGGCGATCTCAGATTCTGAGTATTGGCCATGAGCGATTTGGGTCAATACTTCCTTGGCTGACTCTTTGGTTAGTTGCTGGTGTTGGGTCAATTGATTCAGTAGGGTCTTCATCCGCTAAAAGTATTTGGTGTGTTTCAGCCATTGAGAAAGCATGTGTGCCCCATCGGGGGTAAGAATCGACTCAGGATGAAACTGTACGGCACAAACTTCATATTCCCTGTGTCGGATGGCCATGATTTGCCCATTTAAGTCCCGAGCAGTAACGCGAAGTGTCGCAGGCAAATCACTCTGATTCACTACCCAGGAATGATATCTCCCCACGTTTATTTGATGGGGTAAACCTTGGAACATCGGTTCAGAGGAATCTATGTCGATCGGGGTGCCTATACCGTGATACACTTGACTGAGGTTGGTCAAGCTTCCTCCAAACACTTCAGCTATGGCTTGTTGTCCCAGGCACACTCCCAAAATAGCCTTGGTGGGCGCGTATTGTTGGATAATAGCTTTGAGCAGACCAGCTTCATCTGGAATTCCGGGACCTGGAGATAGAACGATGTGGTTGTATGGGGCTATTTCCTCCAGGGTGATTTGGTCATTGCGCACCACCTGTACACGGGCGCCTAACGCTTCGAGGTGGTGGACCAAGTTATAGGTAAAACTGTCGTAGTTGTCGATAACAAGTATTTCTTTCATCTCCTTAAAGGCCTTCTGCCATGGTTAATGCTTTTTGTAAAGCACCTAGTTTGTTATAGGTTTCTTGGTTCTCAGCTTCAGCGCTTGATGCAGCAACAATACCAGCGCCTGCTTGAAAGTAGAGGGTTTGGTTCTTGCTTAAAAAGGTGCGTATCATGATAGCGTGGTTAAAATTTCCGGAAAAATCCATAAATCCAATGGCGCCCCCATAATATCCTCTTGGGGTGGGTTCATAGCGCTCGATCAGCTCCATGGCTTTGTGTTTGGGTGCACCGCTTAAGGTCCCTGCGGGAAATGTATCGGCCACCACGTTCATGGTGGGCACCTCGGGTTTTTTTCTTCCGGTTACTTTGGAGACTAAATGGATCACATGCGAGAAAAATTGAACTTCTTTATAGGTTTCCACCTGAACTATTCGGCCGTGTCTGCTCAAATCATTGCGCGCAAGATCAACCAGCATTACATGCTCCGCATTTTCTTTAGCGTCTTCGCTGAGTTTTTTGGCCAGCTCCGCGTCTTGTTCATCATTTCCTGTTCTGCGGAGGGTGCCCGCAATGGGGTGAATTTCGCATAAATCGTTTTTTACGACTAATTGAGCTTCCGGAGAGCTGCCTAATAATTTAAAATTCCCGTAGTCAAAATAGAATAAATAGGGGGAAGGATTGATCGTTCTTAATGCTCTATACACGTTAAATTCATCGCCTTGAAATGGTTGTTCAAATCTTCTGGAGAGTACCAATTGAAATACATCTCCTCGTTGGCAATGGGTTTTTGCCAAATCTACCAATGCCTTAAATTCTTGATCAGCCACATTGGTTTTTTGTTCACCCACTAGTTTAAATGGATAACT
>Ga0222714_10001173_pt1 | contig 29751 bp, 29 predicted proteins | sample C33_3DmetaG_FD_165048 | JGI IMG/M metagenome (GOLD analysis project Ga0222714, IMG submission 165048) | Estuarine water microbial communities from San Francisco Bay, California, United States - C33_3D | ecosystem: Environmental > Aquatic > Marine > Unclassified | place: USA: California... | reverse complement strand
GGCGCGTCGTTCATCCGGACTCTCGTGGGTGCCGAACATCGTGAGAGTGGCGCGCAGTTCTTTCGCACCGTCTCGTTGCTCCCTGTTCTCACCGGAGCCTGGAAGCACCTCGGTGGTGGTTATTCGCGAAGTGTCGGCTCGTACAGTCGCTCGTCGGTCGACCTCTCGAAGTTCTCCGCTCCGCATCTCTCGCCGGTCGTCGATCGCCGTCCGATCAGCATGAATCGTCTCGGACGCGCTCTTCTCGACAAGACACTTGATCCACCGATCAAGTGCGTGTTCGTCTTCAACGGCAATCCGGTGGTCACCGCACCCGAGGCCGGACTTCTTCGCAAAGGCCTCGAACAGCCCGACGTGTTCACCGTGGTGTCGGAGCAATTCCTCACCGACACGGCGCGCTACGCCGACGTGATCTTTCCGGCCTGCACTCAGATCGAACAGGACGACGTGGTGCCGGCTTGGGGTCATCTCTACGTGGGTTGGAATCACAAGGCGATCGAGCCGAGGGGGGAGAGTGTTCCCAACACCGAACTCTGGCGACGACTTGCCCGGGCCTTGGGGTTCACCGAACCTGAACTCTTTGCCACCGACGAAGAATTGCTGGCCACCTGTCTCGATGGATTCGATGTCGACGAGTTGAAGAAACGGGGCTGGATGCGAGTCCCCGGCACCGACGACCTTCGTCCGTTCGTCGAGGGTTATCCGTTTCCCGGCGGTCGAGTGCCTCTGGCCAACGAAATCCTCGAACGTGAGGGTCACGGTCGACTTCCCGTGTATGTACCGGCGTCCGAGGGTGCAATTGGTTGCGAGGGTCGCTACCCGTTGTCGCTCATGTCGCCCAAGTTCCACCAGCGCTTCTTGAACGCCTCGTACTCGCATCTCGACGGACACGCCGGACCAGAAGGTGAGCTCTTCTGCGAACTTCACCCCGACGACGCCTCGGCCCGTGGTATCCACGACGGCGATGTCGTCGACGTGGTGAACGACCGTGGCCGGCTTCGTGCCGTGGCTCGCGTGAGCGACTCGCCGCGTGTCCGGCCGGGTCTTGTGATGGTGCCGTTCGGCTGGGTCGGAGATCGGACTCGTGACGGATTGGCGGTCAACGACCTGACCAACGACACCGCCACCGACTGGGGCGGCGGAGTCGCCTTCTACGACACGTCGGTCGAGGTCGAACGCGCCTGATGACCGACCCGACTACGGGCGACGACCGAGTGTCGTGTCGCCGTAGTCGCCGTCGAGTCGAAGCAGTGTCGAGTCGTCACACGCCCAACCGTCGTCGGTGATCTCGACTGTGGGCACCAGAGCACGATCCTCGTCGGAAGGCGGCACAGGTGGGTACGAGCGAGTGAAGGCGCCGTCTTTCACGACGATCATCTGATAGCACGGACTCGGGGTGTTGGTGCCCGGATCGGCCGGTGCGTGGAGACCGCCTCCAGTCCACGCGCGGACGGTCGACGCCTGTTCGATCACACAGGCTCGCGACAATTCGCCGTTCTCGACGCATGGTTTGGCCGAGGTGGCGAAGAGGAACATCGCCGACAAACCTTGCATTCCGAGGCCCGAGACCTTGCCACCTGGGCGGTACCGGTCGATCATGTCGAGGTAGTCACGAACCGCCGGAACGCGGTCTGCTTCTTCGACGAGTGAATACGCGGTTCGGACGTACACGCCTTCGACACTTGAACCGCCACGCTCGATGAGGACGTCGGCGTAGAAGCCGGCGTCGGCCATGATGATGTCCGGGCGATAGTTGAGTTCGTCCATGGCTTTCGTGAGCTGTGGCAGAACTTCGGGTACGCCGACGAAGGCCAGGGCCCTGATGTCGCGAGACTTGAGTTGTTGGGCGATGGGCACCCAGTTGGCTTCGCCGAGAGAACTGTACGGAATGCGGATGTCGACGTCGATGCCACCGATCTTCTCGATGAGCTCGACGTACTGCTCCTCGACGATCTGGGCGGTGAGCAGATCGGAGTAGACGGTGCCGAACGACTGCATCGCCTCGGCGTTCACCGACAGCGCCCACTTGAACCAGCCGCCATCTTTCAAGTCGGACGGGTTCGGCATGGGGGTGAACATGTTGTCGGACTTCGACTTGCCGGCGGTCACGACGAAACCGGCGAAGTCGATCATGTCGCACTCGTGGAACCTCGGAAACTCCTGATCGTCGAAGGCGAAGCCACCACCGGCCATGGCGAAGGCGTTGTCGCAGACGAGCTCCATCTGCGCCGGCACCTCGAACAACTTCGAATCGGCGTCGATGATCTCGATCGGCAGGCCAGCGATGCCGCCCTGCTCGTTGCACCAGCCGGCGAAGGCGACGGCGGCGTCGTACAGTTCGGCGTTGAGTCCGGGGACGGCGATGTTGCCTTTGTCGGACGCGGCGGCCAGTCGGATGCGATCGGGGGATCCCCCGGCCTCGGCGGCGAGCACAGCCGGTGTGACACCCTCTGGAGCCGGACCACACGGAGACTCGAGGTCGCCAAAGGTGATGAGCGTGGCTTCGGGATCCGGCGTTTCGTCGGGAGCAGTCGCCGAGCCCGGAGTCGTCGCAGTGGGCGCGACCGAGGTGGCGGGCACATCAGCGGGTTCCGGAGACGCCTCGTCGCGGTTCGCGCACGAGGCGATCACGAGTGAGGCGAGCCCGACCACGGCCAGGTGACGAGAGGTTCGGGGTCGGCGGGCAGAAAGGGGCATGGCGTCAGTCTGACCCACCAGAGGTGTCGTGCGCTCGATCAGGGGCGATTACCCACCGGGAATCCGGCTCACTACTGTCAGGGGTCAGGAGGGGACCATGCGCATCGACATCTTGGATCGAGATTGGTATCAGCGAGGTCCGTTCGCTGAGCTGTCGTGGATCAGGGCCAATGAACCGGTCTACTGCGACGTGAACGGTATGTGGGCCCTCACCAAGTTGGACGATGTTCGCTGGGCCGAGCGTCAGCCCCAACTCTTCAGCAATGCCACTCACGGATCGCGTCCAAATGGTGTGCCGCAAGATTCCATGATCGATGCCGACGACCCGAGTCACGCCGATCAGCGTCGAGTCGTGGCCCGTGGATTCGGCCCCCGACAAATGAAGGCGTACGAAGATCACGTGACCGAGGTGAGTCGCAGGCTGGTCGACTCAGTGATCGAACGCGGTGAATGCGACGTGGTGGCCGACATCGCCCGCCCGCTCCCCATGACTCTCATCGGTGAGATGCTCGGTGCTCCCGAGAGCGACTATGAGAAACTGCAGACTTGGAGCGATCGAATGATCGCCGGATCCGACAAGGTCGAGTACGTGACCGAAGACGTGATGAACGCCGCGCTCGAGTACTACGCCTACATCTCCGAAGTCATGGAACAGCGTCGCTCGAATCCGGGCGACGACTTGGTGAGCAAGTTGATGAACGGTGGGGCCGAGGGTGAATCCCTCGACGACTCGCATGTGATCGGGAATTCCCTCTTGCTCTTGGTGGGTGGTAACGAGACCACGCGCAACGTGATCGCCGGAGGTCTCGAGGCTCTCGCTCGCCGACCCGAACAACTCGACTGGGCCGCTCGGTCTCCCGAGAATCTCGAGTCGGCCATGGAGGAAATGCTCCGCTGGGTGTCGCCCATCAATCACATGAACCGCACCACCACCCAGGACATCGAGGTTCGCGGCACCACCATCCCGGCCGGGTCGCAGGTACTCATGCACTACCTGTCGGCGAACCGTGACGAGGACGCCTTCGAGAACCCGGATGTGTTCGATGCGCAACGTTCACCGAACACCCACATCGCCTTCGGCTGGGGGCCGCATTTGTGCCTCGGAGCCAACTTGGCTCGTCTCGAGTTGCGTTCGATCTTTCGCGAGATGTTCACCCGGCTGAAGAACATCCGATTCGCCCGGCCTGACTTCGTTCCGGAATACAGTCACGCGTCGTTCGTGCGCGGGATCCACTCGCTTCCGATCGTCTTCGATCGGGCGTAGGACCCTCCCTCAGGATCGTTCGTCGCGCAGCGCCGAGCGTCGTACTTTGCCGGCGTCGTCGCGAACGGCGTGGTCGACGAACTCGAAAGTGCGAGGAATCTTGTAGCGCACGAGACGATCGGCGAGGAAAGTACGCATTTCGTCGTCGGAGATAGGTGCCGACACCTGGACCATCGCGTGTACACGATTGCCAAGGTCTTCGTCGGGTAGTCCGATAACAGCCGATGACACCACGAGAGGATGCTCCGACATGGCGTTCTCGATCTCGGCCGGATAGATGTTGGCGCCGCCCGACAGGATCATGTCACCACGACGGTCGGTCAGATACACGTATCCCTCGTCGTCGATCCAGCCCATGTCGCCGAGGCTCTCCCAACCGTCGGGAGTCTTGCGGGCCTCGGCACCGAGGTAGCGGTAGGTGACCCGATCGTTACGCATGAAGATCTCACCCACTGTTCCGCGGGGTAGTTCCTCGTACGATTCGGGGTCGAGAACTTTCATTTCTCCGGTGACGACTCGGCCGACCGAACCGCGGTGAGCGAGCCATTCGTCGCCACGAATGATCGTGACGGCTTGGGCTTCGGTACCGGCGTACAACTCGAAGATCTTCTCGCCGCCCAACCAGTTGCACCATTCTTCCTTCAACCACGGCGGGCAGGGCGCGGCCATGTGCCAGACGACGGTGAGCGACGTGAGGTCGTATCGATTCTTCACGTCATCGGAGAGACGAGAGATTCGCGACATCATCGTTGGAACGAACAGGATCCAGTCGGCCTGATGGCGTTCGATCGCCGCGAGAGTGGCTTCGGCGTCGAAGCTCGGCAGGATCACCAGATGGTTGCCGTGGAAGAGGGAACCGGCACCGAACGAAAACGGGGCGTTGTGGTACAGCGGCCCGGGGATGCACACCACACCATCGACACGCTGACCCATCCCGGGCATTCCGACGTTGACCACTCCGGGATCGCCGGCCACGATCAGCTTCGGGCGTCCGGTCGATCCACCCGATGTCGGGGCCTTCATGGCGGGCGCCGTGGTGTCGGGCAGCGGAGAATCGTCGATCGATGCATCAGGTTCATAACCGATCGGAACCGTTCGACGGCCCGGATGCGCAGCGGCGTCCACGCCGACCACGAGTGACGACTCGGCCAGGTCGACGATGGCCTGACGTTCGCGATCGGGGAGGCGATAGCTGACCGGCTGTGGGATGGCACCGAGCTTCCATGCCGCGATGCAGGCCTCGTAGAAGGCGACCGAGTTGGGGAGGGCGACCGTCACGAAACTCCCGTGGGTCACGCCCAGATCGGCGAAGGCGCGAGCCAGTCGATTGGTACGCGACTCGAGCTCGCCACGGGTGACGGTGTGATCGCCGCACGTGATGGCCGGGCGAGTCGGATTCTCGGCCGCTTTGTCGGCGAGGGCTTGCATGATCGAGACGGTTGACATGTCGAATCTCCAGATGGTGGTGAAAGGTCGTCGTGCGTCAGGCGGCGTCGAGAACCGATTGCCAGGTGCGATGCCAGTGCTGCAGCATGGGTTCGTTGGTTCCGAATCGGAAACTCTTCACACCCATCTCTGCGCCCCGCTGACACTGTTCAGCGGCCGGGAAGTCTTCCTTGCCCACCACCAAAGCTGCGAAGTCGGCCCCTGCCTTGCGGGCGGCGCGTTCCTCGTCGCTCTCAGTCGGCTTCAGTGACGCCTCGGTGAGTTCGACCGTGCACTCGCCGACAGTACGACCCGGGTAGATGCGGAACATCTGGCTGCTGACCGGAGTCTCGAGTATCACGACCGAAGGGAAAAGGGTGTGCACGATGCTCACCGGAGCGACCCCGGGCCACTGGTCCTCGGGCACGTCGGCGATCTTTTCGATACCGGTGGTGGGAAAGCCCCAGCGGCCGTGCCGTCCGAACGAATCGAAGATCGGGTGGTGCAGTACGAGATCGAAGAGAGTTTCGCGATGCAGATAGTCGACGTGGTACGTCTCGAGGTTCACGTCGAAGGCGATTTTCCAGTTGGCGCGCAGATTCCAGGTGTGATGACACACCACTTCATGGTTCTCGTACCCGCACCAACGCAGCTCGGGTTCGATGTCGGCAAAGGCCGCCGCCGGATCGGCGCTGTCGTTCAGGCCCACTGCGATCAGCCCGGCTACGTCAGCGATCGGAAGTGGTTCGAGACCGAGGGTCATGCGGTCGATCTCGTCGAAAGCGTAGGAGTCGGGTTGGCCGGCGAGTGAACCGTCGAGGGCGAACGACCACGCGTGATACGGGCACGTGAGGCGGCGGGCCTCGCCACATCCGTCGGCGACTTGGGCGCCACGATGTGTGCAGGCGTTCTTGAAGGCGCGCAACACGCCGTCGTCGGCTCGGGTCACGAGGACGGGATGGCCGGCCACGCTCTTCGTGACGAAGGTTCCGGGTCGAGGAAGTTCTCCCGTCCAACCCACGACGTGTGAGCCACGTCGGAACAGAACCTCGAGCTCTTTCTCGAAGCGAGTGGGGTCGGTGAACACGGTGGCCGGTTCGGTCATGGTGTGTTCGGCGTGCTCGAGAGTCTTGTCTCGGTAGTTGCGGGCGAGACGACGCACGAGTTCTCGTGGAAAGCGCTCGGTCGTCGAACGAATGTCGTCGTTCAGTGCCGTCATGGTGCCCCCTCTCGACGGGCGACCCCTCGCCCTCAGGGAATTGTGGCAGACAGGCCGGGAAGATTCGTCATCTCGATGAAGATGGCCGAACTGGTGGCGATCAGCTCGGCATCGGGGCGGTCTTCACGGAGTTCGGATTCGATGAAGAGTTTGCGGCCCTCGCGACGGTCGAGCCACGCGGTGATCACGAGTGGGGTCTCGAGCGGTGATCCGGCTTTGTAACTGATCGAGAGTCGACCCGTGTAGGCGATGATCTGGTGCATGTTGAGAACGAAGCCGAGGGCATCGTCGAAAGCCAGCGCCACCATGCCACCGTGAGCCCGTTGCGGAGGTCCTTCGTCGGCCGATCGGAACACGAATCGAGCCCGTATCCGGTCACCGTCGCGGTGCACTGTCATGTCGAGGCCGTGCGGGCTGCCTGCTCCTGAACCGGGACGACCGAGGTGGCTGGCCAACTTCTCGCCGTCCTCGGCGACTCTCTGCAGAGACTTGCCGAAATGCGAGAGATCTCGCACCCGTCGGGGATCGGATTCGAGCCGTTCGGCGATGCGTTCGAGTTCAGTGGCCGCCGCATCCATCTCGTCGATCGACGACTCGTGTCCGATGGCGGCATGGCCGAGGCGACGGATGGCAGTACCGAGTCGGATCCGAGCCGCGTCGTACTGCTGGTCGAGGCCTTCGGGGGAGGTCACGTATCGATTCTGGTCGTGTTCAACTCGCGCATCCAACCCCGGGCGACCATGTAGACGATCAAGATGCCGAGTGCCGCCGCGTCGACGGTGACGGCGAATCGCATCGACACCACGTCACCCAGGCGGCCGATGACGAAGGCTCCGATCGGGATACCACCGAGGATGCCGAGAAGATAGAAACTCATGGACCGACCACGCATGTGGTCCGGGACGGCTCCCTGGACGAGCGTGTTGAGAGCGACTGCCAGCTGAAGATGGGCGAGTCCGCCGATGAAGTAAGCGACGATGCCGAGCCAGTACCACGACGACACAGCGACGAGAACGGCATTCGCAGTGAACAACATCAACGATCCGATCACGATGGTGGAACGCTTCACCCGTTCGCCGAGCGCGACCGAGAAGATCGAGGACGTGACCGCTCCGACGCCGAGGGCCACGAGCAGGCCAGCGTTGTCAGTGGACGGCCGATCGAAGATGCGATTGGCGATGGCCGGCGTGACGTATTGGAGCGACTGCCCGCAGAGCGATCCGACGAAGGCGAGGATCACGGCGATCCGAAGGGGCTTCTTGCTCCAGACGTAGCGGCTTCCTTCGCGCAGGATCTCACCGACGCGTCGATCGCCACGCGGTGCGATCGACTGAATGGGTTTGGCCACGACGAGGGCGGCGATCACCAACAAGTAAGTGGAGGCGTTGATGAAGATGGCGGCTCCGGTGCCGAGAGTGGCGATCACGACTCCGGCCACACCCGGTCCGATCGCTCGCGCCAAAGTGAATTGCACCGAGTTGAGTCGGACGGCGTCGAGCATTTCGTCGGCCGGCACGAGGAGCGGAACGAAGCTCTGCCAGGCTGCGGTCTGGAAGCCAGTGGCCACTCCGGCCACCAGGCCGAGCAGGATGATGAGCGTTGGGGTGATGTGCCCGGTCGCGTAGGTGGCCCACAGTGTGAAGGCGGTGATCATGTGCACCAACTGTGTGATGAACAGGATCGTGCGTCGACTGAACCGATCGGCCAGAACCCCGGCGTGCGGGGTGAGGAACACCGCTGGTATGAGGGTGGCCACTGACGACACGCCGAGCCATGTCGACGAATCGGTCAGGTCGAACAGCAGTGCCGGGACGGCGACGAGCTGCATCCAGCCGCCGGCATTGCTGACTGCGGCCGCGGTGAAGAAGTAGCGGAATTCGCGATGCCGAAGAGCGGCGAGAGATCCGCGTCGTTTCGGAGGAATCCCGTCGACTGGTACCGAATCGGTGGTGGTCACAGGTCGGGGATCGGGAAGTTGAAGTTGGTGGTGAGCACACCGCCGTCGACTGGCAGCACCTGTCCGGTCACGTAGCTCGAGGCGTCGGATGCGAGGTACAAGACCGCCGCTGCGATGTCGTCGGGTCGACCGAGTCGCCGCAGGGGAGTGGCGTCTTCGATGGTCTTTTTGAGAACTGGATCGGCAGCCACCACCTCGAGGGCTTCGGTGAGAATTGCACCAGGTGCCACGGCATTGACCCGGATCTTCGGATTGAGATCGGCCGCCATCAGGTGAACGGCATGGTCGAGAGCGGCCTTCGCGCTGCCGTAGGCCACGTACCCACGTCCGACGACGTGGCCGATGGCCGACGACACCATCACGACCGACGAACCTCCGGTTCGCCCCTCACTTGCCGACACGAGATGCGGAACACAGGTTCGAACGAGGCGAAGTCCGTTCACGACGTTGTTCTCGAAAGCGTTCCGCAGATCCCTGTCGGACGTGTTCATGAATGGCTGTGGCATGGATCCACCGACCACTCCGACCACCACGTCGAGGCGACCGAGTTCGTTCAGCGTTCGAGAAACAGCCGCCTCCACTGCTTCCGCGTCATTGGCATCGGTGGGGATTGCGATGGCGCGGCGCCCCATCGCGCGCGCCTGGTCGGCGACCGTCTCGATTTGATCGCCGCTGCGGGCCAGGACCGCGATGTCGGCGCCGGCTTCGGCAAGGGCGAGGGCGCTGGCGGCACCGATGCCGCGGCCTGCGCCCGAGAGCAAAGCCACTCGGCCGGTCATGTCGAACAACGAACGAACGCTCATGTTCCCCCTCCTACACGAGCCAGCGGCTCAGTGAGTCGATGACGCAGGCCGGCTTGGGCGAACCTTCGACCTCGACGGTGATGACGATGGTCGTCTGGAGGCCGCCGGTCACGTCCGACACGGCGGCGAGTTCAGCCCCGGCGCGAACTCGTGAACCGACCTTGACCGGAGACGGAAAACGAACCTTGTCGACGCCGTAGTTCACGCCGGCCGAGAAGCCCTGAACCTCGACGATCTGTGGCAGGAAGTAGTTCGAAAGCGACAAGGTGAGGTAGCCGTGAGCGATGGGGGCACCAAAGGGACCTGACGCAGCGCGTTCGACATCGACGTGGATCCACTGATGATCTCCGGTCGCATCAGCGAAGAGGTTCACTCGATCCTGGTCGACCGTGATCCACTCGCTGTAGCCGAGGTGCTTACCGACGTTCGCACGTACATCGTCGGGACCGTTCAAGGTGGTGGCGGCCATGAGTTGCTCCTAGCGAACCGGCGATCCGGCGAGAGAATCGAGAACTTCTCCGGCTTCGGCGACGATGCGTTGGACGAGTTCAGCACAGGTGGGGAGATCCTCGATGACTCCTACCACTTGTCCACTCGCCATCACACCGCTCTCAGTACGTCCGTCGACGAGGGAGGCCTTCAACAGCATGGGTGTGTTGGCAGCCATGATCATCTGCGTCCAGGTGAGGTCCATCGACTTGCGCATGGCGAGGCCTTCGCGAAGCATGGCGGCGAGAGGTGTGCCGGTCATCTTCTTGAAGCGCAAAGCGTTGACGGCAGCACGAGGTAGCGCGAGCAGCTTCGCCCCGCTTCCTTCGAGTTGGTCGACCAACTCGGTGCGCAACACACGATGCGGCACACCGTCGACCTGTGTGCTGACGACGGTGTCGAGAACTCCCTTGCCGAGGTAGTAGTCCTTCACCGACTGCGGCACCGACGAATCACTCGTCAGAAGAAATCGTGTACCCATGGCGACTCCCGAAGCCCCGTAGGCGAGTGCTGCCACCAGCCCGCGTCCGTCGAAGAAACCACCGGCGGCGATCACGGGGATACGCCCTTGGACGGCATCGACGACTTGCGGCAACAGAATCGTGGTGGGCACTGCACCCGTGTGGCCGCCGCCTTCACCACCCTGCACGAGAACGGCGTCGACGCCCCACTCCAGCACTTTCTCGGCATGACGCTTGGCGCCGATCGACGGGATGACGACGAGTCCGGCTTCTTTCAGTCGGGCGATGAGTTCGGGCTTCGGGGCCTGGGCGAACGACGCAACTTTCACACCTTCGTCGATCATCAGCGAGATGCGGTCGTTGACGTCAGCCGAATCGGCGCGAAGATTCACGCCGAATGGACGCGTGGTTCGCGATTTCACCTCGGCGATCGACGACCTCACCTGCTCGAAGTCCATGGTGGCGCTGGCGAGAATGCCGAGTGCGCCGGCGTTGGCGGTGGCACTCACCAGTTTCGGACCGGCGACCCACCCCATGCCGGTCTGGACGATCGGGTAGTCGATACCGACGAGATCGCACAGCGGAGTTCGAAGGCGCGGGTGCATGATCACGACGGTAGTTCTCGATGGCGGAAGCCACGCGGGTCGATGCGATCGATTGCGGCCATTTCGTCGTCGGTTGGCCCGCGACTTTCGGGAACGTTCGATGGCACGTGGAGTTGAAAGCCGGTGTTGGCCACCACGTCGTCGACCGAGACTCCCGGATGAACCGACACCAGTCGCATGCAGTGATCGGGGCCACCGAAGTCGAGCACGGCGAGATTGGTGACGACGCGTCGCAGGTCGTGTCGAGCAGCGATGAAGCCACCCAGCTGCCCGGCCCGGTCGTAACCCACACCGCTCACCATGTCGACAGAGGTGACGAACACCGTGGACACGTGCTTGGGGATGAAAAAGCTGGTGGCGTTGTTGACGGTGTTGCCGGGTCCACCGCGCACGCCGAGCAACTGAGCCTTGGGCTTGTCCCACGGGCCGATGTTGGCGATGTTGGTGTTGCCGAATCGGTCGATCTGACTGGCCCCCATCATCACGTGACGTCGACCGCCCCACAGCGTGTCGAACACCTGGCGGAACGGGATCCATCCTTCGACGGTCTTGTCGGTGGAACCGATCGGTAGATCGCCGGACACGAAGAAGGCTTCACCGTCAGAGACCATGAGATCGGGTTCGAAGGTGGCTCGCGCCAGTCGGGCGCCGAGCATCGGGATCGTGCCCATTCCGGAGGCGAAGATCTCCCCGTCACCGCGCCATGCTTCGGCGCATGCGACGGCGACCACGTCGGCAAGAGCTGGGGTCGTGACGTTTCCGCTCATGAACGAGCCTCCTTCGCGGCCGAGGCTTCCGCTCTCCAGGTAGTGACCGCCGACTGATAGTCGTGTTCGGAGCCGGAGAGGAAACGTCGAGCGAAGGCTTGCCACGAGTCAGCATCGCGAGCCGCTTCGACGTAGGCCTTCTGGAAGGCTTCGTCACGTCCGTAGTCGGGCTCGCAGGTGGTGAAGTGAGCACCGTTCGGAGCCTCGATCACGCCGTCGACCATCGATCGGTTGATCTTCAAGGTGTGGAACGTGCCTTCTTTCAGCAGATCTTCGGTGGGAACGATCTTTTCGGCACTCACGAAACGACGGCCCGGCTCGCAGGCGGCGAGGAACAGGTCGTCGAAGTAGAGGTCGGGTCCGAGGAACTGTGCGTTGCCCCGCGCATCGGAGCGATTGAGATGCACAAGGGCGGCGTCGAGTCGGATGGCGGGAACGGCGAGCAGATCCTCGCTGTCGGCGTACGGGGAACGCACGGTCTTCAACGACGGATTGACGTCCATGACTCCGCTACCGAGTCCGGCCCGTGTGGGAAGGAAAGGAAGGCGGAGCGAGCCGGCGTAGAGCGCCCACTGGAGCATGCCCTCGTCGTACTCGACCGGTTCGGGAATCGACCCGTTCTGGCGAGCCGCGCGGAAGTGCGGTTCGAGGGCGATGGAGTCGAGCGACACGAATCCGTACACGAGGCGCTTCACTTTGCCAGCCGCGCACAAAAGACCCACATCTGGACCTCCGTACGAGACGACGGTCAAGTCGCGAACGTCGGTGCGGAGTAGCGCGCGCACGAGGCTCATGGGCTTGCGACGGCTTCCCCAACCACCGATGCCGACGGTCATACCGCTCTCGATGGTTGCGACGGCCTGGTCTTCGGTGAGGATCTTGCTGCGGGGGGTGCTCGTCATCAGCTGTCCTTCTTGGCCTTCTCGGTGCCGGCGAAGTCGTCGCGAAGTTCGTCGGATACACCAGTCAGATTGAGTTCGAACGTGAAGCCCTGCTCGAACCGATAACTGCGTTTCACATCCCAGAGATCGATGCCGTTCAGACTCTCCTTGGCGGCGCGGATCACCGTGGGGTGCTTGGCGGCGATGTTCTCGGCCACCTTCATCGCCGCGTCGCGCAACTCGGCGCGGGGAACGACGTCGAGCACACTTCCGAAAGCGTGCAATTCGGCAGCTGTCGCCGTGGCCGAGGTGTACACCATCGCCCGCATCTTGTGCTGAGGGACGAGACGGGCGAGATGTGTCGCCGCACCGAGGGCGCCGCGATCGACTTCGGGCAGTCCGAAGAATGCGTCGTCACTGGCGACGATCACGTCACTGTTACCGACGAGCCCGATTCCGCCACCCACACAGAATCCGGCCACGGCCGCGATCACCGGTACCGGGCAGTCGTACACGGCGGCGAAGGCGGCGAAGCAACCCTTGTTAGCGCCGATGAGGGCATCGAACCCGTCGGTGTTCTGCATCTCCTTGATGTCGACACCAGCGTTGAATCCTTTGCCCTCGGCCCGCAGCACGACCACTCGGCACTTCGGGTCGCGTCCGAACGCGGTGATGGTGTCGGCCAGTTCGAACCACTGGGCCACGGTGAGAGCGTTGACCGGCGGGCAGTCCATGACCACCTCGGCGATCCCGCGGGAATCGAGAGAAGATGAAATCGGCACATGTCGAGCGTACTTCCCATCTGACGACTCGTCAGATGCGAACTGTTCGGGGCCGGAACCGGCCGGTAATGTCGCACCGTGGCCGTGACGATCGACTACTCGGGACGAGTCGCCCTCGTCACCGGGGGCACCAAAGGCGTGGGGCGGGGTATCGCCCAGCGATTCGCCGATGCCGGCGCCACGGTCGTGGTGTGCTCGCGACGGATCCCCGACGACGTGCCGGCCGACTGGACGGCCCTACCGGTCGATCTACGCGAACCTGATCAGGCCTCGACGATGATCGATGAGATCGTGTCGCGTTTCGGGCGACTCGACTTCTTGGTGAACAACGCCGGAGGTGCACCGCCCACCGATTCGGCGACGGCGTCGGCTTCCTTCCAGCAAAAGATCGTGGCCGTCAATCTCATGGCGGCCATCTGGTGCAGTCAGGCTGCGAACCGGCACATGCAGAATCAGTCCGACGGCGGAGCGATCGTCAACATCGGGAGCGTGTCAGCCGAACGTCCGGCACCCACGGTTGCGGCGTATGGCGCCGCCAAGGCGGGTCTTGCCAATTACACGCGCACCATCGGCCAAGAATGGCTACCCAAGGTGCGCGCCAACCTCGTGACCGTGGGCATGGTCCGCACCGAACAGGCCCATCTGCATTACGGCGACGAAGAAGGTGTGCAGCGCGTCGGTTCGCAAGTGCCCATCGGACGCCTGGCTTGGCCAGCCGAGATCGGCGACGTCTGCGTGTATCTGTGCTCGCCGCTCGCGTCGTACGTGAGTGGCGCGAGCATCGAAGTTCATGGCGGCGGAGATCGTCCGCCGTTCCTCGACACGCCCTACCACGACCCGGCGCGCTGAGAGTTCGTCGATGGACGTCGTCTGGACCGATCTGCATCGGGGACACGCTCCGCAGCACGAGATCAACATGGGTCAGGCCATTCCCACGTACGAACGGCCGAGTCGCGCCGAGACCATTCGCGACGAACTGATCGCAGACTCGCGTTTTCGGTTCGTCGATCGACGCGAATTCGGGCGGGAGCCGATTCGAGCAGTTCACCATCCGGGTTTGGAGAGCTTTCTCGAGACCGCCTGGACCGAACTCAACGCGTCATCCGGGCGCGACGAATACTTTCCCGAAGTCGTGATGCACACCGGATTGCGCGACGGCATGGGACCGGCACGCCTGCCCGAGTCGGCCGTCACCGGTTTCGGGTACTGGTGCTACGAGACAGCCACTCCGTTGGTGGAGGGGACGTACGTCGCCGCCCGCGCGTCGGTCGATGTGGCCCTCACGGCGGCCGACATCGTGTTAGGAGGAGCTCCTCATGCCTACGGTTTGTGTCGGCCTCCTGGACACCATGCGGCGTCCGACGTGTACGGCGGGTTCTGCTTCTTCAACAACGCAGCGATCGTCGCCCATCGAGTGGCAGCGACGACCGGGACGAAGGTGACGGTGCTCGACGTCGACTATCACCACGGCAACGGGACTCAACAGATCTTCTACGACCGCGATGACGTGCAGTTCGTGTCGCTGCATGGCGATCCGGTGCGCGCCTACCCGTGGTACACCGGACATGCCGACGAGATCGGTTCGGGCCGTGGCCGTGGAACGACCCTCAACGTCCCGTTGCCGGCCGAGACACCAGACGAGGTGTACGAACGACGGCTTGCCGATGCCTGTGCATCGATTTCTTCGTTCGGGTCGTCGACATTGGTGGTGTCACTCGGTGTCGACACCTATTGGAACGATCCGATCAGCGACTTGGCGTTGACGACCGACGGCTATCGGCGTTGCGGGGCGATCGTGCGCGAGCTCGGTCTTCCGACGATCGTTCTTCAAGAGGGTGGATACGACATCGAGGCCATCGGCCGCAACGTCCACGCCTGGCTCGATGGCCTGGCCAGGCCCTGACCGATCGTCAGGTCTGCATCGGCATGAGATGACCGGCTGCCTCGGCGAGATGGTCGATCCACTCGGGCGAGGTCTTCGGTTCGACGATCGGCAGTACGACGAACTTCGAGAAGCCGACGGCGACGAACTGCTCGACCATCTGCACCAAGGCGTCCCAACCCTGCGGAACGAGTTGGCCAACGTCGTCGAGGTCGGGTCGCCGGGCCTTCAAGCCGGCGACGAGCGCGTCGGGCAAAGGTCCGTGGGCGTACGGAATGAGGGCTCCGAAGTGTTCGGGATCGATCTCTCGTTCGCACTCGGCGGCGACCCGCTCGACCTCCTTCTTTCCTACGGCCACGTCGTCAGGAGTGACGAAACTCGGGAGCCAACCATCGGCCAGACGCCCGACCCGACGAAGTTCGCTCGGTGCGATTCCACCGAGCCACACGTCGATCGGTTGCTGAATGGGTTTCGGTAGAACCTGAACGTCGTCGTAGTGGAAGTAGGTCCCGTGATGGGTGACCGACTCCTCGGTCCAGCAAGCGCGCATCACTCGTAGAGCCTCGTCGAATCGTTTGGCCCGTTCGTCACGGGCGACCCCGAAGGCTTGTTGCTCGTGTGGGTCGACGGCACCGAGACCGAATGCGGGGAGCACCCGACCGTTCGACATTCGGTCGAGAGTGGCCAGTTCCTTCGCGAGCACGATCGGATTGCGACCAGGGAGCACCATCACGCTCGTGCCGAACTTCAGTTTTTTGGTGCGGGCGGCGGCGAACGACATGGCGACGATGGGATCGGGTGCGGCGCCTCCGATACGTTCACTCAGCCAGAGGCTGTCGTATTTCAATTCTTCGAGGGCATCGACGACGTCGAGGAATCCACCATCGTTCAGGTTGGTGCGAACTCCGAATCCGATACCGATACGTATCTTCACGAGCGGGCGATCCTTTCCAGAACCTCGGCGGTCTCGACGGTCATCGATGCGAATGGCGAGTGATCGGTATGCATCGTGACGGTGTGGGTGCAACGTTCGGCCATGATCGCTTGATGGTCGGGATGTACGGCGTCGTCCTCGGTGCACACGACGTACGTGGATGCAATGGTGTCGAGTGGTGAGCCGGTGACTGCTTGCATCATGGTGGCCATCGGCTGAGGGGATAGTCGTTTCACGGCGGCCTCGACCACAGCTGCGTCGCACGATCCGTACAGGGCGGGCACCGCAGCCACGGGGTCGAGAACCGTGGTTCCGTCGGGGCCGGGACGCATTGCTGCGCTGAGTCCGACCTCGCGAGGTGGCATCGAGGTGAGGGCACTCATCACGCTCTCGTCTTTTTGCAAGGCGAAGGCGGCCAGGAACACGAGGTGCGAGACATCAGGATGCCGACTCGCCACCTCGGTGATCACGGCTCCGCCGTAACTGTGCCCGACGAGCACGGGTGCGGTGCGTCCGAGGGCTGCCTGGGACTCGAGAACCTCGATCACTGCCGCGGCGTCACCGTGCAGATCGGTGAACGGGGCTCCGGTCGACCCGTGGCCGGGTAGATCGACGGCCAAACTGGCGATGCCACGCCGATCGAGCTCGGTTTGAAGCGGGGCCCAGCACCAGGCGCCGTGCCAGGCACCATGAACGAGAACGACGAGGGGTGACGACATGGCACCAGCGTGTCATACGTCGGATCTGTGTCGTCAGCCGGACGACAGCAGTTCAGAGACAGGGCAATTCAGGTGATCAGCGTCGAGCCGGAAGGGCCGAGTTGATCCAGCTGAGAGCGAAAGCGATCGACACCGTGCCAAGGACGATGGATCCGTCGGCCACGGCCGTGGTGGTGTGCAAGACGCCGGCCACGACGGCGGAGACGACGCTCACCATGAGGGCGAGAACGTGCGTCGGGACACGATGGACGGCCGGGAAGCGGATCGGCTTGATTTCTCGGTTCCGGTCGATGGGATGAATCGTCAACATGGTCATGTCCTTCCAGAACCCGATCATGGCTCCATCTCGCGAAAAAACGAACCTGTTTCATCGAACTGATGTAGATGTCATCGAATCGGAACATTGGGGGCAGTCGCTCGTAATGTTTCCGTCATGTCCGAACACTCCGTCACGAATTCGTCGCGCCAACCACTCGACATCTTCCGTCTCGACGGGCGGGTCGCCATCGTCACCGGAGCTTCGGCCGGTCTCGGTGCCCACTTCGCTCGGGTTCTGCACGGGGCTGGTGCCACCGTGGTGATGGCGGCACGTCGCATCGACCGCCTCGAGGCACTCGTGGCCGAACTGCCGGGTGCAGTGGCCATAGAGGCCGATCTCGCTCGGGCCGAGGATCGTGAACGCCTCGTAGCTCGCACCGTCGCCGAGGTCGGGGTGCCACGCGTCCTCGTGAACAACGCCGGAATCGGTTACAAGGTGCCGGTCGAGACCGAGGAACTCGATTGGTTCCGCGAGGCGATGGAGGTCAACGTGACCGCCATCTGGCATCTGTCGAAATTGTGTGCTCCACACATGATCGATGCCGGAAGCGGCAACATCGTCAACATCGCCTCGATGTTCGGAATGGTCGGCGCGTCACCGGTCAAGCAGGCTCATTACTGCGCATCGAAGGGCGCCGTGATCAACCTCTCTCGCGAACTCGGGCTGCAATGGGCCCGCAAGGGCGTTCGGGTCAATGCCTTGTGCCCGGGCTGGTTCCCGTCCGAGATGACGGCCGCCATGGACGACGAGGCGAGCATGAACTTCGTCCGCACGATGTCGCCCATCCCTCGTCTCGGCGAGTTGGGTGAACTCGACGGGGCCTTGTTGCTGCTCGCGTCCGACGCGGCCTCGTTCATGGTCGGCTCGTCAGTTGTGGTCGACGGTGGTTGGACCGCTCGATGATCCTTCATCTCGCCGTCCGTTCCGAATGGGACGACGCCATGGCGTCGGGTTCCTACCCGTGGTCGACGCGTGGTCTCACGCTCGAACACGTCGGCTATGTGCACTGCAGTTTCGAGCATCAATGGCGCGGAGTTCGTGAACGTTTCTACGCCGATCTTCGCGACGAGGAACTCGTTCTTCTCGAAATCGACGAGTCGAGACTTTCATCGAAAGTTGTCGTCGAGCGACTCGACGGCGCTCCCGACGAGTTCCCGCACATCTACGGTCCCCTCGAAGTGGACGCCGTCGTAAGCACTCGACCGGTGACGGCCTGACGATCAGTCGAGATTCGGCGTGAGGTGCGCCCACGGCTGGGCGGCTTCGAGCTGTGATGCCAAGCGGATGAGGACGTCTTCGCGTCCGTAGGCGGCCACGAACTGGATGCCGACGGGTAGGCCGTGAGCGGTGCGGTGCAACGGCAGGCTGATGGCCGGTTGTCCACTCATGTTGAACTGGCTGGTGAAGGTGACCCATTCGCCGGCGCGGACGAGTGGGGCCATGGGTCGAGACGGATCGTTGTGAATGTCACCGATCGCCAGCGGGGGTTCGGCCAGAGTGGGGGACAGCAGCAAGTCCCATCCTTCGTTCCACCAACTCTGGATCGCCCGTCGGAACGAGACCGCCGCCGACTGGGCGAGAGCGAAGTCGACACTCGAGACGCTGGCTGCGAACGACTTCTGCGCCCAGTTCATGAGCTCGCAGTCGTCCTCGGTGAATTCACGGCCGATCAGGTCGCCGAAACGCTTCAGGGCCACTCCCATGTTCGTGCTCCAGAGAGCACCGAACGAGCGTCCGGTTTCGTTGTCGGACAAGATCGACGGCCAGGCCGGTTCGACATGGTGGCCGAGTGATTCGAGCAGCTTGCCGACGTTGTGAACACCGGTGACGCACTCTTGGTGCACGGCGAATCCACGGGGGCTGTGGTCGAGCAGGCCGATGCGCAGTCGCCCGGGGTCGGCCCCGACTTCGTCGACGTAGGGACGAACCGGAGCCGGAGCGATCACCGCGTCACCAACGCCCGGACCGCAGGTGGCGTCGAGAAGTCGCGCGGTGTCTCGAACGGTGCGGCTGACGCAGTGTTCGACACCGAGGTTGCTCTCGTCGCGTGCCGGACCCATGGTGATCCGACCTTGGGACGGCTTGAGCCCCACCAGTCCGCAACACGAGGCCGGAATACGAATTGATCCACCACCGTCGCTTGCGTGCGCGAACGGAACCATGCCGGCTGCGACCGCAGCGGCTGCGCCACCGCTCGAACCTCCCGGCGTGCGCGAGGTGTCCCACGGATTACGAGTGGGTCCCCAGGCCTCGGGCTCTGTCACGGGCACGCTGCCGAGTTCGGGGCTGTTGGAGCGACCGAGTGTGACGAGTCCGGCCTTTTTGTAGCGCGCCACCAGATCGGTGTCGAAGGGCGAGATGTAGTTGGCGGCCTTCAGCGCCTTGTTGCCGTTGCTCAGAGGGCGGCCGGCTTCGTTGGCGTAGAGATCCTTGAGAAGGAACGGCACCCCGCGGAAGGGGCCGGCCGGCAAGCCGGGGTCGTCGGCCAGCTGGCGAGCCTCATCGAACCATCGGTAGGTGATGGCGTTCAGCTTCGAGTCGTAGCGATCGATTCTCTCGATGGCCGCATCGACGAGTTCACGTGGTGACACCTCGCCTTTCGCGACGAGCTCGGCTTGCGCCGTGGCGTCCATCCAGCGGGTGTCGTCGGAGAGTGAACTCATGATCTCCTAGTTAGCACGTCTGGATACTGTGGCGGGAAGTGTCGACCCCCCGCCCCCTGCCGGAAGCCCCTTCCGACGCCGCAACCAGTACTCGAGCTCTCGTCAAGTTCGCGCCCGTCCGTAACCTGCTCGGTTACAGCGCCGCCGTCAACGCCGGAGTTCTCCTGCAGGCGACCGCACTCGGGAAACAGATCTACGACATCACCGGCCGAGAACTCGACATCGGTCTGCTCGGATTGGCCGAATTTCTTCCGGCCGCCTTGCTGGTGCTCGTGACTGGATCGGTGGCCGATCGCTTCAATCGGCGAATCGTCGCATCCCTCGCTGTGGCAGGTGAGTTCGCTTGCTCGGTCGCTCTCGCCATATATGCGATGTCCGAGCCGACGGCGGTGTGGCCACTGTTCGTGATTGCCGTTTTGTTCGGCGCATCGCGAGCCTTCGCCGCGCCGTCGACGCGATCGATGCCTCCGATGGTGGCCCCGGATGGAGCTGTGCCGCGGACAATCGCCCTTTATTCGGCCACCTGGACCGGGGCCGCCATCGCTGGACCGGCCATGAGCGGTGTGCTGTACGCGATCGATCCCTCGGTCGCCTATTGGTCGGCTTCGTTGCTCATGTTGTTCGGGCTGTGGCGGCTCTCGAGGATCCGGTTCCTGCGCCAGCCCGAACCTCCGGCTCCGGGCGACAAGGTGTCGTTGCATTCGGCTCTCGAAGGCCTTCGGTTCATCCGCCGTACACCGATCCTGTTGGCCGCGATCTCTCTCGACTTGTTCGCCGTGCTCTTCGGAGGTGCAGTGGCACTGTTGCCGGCCATCGCCGAAGATCGACTTGGTGTGGGTGATGTTGCCTACGGCTGGCTTCGGGCCGCCCCCGGTATCGGCGCCGCCCTCATGGCGATTCTGCTCGCGTCCCGTCCGGTCACTCGGCGTATCGGACGAACCCTTCTCGTGGTCGTGGGAATCTTCGGTGCGGCGACCGTGCTCCTCGGCGTCACCACGAGTTACCTCGTGGCGTTCTTGGCGCTCGTCGTGTTGTCCGGAGCCGACATGATCAGCGTGTACATCCGCGGGACCCTCGTCCCCTTGGTGACTCCGGACGACAAGCGTGGTCGAGTGATGGCGGTCGAAAACGTCTTCATCGGAGCGAGCAATGAACTGGGAGCCTTCGAGTCGGGGGTGGCGGCTCAGGCATTCGGGACGCAGATGGCGGTCGTCGGTGGTGGGGTGGCGACGCTCGGCGTCGTTGCCGTGTATTCGTTCTTCTTCCCGTCGCTACGGAGAATCAACACGTTCGAAGAGCTCGATCCGGCCCGCGAGTGACCGTGTCCGACGGCTGTCCCTCTGTACGGTTGGGGAATGGCCGTGCACCCGATCAAGAGTTTCCTCGGTGAGTTCCGCCAGTTCGTCAATCGCGGCAATCTGCTCGTGATCGCCATCGGTTTCGTGATGGGTTCGGCGTTCAGTGGGCTCGTCTCAGCGCTGGTCGAGAACGTGGTGATGCCGTTGGTGGCCATTCCGTTCGGTCAACCGAATTTCGACGACGTCTTCATCCTGCGCGCCAATGGTGCTGAAGTACGTTTCGGCGCCTTTCTCACCGTGGCGGTCACCTTCGTACTGGTCGCTTTCGTCCTGTTCGTCATGCTGAAGCTCTACAACCGAGCGGTCGCACGTGAAGAAGTCGGTGCGACGCCGGTCGCGCCGAGCGAGATCGGCCTTCTCACCGAGATTCGTGACGAATTGCGCGCCCGTCGAACCGATGACGGGCTGATCTGATTGTCATCGTGAACCCTCGACTCGTCTTTCGTCGTCACCTGATCGCGGTGGTTGTCTCGTCGTTGGCGATTGCCAGTTGTGGCTCGGACGCGTCGTCGCCTTCGTCGACGGTCGACGTGCCATCGACAGTGGCCGGGGTGGGATCGTTGCCCCCGCTCGGGCTACGTCCTTTGGGCTTGGCCGACACCCCCAACACGTTCCCGTCCGGTGAACCCGTCCCCGTTCGTGACGAAACGGTCGGTGACGTGGCCACGGGGCCGCGTCTTCTCATGATCGGCGACTCGATCCTTGCGACCGTGTCGCGTCGCTATTCCAATCTCGCGTGTCAGGAACTCACACCTCTTGGCTGGCAAGTGTCGGTGGAGGCCGAGGTGGGTCGAGCAGTCGAGTTCGGTCTGCGTGTTCTCTCGGAGAAGATGGACGAGACCTGGCATGCGGCCGTGGTGTTTCTGGGGACCAACTACTGGCGCGATCAGGACCAGTACGAAGCCGATCTCGTGAAGATTCTCGATCGTCTGGAACCGCGACCCACGGTGTTGTTGTCGGTGTCGGAGTGGGGTGTGGGTCAGCGAGAGGTCAACGAGGTGATCGCCGATCAGGTGCTCACTCGAGACAACGTCTGGTTCCTCGACTGGAAGTCGATCAGTGAGACGCCCGGCGTGTTGTCATCGGACCGAATCCATCCGAGTGATGAAGGGAACGAACTATTGGTGTCGTTGTTGGCCGAGGTTCTCGGTCGCGCGCCCGGCGATGAGAAGGGTTCCTGTCTGCCCTCGGAATTCGTCGACGACATGCGCTTGCCGGACGGTCAAGAAGGACCGGGTGCGCCGAGCGAAAACGCGACTGAGAGCGGCGGTGATGGCGCGTCGTCGACGACGAGTGCACCGGTGACCTCGACTCGGCCTGGAGCCACCACCACGTTGCCGTGACGGATCGCCGCCGACGAGACCGGCGAATGGTTGTGATCGTCGACTCCGTGCCACACACTTGAGAGGTGCTCCAGGTCCAGGCGTTGACGGTCGAAGTGGGAGGTCGGGTCGTGGTCGACCAGGCCACCTTCACCGTGATGGCCAAGGACAAAGTGGGTCTGGTCGGGCGTAACGGGGCCGGCAAGACGAGTTTGTTCAAAGTGTTGGGCGGCGATGTCGAACCGACCCTCGGCAAAGTGATGCGCAAAGGTGGCTTCGGATACTTGCCGCAGGATCCGCGTATCGCCGGTGTGTTCGACGGCCGAACGGCGATCTCTCACATCTTGTCGGGTCGTCAGATCGACGACGATCTGGCTCGTCTCGAGAAGTTGCGTATCGCAATGGAGGAAGAATCGAGCGACCGCAACGTGGCTCGGTACTCACGCGCCGAGGAGGAGTTCTCGTTGAAAGGCGGATACGCCGCCGAAAGTGAAGCGAGGTCGATCGCCGCCGGACTCGGGCTGCATGCCGAGCGCCTGTCGCTTCCGGTGGGGGTGTTGTCGGGCGGTGAACGTCGACGGGTCGAGTTGTCGCGCATCCTCTTCGCCGGCAGTGATGCGCTGCTGCTCGACGAGCCCACCAACCACCTCGACATCGACGCCAAGACGTGGTTGCTGCAGTTCTTGCGCCAGTACCGCGGGGCCCTCCTCGTGATCAGCCACGACCTCGATCTGCTCGACGAGGCGATCACTCGCGTGCTGCATCTCGACCGGCCAGCCGAGGACGCAACCGGGCAAGTTGTCGAATACCGCGGCACTTATAGCCAGTACCGCAAGGCGCGCGCCGAGGACGAGATTCGTCTCGCGAAGAAAGCGGCTCAGCAGGCGAAGGAGATCGCGCGGTTGCAGACGGTCGTCGATCGCTTCGGTGCCAAGGCCACCAAGGCGGCGATGGCACACAGCATCGAGAAGCGCATCGACCGATTGGAGGGGGCGCGTGTCGTCGCGCCGTCGTCGCAGAGAGCGATCCGGGTGCGCTTCCCCGATCCGCCACCGTGTGGCGAGACCGTCCTGGTGGGTGAGCATCTGTGCAAGGGATACGGCGGACCACTCGTGTTCGAGGACGTGTCGTTCGATCTCGGCCGCGGTGAACGCCTTCTGGTTCTCGGTTTGAACGGTGCCGGCAAGACGAGCCTCTTACGCATTCTCGCCGGTGAGACCACCGCTGATCTCGGTGATTTCCGATTCGGTCATCACGTGCACGCCGGCTACTACGCGCAGGAGCACGACAACCTCGACACCTCGGTGTCACTGCTCGACAACATTCGTCGTGAAGTACCGCCGGGCGTGCAGTTGACCGAGACCGATTTACGCGGTCTGCTCGGCATGTTTGGATTGTCTGGAGAGAAGGTGTTCCAGCGGTCGGGCACGCTCTCGGGCGGGGAGAAGACGAAGCTCGCCTTGGCGATGATGATGGTGGGTCGCAACAATCTGCTGCTGCTCGACGAGCCGACCAACAACCTCGATCCGCCGAGCCGTGATGCGGTGGCCGAGGCGCTGTCGGGGTGGAAGGGCGCGATCGTGTTCGTGAGTCACGACGTCGAGTTCGTCGAGAAGTTGGAGCCGACCAAGGTGCTGCTGATGCCCGACGGCGAAGTCGACTACTTCTCCTCCTCCTGGCTCGACCTCGTCTCCCTCTCCTGACGCCTTCGCGCACCCTGAAGCGCTGTGCACCGAGCGCGAGCGTTGTGCTTCAGAGTGCGCGAAAACGATCGGTTAGGGTGCGGGGATGCGCGTAGGAATTTTCGGTGGAGCGGCCAACGACGGGACCCTCGGGTCGATGACCAACGAGGCCTCTCGGGCCGAGAAGGACGGGTTCGCCAGTTTCTGGGTCCCTCAGATCTTCAACCACGACGCCCTCACGGCTCTGGCCGTCATCGGTCGTGAAGTTCCCCGGATCGAACTCGGTACGAGTGTCGTTCCCACGTATCCCCGACACCCGATGATGATGGCCCAGCAGGCTCTCACCGTGAACGCCGCGACCGACGGTCGCCTGTGCCTCGGAATCGGACTCAGCCATCAGATGGTGGTCGAGGGAATGTGGGGCATGAGTTTCGACAAGCCGGTCCGCCACATGCGCGAGTACCTCGAGGTGATGATGCCGTTGCTCGAAGGTAAACCGGTGGCTCACGCGGGTGAGGCGTTCCGAGTGAACGGTGCGGTCGACGTGCCAGGTGGTAGTCGACCAGGTGTGGTCGTCGCCGCGCTCGGTGAGCAGATGTTGAACGTGACCGCAGCATTGGCCGACGGCACCCTCACATGGTGCACCGGTCCTCAAACGCTGAAGAATCACACCATCCCGACCATCCGCGCGGCTGCCGACAAGCACGGCCGTGATTCAGCTCGGGTGATCGCCGCGCTGCCGGTGTGCGTCACGAAGGACGTCGCAGCAGCTCAAGAACGCGCTGCCAAGGTATTCGTCATCTACGGACAGCTCCCGAGCTATCGCGCCATGCTCGACAAGGAAGGTGCAGCGGGTCCGGCCGACATCGCGATCGCCGGTTCGGAATCAGAGGTCCTCGATCGGATCTCGGCTCTGGCCGACATGGGAGTGACCGACTTCGCCGCCGTCGAATTCGGCGGCACCCCCGACGAAGTTGCCGACACGCGCAATGCGTTGAAGAAGCTGCTCGCATAGCGACGACGATCAGGAGGGGGATATGGCCGGGGTGAGGGTCGACAAAGCCGACGGAATCGCTCGGATCGTCTTCGACAATCCTCCGATCAATCTGTTCACCGTCGAAGAGTTCGCGGCCACTGCGCGGATCATCGCCGAGTTATCCGTCGACGACGAGGTTCGTGTGGTGATCCTGTCGTCGGCGAACCCCGACTTCTTCATCGCTCACTTCGATGTCGAGGCGATTCTCACCTTCCCGACCGATCAGCCACCGGCGACGTCGTTGAACGCCTATCACGTGATGTGCGAACAATTGCGCACGATGCCCAAGGCCACAATTGCTGTGATCGAAGGGAGAGTCGGCGGCGGGGGCAGCGAGTTGGCGCTCAGCTGCGACATGCGCTTCGCGCTGAAGTCATCGAAGAAGAATCCGGGTGCAGTTTTCAATCAGCCCGAAGTCGGTCTCGGAATCCTTCCGGGAGGAAGCGGGACCCAGCGACTACCGCGCCTCATCGGTCGATCACGGGCGCTCGAGGCGATTCTCGGGTGTGACGACGTCGACGCCGAACTCGCCGAACAGTGGGGGTGGGTCAATCGGGCCCTTCCCCGTAAGAAGTTGTGGGCGCACGTCGAACGGCTGGCGGGTCGCATCGCGTCGTATCCGTCTCACGCGGTGGCCGCGGCCAAAGCATCGGTGCTGAGGGCCGAAAAAGACGTCGAAGCCGATCTGTTGGCCGAGGGAAACGCATTCTCGGCAAGTTTGGGAGGACCGGGAACTCGGGCGGCGATGGAGAAGTTTCTACGAGACGGGGGCCAGACCAGGAAGGGCGAACTCGCTCTCAGCGACCTCCTCGAACCCTGATCCGAAACCGACGAATTTCGCCCACTCTGTTGCGCAGATGACCGCCGGCGGTGGCAAACGCAACAGAGTGGGCGAATTTTGAGGGGTTGGGGAATAGGGAAGGAGTGGAACGGGTTGTACCTCTCATGAGCACAGCAGTCGAACTCACCCGAGACAATTTCGAATCCACCATCGAGGGCGGCGGCATGGTGCTCGTCGACTTCTGGGCGTCATGGTGCGGCCCGTGCCGCCAGTTCGCCCCGATCTTCGAGACGGTTGCCGAGTCCAACCCCGACGCCGTGTTCGGCAAGGTCGACACCGAAGCTCAGCAAGATCTGGCGGCTGCTTTCGGAATCCAGTCGATCCCGACCCTCATGATCTTTCGGGACGGCATCCTCCTCTACAACCAGGCCGGGGCGCTCCCGCAGAGAGCCCTCGAAGAACTCGTCGGCAAAGCGCGCGATCTCGACATGGACACCGTTCGCGCCGAGATCGCCGCCCAACAGGACGGCCAGGGCTGACTGAGCACCGACGTACTGTGGTGGGATGAACCACGGACGTCCTGTCGTCGATCCCCGAGACGTCGGCCTCTGCGCCGACCGACTCGGTCGCATCGATCGTCACTTCACGAAGTACATCGACAAAGGTCTACTCACCGGCTATCAGTTGGTGATCGCCCGTGACGGGAAGGTCGCTTTCACGACGTCGCAGGGACTCGCCGATCGGGAAGCGAACCGACCGGTCGCCGACGACACCATCTGGCGCATCTTCTCGATGACCAAACCGATCACTTCGGTGGCGGCCATGATTCTCTGGGAAGAAGGTCGATTCGAATTGCACGACCCGGTCGCCAAGTTCATCCCCGAATTCGCCGAGACCAAGGTCTGGCGGGGCGGCACGTGGGTGAAGCCGCTTCTCGAACCCATGTCGGAGCGGATGGAGATGTGGCATCTCTTCACGCACACCGCCGGTCTCACCTACGGATTCATGTACCAGCATCCGGTCGACGAGTTGTATCGCAAAGCCGGAATGGAATGGGGATTCCCGCGTGATCTCGATCTGGCCGGGTTCTGCACTCTGCTCGCCCGCCAACCATTGCTCTTCCAGCCTGGTGCCGAATGGAACTACTCGGTGTCACTCGACGTTCTCGGTCGCGTGGTCGAAGTGATCAGCGGCCAACGACTCGGTGACTTCATGCGCGAACGCATCTTCGAACCGCTCGGGATGTCCGACACGGCGTTCTGGTGCTTCGAAGATCGCGCCGAACGCATGTCGGCTCTGTATGCGGCCGCGCCCGGAACACTCGCCGCGACTCGTGCCGATGCTGCCGACCGCGGGGTGTACCACCAGCCGAATCTCGATGGTGGTGGCGGTGGGCTCGTGTCGACCACCGGCGACTACGTACGTTTTGCCGAGATGCTCCGCAATCGCGGTGAACTCGACGGCCGTCGCATCTTGTCGTCTCGCACTGTGGAGTACATGGCGAGCAACCACCTGCCCGGCAACGTCGATCTCACGGCCTTCGGTCGTCCGTTGTTCGCCGAGACGAGTTACGACGGTGTCGGATTCGGACTCGGCATGAGCGTCACCCTCGATCCGGTGGCTGCCAAAGTGCCGGGTTCGGTGGGCGACTTCGGATGGGGAGGTGCCGCGAGCACTTGGTTCATGGTGGATCCGGTCGAGGATCTCACGCTCACCTTCATGACTCAACTCATGCCGTCGAGTACCCATCCGTTGCGTAGTCAGCTGAAGCAGATGGTGCATCAGGCTCTGGTCGACTGACCGATACCCTGAGACAGTCATCGAACCCGGGAGACCTGATGCACCAGCCGATGCCCACCGACGCCAAGATCTTCGTGGCCGGCCATCGCGGTCTGGTCGGCAGCGCCATCATGCGTCGTCTCGAGAGCGCCGGATTCGCAAATGTTCTCACGGCCACGCGCGATGAACTCGATCTGCGCGATCAGGGCGCGGTCGACGAGTGGTTCGTCGCCCACCGGCCCGACTACGTCTTCCTGGTTGCCGGCACCGTCGGTGGCATCTTGGCCAACAGCACCCGGCCAGCCGAATTCATCTATGACAACTTGATGATCCACGGCACCGTTGTGCACGCCAGCCAGAGCACGGGAGTGACCAAACTTCTGTATCTCGGAAGTTCGTGCATCTACCCGCGTCACGCCACGCAGCCGATCTCCGAGGAGCAACTTCTCACTGGTCCGCTCGAGCCAACCAACGAGTGGTATGCAGTCGCCAAGATCGCCGGTATCAAGTTGTGCCAGGCGTACCGACGTCAGTACGGGGCCGACTTCATCTCGGCCATGCCCACCAATCTCTACGGGCCGAACGACAACTTCGATCTGGCGTCGAGTCACGTGCTGCCCGCTCTCATTCGCAAGTTCCACGACGCCAAGACGACTGGCAATCCTCGGGTCGAGATCTGGGGTACCGGTAGCCCTATGCGCGAGTTCCTCCACGTCGACGATCTGGCCGACGCATGCGTGTTCCTCATGGAGAACTACAGCGACGACATGCACATCAACGTCGGAACCGGAGTCGACCTCAGCATCCGCGAGCTCGCACAGAAGATCCGTGACGTGGTGTATCCCGAGGCGATGCTCGACTTCGATACGTCGAAGCCCGATGGAACGCCTCGCAAGGTCCTCGACGTCCGGCGACTACGCGATCTCGGTTGGTCGCCGACGTACGACCTCGACCGAGGGATTCGCTCGACGTACGATTGGTTCCTTCAGCAGCACACGTCGAATACGACGCTGCGCGGTATGAACTGAGCCCGTTCGAGTCGTTTCAGTTCACTTGTTTGGTGAGTCCGGCCCAGTACGGCTCGCGCAACTTGAACTTCTGAAGTTTCCCGGTCGCCGTTCGAGCGAGTACGTCACGAAACTCGACGCGCTTCGGACACTTGTAGCCGGCGAGCTTGGTCTTGGCATAGGCGATGACCTCGTCCTCGGTGAGCGTCGAACCCGGCGTGACGACGACGAGAGCCAGCACCAGCTCACCCCATTTCTCATCAGGTACGCCGATCACGGCGACTTCCGAGACGTCGGGATGGCTGAAGATGGCGTCTTCGACCTCGATCGACGACACGTTCTCGCCACCGGAGATGATGACGTCCTTTTTGCGATCGCTGATCGTCACGTATCCAGCGGTGTCGATGCTCCCGCCGTCGCCGGTGTGGAACCACTCGGGGCCGTCGGTGTCATCGGAAGCGCTGTGGATCGCGTCACGGGTCGCGTCGGGTTGCTCCCAGTATCCAGCCATGACCACGTTGCCACGCGCCAGGACTTCGCCGTGCTCGGAGACGCGCATCTCGACGCCGATCGCTGGTGCTCCGGCTCGTGACAACTTCTGGGCTCGTTCGGAGGGCGACAACGAGTCGAACTCGGCCCGAGTGCGGTTCATCGTGATGAAGGGTGAGGTCTCGGTCAGTCCGTACAACTGGATGAATTCCCAACCGAGTTCGGTCTCCATGCGTTCGATCGTGCGAGTCGGCGGGGGAGCGCCAGCCACCACCATGCGCACTCGATCACGTCCGGGGATCGGCCCATCCCACGTGGCGGCTGCATCGAGGACGGCGTTCACGACGGCTGGCGCCCCGCAGAGTGCAGTGACTCCATGGTGGTCGATCCGACGCAAGATCTCGGCACCATCGACCTTGCGCAGTACGAC
>Ga0222714_10001172_pt1 | contig 29760 bp, 27 predicted proteins | sample C33_3DmetaG_FD_165048 | JGI IMG/M metagenome (GOLD analysis project Ga0222714, IMG submission 165048) | Estuarine water microbial communities from San Francisco Bay, California, United States - C33_3D | ecosystem: Environmental > Aquatic > Marine > Unclassified | place: USA: California... | reverse complement strand
GGAGCACGGCGTGCTGCGACTTAGAATAATGCAATAGCAGTTGCGGAAAATAATTGCCGTTAACGGTCCTGGTTCAAGGGAAGCGTAATAAAACACAACCATGTTTGGCCACTAGATTGCTTTTACTGCCATAAAGTAGCCCCAGAACTCAGCGAAATTTTATATTCGAGGGAGCACGCTTCGATAATGATTTACTGAATCGGCGAACGCCTCAACGAGGCCGTCAAATTCCTTTTCTGCCATCGGCAGGGAAAGGACGATCATGTTTCGCCTCGCGACGTAGTAGCCTCTCTCCACTAAGGCAAGGTGTATTAGGCCGCGAAGCGCGCTATCGACTTTATCAGCATCTTTTGGGCCATTCAGGGGGTCTGGTGTTAGATGGACCATCATCATGGAACCAATCCCGGTAACTTGACCGGCAATTCCAGTTTTCTTCAATACCTCATTAAGGCGTCCACGCAGTTTGTCACCGTCAGCATTAAGTTTCTCGGCTCGCTCAGGCGTGTAAACTTTCGTGAGGCCTGCTATTGCGGCAGAGAGGCTTAGTACATTGTTATTGAACGTACCGGCGTGGGCGAATGCGTCTTTGCGCCGAGGGTCAAACCGCTCCATCGCTTCTACACTTCCGCCGAATGCACCAAACGTCAGTCCCCCCCCGAGATACTTTCCAAAGGTAACTAAGTCCGGTTTTAAATTCCATTTCCCATGAAGGCCCTGAGGCGATAGGCGTGAAGTCATAACCTCGTCAAAGATTAGAAAAGCGCCAACTCGTTTGGTCTCTTCACGCAGCATCGTAATGAATTCAGGGTGAGCTTGGATGCAGCCTCCACTACCTGTCATTGGTTCTACGATAACAGCTGCTAAATCTGCACCTAAATCTTGGATTTTCGCTCTCGTCCCCTCAATGTCGTTATATGTGCAGAAATTCCAGGGAAACGGCACATTCATTTTATTTCCGTAGGTGCCAAAGCTAATAACACTGCCGTGGTAGGAACCTTCGAAACCAATTAGTTGGTTGCGATTTGTTCCAGCTCTAGCAGTTGAAAGAGCGAGTAAGTTTGCTTCTGTTCCAGAATTGGTAAAACGAACAAGTTCAACTGCAGGGAATCTTTCTTGAAAGAGGCTGGCCAGCTTGGCTTCTCGTTCCGTAGGGCCTCCAAGCGTGATTCCATCCTTCATAGCAGCTTGGATCGCATCAAGAATTTCTGGCTCTGAATGGCCATAAATGCCCGCCGTTTGTTCAACCTGGAAATCTACGTATTCGTGACCATCGATATCAGTTAAATGGCAGCCTTCGCCTTTGGAGAGGACTAATGGGAACGGAGGGTAGAATAGGACTGTTCTGGTATTTCCGCCCGGCAGGCTTTTGCAGGCTTCGGCGTAGGCGGCAGCACTTTTGGGATTGGCGTCAGCGAAACGCCCCTCTGCCTCTAAAAGGGCGGCAGCAAGGTCGTAATTCTGGTAAGCTGTGACGGCCATGTTTACCTCCGTAAATAAAGACAGTCCGCCGATTAGTTTAATTTGTCAGTAGGCGCTGCTTCACGATCGAGTAGCCGTCATTATCCAGCTTTGTGGGTTCAATACCAAGTATCTCTAGGTTTTTAATAAACAAAACATCTTCAAAGCTGGCTTTATAATCCAGGATCGATATTCTTGAACATCAGGGTGCGTGTTCGAACACGTGAAATGGTCGTTGAATTAGCGGCCGTAGAGCCATTGATTGGCGGCCGGAACTAGGGAGCAGGCCCATGGCCAGCATCGAGCGAGCAAACGGCAACGAATATGAGGGCGAGGATGTGGCCGGTCGGGAGCCGGTCCAAGCGGAACTTCGTCCACGTGCAGACAAACTTGATTTTGACTTAGCTGCCGCAACTCGGGCTGTTTTCACTCTGCATGCTAAAGTCCCCTCTGATGCCTTTACCGCTCAGACTTTGGGTGTTCAGAGGGAAGGTAATGCTGTCCTAATACGTGATGATGGAATTGCTTTGACCATCGGTTATCTAATTACTGAAGCTACAACAGTTTCCCTTGTTGATGCCGCGGGAGAAGCCAAGGCGGCGGAAGTTATCGGTTACGATCAGGCGACAGGTTACGGATTGGTTCGATTGCAAGAACCTGTTGATGCTCGACCGATTCCGTTAGGAATGGCGTCTAAAATTCACACAGGGGCCGATGTAACGATAGTTGGTGGCGGTGGTCCAAATTTTGCAATGGCTGCCCGCTTGCTTTCAAAGCGAGAATTTGCCGGATACTGGGAATACTTATTAGATGAGGCATTATTCACCGCCCCTGTGCATCCTCACTGGTCGGGAGCTGCCCTGTTGTCGTCAGCAGGAGATTTGGTGGGCCTCGGCTCACTCTACGTTCAAGACGTATTGCCAGCAGAAAACTCGCCAGCTGGAAATATGTTTGTGCCAACGGATCAACTTAAAGGTATCATTGACGTCTTAGTTGAAACGGGTCAATCGGGTCAGCCAGCACGTCCTTGGCTGGGAATGTTTGTGACCGAGGCGGATGGGGTGTTAGTGATTGCTGGCATGGTTGAAAGTGGTCCAGCGGCCCGTTCTAACCTTCGTTTGGGTGACTCTATAATGGGTGTGGCCGGTGAGGATGTGAGCGATCTTCCTGAATTCTACCGGGCCGTGTGGGCGAGAGGGCCTGCAGGATCCAGTATCCGTTTGAACATACTAAGAGATGGGCGTCTTCGCGATATTTCTGTCCGAACTGCCGATCGCAACAGTTATTTAAAAAATATGCCCGGCCGCTAAAATTAGTTTGTGGCTGTATGGAAAGGAGAATTTTTTTATGTCTGCGTTTTACGAGCTCCGTCAGTACAAGGTATTGCCCGGTAAGATGGCCGAGTGGGTAAAGATAATGGAAGAGGAGATTATTCCCTTTCAGGTGTCCAAAGGTATGGTGATTTGCGGCAGTTTTCGTGGAGAAGAAGACGATACCTGTTACATCTGGCTTCGTCGCTTTGAGAGCGAAGCTCAGCGCGAAGAACTTTATAAGGCAGTTTATGAAACTGATTACTGGAAGAACGAAATGGCGCCACGTGTGCCCAACTATTTAGACCGCTCTCAGGCTGTAATTACCCGGATCGTACCGACCGAGAAATCTACTGTTAGGTAAGCGCAGTTGCTATCCAAGCGATTGCTAGCACTGCTGCGCCAAAGGGTCTGAGTAGGCGTAGGATTTCGGTTTCCTTACCTACTAAGCTTAGAGCGCTGGCAACCAACGCAATCCGCATAGGCGAGAGCATTGTATAGGCGCTTGCAACTACGTTTTGGATAGCAATAGCATGAACAGAGTTTCCCGCACTTGCTGCGCCAAGTGTAGCCTGAAACTCTGCTAGCATTCCATGGGCAGCAGCATTTGATCCAGTTAGCCACCCAGCTATTGCTGCAAATATGGGTGCAAAATATGCGGATCCAGAACCTGAAATGTTTATCAGCACTGAAACCGCAGCTTCTTGTGCGCCAAGAGCAGACATGCCCTGTCCAAGAACTACAAAACCTATGGTAACGGCGACTGGCACATAAGCGGCGGTTAAGGCTGACTTTGAAGTGTGTATGATTTTTTGTATTGGCACGCCTTTAAAGCAGGCAAAACCAAACCCAAAAACCAGTAACCATATTGATGGGTGAGCCAAAGGTGCAAAGGCTGGTAGACCTTTGTCGTGCTCAATTAGCCACAGTCCGTGCAGGGTTTCAGTGATGCCGGGGATTACCCGAATTGCAACGATGAAGAGGGCAAAGACACCAAAAATTCCTGCATTAATTGGTATTTGGCCGCGAAGCCGGTCGTGAACCGCAGAAAAGGCGAAGACCGCTCCTGCTGCTAAGATACCAGCAATATCAACGAACCCCGCAAAATTTGCAGCCCAGAGCAGCGCCAGTAGGGCAGCAACTGTTCCAGCTTCGCGAAACATTGCTTTAAGCGACAAAGGTCCTGGTACCCAAATCCAAAATAAAAGAAGTGCTGCGCCAAGGATTGGCACCGATAAGATTGCGCTTTCCACTCCTATGATACTTCGGGGAGTACCAGTCAGCTCTGCTGCAATGATTGTCCCAATCGCTAACGCTCCCCACGGAACGAGAGCTAGGGAGAGTAAAGCAAGGGCAGCTAGGCGGGCGCTTGCAATTCCTCTGGCCTGTAAAACGGAGACTGCTGCAACCGCACCAAGGCCAAAACCACTTGCGCTTTCTACAAAAACGCCAAGCAAAAAAATCGCTGTAAAGGCTTGTTTGCGTTCGTCTGAAGAGCCTTCGGGCGGAATGAAAGCATTCGGGGTTGCGATTAACGCTAGTCGCTGAAATATCAGACCAGACATGATTATCGAAACAGCTAACCACGCTATCCAAAGACCTCGCGTCAGTGCGAAAAACACTTCAGTGACTTCAATATTTACACACGCCAGAATTAGCGAGGTTGTGGCGCCGATTAGCCCGGCATTAGTAATGCTAGTGCGACGAAACACGATTAGTGCCAGCGCCAACAACAAGGGGCTAATTGAAATAAGGAGGTTAGTCATTGGCAAGTCGAGAGGTGCTGATCTCGGGCACTCTTATGCTGCAATTTGGTCCTTCAAAGCTTCTACATTGGGAACATTTTCAACGGGCCCTACCAATGAAAGTGTCGCTGGACCGCTTAGGGCCTTACCTGCGATTGAAGCAATTGCTGTACGGTCAACATCATCAACTTTGGCACGAACCTCTTCAGGTGTTACCGGACGTCCATGTATAATGAGTTGCTGCGCAAGCTGCTCGGCTCGTGTTGAAGTTGACTCCCTAGACATAAGTATGCTCGCCCGAAGTTGAGCTTTAGCTCGGTCAGTCTCAGCCTTGGTTGGTCCATTGGCCACAGACTTCAATTCGTCGATGGCCACTCTGAGAGCTTGGCCCGCCTGTGTTCCGTCTGTACCTGCGTAAATCCCAAACATACCAGAGTCACTCATTGAAGACATGAAAGAGTATATTGAATAGCAGAGTCCACGCTTTTCCCTAATTTCTTGGAATAGGCGGGATGACATTCCGCCTCCATATAGCGCCGAGAGGACGTGGCCCGCATAATAGTCTGCCGCGCCGAAATGAGGACCAGGCAAGCCAAAAAAGACATGCGCTTGCTCGGATGGCTTAATAATTCTCTCTTCGCCACCCCGGTAGACCGCGGGTTCTGTTTCTGGAGCGTGACCTGGCGCTATGTCGCCAAAAAGATTTTCGGCCAACGCAACTAACTGCCCATGGTCTACGGCCCCAGCAGCCGAGAGTACCATGGAGCCTGGTTTGTAGTGGGATGACATGTAGTCAACAATAGCCGCACGGGGAATGGTTCGGATTATTTCAGGAGCTCCGAGGATAGGCCGGCCAACTGGTTGGGCTGGATACGCCGCGGCCTGAAAGGCGTCATGAGCGACGTCCTCAGGCGTATCCGCGGCTTGTCCAATCTCCTGCAAGATGACCTCTCGCTCGCGATCAAGTTCTACCGAGTCAAAGACCGAATTTTTTAGAATGTCAGCTAAAATATCGAGAGCAAGGCTGATGTCTTCTTTTAAAACTCGAGCGTAATAGGCGGTGATCTCTTTGCTGGTATAGGCGTTCAGATGGCCACCCACGTCTTCAATCTCAGCAGCAATGTCCGCGGCGCTTCGGCGATTAGTGCCCTTAAATGCCATGTGCTCAAGCAGATGTGCGACCCCGTTGGTGGCGGCAGTTTCTGCCCTAGCGCCGGTTCCAACCCAAACGCCTAATGCAGCGCTCTCCACCCCATTTATCCGATCAGTGGCAATGGTAAGGCCGTTTTTAAGCCGCGTGACATCAACAGTCATCGTAAAGTCTCCACTAATTGGTGGACCTCAGCCTTAACCATTTGGGCATCATTAGGCAGTACCTTGAACCGCTCTTCTTTTTTAAAGACCTGGGCTAAGCGAGCAGGAATTTCTGGCGAATTACCAGTCGCCTTTTGAATGGCTTCTGAAAACTTTGCTGGGTGCGCCGTTGCGGCAACAATCATGGCAACTCCATCTTCGTGAAAAGCCCTACCGGCAAGAGCGCCAATGGCAGTATGTGGATCCATGATATACCCTGATCTGGCGCGCATTTCATTGATATAGGCCAAAGTCTCCGTATCGCTGAAACGGGCTGCAGAAAAGTCTGTTCGTGCAGCAGCGAGCCGCTTTTGGCCTACGATTAGTTTTCCTTCGGCACGAAATTCCTTCATAGAAGCTGCCACTGCTTGGCCGTCCCGACCATAAAGTTCAAAAAGCAGCCGCTCGAAGTTGGATGATACCTGTATATCCATGGATGGAGACAGCGTTGGCTGAACAGTGCGTATAGACATATCATCTGCTTCAAAGAAGCGAGTTAAGATATCGTTAGCATTCGAACCAATGACCAAGCGACGGATAGGAAGCCCCATTCGCCGGGCTGCATATGCTGCAAACACGTTCCCAAAATTTCCTGTGGGAATCGCAAAAGCAACCTCTCGGTCCGGCGCGCCTAGGCGCACCGCCGCGTATACGTAATATACGATTTGGGCCATAACACGTGCCCAGTTTATGGAGTTCACGGCGGAGAGATTTACGGAGTCTCGGAATGCTTTGTCAGCAAAAAGCTCTTTGACGATGTCTTGGCACGAATCGAAATCGCCTTCGATAGCGATGTTGCGGACATTGGCCGCATCAACAGTCGTCATCTGTCGCCGTTGCGCCTCTGATGTTCGGCCCTTGGGGTGGAGAATACAGATCGCAACGTTATTGCGATCTCTGCAGGCTTCTATCGCCGCAGAACCAGTGTCGCCGGAAGTGGCGCCTACTATAGCAATCCTCTCTCCACGCTTGGCTAACACGTGCTCGAATAGGTGGCCAAGGAGCTGAAGAGCCACGTCCTTGAATGCTAGCGTTGGGCCATGGAATAGCTCTAGCGACCAGAAATCGGGCCCAAGTTGGACCAGGGGAGTTACTGCAGAATGATTAAAGCTCGCATAACTTTCATTTATGATCTGTCTATAGTCATCATCAGAGATTGAATTTCCAATGAAGGGCCTGGTGACCCGAAAAGCCGTTTCTGCATAGTCAAGTCCGCGAAGTGCTCGGAAATCATTGTTTGAGAGGGATGGCCAGCTCTCTGGAACATATAGGCCACCATCATCGGCCAGTCCTGCTAGCAAAACACCTTCAAAATCAAGTGACGGGGCGTCCCCGCGCGTAGAAATATACTTCATCAGAACTCTCGAACCTCGGGGTCCCTCGTATAAAGGTTTTCGCGCTTCAGCGAAATCATTCGTTTTTGAAACATTACTAATATTTCATGGATTTGAGAGAGCTTTGTAAGTTTCTGTCACCTATATTCTGTACGAAAAAGAATTTTGCCTCCTAGATAGGACACTAAGCTCATGCAAAGACTCCTTAAAGATAGCTATTGCGAAACAGGCACTGGCAAAGTCTCTGGCTTGTTGGCAGCCATCACAGTGGCAATCGCTTTGTTCCCGGCAGCGATCAATCCTCTTATTCCAGTTTATGCTCACGCTGAGGTTGTGAAACCTCAGGGAGGCCCAGCCAGCTTTTCACCTGTGGTGAAGGCAGTTGCGCCGGCTGTTGTTCATATTGAAGTAACTCAACGGGCAAAGAATGGAACTGACCAAACACCGGAAAACCTGCCTCCTGGCATGAAGGAATTTTTTGAGCGCTTTTTTGGAAATCGTCAGCCCTTCGGACAACAAGGTCCCCAGAGCCCCCGCACAGGCCTTGGTTCCGGTTTTTTCATCGATGTGGATGGTCACATAGTAACCAATAATCACGTAATTGCTGGCGCATCTGAGATTAATGTCACAATGAAAGATGGATCTAAGCTTGGGGCCAAGCTGATCGGTGCAGACACCAGAACAGATTTGGCTCTATTAAAAGTGGATCGTGATCAACCTTTCCCTTTTGTGTCTTGGGGTGACAGTGATAAGGCTGAAGTAGGCGATTGGATCGTCGCTGTCGGGAATCCATTCGGCCTAGATCATACGGTTACTACCGGCATTATTTCGGCTCGGGGCCGCTCAATTGGCGCTGGCCCTTACGATGATTTTCTTCAGATTGATGCACCCATTAACAAGGGTAATTCCGGAGGCCCAGCTTTTGGCCTCGATGGGCGCGTCCTTGGTGTTAACACGGCCATCTTCTCCCCTACAGGAGGCAGTGTAGGAATTGGGTTTGCTATTCCAGCAAATCTCGCGCGCGATGTTATTGCTCAGCTCAAAGTAGGTGGCAGCGTAAAGCGAGGCTGGCTTGGCGTTGCTATCCAGACTGTTAGCCAGGACATCGCTGAAGGCGTTGGCCTTAAAGAGGCAAAGGGAGCTATTGTCTCTGCAGTAACAACTGGTGGTCCAGCTGCCGCGGCCGGGCTTAAAGTTGGTGATGTGATATTAGAGGTGGACGATACCAAGATAGACGAGATGGCTGTACTGCCGCGTGTCATTGCTGCCATCTCGCCAAATAAAATTGCTCGATTGAAGGTTTGGCGTGATAACAAGGCTCGCATAGTTGAGGTGAAGCTTGGTTCGCTACCAGATGAAAAAACTCTCGCCAGTAGTGCTCAGTCGGATGTTACAAACGACAGTGTCCTTGGGCTGACCTTAGAGCCGCTTGATGCGGAATCACGTCGCGTGGCTGGTATCGACAAGAAGACGGGCGGTGTGTTGATAGCCGATATTAACCAAGATAGCCCCCTGACAAAAAAGGGAGTAGAACCCGGCTCCGTGCTCCTTGCTGTGGCAGGAACTTCTGTTTCTAATCCGACAGTAGCAGCAGATTTGATACGAGAAGCGAAAAAAACGGGCCGTAGTGCTGTACTTCTTCTAATCAGACAGAATGGATCTGATCGATTTGTGGCTGCCCCTTTCACCCCAGATAAATGATAGGTCCTAGAAGGGCGGCCCTTCAATCGGCTGGCTGAAACAGGTTAGAGATTATGCGTATTCTTATAATCGAAGACGATAAAGAGGCTGCAGCCTACATGGTCAAAGGCCTGTCCGAACATGGGCATGTAGCTGATCATGTTCGGGATGCAGAAACGGGAATGATAATGGCGGAAAGTGTGTATGACGTCATTGTCCTGGACCGAATGCTTCCTGGAATGGATGGCCTACAGGCAGCGCAAAGATTACGAGCAGAGGGTCTAGGAACCCCAATTCTGTTTTTATCTGCCCTTGGTGAAGTAGATGATCGAGTTTTGGGGTTAAGGGCTGGTGGTGACGACTACCTTGTGAAACCTTTTGCCTTTTCAGAACTTTTGGCTCGCCTAGAGGCATTAGCTCGCCGACGCGGCGAAGAGCCCAAAACTGAAATTTGTGTTGGTGATTTGGAAATTCACCTTCTTTCCCGTCGCGTTACACGTTCGGGCCAGCGTATCGATCTTCAGCCACGCGAATTTAAATTATTGGAGTATCTGGCCCGGAATGCAGATAGGGTCGTAACGCGGACCATGCTATTAGAGAATGTTTGGGAATATAATTTCGATCCGCAAACGAACGTAATTGATGTTCATGTTAGCAGACTGCGATCGAAGATAGACAAAGGCTTCGAGTTGCCACTTCTGCATACAGTTCGAGGCGCTGGTTATCGATTGAGCGATAAGGGCTGAGGTGCGCAATAGCGATGCAGGGATTGAAAAAGCTAGTACGATCTACTGCTTTTAGGCTGGCCATTTTTTATCTTTTAATTTTTGGTTGTTCATCCGCTGTCTTGCTGGGCTTTGTGTTCTGGCGTAGCGCGAGCTTCACTGCCGAGCAAATTGATCAAACCATATCTGCGGAAGTACAAGGCCTCCATGAGCGCTATCGTTTGTTGGGCATACCCGGCTTGACTCAAGTTGTTAATGAGCGGTCCCGGCGACAGGGTCAAAGCCTATATCACCTCATCAATAGGCAAGGTCGCCGCATCGCTGGGAATGTCGATAGCTGGCCAAAATCGGAGACTAGTAATCAAGGTTGGATGGATTTTAATTACAAACACCAAGTTGGAGACGTAATTGAAACCCGCCGGGCTCGTGGACGTGAGATTGAAATAGCTGGTGGATATCGATTGCTAGTGGGTCGCGATGTCCAGCAACGAGTTGAATTGGTGGAGCTTATACAATCGGCTTTCTGGTGGGCGGGGTTTGGCATTCTAGCGCTAGGACTTCTTGGGGGACTGTTTATCGGCAGACAGATGTTGAGGCGCATTGATTCTATGGCGGCAGCAAGCGCCCATATCATGGCGGGGCATCTTACTCATCGAGTGCCGCAGGATGGATCTGGCGATGAACTAGACCGACTTGCAGTAAGCCTGAATGCAATGTTGGATAGGATTGAGAGTCTGATGAATGCTGTCAGACAGGTGTCCGACAACATCGCCCATGATCTCCGCACGCCTCTCAATCGTCTCCGTACTCGGGCTGAGGTGACATTGATGGGAGAGCCGGATTTGGCCTCCTGTAAAGAGGCGTTAGAAAAAAATCTTGAGGAAGCAGATGCTCTTTTAGGAACTTTTAATGCGCTCCTGGACATTGCCCGATTAGAGGGGTCTGCCTCGGGTCCAAGAGATCCTGTTAACCTTGGTGAAATCGTGGCCGATGTTGCTGACTTATATGAACCAGTTGCTGAAGATGCTCAAATTAGCTTGGCGGTAATTCCAGCAGGTAATCCCATAGTTGCGGTAGGTGATAGGAGGCTCCTATCACAGGCGCTGGCCAATTTGGTTGATAATGCAATCAAGTACACAGAGCCTGGTGGTCGGGTATGGCTCAGTGCAGAGAGGCGTGAGAAGCATGCCGTTTTAACTGTCGGCGACACGGGCCCTGGCGTTCCTGAGTCGGATAGAGATCGGATATTTGATCGGTTTGTTCGTTTGGATTCCGATCGTGGGAAGCCAGGCAATGGACTGGGTTTATCATTAGTGCGTGCCGTTGCTGTAATGCATAGTGCCGAACTAAGAGTTGAAGATGGCAATCCAGGCCTAGTTGTCTCGATGGCTCTAACAGCAGTTGAACATAGTTAAAGCCCCAGAGTCATGTTCAGAGGCCAAGCATTCTTTTCGCAATTATGTTGTGCTGAATCTCGTTTGAACCAGCAAAAATCGAATGCTTTCGGTTGTTCAAATACTGAGGAGCGAGGGCATTCGCATAATCAGGCCCAATTGCTTCCTCATTCCAGCGGTCATCAATAAGTGCATCTTTGATGTATGGCTGGCCATAATATCCAGCAGCCTCCATTTTCAGCTCCGATAGCCTCTGCAGGATCTCCGTTCTACGAATTTTAATCATGGAAGCCTCAAACCCCATCTCACGGTCCGCCGAAACTGCTGCAAGCAGCCGCATCATCTGAACCTCTAGCGCCATAAGCTCAATTTCGGACTCTGAAACCTTGCGACGAAAACTTTCATCGTCCCATAGTTTTCCGCCTGCTCCATTATCTTGATCACGAGCGATCTCTTTAAGCTGAGTGAGCAGTTTTTTAACGCCACCTAGCGCTCCACCACCCATACGCTCGTGCCCGAGCAAGTATTTTGCTACCGTCCAGCCCTCATCAATTTTGCCGATAACATTGGATGTGGGCACCCGGACGTCATCAAAGAAAACTTCATTTACTTCATGTCCGCCCTCGATCGTTATGAGTGGTTTTACACTCACACCAGGCGTCGACATGTCGACAAGAATAAAAGTTATACCCTCTTGCCTTTTGCCTGTATTCGCAGTTCGAACTAAGCAAAATATCCAATCCGCCATATGTGCCGATGTTGTCCAAGTTTTTTGTCCATTTAGGACAAAATTATCGCCATCTCTTTCGGCCTTCATTTTAAGAGATGCGAGATCAGACCCTGAGCCAGGTTCTGAATATCCCTGGCAAAAAATGATTTCACCAGAGGCAATCTTTGGCAGAAAATAATTTTTTTGTTTCTCTGTGCCGTACCGCATCAGTACAGGGCCGCACATTGTGATGCCGAACATAATTAATCTGGGCGCGCCAGCTAGTGATGCTTCTTCATCGTAAATGTATTTCTGATTTGTCGACCAGCCAGGACCACCCCAAGCTTGGGGCCAGTTTGGAGTAATCCAGCCTTTTTGGTGAAGGGCCTTATGCCACGCCATGATTTCTTCACGATTAACATGGTGGCCATTAAGGACCTTCTGCGCCACGTTCACGGGAAGATTGGCGGTAAGAAAGTCCCGAACTTCTTGACGGAAGGCCTCATCGTCTTTTGAGAATGACATATCCATCGATCAGAGACCTCTTTTTCAGTTTTCAGCTAAATTTTCTGGCTAATTATCATAGCGTTAGACAATATGTCTGACGATAGTATTCGACAAGTCACAGGACGAGTGCGTTGATGTCTCAGAAACCGTTTCGCTTATATATGACTCCGACATCTCCTTTTGCTCGGAAGTGCCGCATGGTGGTGCATGAGTGTGGCCTTCAGGAACGCGTGGAAGAGTTTGATGCTCGAGTGCGCACCGATGAAAATGAGGTTCTCGAAGTCAGTCCTTTGGGCAAGGTTCCCACTTTGACGGGGCCTAATGGGTTAACCCTGGTAGACTCATCTTTGATATCCGAATTCCTAGATAAACTCGATGGACCACCAAAACTCCACGGTTTTACCGATCAAGACCGTTGGAATCGCGCTCCGAAGTGGGCTTTGGCTGAGGGTTTGCTGGAATCTCTTGCATGGCGAACGAGAGAATTTAGACGTCCGGAAAACGAGCGATCACCATCATTTATAAATTATGAAGGTAATAGACAGCAGAGAATTTATGATTGGCTGGAGGCCTCTACCCTAAATTATGAATACAGGGATATCTCTGACATTGGACTTGTTATTGCCCTTGATTATTCGCTGTATAGGTTTCCGGAAGAGGATTGGCGGCCCCTTAGGCCGCGCCTCTCCAAGTGGTTTGAAGGAGAGGTGGCGCGTCCGGCATTTCAGGCAACTTTGCTTCCTGCAAAGATCTAAGCATAGTTATTTTTGGTCTGGTGCAGCTTTGACTTTGGCGCGTAGAAAAGATTCTGCTTGCGTGAAAGAAATACTTACCTATTTTACTGTGCGGTAGTTTCGCTTTTTGAGGTAATTGGTTTCGTATTGCACGGTATTGGTGATGAGCGTAGCTGAAGTTACTTTAGCGACAGTCAGCAACAAGTTTAGAGATAGTTGCGCTGCCGCAGATATCCCTCATGGACACAGAGCGAACTGTTTTGTGAAAGCCCTTCGGGCCTTCACAATTTGGCGTAAATGCGCGCTCCCGCCGTGCGCAAAGGGTAGGGTCTCGACCAAGTTTGTTGAGTTTCTTTTAGCCAAGGTTTGAGATTCTTTAATTAGAGAAAGTCGAAATACAAATGTCTTTTGAGGATGATGAGCAGGAGCCAACAGCGGTTGATGTAGAGGTTACCGTTAAGTGGTTCAATGGAATTAAGGGTTATGGCTTCGTTACTACTCCCGATGGTGATGATGCATTTATACATGTGACCTCGCTTCAAGCGCTCGGTCGGAACAGCATTCCTCCAGAATCACGGGTCAAATGCGACCTTGGACCAGGGCGTCGTGGATTGCAGGTTCTGACGGTTAAAGAAATTTTAGAACTTGGCGAAGAACCGCCACCCCGCGCACCTCGTTCGGGTGGCTTTGGTGGTGACCGTGGTGACCGCGGCGGATTCCGCGGTGGTGACCGCGGCGGATTCCGCGGTGGTGACCGTGGTGGTTACGGCGGCGGTGACCGTGGTGGTTATGGCGGCGGTGACCGTGGTGGTTATGGCGGCGGTGACCGTGGTGGTTATGGCGGCGGTGACCGTGGTGGTTATGGTGGCGGTGACCGTGGTGGTTATGGCGGCGGTGACCGTGATGACCGTGCACCGCTCGAAACCAGACAGGCGACTGTTAAATTTTACAACGCAGAACGTGGCTTTGGGTTCGCATCTCCGAGTGACGGTGGCGAAGATATCTATGTCCCAGCTCGCGTTGTAGAAAGAGCCGGTATGGGTGAATTGCAACCTGAACAGTCAGTTGAAATCGACGTTCGCCCAGGTCCACGTGGCCCGATGGCAGCTCGAATTCGCCATAATTAAGTTTTTGGCTGCCTTAGCAGCCTTTTAACTTGAAATTAAAGAGGTCTCGCTATTCTGGCGGGGCCTCTTTCTTTTACAGCGCAGAAGTTTCCCAGTCCCTGGAAGGCTCGGTTGGCGATGATTTAAGTCCCGCAGCACGTGCGCCGACGATTGCACATAATTCATCTTTGTCCGATGTATCGCCGCTTATACCAACGGCACCAATGATGGCGCCATTTTGGTCCCTGAGTAACACCCCACCAGGGACGGCTATGAAGCGGCCACCCGAAGCAGCCGAGAGGGCTGATTGAAAAGCTGGTCGATCAGCAAGACGATCGCGAAGCACCCGAGAAGGGACTCCCATTCCCAAGGCCCCCCAAGCTTTACCAATTGCTATATCTGGTCGAAGGATTCCAGATCCATCTTCTCTTTTTAGGGAAACTAGACAACCGCCTGCATCTAATACCGCCACAGTTAATGGCATAAAGTTATGCTTACGTCCCTCTGCAATGGCACCATCTATAATTTCTTCAGCCTGTTTAAGGGTAATGCTTGTCATGAATCAGTGTTGCCCCTCCCAGCGCTCAGCCGCATCATTGTCGCTTAGCCGAGCATTAACCCAGCGTTCGCCAGACACTGTTTCCTCACGCTTCCAAAAGGGCGCTTGTGTTTTGAGATAATCCATCAGGAAATTGCATGAATCAAACGCTGCTTGCCGATGACTTGAAAGAGTGACAACCAATACAATTGGGTCGCCTGGTTCAAAGCGACCGAAACGGTGAACTATCAGACAGTCTATTAGCGGCCAGCGCCCTCTCGCTTCCGTCTCAATTGCCATAAGCTGTCGTTCGGTCATTCCAGGATAGTGTTCCAGTGTCATGGCAATAACCGGTTCTGCACCTTCGTCAGGGTTATCTTCTCGGGCTATTCCTATAAAACTCGCTACAGCGCCTACGTCTTTTCGTGCCGCCGTCATTATCGAGATTTCTTGCCCTAGGTCGAAAGGCCCTTCCTGCAAGCGAATAGCCATGCTGTTAGCCTCCAGTAACCGGGGGGAAGAAGGCAATTTCTGTAACACCGACGATACTATCTTCTGGTTCTGCAAATATTTGATTGATTGCTATGCGGATAGTACCTCTATTTGCAAATGCTTCAGCATGACCAGGAGATAGACATACAAGCCAGTCTATGAGTTCTCCTGCTGTATTTACTGAAGTTGGCGGGGTCGCAATTTCCTCTGCCAGCCCAATTTTTTGGCGAACCCATGCAAAATAAAGGATCTTCATTGCATTAATTTCTCCGAGGTATGCCCCTTAATTCGATCTTGAATGAACTTTGCTACTGAGTTTGGATCAGATAATGGCAGACGATATGGCGTATCAGCATCTGATATGATGTCATCACTTGCCACGGCTATAATTTTTTTGTCTTCAGGCCAAAGCGGTTTGCCGCCGTGTGTTTGCCGCCAAACTTCGATCTTATCAATGTCCTCACCCTTATACCCCTCGACCAGTACAACATCCACTGGCGCAAGTTTCGAGAGAGCCTCGGTTAGCGTCAGTTCGGTTCCATTTTTATTTTCGGAGAGAAGAGCCCAGCGGTGAGGTGATGAAACTAGCACTTGTTGTGCTCCTGCAGCTCGGTGTCGAAAGCTATCTTTACCTTCCTTATCGATATCGAATTTTTGGTGCGCGTGTTTGATCGTTGCTACATCACACTCATCCTTAACTAGCGCTTTTACAACGCCCTCTATTAAGGTTGTTTTACCCACGCCACTCCAGCCAATGATACCGATTACGTACATGCCACCGATACCCACTTACCTAAGAGTGACAAGGGCGGTGCGAAGGTAAATAAAGCCTGTCCAAATAGACATGAGTGCAGCGAACCAAAGCAACGCGTAACCGACTTGTGGGGCCCAGGCGCCTGGTAGAGTTCCGACCAAAAGAATTGTTAGTGCTGCCATCTGAAAAACTGTTTTGGATTTTGCTGCAAAGGACGAAGAAATTCGCGGCATATTCATACCTGCCATGCCTTCTCGGAGGCCAGAGACTATGATTTCCCGTCCAAGTATTGCTAATGCGGGTGCTAAATTCCATCCAGGAAGAGCCCCTAACCAAAGAAGTACCAAAAGGGTTACGCTGACCTGAAACTTGTCAGCAATTGGGTCTAATATTGCTCCAATAACACTTTCCTGCTTGAGTCGGCGGGCTAGGAATCCATCAAGCCAATCTGTTAGTCCGGCTGCAATAAAAACTGCTGCGGCCGGATAGCTGCCTGCCTGCCCGCCAAAAACTGCAAGGAGGACAATTACTGGAACAGCTGCGATACGCAAGATTGTCAGGGTATTTGGCAGATTTGTCATTTTTATTTATTCCGGTCGAAGGTATTAATGCGGCCCCTAGACTTCCCCAACGCTGATATTAATCAAATTACCCCGCACTAAAACTTGGCTTATATCCCCTTAAGCTGGCCGATTTTGGTGCGACTTTCGCATTTCTTAGATATGTCTAATGAATCATTAAAAACCATTTTTTCAGCCGCCAGCGATTTTTGGGATAAGACATATTTCGCTATCAGCACCAATTGGCTCCAAGTAGGTGTCCTGGCAGATAACACCATCGATCGCGACAGCCATGCTTTCCTCAACCTGATTGCCGAGGCCTGGGTAGAGACGATCTAACTCGCGAATGAGGGCGCGCACATTGGATGCGTCTACCTCGATTTCCGTGACTGTTCCCATGTAAGGCCTACACATCTGACTTGCGATAGTGACACGGGCCATCGTTAGGCACCCCCTATCTAAAAAATAAGGTGGCAATGCCAGATAAGCATCGCCACCTTTTCAAACGTTATACATTGTAAGGGTTTTAATTACCCCTTTGCAGCATCCAATGCAGCTCTAATGCGTGGTGGCGACATCGGGAGACTTCCCATTCGAACACCAGTAGCGTTCTCCATAGCATTAGCCACGGCTGCCATTGGCGGAACGATTGGTGGTTCGCCAACGCCCTTAACGCCAAACGGATGCCGCGGGTTCGGGACTTCCACCAAGATGGTTTCAATCATAGGCAGATCCGATGCAACAGGAATTCGGTAGTCAAGGAACCCAGCGTTGTCGAGACGGCCGTCTTTTGTATAGACGTACTCCTCATTCAATGCCCAACCGATTCCTTGTACCGCCCCACCCTGGAGCTGGCCTTCCACATACGAAGGATGAATCGCTTTACCTACATCCTGAATAGCCGTGTAGCGCAGAACTGTAGTGTGGCCTGTTTCCTCGTCCACTTCGAGGTCACAAATATGTGTGGCGTAACCTGGTCCAGCGCCCTGAGCGTTAATAGAAGCTTTTCCTGTAATTGGTCCGCCAGTGCGGGCGGATTTGGCAGCTATATCGGCAACTGAGAGTGGGTCGAATTTGCCGGCATTTTCTCCAGCGGGATAGGCTTTTCCATCTTTCCATTCGACTGCCTCAGAGGGTATCTCCCAAAGGAGAGCGGCGCGTTTGCACAACTCATCCCGAACCATTTCAGCTGATTGAGTTACAGCCATACCGGTGGCAAAGGTGACTCGACTGCCGCCGGTTAGAAATGAAAACCCTACAGAGGTGGTATCACCGACAACCGTCCGAACATCTTTGACGTCCATGCCCAGAACTTCTGCAGCCATCATGCCCATTGAGGCTCGGCTGCCACCGATGTCAGGATTCCCCGAAACAACGGTAATTGTGCCGTCCTCGTTTACATAGGTTGCACCAGAGCTTTCACCGCCTATGTTGAACCAGAACCCAGAAGCTATACCACGGCCCCGCAGCTTACCTGGTGCGGCCTCTCCCAATGGTGAGTTCCAATGGGGGGAGGACTTTGCCGCTTCAAGGGTCTCTACAAACCCGATGTCCTTAAGGGTTGGGCCATAAACTGCCTTAGTTCCGTCTTTAGCGGCGTTAATAAGGCGTAGCTCAAGAGGGTCCATACCAAGCTGTTTTGCTAGCTCGTCCACGGCGCTCTCTGTTGCAAACGTAGAGACCGGCGCTCCTGGCGCCCTGTAAGCAGCAACCTTTGGCCGATTAGAGACCACGTCGTAGCCCCATATAGTAACATCGGAGAGGTCATACATAGCAAACGGCGTCATGAGGGCCGGGCCAATTGGCGACCCTGGGAACGCTCCCGCCTGAAGCATGACTTCGCATTCAGCCGCTACAATACGACCATTTTTAGTTGCACCGATCTTAACATTAATGGCACCGCCAGAGGTAGGGCCAGATCCCCGAAATACCTCTTCACGTGACATTGTCATCTTGACGGGTTTTCCGCTTTTTCGCGAAAGAGCAAGAGCTAATGGTTCAAGATACACAAGGGTCTTGCCGCCAAATCCGCCACCAATTTCAAGCGGAAACACGCGGATATCTGCGATGTCCATACCCAAGAGCTTTGCGCAATAAGCTCGGACCATGAATTGGCCCTGGCTGGAGCACCAAACCTGTGCTTGCCCATCGGCTCCATAGGAGACGACGCAAGCATGTGGTTCAATATAGGCTTGGTGAACTGGAGCAGTTTTATACTTGCGCTCAACAACCACATCAGCTTTTGCGAAAGCTGAGGCCGAATCACCTAATTTGAACTCCATCCGCTTTGCGATGTTAGATGCCTTGGTTGGCTTGGGGTCAACGCCTTGGGTAAAGAGGTCCTCGTGCAGTACAGGTGCATCCGGCCTCATTGCCTCTTCTACATCTATGACGTTGGGCAGAACCTCATACTCAACCTTAATTAGGCGAACGGCTTCCTCAGCGATCGATGGAGAAGTTGCAGCAACGGCTGCAACAGCGTGGCCGTCGTATAGAACCTTATCCCGGGCAATGGTGTTAAGAGACATATCCCGAAAGTTCGCAGGGCCTTCGCCAACAAACGCTTCTTCACTTGGAATATTGGGAAGATCGTTTGCGGTGATAACGGCCTTTACGCCTTTGAGGGCTTCCGCCTTGGAAGTGTCGATTGATTTGATGCGAGCGTGAGCATGAGGGCTACGAAGAACCTTCCCATGAATCATGCCTGCAACGCTAAAATCGGCTCCAAATGCAGCGCGTCCGATAACTTTCTCTACGCCATCAGGCCGAATAGGCCTGGTACCGACGACCTTAAGCTCAACATCTTTGCCCAGGTAGTTCATTTGGCTACTCTCCGCGCATTTCCGCGGCGGCGTCCATGACCGCCTCGATGATTTTGTCATATCCAGTGCATCGGCAGAGATTGCCAGCTAGCCAGTAGCGCGCTTGCTCTTCTGTAGGGTTTGGATTTTTATCGAGAAGAGCTTTCGAGGCCACTAGTACACCTGGAGTACAGAAACCGCATTGTAGGGCTGCATGCTCTAAAAACTTCTGCTGCAATGGATGCAGGTTTTCACCGTCAGCCATACCCTCAATGGTCATGATTTCTGTGCCTTCGGCCTCAGCGCCGAACATCAAACAAGAACAAACCAAGCGGCCGTCGACAATAATTGAGCAGGCGCCGCAGTCGCCAGACCCACAACCCTCTTTAGAACCGGTCAGTCCCATTTCGTCCCGAAGCACGTCCAGCATGGTTTGCTGGCCGTCACAAAGAAATTCGGTCTCTTCGCCATTAATAGTGGCAGTGACATGAGTTTTAGCCATGGATTAACGCTCTCCCGCGCGTTTGAATGCAATTGAAGCTGCGCGGCGTGCAAGCACCCCAGCGACTTTTGTACGATATTCGATGGTTCCACGCTTATCATCTATCGGATTACATACGGATTGGGCTGCCGCATCGAGCTTGGCAAGCGTTGCATCATCAAGGCTTGTGCCAATAATGCAGCTAGCGTCTACCTCAACAATGGTTGGTGCAACTGCGCCAAGCCAAACTGTAGCCGATTTAATTGGACCGTTCGCACCATCGCGAGTGATGTTAACTCCAGCGCCAACAACAGCGATGTCCATTTCGGTCCGTGGAATAAAGCGCAGATAGGCGTCAGCTGAGTGCGCTGCAGGCTTTTTCAGCTTAAAGCTCTTAATGAATTCACCTTTGGCAAGGTTTGTGCGTCCTGGACCCGCTGGAACGTCGGAAACTTTCATTTCCCGCTCTCCATTTGGACCAGCAACAACAGCAATTGCCCCAGCGGCAGCCAAACATGGAACGCTATCGGCGGCTGGTGATGCATTACAGAGGTTTCCAGCTAAGCTTGCGCGCCCCTGAACCTGTGTGGAGCCGATTAGTTCTGCTCCCTCTACGATTCCAGGATAGGCAGCAACAAGTCGAGCATGTTCGCCGAGCTGTGCACCGGCTGTTGCAGCGCCGATAACGAAACCATCTGCTGTTTCCTCAATGCCAACTAGGCCAGGAATCTTTTTAAGATCTACAACCGCTGCGGGCCGGTTACGTCCAGACTTCAGCTGGACTATCAGATCGGTACCGCCTGAAAGCGGTTTTGCGCCATCGGCGCCAAGCATACGAACGGCCTCATCGATTGACTGAGGCGCCGCGAAAGTGGGTGAGTACATAGATATCCCTCGGTATGCGCTTATCAGGAATTAAAATTATTTGTAAAACTAGCTCGGTTCTGCCCGATCTCCAAGCCCATCTATCATGTATTTTAGACTTAAGGGTTATACTCAGTTTAGTGTTTCTAAGTCGATCTCGGAAATAGTGTGACCTAAAGCGTTCAAGAAGGTCAGTAGATCCGCCTTTTTTATCGTCGTGGTCATAGTGTTATCTAAGGGGTGAAAGTTCAGGGGGTCAGCTTGTAAGAACGCCCTATCGAAGTAGATCGAAACTGAGCCAGCTGGCGCATTTATTAGAGCAAATGGTGTCACAGCTCCGGGGCGGACGCCTAGTTTTTCCATGAGTATTTCAGGACTAGCAAAGGAAAGGTTACCGGCTCCTACAGCCTTTCCGAACGCTTTGAGTTGGACTGAAGTATTCTCCTCTACAACTAAAAGCCAAAGCCCACCTTTTTTGTTCTTCAAGAACAGGTTTTTTGCATGTCCACCTGGCAATGTGCCGCGAAGAGCGCGCGAATCCTCGACTGTGAAAAGAGGAGGATGTCTAACGGTGGAGTGCTGGAGGCCTAGCGCATCTAGTCGCAAAAAAAGATCATTGGGCGTTGCGGTCATTTCGATTGTCAGTTGATAGAGGTTTTACAAACGTTTGTTTAGGAAGGACGAGATCAAATATCCTTTGGGTGTCAGACAAAGGCAACTTTGAGCGTTCCAGCTTCTAAGTTCATGATTCGATTCCCTTATGATCTCCGCTGAAAATGAAAAAATTGGGGGCGATATCCTGCCTAAAGAGGTGCCGTGGCGGCAATAAGCCATTCAGCATCGTTTTCTGTGAGAGACGGCGCTAAAGCAGCGCAAACGCGCTCATGGTATAGATTTACTGCCTCTCGTTCAGCTATCGACAACATGCTGACGTTTATAAGTCGGCGATCATAAGGGGCTAGTGTTAGGGTCTCGAAACCGAGAGTGTCACGTTCCCCTCCCGGAATCTCTAGAGGCACCACCAATAAAAGATTTTCGATCCGAATGCCAAAACTGTCAGTGCGATAGTATCCCGGTTCATTTGAAAGGATCATTCCCGGTGCAAGCGCCACGTCACTGGAAGCTTTTGATATTCGATGGGGTCCTTCATGGACCGATAGGTAGCTACCAACGCCGTGTCCTGTCCCATGGTCGAAGTCCCATCCTGCTGTCCACAACGGAGCCCGCGCCAGAGTATCGAGTTGTGTGCCAGTGGTGCCCTTTGGAAAGCGCGCTCCTGAAACTGCAAGATGGCCCTGCAGCACTAGTGTATAGGCTTTGCGCATTTCTTCGCTTGGAGTGCCAATTGCAACCGTTCTCGTGATGTCGGTAGTTCCGTCTATAAATTGCGCGCCAGAGTCGGTGAGATATAATGAGCCACGTTCCAATTTACGTTCGCTGTTTTGAGTCGCGCGATAATGAATAATGGCACCATTAGCACCAGCCCCAGAGATCGTGGGGAATGAAAGATCTCGAAATAAATCCAGTTCGCGTCGGTAGCTCTCAAGTCGATCAGAAGCTTCGATTTCTCCAACTTTTCCTGTCTGTCCTTCGCTTGAGAGCCAGTGCAAAAAACGGATTACCGCAATGGCGTCACGTTTATGAGCGGTGCGCGCCCCTGCTATTTCTGAAGGATTTTTTATTGCTTTGGGCAAGGCTGTTGGGTCTTTTCCACGGACTATATCCGCTCCGGCGGCCTTGATTATTGTCACGGCAGCCGCAGGCCCTGCTTCAGAAACTAAGATGCGCTTTCCGCTGAATTTTCTTAATTCTTCAGCAAAAGAGTTAATGTTTTTGATCTCGACTTCTTCCCCAACCCACTCTTTGGTTTTTGCATCTACCTTCTCTGGGTTAACAAACCACTCGATAGTTGCGTCTGAGTTTAGAATTGCAAAAGAAAGAGGAAGCGGTGTGTGCTCTACATCCGCTCCTCGGACGTTAAGGATCCAGGCTATACCATCTGGTTGGGTCAAAAGAGCCGAATCAATAGATTGCTTTGCTAGTTGCTCCGCTATGTCTCGCCGCTTTATGGCAGAGCCTATACCTGAAAATTCGAGCGGGTGTGGATGGATAGGAGCCACTGGTGCAGGTGGGCGATTAAGCCATATTTCGTCGATCAGATTACGATCAGCGGCGGCAATCGTTCCACCTGCTTTGACCGCTGCGGCAGCGAAGCGCTCTACCTCAGCTTCTGTTAACAGCCATGGGTCGTAAGCAAGGACTGCACCCTTTGCTAAGCTTTTAGCGACCCACTCATTAGGCGGATTGCTAATCATGTGGTGTGCTTCAAAAACAGTAAGGTCTAATTCCTCTTTTAGTTGGATAGTATATCGGCCATCTGAAAACACGGCGGCTTTGTCCATCAAGACAACCGCCAAGCCCGCAGAGCCGCTAAAACCGGTTAACCAAGCTAAGCGTGCTGCAGAAGCTGGCACATATTCGCCCTGGAATTCATCCGCGCGAGGCTGGATCCAGCCGTCGTAACCAGCCGCGCGTAATGCATCTCTAAGGTTTGAGACATGCTGTAGCGTCATAGCTGATCTTTAAGAATTACAACGGTTGCAAAATCGACATGCTGCATTGCAACAAAAACATGCCTCATTTCAAAAATAGCTCCTATATCTCCGATCAGAACAGTGGTCGATACGACTACTAAAGAGGATGATAATGATGTTAACCGCAAAACCAATGAGCTCTCTTGAGCTTTCGATACTAGAATGCCGTAGGCGTGATGCTGCTCAATTTATCCGGGGTCTGCGTAAGGTGTGGAAATTCAGTACCGCTCCCCATGATCACCAAACTGATTCGCTTGAGTCGGCCATCCTTGCTTGCCAAAAGCGTGACAGAGATAACTTGAAAAATGCTGTAGTCGAGTTGGTGAACGAGACACGAGACCCTGCATCTATCGCCCGCGCCTAAGGGTCAAAGCCAGCCAATCGCCTCGTCTGGTTCGCCGCTCCAATTTGAGCCCATGGGCTCTATGCGGAGCCATTACGAAACTCTCCTGCCAGTAGAGAAAACCTGACAGAATGGCCCTTCCTCCTGGTTTTAGCGCTCTGGCTAAGTTACCAGCCATTGCTCGCAGTGGTCGAGCGAGAATATTTGCCAGCACGAGATCATAAGGCTTCTGCGCCATTATTTCTGCATTTTGCCAGCCGTTGGCCCGTCTTACTTTAGCCCGCACATGATTTATCTCAGCAGCTAATCGAGCAACCTCCACAGCCCTTCCGTCAATATCTGTCATGAGGAGTTTTGGCTTAACAGCTTTAGCGGCTGCAAGTCCCAAGACACCGGTGCCACAGCCCAGATCAAGTACTCTTCTGGGATGTTGGCGCTTCAGGGCAGCCGTCAAGGCCTCAAGGCAAGCCCTTGTTGTTTCATGCTCGCCAGACCCAAATGCAGCTCCTGCCTCAATTTCTAAATCGATAATTCCAGGCCGTGCCGGAGATTTGATATGTCTACCTCTTACTCTAAAGCGCCCAACTTCAATCGGTTGCAGGTTTGCAAGGACCTCAGCCTGCCAGTCAATATCGGGAACCTCCGTAATGGTTACCTCTGGTGGGTGTTCATCCAAGCTCGCGGCTGCAATCGCAACGGCCTGTTCAATAGCTATCCGATTTGGGGCAGAAACCGCTATGGCTTCAACAATGCATGCTTCCGCTAACCATAGATCTCCGGCCCAATTCGCGGGCTCCGGTAGGCCTCGGGTTTTAGGCAGATCAGTATCCGCTTCGTATATCGAGAGCGCTATAGAAAAAGGCTCTAGTGCAGCTTCATAGGTGGACGATGAAATCGCCGAAGCTGTGACGGCGATCTTCCAAGTCTGGGTCATATTTTTTCTACGAAACTGGCAATTACGGTTTTGGGGCCGGCTTGCTCAAAATTAATCTCTAGTCTGTCTGCATTCATATCTTCGATGCGGCCATAACCAAATTTCTGGTGAAAAATTCTTTCACCAATGGCGAACTGCTCGACGTGTGGGGGACGCGATTTAACTTCAAAACTAACACCTTCTACAAAATCATTTCTTCGTCCGGCGGTTCTTTGGCCGATAGCTCGGTTTTTGACTGATTCATAGCCGCCGTTTGCCTGACTAAAACTGCTTGCGGGATAGTTTGTCGAAGTGTAGGGCAGCCCACCAGCACTGTTGGACTGATCATAACGGATATGTTGCTTAGGCAATTCATCAATAAACCGGGAGGGCAATGACGAGACCCATTGATTGTACACCCGTCGATTGGCAGCGGCAGAAATAATAGCCTGCTTACGAGCGCGAGTTAGACCCACGTAGGCAAGGCGCCTCTCTTCTTCTAGCCCGGCTAAACCGTTTTCATCCAGTGCGCGTTGATTGGGAAACATCCCGTCCTCCCAACCAGGAAGAAAAACAACATCGAACTCCAGTCCTTTAGCAGCATGCAGCGTCATAATGCTGATTAATTCGTCTCCAGCGTCAGCTTCAATTTCCATCACTAGGCTGACGTGTTCCAAAAAGCCCTGCAAATTCTCAAATTCACTAATGGCACGAACTAATTCCTTTAAATTTTCTACCCTACCAGCAGCCTCTGGCGACTTATCATTCCGCCACATGTCAACATAACCTGACTCATCGAGAATAGTTTCGACTACTTCGAGATGCTCGACACCTTGCTCTAACAGACGCCAACGATCGAAAGCATTTATCAAATTCGATAGTGTGTTGCGGGTCTTCGGCCTAACTTCAGCAGAAGCCGCAAGTTTTCTGCTTGCTTCGAAAAGTGACAACCTCTCCTGGCGAGCTAAGTGATGAGCAGCTTGAATTGTCGCCGCACCCAAACCGCGTTTTGGTGTGTTGATGATGCGTTCGAATGCTAGGTCGTCATCGGGTGATAAAGTGACCCGCAAATAAGCTATCGCGTCTCTGATTTCCAACCGTTCATAAAATCTTGGACCTCCGATGACACGATAGGGCAAACCAAGGGTTACGAAGCGCTCCTCAAACGCCCGAGACTGGAAGCTGGCACGAACGAGAATCGCCATTTCGGAGAGAGAAACTTGCTTCCTCTGCAAATCTTCGATCTCGTCACCAACGAAGCGTGCTTCTTCGTCTCCATCCCATACAAGGTTCAAATGCACCGGCTCGCCCATATCGGCTTCAGTCCAGAGGGTCTTACCAAGCCGCTCTTCGTTATTTTCAATTAGGCCAGAAGCAGCTCCCAGAATGTGCCCGGTTGAGCGATAGTTTCTTTCAAGTCGAACGACTTGGGCTCCTTCAAAGTCTTTCTCGAAGCGGAGAATGTTGCCAACTTCAGCCCCTCGCCAACCGTAAATAGACTGATCATCATCGCCAACGCAGCAGATATTTTTATGCCCTTGAGCTAGAAGGCGGAGCCATAGATATTGGGCTACATTGGTGTCTTGATATTCATCGACAAGCACGTATTTGAAGCGTTTGCGCCATTCTTCCAAGATTTCTGGTTCTGTTTGAAAAATAGAGCACATGTGTAAAGTCAGGTCGCCGAAATCGGCTGCATTAAGGGTCCTTAAACGCTCCTGATATTGAGCAAATAGCTCTACGGCGCGCCCAGCAGCAAAATCTCCGGCTTCCCCACGACTAACTTTTGTTGGGGTCTCTGCTCGATCTTTCCACCGTTGAATTCGAGCCATTAAAGCACGAGGTGGCCAACGGCCTGTGTCGATGTTTTCGGCTTGCATAAGTTGCTTGAGCAAGCGGAGCTGATCGTCCGTGTCCAAAATAGTAAAATTGGACTTCAGGCCAACAACCTCAGCATGACGACGGAGCATTCGAGTAGCGAGTGAATGGAAAGTCCCAAGCCACATTCCCTCCGCGACACCGCCAATAAGCCCGGTAACACGGTCCTTCATCTCCCGAGCTGCTTTGTTCGTGAAGGTTACTGCAAGGATTTGCCTGGGCCAGGCTTTTCCTTCAACTAGAAGGTGAGCAATCCGTGTCGTCAGCGCCTTTGTCTTGCCGGTGCCTGCGCCGGCCAGCATTAAAAGGGGGCCGTCGAGCGTTTCAACCGCTAACCTTTGCTCTGTGTTCAGATCATTTAAATAAGGAGGCGGAAAGCCTCTTTTGTGACCGTGTCTTGGTCCCATGGGGGTAGGTGGATCCGCCCCATCATCAAAGGGGTTAATAAATTCTGACGACATAAGACCTAGTATAGACTCGTTTGGTTAGCGGCGCTTGTGGATTTCGAGAAGGTTAATGCGGAGGATTTCTGGTTCACGGGAAAACGATCTGAGATCTATAGAAAAATTTGTACGGGCAAAAAAGCAGCAGGGAGTTTCTATAACAAAAATATCAAAAACAACCGGTCCTTAGGAAAGAGCACATGCAGCCATAGCTCCAAGTAAGCACATCAAAATAAATATGATCATGTGTGGCATGAATTAACGGCCAAGCAAAAAACAGGGGCTTCCACAAGAAGCACGATATTATGTTAGCATCCCATGATTGATACATCGATAGCCCATAAATCTTTGTCCAGGAGCTAGTGAGATGAGCGGATATAATGTTGGTGATCTAGTTGCTGAGTTTTTGCAGCAGGTTGGCATTGACACAGTTTTTGGCGTCGTCTCTGTGCACAATATCCCTATGCTCGATGCTATTGGCAGAAGGAATGCTGTTCGTGTAATTGGCTCGCGCGGCGAGATGGGCGCTGGCCATATGGCCGATGCGTACGCTCGGGCCCGCCGTGGACTGGGAGCTTTTTTTACATCGACTGGGCCGGGTGCAGCCAACGCACCGGGTGCGCTTGTCGAAGCACGTTTTGCGTCCTCGCCTGTACTTCACTTCACTGGGCAAACCGCAACCGCCAACCTCGATAAGGAACAAGGGGCCGTCCACGACGTTATGGACCAGCTGGGAATGCTAAAAGCGACTTCGAAAGCAGCATTCCGCATTAGAGCTCCTGAAATGGCCCTCGGTGTTTTGATGAAAGCTGCAACTGAAGCGCTTAGTCACCCAATGGGCCCTGTATCGATCGAAATCCCGATTGATGTTCAGCGTGCTCAAATTGCTCGTCCAGCTATGCTGGATGGACTGAAGATTGAAACACCAAAAGGTGATGCAGGTGATCCGCAAAGTTTAGATGTGCTGGCTGACATGGCATCAAAAGCCAAGCGGCCATTGATCTGGTGTGGTACAGGGGCCCGGCATGCTCGGGATGCCGTGCTTCGCCTTACAGAAATGGGTTTTGGTGTCGTGACCTCTGTTAACGGACGTGCTGTAATTCCTGAAACTCATCCTATGACACTAGGGGCCTTTCAGGCGACGCCAGAAGTAGAAAAGCTCTACGAAACCGTAGATTTTATGCTCATAGCTGGTGGCCGGCTGAGGGGACATGAAACTAGAGATCTGGCTCTCAAGTTGCCTAAGGTTCGTGCTCAAATTGACGTTGATCCTGCGGCCTGTGGACGGACATATAGCGTAGAACATTTTCATGTAGGTGACGCGTCGGAAGCATTGTCAGCCCTCGCCGACCGACTAGAGGGTCGCATGATGGTGGCATCAGATTGGGCAAATAATCTTGCCTCGTGTTTAGAGGAAACGCGCCTTAACTATCGTAAGCAGCTTGGCCCTTATGCTGATTTTCCTGAGATTTTTAGAGACGCGATGCCTGCGGATGTCATATGGGCTCGTGACGTCACAATGAATAACACGACCTGGGGCAACAGGTGCTTGCCTTTGGAGAACCCTAGCCAAAACATTTATCCCGTTGGGGCTGCTATAGGGCCGGGCTTTCAGTTCGGTATAGGTGCTGCTTTCGCCGCGAACGGCCGAAAGACTGTAGCTATAACTGGTGATGGTGGATTCTATCTTAATATGACAGAGCTTTGGACTGCAGCGCAGGAAAAGCCAGATGTGGCCATAGTGATTTTCAATGATGCGGGTTATGGGGTCATAAAAGATATTCAGGATGCTTTATACGGAGAACGTCATTACTTCGCTGATCCAATTGGTCCAGACCTCGAAGGGTTAGCTAATTTAGCTGGTATCCCATACTTTCGTGTATCGGCAGTAAGTGAGATGGGGCCTCAGCTAAAGGCCGCTATTGAAACTGATGGGCCAACTTTAGTTGAAGTTGAAATGACAAAAATTGGCAAACTTCCGCGATACTACCAGCCACCTCCTTATGCAGCGAAGGGGTAAAACAGTTTATCGACCATCCCGTGAAAGCCTGTTTTTTATTAGGATTTCACCGTTGAATTTGCGGTTGCTTCGGCATTAACAACCCGCAGCTCAGTTGCCAGACTTTTTTCTAAATTGCTCTGTTCCAGTGCCCCATCTTCCGACCCTTTCTTGCTTCATTTTTTCCGTAGAGGTGAAGATGAGTTTTGGGATCGGCCAGTAACTGGTGCCAGTCGTGTACCTCGTCACCTAAAATGTTCTGCATTTCGGCCGGGCAGAGAACTTCGGTGGATCCAAGAGGTAATCCCATCGCGCAGCGCACTAATTGTTCAAATTGTGAGGTGGCCGCAAAATCCATTGTCCAGTGACCCGAATTATGTGGTCGAGGGGCCATTTCGTTGACGATAAGATTGTTTTCGCGAGTAACAAACATTTCGATGGCTAAAAGGCCTACCATATCAAGACCGGCTATAGCATTAGCCGCCAGATCTTCAGCTTCCGCCGCTAATTTTCCGAGATCTGGCGCTGGTGCGATTGTCTGTCGAAGTATGTGATTTTCATGTCTGTTTTCTACAGCGGGGTACGAGACAATATTGCCGCCGATGTCCCTGGCGGTGATCACTGATATTTCTCGGACAAAGTCGATGAAACCCTCCGCGATAGAGGGTGAGCAACCTAATTCAACCCAAGCATCCTTTGCCTCTTTCGGTTCTGAAAGCTTGACCTGACCCTTTCCATCATATCCGAAACGACGGGTCTTAACGACAACTGGAGACCCAAAGTTCTCGAGCGCACTCACAATATCCTCAGGACCATTAACTGGAAGAAAGGGAGCTGCTTTGAAGCCAACACTTTCCAGATAATTCTTTTCATTTAGCCTGTCTTGTGCAGTCGCTAGCGAGAGTGAATTAGGGCGAGCTGGTTTTAATTCGGCTAGAAGAGTCAGGGCTCCTTCTGGCACATTTTCGAATTCAACAGTAACTGAGTCTACCGTTCCCGCGAATGACTTTAGAGCAGAGACGTCGCTGTAGTCTGCACAAGTAAA
>Ga0222714_10001168_pt1 | contig 29789 bp, 30 predicted proteins | sample C33_3DmetaG_FD_165048 | JGI IMG/M metagenome (GOLD analysis project Ga0222714, IMG submission 165048) | Estuarine water microbial communities from San Francisco Bay, California, United States - C33_3D | ecosystem: Environmental > Aquatic > Marine > Unclassified | place: USA: California... | reverse complement strand
TGTGCGCCGATGCGGCAGGCAGGGGCAGTGAGTCGGAGATCGCCTACGGTGCCAACTGGCTCGCGGTGGCCGCCTCCGACAACAATGGCGTCACCACCCAGCAGGCTGCCGAGGCCCTCGGTGGTGAGAGCAGCAACGTCGCGGACTTCTGTGGCTAGTCCGCGAAGGCAGCCAGGTCGTTAGATAACCCCGCCGCCACGCTCATCGGCGCTAGAGAACTTCTGCACGACGTAGATCGGGATGATCGACACGATGACCAAGGCCGCGGCGACGACGTTGACGATCGGGGCCTGGTTGGGGCGGAAGAGGTTCTGATAGATCCAGATCGGCAGGGTGGTGATGCCCGGGCCCGCGGTGAATGTCGTCACGATGATCTCGTCAAAGCTCAGCCCGAAGGCGAGTACCGCACCGGCAAGGATCGCTGACCGCATGAGCGGGAAAGTCACGAGCCGGAAGGTCGTGAAGCCACGCGCACCGAGATCGGCTGAGGCTTCCTCCATATTGCCGCCCATGCGACGCAGTCGTGCGATCGCATTGTTATAGATGACGACAATGCAGAACGTCGAGTGACCCACGACGAGTGTCATGAAGGTCAGGCCACCGAGATAACTTGTGAAGACGTTGTTGAGCGCGATACCGGTGACGATGCCGGGCAACGCGATCGGCAGGATAATCAGCAGCGAAACCGCATCCTTGCCAAAGAAGTTGAATCGTGAGAGCGCAAGCGCCGCGAGAGTGCCAAAGATCAGCGCCACGGCCGTCGCGACAAGCCCGAGCACAACACTCGTCACGATGGCGTTGCGGACTCCCTCGTTGTCGATGGCCTTGGCCCACCACTGCGTGGAGAAGCCAGCGGGTGGCCAGGCGAGGGTGTCACCAGCATTGAAGGAACTGATGAGCACGACCGCGAGCGGCACATAGACGAAGGCAAACGCAATGACCGCGAAGATGCTGAGGGCGACCTTGGTGCCGCGGCTGGTCGTCACAGGTTCTCCAAGGCTCCGGATCGCCGCACGATCGCGAGGTACATGAGCACGATGACCACGGGGATGGTGGCAAACGCTGCGGCAAACGGCAGATTCGTCACGTAGTTCTGCTGCACGACATTGCCGAGCATGATGACCTTGCCACCCACGATCTGCGCGGTGATGTAGTCACCCAGGCTGAGGGAAAACGTGAAGATCGATCCGGCCACCACCGACGGGAAGATCATCGGGATGATGACGCTGCGGAACGTGCGCCAGCCCTTGGCACCGAGATCCGCGGACGCATCCAGCATCGAGTTGGGCAGGCGGATGAAGCCGGCGTACACCGGCAGGATCATGTAGGGCAGCCATAGATAGGTGAGAGTGATGATGATGCCCACCTCACCGAAGCCGGGGCCGCCGAGGCCGAAGGGGCTGGCGAACCACGCAATGACGCCGTTTTCCGGTGTGAGCATCGCACGCCAGGCATAGACCTTGACCAGGTACGACGCCCACAGCGGGGTGAGGATCATCGCCACGAGCAGTGGCTGCCAGCGAGGTCGAGCCACCCGGGCCATGAAGTAGGCGACCGGGATCGCAAGGACCAAACACACGATCGTCACCGCGATTGCGATCCCTAGGGTGCGGAGCATCGTCTGCAGATACGCCGGGGTCGTGAAGACCTCGATGAAGTTGTCGAACGTGAACGTACGGACGATGGCACTGGTGAAGCCGTCCACCGTCCAGAAGGCGGTGAGGAAGAGGGCGGCGAGGGAGCCGAGGTAGACCACGACCAGCCAGGTCATCGGCGCTGCCAGCAACGCTGCGAGCCGTGCCCGCGGATGCCGATAGCCGAAACCCCCCTTCGGGGGACTGGCCGTCGTCGCTGCCACTGCTCCCTCGCCGCCTCTCTTCTCGATAGTGCTGTGCTCGATAGTGCTTAACCAGACAGGCTCAGGTCCTTAGGAGCGAAGCTCCGACCAGGCCTTCGACCACTCCGAATAGGGCACGCACTTGACGTCCGTACGGCCGTCGAGGCACACCTCGGTCGGGGTGTTCCAGTAGTAGACGTTCTCCCAGTAGGCGGTCTCGCCCGCGTGGTAGTCCGTGCACTGCTGCGGATCGATGTCGCACGCCTTGACGTTGCTCGGCGCCTCGCCGAACCACGCCGTGGCCTGCTGGTTGATTGCCGGGGAGGCAATCCAGTCAAGCCACTTGTAGGAGCAGTTGATGTTCGGCGTGTCCTTGGCGATCATCCAGGTGTCAGACCAGCCGGTGGCGCCTTCCTTGGCCTTGGTCGACCCGATGTTCTCGGGGTAGTAATTGACCAGGACCTGCCAGGAAGTCGCACCGGTCATCGTGCCGTTGGTGATGGCCTCGATCTGCTTGTTGTAGTCGCTCCAGTACTCGCTCACCAGGGCCTTCTGCTCCTTGAGCAGCGCGATTGCCGCATCGAACTGGGTCTGATCGAGTGAGTAGGGATCCTTGATACCCAGATCGGGCTGCGTGGCCATCAGGTAGACCGCCGCATCAGCGATGTAGATGGGCGAGTCGTACGGGCCCACCCCACCGGCAGCGGGGGAATCCGGCTCGAACATGATCGACCAGGAGTCAGCGGTTTCACCCACGACATCCTTGTTCCACACGAGCAGGTTCGCGCCGCGACCATGCGGCATGCCGTAGGCAACGCCGTTGACGCTGTTGTGCGACTGCATCTTCAGGTCGGGGAAGATGTCGGCGTAGTTGGGGGTGAGGTCGGTGTTCACCGGCTGCACGTTGCTGCCATAGATCAGGCGCAGCGTCGCGTCACCGGAGGCCGAGACCACGTCCCAGCCACCACCCTGCATGAGCTTGACGGCCTCGTCGGAGGTGCCGAACACCTTGACGTTGACCTGGCAGCCCGTCTGCTCCTCGAATGGCGTGATCCAGTCGGCCGCGGGATCGGTGCTGCCGTCCTCGGCATAGCCCGGCCACGCGAGAATGTTGAGCTGACCCTCGCCGTCGCCAACGGGGCCCTCGTACATCGGCACATCGGGTGCACCACCCGATCCGCTATCGCTCCCGCCACCACAGGCGGCAAGAGCCAGGGCCGCGGCACCGCCAACGGCCAGCATCTTTAGCAGCTGCGTCTTCTGCACCTGCTCCTCCTTCTCTTTCGTGGACCGACCCGGATGGTTGCGGTCCTGCGAACACCGTCAGGATCCGACGTGGATCTCGTTTTCGGTGTTCCACAACAAGGTCACGCGCTGCCCCCTCATGGCGTTGACATCCGCCGAGGTCGCGTGAGAGTTCTGCTGAACGGCGATCAGGGTGCCGCCCGCATCAAGGTCGACGAAGAATCGCGTGGCCATACCGACGTAGACAACCTCGTGGATCGTCCCCGCGGCCGCACGCTCATTGCCCTCCGCTGAGGCCTCGCCGAGCATCACCCGGATCTTCTCCGGGCGGACCGACCAGGTGCCCTCCCGGCCGAGGATCGTCGCCGCGGCTCCCGCCTCGAGCAAATTCGAGACGCCGACAAAACCCGCGACGAACGCGGTCTTCGGGTGCTCATAGATCTCAGTCGGTGTGCCGATCTGAGCAATGCGGCCCGCGTCAAAAACCGCGATACGGTCCGACATCGTGAGCGCTTCCTCCTGATCGTGCGTCACGAAAACAAATGTGATGCCGACCTCGCGCTGCAACTCCTTCAACTCCACCTGCATCTGCTCGCGGAGTTTGAGATCGAGTGCGCCGAGTGGCTCGTCGAGCAGGAGCACGCGCGGCTTGTTGACCAGGGCCCGAGCCAGAGCAACGCGCTGCCGCTGACCACCGGAGAGTTGACTCGGCTTGCGTTCGCCGTAGTCACCGAGGCGTACGGCGTCGAGTGCCTCCTGCGCCCGACTGCGGCGTTCGGCCTTGGGTACCTTCTTCACGCGCAGGCCGTACTCGACGTTGTCCAGCACATTCATGTGCGGGAAGAGCGCGTAGTCCTGGAAGACGGTGTTGACGTCCCGGTTGTAGGGCGGGGTCCCAGTGACATCGACACCGGCAAGTTCGATCGCCCCCGCCGTCGGCTGCTCAAAGCCGGCGACCATGCGCAGCACGGTGGTCTTGCCGGACCCCGAGGGGCCGAGCAGGGTGAGGAACTCGCCGTCAGCCACCTCAAGATCGACGCTGTCAACGGCGACGACGTCACCGAACGTCTTGCGTAGGCCGGTCAGCCGGATCGCGGTGCTCACATGACCTCCGAGTCCATGGTCCCGTGAGCCTAGGGGGAACCCTCGATTCCGGCACCCGTTCGGGGCCGAATCCGTCGACGTATTGTCCGAATCGTGACCTTGGCGGGCCGGGTGGGTCGCTAGGCCGGAAATGCGCGACCGGTGCCGGTGACCGTGACGACGACGTCCTCGCCGGGTCGGGGTGGCGGCGTACCCCCGGGGACGCGTACCGGGATCAAGGTGCCGTCCACGAGTTCGACGCGCAGCAGGGAGTCATGGCCGTGGTACGAGGTCTCGCGCACGACGCCAGCCCCGGGCATCTCACGCGAGACATCAACCGGGCAGGAGAGGACCAGCTGCTCCGGTCGCAGCACGACGGTGGTGGGGCCGGAGACTGCGTCATCGCGAATCGCGACATCTCCGAGAGCGCAGGTGGCGATGCCGTCGTGGGCGACGCCGGGGAGTTCGACCGCGTCACCAACGAAACGTGCCACGGCGAGATCGGCAGGGACGTCGTACACATCAAGTGGAGTGCCCGACTGCGCGATGCGACCATCCCGCATCACCGCGACGAGGTCAGCCGTCGATAGTGCCTCCTCCTGATCGTGCGTGATGAGGATCGCCGTGGTGCCGAGAGAGTCGAGGAGTTCGCGGACTTCAGCCCGCAGACGACCGCGCAAACCGGCGTCGAGTGCGGTGAAGGGTTCGTCAAGGAGTACGACGTCCGGCTGCGGAGCCAAAGCTCGGGCGAGCGCGACGCGCTGCTGCTGACCACCCGAGAGTTCATGGGGTCGCGCATGCGCGTAGTCCGCCATGCCCACCATCTCGAGCACCTCGGCGGTGCGGGCCGTGGTGTCCGCGCGTGATGACCGGGACTTGGGGAGGCCGAAGGCGACATTGGCGGAGACATCGAGATGCGGGAAGAGGGCGCCTTCCTGGGGGACGATGCCGACGCGGCGCTTCTCCGGTGGGATGAACGCATGTGGGCAACCAGGCCCCGCACCCGCGACGAGTCGGTCGCCAAAAGTGATGGTCCCGGCGGTGGGCTTGATGAAGCCGGCGAGAGCCCGCAGCAGGGTGGTCTTGCCTGATCCGCTCGGTCCGAGGACCGCGGCCACAGCACCGGAGGGCACGGTGAGATCGAGATTCTCGAGCACCGGCACGCCGCCGTAGCCGGCCGTTAGGCCACGCACCTCGACACCCGTCACAGCACACCAGCCTGCATTACAGATCCTCCGCCTCGTCGACCGCCTCCGGTGTCCGCGTCATCGTGCGGCCGAGCAGCCAGGCCGGGATGGCCGCGATGCAAACGAGCGCGATGGCATAGGGCGCTGCTGCGCCGTATGCCGCGATCTCGGTCCGACTCCACAACTCGGTGGCGAGCGTGTCAAGCCCGGTGGGGCGCAGCATCAGCGTGGCGGGGAGTTCCTTCATCGCGGTGAGGAGCACGAGCAGACCACCGGCGGCGATCCCGGGCAGCGTGAGTCGCAGCGTGGTCTCGCTCCACGCGCGCAGCGGACTGCGACCCAGCGTGCGCGCAGTTTGCTCGAGCACCGGCGAAACAGCCGCCGTCGCACTACGCGTAGCCCCGATTGCTTTCGGCAAGAAGAGCACGGCGTACGCGAAGGCCAGGACAAAAACAGTTTGGTAGACGAACGGCACGACGTTGAGGGTGAGGAAGACGAGCGACAGGCCGACGACGACGGCTGGCAACGCGTGACCGGTGTACGACACGGTCTCGATCGTGCGAACCGAGCGCGTGCGGTAGCGCGCCGCGAGGATGCCCACCGGAAGCGCGAGAAGGACGGCGAGGAAGGCACCGGCAAGGGATACACCCAGTGACGTGGCGGCAGCCGCGAGGAGTTCGGTGAGGTCGAGTTCGCTGCGGCTGCCCTGAACCATGCGCAAGATCAACGACAGCAGTGGGATGCCGAGGGCCAGTACCGTGAGGATCGTCAGGCCGAGGATGGCCGCAATGCGAGCGGGTGGTGAGAGTTCGACAGGTGCGGCGGTGCGCTGAGTCCCGGTCGCGACCCGCCAGCGACGCGTCCGCCCGCGAACACGGCGTTCAGCGATCACCAGCAGGGTCGCGAGACCGACCAGCACGAGGGCGAGAACGGCCGCGCTGACACGGTCGAAACTCGCGCGATAGGAGGCGTAGATGACACGGGTGAAGGCGTCGACCCGCAGCAGCGCCACGGCTCCGAAGTCCGAGAGTGTGTAGAGGGCGACGAGGAGAGCTCCGCCCGCAGCGGCCGGCCAGGCCTGCGGCAACGTCGTGGTGGCGAAGGCCCGGAAGGGTCCGCGGCCGAGGGAGCGCGCCACTTCCTCCAACGCGGGGTCGCTACCGCGGAAGGACGCCGTCACCGGCAGCACGACGTACGGCGACGACACCAAGGTGAGGATGAATGCCGCCGCCCAAAAGCCACTCATCGCGGGGAATTGCGCGATCCACGCGTAGGCCGCGACATAGGACGGCATCGCGAGCGGCAGGGCAACGAGCACGATCCACAGTCCGCGCATCGGGAGTGCGGTCCGCGCCAGCAGCCACGCGACGGGGATGCCGATCGCAAGGCAGGCCGTCACGACGACGAGCACAAGGGACACCGACGTTACGACGGTTTCGAGTGTTCGCGGTCGGATAAGGACGTCGATGATGCGCTGCGCGCCGGCATCGCTCACGCGCACGACGAGGTAGACGAGAGGGATCAGCGAGACGATAGCCGTGACGGCACCCGCGACGATCAGGGTGCGCGGAGGCCGGCCCTGCAGTCGTCGCGGACGCGCACGCGTCACCACCGTGGACATCAGGTCACGTCACGAATCAGATGAGGCCGACGTCCTCGAGCATCACCAGCGTGCCCGGAAGGTCCGCGAGTTCAGCAAGAGGCACGTCAGGTCCGCGCAGCGAGTCCAGTGGAGGCAGACCCTCCGCTGCGGCGACGGACGGCAGCAGCGGGTACTCGAAGGTGTTGGTGACGAACCACTCCTGCGCGGTCGGCGAGAGCAGCCATTCAACGAAAGTGGCGGCGTTGGCGTTCTGCGCGGCACCCGCCATGATGCCCACGCCCGCGACGTTGACCAGGCTGCCCGGATCCGAGGGCTTGGTGAAGGCGATCTGGGCGCGCATCGCGTCCTCACCAACCTCGGCGGCCTTCTCGTACCAGTAGTAGTGGTTGATCAGCCCGAGTTGCACCTGTCCGGTGTCGACGGCGTCGAGGATGAGGCCGTTCTTCTCGTAGGTCTGGACGTCATTCGCCACCAAGCCCTCCAACCACTGCCGGGTGATGTCATCGCCCTGGGAGACACGCATCGCGGTGACGAACGCCTGGAAGGACGCATTGGTCGGCGCAATGCCCACCTGTCCCTTCCACTGCGGTTCGGTGAGCGCGAAGATCGAGTCCGGGACCTGGTCCGGGGTGAGTTGTTCGGCGTCGTAGGCGATCACGCGGGCGCGACCGCTGACGCCGGTCCACGTGCCGTCGGGAGCCCGGTAGGCCTCCGGCACGGTCGTCGCCACCGACTCCGGGAGGGGCGCAAAGAGACCGGCGGCACTCACCGCACCGAGCGCACCAGCATCCTGCGCGAAGTAGACCTGTGCCGGACTGGCGTCGCCCTCTTCGAGCAGTTGTGCGGCGAGTTCGGCGGTGTCGCCGTAGCGGGCCTGCACCTCGATGCCGGTGTCGGCGGTGAACTGGGCGAAGAGCGGCCCGACGAGCTCTTCGGAGCGGCCGGAGTAGACAGTGAGCGATCCGTCCGCCGCACCGTTGTCGGCGGTCCCTCCACAGGCGGCGAGAAGGGGCAGGGCCAGACCAACCGCGGCGGCGGCGGTGGCAAGGCGGGCGAAGCGGGACACCGAGAACTCCTTAGGTAAGGCTTAGTTAGGACTACCTAAGTTACGGAGTCAGCAGTGCGTGGTCAAATTCGGGGTTCGCCGCATCAGACCAGCGGGAGATAGGTCGACAGGTCGCTGCGCTCGCCACTGGCGCTGACTCGCCCCGCGGTCCGCGCCTGCTCCCAGGTGAGTTGCCCCGTGGCGAGCTCGAGCCAGGTGCGCGCGTCACATTCGACGACGGCTGATGGGGTGCCGCGGCGATGACGGACCCCTTCGATGACCTGTACGGCCGCGTACGGCGGGATGCGCACCTCGACGCTGCGGCCCGGCGCCTTGTCGGTGAGCATGGCGAGCGTCGCCCTGACCGCGGCCTTCTCGGTGTCGCGATCAGGCTTGCGGTCCATCGCGTAGGCCGCCAGGCACGCCTCGAGTTGCGCTGCCATCGCCGGATCCGTCGCCATATCCCCATTCTTGGCGCTCGTCACGGAATCTGGCGCGGCTTTCGGTACGAACATCGGCTCAGCAGCGGTCGTCGACCCAGTCCAACACAACGGACAGGGGCTTCTCCCAGCCGGCATCGAGCATGAGGTCGTGGCCGATGCCGGGGATCCAGACCGGATCGACCCCGTATGTCTCGGCAGTCACCTCCACGGCAGCCTCGTCAACGACGCGATCATCGGGAGTGCCCACGACAAGGACGGGTGCGCGGACCGGGCCGATCTTCTTCGGGATGAGGAGTTCGTACTGCGCCCAGGGCGACTCGCGGCCGAGCCGGTCGACGTAACGCGCAGCGGTCGTCTCATCGAGCCCGGTGAAGAGGTCCTCCGCACGCAGGGGCACGGTGCCGCCCGCGACGACCTTCGCCGCATCAAGGGGCCGGTGACGTGCCAGCTTGAGCATGATGCCGGCCGCACCCTGGATCGGTGCTGGCGTGAGCAGGGCAAGACCCCGGGGCTGATAACGATCCGCCACGAGTTGAGCGATGAGCGCGCCCATCGAGTGCCCCACCAGCACCGGCGGCTGGGGCAGTTCGGTGATGGTCTGCATGACGTCGTGGACGTAGTGACGCAGCAGGGTGCGACCGATGCGCTTGCGACCGCCGGAGTCACCGTGTCCACGAAGTGACACGGCATACGTCGGGAAGCCCCGCTCCGCCGCCGCCGGCATCCAGTGCTCGCGCCAGCACCAGGCGCCGTGTGCGAGGCCGTGGATGAAGAGCAGCGGCGGCTTGCGGGTCGCGCGGGGTTCGTCGTGCCAGCCCTCCGGCACGATCGACAGCACCTCGCGGTGCGCGCTCGTGGGCGGCAGCGACCAGTCCCACAGCCGCATCACCTTCGGCGAACGGCGACGAATCATCGCGCCGACACCAAGGCCGCGTCGCCGAGTCGCTCCAGGTCTCGTTCGAGTGCCTGCAGGTACTCCTGATGAGCGATCTCGTAGTAGTGACGCGTCGAATCCTTGTAGTCGGTGCCGCCGGTGAAGCGCACGTCGACCTCGCCCACCATCGCGTCGTAGAAGTGCTCCGCAGCCGCGGGATCGGTCGCCTGTACGGCGGCGTACGTGGCGATGAGCACACCCTGCCAATGCGCAATCGTCCACTGACCACTGTCGGGCTGGATCAGGCCCGAGACCACCAGCGTCGGGCTGGCCGGCGTGAAGATCTGACGGGCCAGCACCGGGTGATCGCCCTCGAGGTTGAGCAGGGACTCGTCGAGGAACGGGAACTTGGCGAGGTATCCGGTGCAGAAGACGACCGTGTCGACGTCAGCGCTGGTGCCATCGGTGAAGTGCACCGTCGCACCGTCAAATCGGTCAATGTCCGGCTTGGGCTTGATATCGCCGTGGCCGACGTAGTAGACGAGCTGCTGATTGACGATCGGATGCGTCTCGAAGAAGGCGTGATCGGGTTTGCGCAGTCCGAACTTGGTGAAATCGCCGACGGTCAGACGCAGAGTGGCCTTGAACATAACTCGGCGCACCGCAAGCGGAATGCGCATCGCGAGCATGAGATCCGCGGTCTGGTCGCTCGGCCGCCCAAAGGCGTACTTGGGGTTGTAGTAGTAGCCCCGACGAGTCGAGTGGTAGGTCTCCTTGGCGTTCTGTGCGCTCTCAACCGCGACGTCGCACCCGGTGTTGCCGGCACCCACAACGAGCACGCGCTTGCCGCGTACGACATCGGCCGACTTGTACTGAGCGGAGTGTCGAATCTCACCGGTGAAGGTGTCCTGCCCGGGATACTGCGGGATCTTCGGCCACCAGTTGTGCCCGTTGGCCACGACAACCCCGGCGTACTGCATCGTGCGCTCGTCACCCGTCGCCCGATCACGGACGGTGACATCCCAGCGATCACCCGCAACAGGTACGACGCGAACAACCTCGGTGTTCAGCAAGAGGTGATCGAGCAGGCCAAAATGCTCGGCGTAGGAACGGAAGTAGCGGTGCACCTGCCAGTGCGACGGATAGTCCGGGTAGGAGTCCGGCATGGGGAAGTCGGGGAACTGGGTGAAGGGCTTGGTGGAGATGAGGTGCGTCGACTCGTAGACGCGGGAGTTCTCGGCGTGGAAGTTCCAGTTGCCGCCGAGGTCAGCATCGCGCTCGAATCCGTCAGCGTCGATCCCGGCCTGGAGCAGCGCCTTCAGGGCCGAGAGGCCGTGGGGTCCGGCCCCAATCACGGCCCAGGCGCCACCCCGGTCCAGGGGTTCAGTATCCGAATGCGTCACGCCGACAGCATCTCCGCCTTTCGCCCATGCCGCAACGGGGCGGAACTCTTCCGCGGAAGTTTCCGGCGCCCTCCGGGGGTAGCCTGGGCAGATGCCGCGCATTCTCGCTCCCGCTGCACTGCTCACCACCGCCTTAGTGCTCACCGCCTGCGGGGGTTCCTCGAGTGATGGGGCCGCCGAGCCGGACCCCGCGGTGCTCTACGGCAAGGCGTTTACGGTCGATGAGTTGACCGTTGGCGGTTCAGCGGTAGAGCCCGTGAGCGGCTCGGCCATCGTCATCACCACGCTGGAGGATTCGGTCTCCGCCAACGCCGGCTGCAACACGATGAACGGCGAGGCGACGTACACATCGACACAGATCACCGTGGGCCCGATCGCCATGACGATGATGGCGTGCGAACCGGCCCTCATGGAGCAGGACCTGCTTGTGGGAACCTTCCTCGAAGGCGACCCGCTGTGGTCCCTCGACGGTGAGGTCCTCACTTTGACTGTCGGTGCCGACTCCATGGTCCTGCGGAGCAGCTGAGTCCCCCTGAGAGAGGACAGGCTGCGCTTCGCAAGGCGTTTCGCCCGAATTGCTGTAGCCTTTCGCGCAGCAGCCCATTGATCGGGGGATTCCATGACTGCACCGCAGGATCACGAACGACTGCTGACGCCGGCCGAGGTGGCCAACCTCTTCCGTGTGCACCCCAAGACGGTGTCGCGCTGGGTTCAGTCCGGCAAGCTCTCCGCGGTGCGGACCCTGGGCGGTCATCGCCGCTACCGCGCGAACGAGGTCTATGCGCTTCTCGAAGAGAGCGGCATCACCCCGGTCGACGCCGGCGCTCCCTCCGTGTCCTGACTCCGGGAGATTTTCTACTTGGTCAAAGCGGGGCCGAAGTAATTCGGAAAAGTCTGCTCATGTGCACTTCGCAGTTCATCGAGGGACACCACGACATCATCAATCTGCAGCACCTGCTGGCCTTCGTGGCCGGTGTCGGCGCCCAGACCGGAGTCGACGGCACCAATGCGGTACGCCGGTAGGCGACGCGCGGCACACATGGAGGTGAAGCGAAGTTCTTCACTGCGCGGCACGACGACGATCGCACGACCGGGGGACTCCGACCAGAGGAACACTGCAGTGTCGAGCCCGTCAGGTGTCCACGTGCGGGCACCGATCCCGGATCGAAGCGCCATTTCCGCCAGCGTCTGCGCGACACCACCATCGGCCACGTCGTGCGCTGCGGTGAGCATGCCATCGCGCGAGCCCGCAATGAGGACCTCACCGAGCAACTTCTCTCGCGCGAGATCAGCCTGCGGTGCGATGCCGCCGAGGTGACCATGCATCACATGCGCCCACTCGCTTCCGGCGAAGTCCTCACCGGTGTCACCGAGCAGGTAGATGATTTCGCCGTCCGGCCCCCACGCCATCGGCGTGCGTCGTTCAACGTCATCAATGACCCCGAGGACACCGACAACGGGTGTCGGCAGAATCGCGGTGTCGCCGGTGGAGTTGTAGAAGCTCACGTTGCCACCCGTGACGGGGATGCCGAGCTCCAGGCAGCCATCGGCAAGGCCACGCACGGCCTCGGCAAAGGTCCACATAACCTCGGGGTCCTCGGGTGAGCCGAAGTTGAGGCAGTTGGTGACCGCGAGTGGCTTGGCCCCGGTCACGGCGACATTGCGATAGGACTCGGCGAGGGCGAGCTTGGCGCCGTTGTAGGGATCAAGTCGCACGACGCGTCCGTTGCAGTCGGTCGAGATGGCAACACCGAGTCCGCTCTCCTCGTCGATGCGGATCATCCCGGAGTCCTCAGGCTGTGCGAGGACCGTGTTGCCGAGCACATAGCGGTCGTACTGGCTGGTGACCCAGCCTTTCGCCGCGAGGTTGGGAGACCCCGTCATCGTGAGCAATGTCGTGCGGATCTCCTCGGGCGACCGCGGTCGAGCAAGCGCATTGGCGTCGTTCGCAGCAAGCGCATCGAGATCGTGTGGGCGCTCCATCGGACGGTGATAGACCGGGCCCTCGTGCGCGACGGTCCGCGGCGGTACGTCGACCACGCGCTCGCCGTGCCAATCGATAGTGAGGCGACCGGTGTCGGTGACCTCACCGATGACGACGGCCTCGACCTCCCACTTGCGACAGATGTCCATGAAGGCGTCCACATTGGCCGGGGTCACGACGGCGCACATGCGCTCCTGCGACTCGCTCATGAGGATTTCTTCGGGGGACAGTGAGGGATCGCGGAGCAGGACGCGGTCGAGTTCGACGTGCATGCCGCCCTCGCCGTTCGAGGCCAGCTCGCTGGTGGCACAGGAGATGCCCGCACCACCGAGGTCCTGGATGCCCTCGACGAGACCCGCGTGCAGCACCTCGAGCGTGCACTCGATGAGGAGCTTCTCCATGAAGGGGTCGCCGACCTGCACACTGGGTCGCTTGGCCGGACCATCCTCGTCGAAGGTCTCGCTGGCGAGGACGGAGACGCCGCCGATGCCGTCGCCTCCGGTCCGGGCGCCATACAAGATGACGAGGTTGCCGACACCCTTGGCCGACGCCAGGTGGACATCCTCGTGCTTCATCGCGCCGACACACAGGGCGTTGACGAGTGGGTTGCCCGCGTAGGTCTCATCGAAGACGATCTCGCCGCCGATATTGGGAAGACCGAGACAGTTGCCGTAGCCGCCAATGCCCGCCACGACACCGGGCAGCACACGCTTGGTGTCCGGTGCATCGGCCGGACCGAAACGCAGCGGGTCCATCACCGCGAGTGGTCGCGCACCCATCGACAGGATGTCGCGCACGATGCCGCCGACTCCCGTGGCCGCCCCCTGGTAGGGCTCGACGTAGGACGGGTGGTTGTGCGACTCGACCTTGAAGGTCACCGCCCAGCCATCCCCGACATCGACGACCCCGGCGTTCTCGCCGATGCCCACCATGAGTTGGGGCCAACCGCCCTCCGGCTGCTTGTCACCGAACTGGCGCAGGTGCACCTTGGAGGACTTGTAGGAGCAGTGCTCACTCCACATGACCGAATACATCGCGAGTTCACTCGACGTCGGACGACGCCCGAGGATCTCGCGGATGCGCTCGTACTCGTCAGGCTTCAGGCCCAAATCGGCGTAGGGCTGCTCGACATCGGGGGTGGACTCGGCGCGGGCGACGGTGTCGAGGCTCATGATTTGACCAGACTGCGCACGGCCGAGGTGAAGAAGCCGAGGCCATCGGTCGTGGGTCCGGTGAGGTCTTCAACCGCGTGCTCGGGGTGCGGCATGAGCCCGACAATGGTGCCGGTGGGGTTCGAGATGCCCGCAATGTCGCGACGGCTGCCATTGGGATTGACCTCGAGGTAGCGCGCGATCACCAGCCCGTCGCCTTCGAGACGATCAAGGGTGCCCTCATCGGCGACGTAGCCGCCCTCGCCGTTCTTGAGCGGGATGACAATTTCCTCGTCGGCGGCATAGGAGTTGGTCCAGAAGGTGTCCGTGCGCTCCATGCGCAGGCGCTGGTCACGGCACACGAAGTGCAGGTGATCGTTGCGCGTCAGTGCCCCGGGGAGGAGGTGGGACTCGCAAAGGATCTGGAAGCCGTTGCAAATACCGAGCACCGGGAGACCAGCCTGTGCCGCCGGGATAAGGCGCGTCATGACCGGCGCGAACTTCGCGATGGCGCCGCACCGCAGGTAGTCGCCGTACGAGAAGCCGCCGGGGATGACGACCGCGTCGACGGACTTCAGGTCATCGTCGCCGTGCCACAGCGATACGGCGTCACCGCCGGCGAGGCGCACGGCCCGCGCGGCGTCGCGATCGTCAAGCGAACCGGGGAAGGTGACGACACCGATCCTCACTGCTCAACCCGCAGTGCGTAGGACTCGATCACTGGGTTGCTGAGCAACTCCTCGGCCATGCGATGCAGGTCAGCCAGCACTTCGTCGGTCGGTTCGCCGTCGAGGGTGATCTCGAAGCGCTTGCCCTGGCGAACGTCGGCAACGCCGTGGACCCCGAGTCGACCGAATGCGCCAACGATGGCGCGGCCCTGCGGGTCCAGGATCTCCGGCTTGAGCATGACGTCGACAACGACGCGGGCCATGGGACTCCTTGAGGTGTGATCGGTCCCGCCAGTCTAGGGGGCCGATCTAGCGCCAGAAGGTTGCGGTCGCCTTGCCCGCCACGGTGGTGGCCGAGGCGCGAGTGAGTTCGCCCATAGCGCCGCCGTAGTCGCCGACACCACCGACGACCGGCAGCGGAGAGTTCGCTCCGACCAGCCCCATACCGCTGATGAGCATCGTTCCGGTAGGCAGCGTCTGCTCGATCATCGTGATGACCGGCTGGACGCCCCCGATCTCCGGGTAGGTGATGATGCTCGCCGAGTAGACCGGGGTGGTCTTCGCGCGCGGTGTGCGGGCGGTCGTGAGTTTGCCGACCTTGGTTGAGCCACCTTGATAGATCGCGTCGCTCAGGACGGTCGAGTCGTCGTACGACGTCTTCTGTCGATTGGTCCACGGAAGGGCCTTGCCCTTGCCCGCGGGCCGAGCGAGTTTGGCCGAGATGGAGGTGCCATCGCTGGAGAGCGTGAGCTCACCGCGCTGACCGATGTAGTCGCCCGTGCCACCGAGGATCGACAGGGTGATGGCTTTGCCGGCACCCGGGAGCGTGTTGGCGAGGCCCCGCGCGAAGAGAGTGCTGTCGCCGTCGAACACCTGCAGGTCGATCGACTGCTTCGGGGCCTTCTTTGCGGCGCCGAGCGCGGTCGTGACGGCGACGTACGAGACATCCCCCTGCTCGGCGCGCGTGAGCGCCACTGAACCGAGTCGACGCGGACCGCCCGATGCGATCGTGGTGGACGTTGGATCCCCGAACGCGAAGGACTTCTTGCTCACGCTCTTCTCGGCGAAGAGGTCATAGGCGAGGAGGTACTTGCCACCGACCGGCCGCATGAGCAGGGTGCCTCGCGCTGTGGCGTAGGCGCCGGTGCCGCCGATCACGGGGAGGATATGCAGCGTCTCGGGCTTGCCGCCCTTCGGATCCTCGTCGACGGCCTCCGCGATGACGCTGCCCTTGCTGAGCACGACGGTCACCTGGTTGTCGCGGACCTCGGAGTCCTTCTTGCTGCCCAGCGCGACCACGCGATCAACGATGACCACGGTGGCCTTCGCGCCACTGACGGTGCCTTGGCCGGTCGTCACGGACACGGTGCCGACTCCGTCGGCGCGATCACTGGGGAAGCTCACGCGCGGGCCGAGGTCGGCCATCACGCTGAAGGGATCGAGTTTGGTCACGGCTGCTGAGGCGGGCGCTGCCGCCGTGATCGTGCCTGCTCCGACGAGGGCAGCGGCGATCGCACCGATGAACAACTTGCGCATGAAACCTCCCGAAGAACCTCCAGCAGGGTACGTCGTAGCCCGGCCGGTGTCGCCCTAGCGGCTGGATGGATTCCCAGGTGGTTCAGAGGGCCTGCGCTAGGCGGCAGGAGGGAGATCGCTGCGATAGACGAGGACGCGATCGGCCCGGCCGAGGGCCAGGACGTCGGCCGAATGCAGGTAGGGCACCGTCCCGGTGAGGGTCGCCGTAATGGCGCGTTCGACCCACATGACCGAGTCGGGGCAGGTCATCCGGGTGAGGGCCATGGGCCCGACCTGGAGAGTGTCGGCGGTGAGGCTGACGCTGGCGTGGCCGGTATTGCAGCCCGTCTCGAGGTGCACATGACCCTCGAGGAGTTGGAACGTCGACCGGATACCACCCGGCACGGCATGGGCGCCCTGCTCGTCGCGGATCTCCGTGAGAACCCACGTCGTGCCCTCCATGGGCCAGACGCGCGAAGCCGGGGCCGGGTCGGCCGGGGCGATCTCGTCATCCATGGCGCCAAGGTTCCCACCCTTCCTGCCGTTTGTCGCCACTGCTCCTAGGCTCACGGCATGGACAAGCGGGTGTACGACACGTTCTGGGGGATCGCCCTGAAGTCGACGACCGCCGTGCACCGGGTCGTTCATCGGGTGACGGGGGGACGCGTCTGGCGACGGTGGCCCGGCGGCGGCGTCATCGTGTGGATCACCACCCTGGGTCGCAAGTCCGGTGAGTGGCGCACCAATCCCCTAGTGTCGGTGCGCGTCGATGGCGACTGGATCATCACCGGCTCCAACGCGGGCCAGGCCAAGGTACCGGGCTGGGTCTACAACGCGCGCGAACACCGCGACGGGTTCGTCCTCATCGATGACGAAGCGTGGGCGTGCCAATTCGTCGAGGTTGAGGGCGATGAGCGCGATGTGCTCTACCAGCGGCTCGTCGATGTATGGAAGTCCTACGAGATGTACGCCGAGAATGCCGGGCGCTACATCCCTGTCTTCCGCATCGTCCTCGGCGAGCGCATCGACAAGGCTGCTATCCCAGCCTAAGCCCGCGGCGTGTAGGCCCTGATCGTGTCATTAATGCGATTCCAGAGGGCTTGACTGTTCGTCTTGCCATACGCGTGCAAACCATCGGACCCAAGCGTGAGCCCAAGGTCGTTCACCTTGACGAGATGAAGGTTCGGGTGGCGCCGAGCGGCCGCGTCCAGTTGGTAGTCATGTATCTCTCGGCAGGCAGGGCAGCTCCGGTAAAACGGCTTGACCCAAAAGACCTGACGGTCCTTGCCGGCCCGCCTCATGAACTTGTCGATATCCGCGGCGCTTGGACCACCATCATTGGTCCCCAGGTTCACGACGATGGTGTCCGGGCCGGTGCGCAAGGCCTTGCGCCACTTCCGCACGTTGGTGGTCCCGATCACGCTCACCCCGGCCTCGACGACGCCTTTGCCTCGCATAACTTGCCTTAGCTTGATGCCATTGATGGCGAAGACGCGGAATCTGTCACTGATGAGGGTCCCCTCGTCACCACTTGAATACTGACCCGGGAACACGTCGTTGATCATGATGAGGGTGTGAGAGTCGCCCATGATCGTGACCTGGTCGGAGTCTGATCGTGCCTGGCTTGCGGTGATGGCCTGGGCCGAGCCCACGCCCTCGGCCTGGGCAGGCACGACGGCAAGCGCGAGAAGGCTCAATGCCGCTAGAGCAGGGACGACCACGTAACGGCGCACGCCCGGACTCTATGGGAAGTTGGTCCCGGGTTGCTCGCCGCCTTCACCGAGCGGCGTACGCCGACGACACCATCTCGGTCAGCGATCGCCTCGCCGACCACCCAAGAGTCTCCTGCGCCCGCATGACCTGGGCCACCAGCTCCGGCGGATCCCCGGCGCGTCGGCCCACAGCCACCGCCCCCACATCGCGGCCCACCACCTCAGACACCGCGTCCATCACCTCAATGACGCTGGCACCCACGCCGGTACCGACGTTGAGGGCCACTCCCACAACCTCGCGCTCCACCAGGTCCGCCGCCGCGACGTGCGCGGCCGACAGATCACTCACGTGGATGTAGTCGCGGATGCACGAGCCATCAAGGGTCGGATAGTCCGTGCCGAAGATCTGCGGCGACTCACCGCGATCCAGTGCGCGAAAAACCATGGGGATGAGGTTGTTGACACTCGGATCACCCAGGTTGATTGCCCCCGCGCCCGCAACATTGAAGTAGCGCAGGGACACCCACGACAGCGGTCGCGCTACCGCGACATCACGCACCATCCACTCCCCGATGACCTTCGTCTCCCCGTAGGGCGACAACGGCTGGAGCGGTGAGTCCTCAGAGATCGGCGACCAGGCTGGCTCGCCGTACACCGCCGCGGAAGAGGAATACACCATGCATGCGGTACCAACGTCGTCCATGGCCTGCAACAGCGAGGTCATGCCCCCCACGTTCTCGCGGTAGTACAGCAGGGGCTGCTCGACGGACTCGCCCACCGCCTTCTTGGCCGCCAGGTGCACCACACCGCTCACCCCATCGAGGGCTCGACGTACGGCATCAGTGTCGAGCACGGAGGCGACGACGAGCTCGGCATCGACGGGCACGCGCTCGCGAATCCCGGTGGACAGGTCGTCCAGCACAACCACTTCGCGACCAGAGGCAAGGAGATCGCGCGCCACATGACTCCCGATGTAGCCGGCGCCCCCCGTCAACAGCCAGCGGCTCACGTGAAGGATTCTCCGGTCAACAGCTCGTAGGCCTCGACGTACTTCGCGCGGGTCTTGTCGACGATTTCCTGGGGTAGAGCGGGCGGAGGTTGACCAGAGTTGCGGTCCCAGCCAGATGCTGGCGACGTCAGCCAATCCCGGACGAACTGCTTGTCATACGACGGTTGTGGGTGTCCGGGTTCCCACGAGGCCTTCGGCCAGTAGCGGGACGAGTCCGGCGTGAGCACCTCGTCGGCGAGCACCATCTGGCCTTTGTAGCGTCCGGCCTGGGCGATCCCGAACTCGAACTTGGTGTCCGCGAGGATGAGTCCACGCTCCTCCGCAATGGCGGCCGCGCGTCGATAGACATCGAGTGACAGGCGCTTGAGGTCCTGTGCTTCCTCCTGGCCGACGAGCACGATCGTCTCGTCGTAGGTGATGTTCTCGTCGTGCTCACCCTGTAGTGCTTTGGTCGCGGGAGTGAAGATCGGCTTCGGCAGTTTGGACCCGTCCTTCAGGCCCGGTGGCAGGCCGTTGCCACAGATCGAACGCGTGGCCTCGTAATCGGTGAGGCCTGATCCGGCGAGATAACCGCGCACTACGCACTCGACCGGCATCATCTCCAGTGGTTCGCACAGCATCGCCCGACCGCGCACCGCGGCCGGCACCTGTGTCGACACGAGGTGATTGGGCACGACGCCTTCCATCCGATGGAACCACCACAGGCTGAGCTGGGTGAGGATGCGGCCCTTGTCCGGGATAGGCGTGGGCAGGATCCAGTCGTACGCCGAAATGCGGTCGGAAGCGACGAAGAGCAACTGCCCATTGGGGGTGGCGTACAGGTCGCGAACCTTGCCGGAATAGAGGTGCTCGTAGCCCTCGGGCAGGTCGTAGTCCGTCACAGAATCGCTCCCGGGGAGTACGCCGCCGCATCGGGATGACGCGCTGCGATGACCTCCACGCGCTCGGTGACTCGGGCCACCTGATCCTGCGCGGCGCCGGTGAATTCCATCGGCTCGGCGATGAGATCCGTCAACGCGTCGCGAGAGAGTCCCAGTCGCGCATCGCCGGCGAGCCGATTGAGTAGGTCGTTGTCGGTCGTGCCTTCGCGCATTGCGAGTGCCACCGCAACGGCATGCTCCTTGATCGCCTCGTGCGCGGTCTCGCGCCCAACACCGGAGCGCACGGCCGCCATGAGCACCTTGGTCGTCGCCAGGAATGGCAGGTAGCGCTCGAGTTCACGATCGATCACCGCCGGGAAGGCTCCGAACTCATCGAGCACCGTAAGGAATGTCTCGAACAGGCCATCAATGGCGAAGAAGGAATCTGGGAGGGCGACACGGCGGACGACGGAGCAGGAAACGTCTCCCTCATTCCACTGGTCGCCGGCCAACTCGCCCACCATGCTCGCGTAGCCGCGGAGGATGATGGCGAACCCGTTGATGCGCTCCGAGGATCGCGAGTTCATCTTGTGCGGCATGGCACTCGATCCCACCTGGCCAGGCTTAAACCCTTCGGTGACGAGCTCAACCCCGGCCATGAGGCGAATCGTGGTGGCGGCATTGCTCGGCGCTGCCGCCACCTGCACAAGCGTCGTCACGACGTCGTAGTCGAGGGATCGCGGATAGACCTGACCGACGCTGTCGAGGACGCGAGTGAATCCGAGGTGCTCTGCGACCGCGTGCTCCAAGGTGGCGAGCGCTTCGGCATCACCATCGAGCAGATCGAGCATGTCCTGCGCGGTGCCGACCGGACCCTTGATCCCGCGCAACGGGTAGCGGTCGATCAGGTTCGTGAGTCGCTCGTAGGACACGAGCAACTCGTCCGCCCAGACAGCGAAGCGTTTCCCGAGCGTTGTTGTCTGCGCGGCCACGTTGTGAGAGCGGCCCGCGATGGCCGTGTCGGCGTACTGCGTCGCGAGAGAGGCGAGTCGCGCGAGCGCTGCGACCACCTTGTCGCGGGTCAGCAGTAGCGAATCGCGGATGAGCATCTGCTCGACGTTCTCCGTGAGATCTCGGCTGGTCATGCCCTTGTGGATGTGTTCGTGCCCGGCGAGCGCATTGAACTCCTCGATGCGCGCCTTGACGTCGTGACGTGTCACACGTTCGCGCTCAGCGATCGAGACCAGGTCAACCTGATCAAGCACGCGCGCGTAGTCGGCGATGACACCCTCAGGGACGTCGATGCCGAGATCAGCCTGGGCTGACAGGACGGCGAGCCACAACCGGCGCTCGGCGATGATGCGACGCTCGGGAGCCCACAGGGCAATCATCGCCGAGGAGGCGTAGCGCTGGGCGAGCACGTCGGGGATCACGCACACATCCTTCCACTCATGCTCCGAAGAGACCTAGCGGCGGGCAATGTCCGGGCGGTAGTGCGAGCCGGGCAGGTCGATCAACGCCACACCCGCATAGGCACGCAGGCGCGCCTCATCGAGTGTCGCCCCGCGACCAACGACCGAGAGCACCCGGCCGCCACTGGCGACGACCTGATCGCCGTCGACCCGAGTCCCCGCGTGGAGTACATCGACCCGATCGAGCAGGTCCGCATCAGCCACGCCGGTGATCACCCCGCCCGTCACGGGAGCCTGCGGGTAGCCCTCGGCAGCGATGACCACCGTCACGGCCGCATCCGCGCTCCACTCCAGGGGCGGCAACTCGGCCAACCGGCCGGTCGCCGCAGCGAGCAGCAACTGCGACAGCGACGACGTCAGCCGCGCGAGCACCACCTGCGTCTCCGGGTCACCGAAGCGTGCATTGAACTCCACCACCCGCACGCCCTTGGACGTGAGCGCGAGGCCGGCGTAGAGGAGCCCGGCAAAGGGCGTCCCGCGGCGTCGCATCTCATCGACGGTGGGCTGAAGCACAGTGCGCATGACCTCGTCGACAAGGTCGGTCGGCGCCCACTCCAGCGGAGAGTAGGCACCCATTCCCCCCGTGTTCGGCCCGGTGTCACCCTCACCGACGCGCTTGAAGTCCTGGGCAGGCTGAAGCGGCACGACGGTGACGCCGTCGGTGACGGCAAAGAGGGACACCTCGGGGCCGTCAAGAAACTCCTCGATCACCACGGTTGATCCGGCCGCGATACAGGCCTCGGCATGCGCGAGTGCCTCGCCACGCACATCCGTGACGACGACGCCCTTGCCCGCGGCCAGCCCATCGTCTTTGACGACGTACGGCGCCCCGAGTTCATCCAGAGCCGCCTCGGCTTGCACGACCGTGGTCGTGACGACCGGTCGAGCGGTCGGCACTCCGGCCGCGGCCATGATCTCCTTGGCAAACGCCTTGGATCCCTCGAGTCGCGCTGCCTCGGCGCTGGGGCCGAAGCAGGCGATGCCCCGGGCACGCACCGCATCAGCGACACCAGCGACGAGCGGCGCCTCGGGGCCGATGACGACCAGGTCCACCCCCAGTTCCTCAGCGAGGTCCGCGACGGCACTGCCATCGGTAGCGTCGAGCGGATAGACAGGGATCTCTACCGCGATCCCGGCGTTGCCGGGTGCCGCCACGACGTCGGCATCTCGAAGCAGTGCACGCACGAGGGCGTGCTCACGAGCGCCGGAACCCACCACAAGAACTCTCACGATCGGCGAGCCTAGCGGCGGGTTCGAGGGCAACCCACACGTAACATGGCCAGGTGACGCGAGTGCGGGCCCAGGGGGCGTGGGCAGCAGCAACCGCTGTGGCGGCCTTCGGCCTCACCGGGTGCAGCATTTTCGGCTCCAGCAGCCCCTCGCCGAGCCCCACGAGCACCACCCCGACCATGCCTGCCGCGGCCTGCGCCGAGGGCGATTCGGTCACTCCCCCGGATATTGCCGACTTCACCCTCGATGGCGTGGCCGCCGCGCAGTTCGCCACCCCGCTGGTCGTCCCCTACAACGGACTCAAAGGCAGCAGCGACGGTCAGCCGTCTGTCCTGCGCCTCGAGGTCGTGACGTCGACCAGTGGCGCGCCGGTGCGCTTCAGAGCAACGGGCGCGCAGTTGCTGTCCTCGCTCACCGACGACACCCTCGGCGAACCGGAGGTCACCGTCTTCAGCGAGGCCGGCCCTGAGCGGTGTGTGGCCTCTGCCTACCTGTTCTCCACCGTGACCGGCCCCGCCAAGGTGGTCGTCGAGGGATTGAACTCTGCCGAGGCAGCGTTGACCGTCATCACGACCCGAGAAGCCTCGCGCGATGTGAGTCTGTCGCTGTCGGCCGCCACCGTCGACGCCGGTGAGACCGTCGATGCCATCGTCGCGGTGACCGATGTCTTCGGCAATCCCATCGAGAACGCCTCCGTGGATCTGTCCCTGCCCGCCAAGGGTCCCGGCGTCTTCGTCACGGGCGCCAACACCTTCACCGTGCTCACCGACCCCAAGGGTCGCGCCTCGGTGGAGATCCAAACGCGCGCCAACAAGGGCGGCACCTTGAAGGTCACCGCCAAGGGTGACCTGGCCGCCTGCCAGCCGATGGCCAACCAGTACACGTGCAAGGTCGATCAGCCCGTGCCCGGCTTCGCCGCCGCTAGCGGACCGCAGCGCAGATCCATCACGATCACCGAGCCGGGCGTCACCATTTCCAAGCCTTCACCGGGCACGGCGTACTCCACCGGTGAACTCTTCGACGTCCTCGGCACGACCAAGGGGGTCAAGGAGGGCACCACCGTCCGCCTCGTCGCCGGTGACGCACCCGCGGGCGCCAGCACGGTCAAGGCCAATGGCAGTTTCACCTTCCGCGACGTCCTGGCCCAGACCGGCGGCAGTGGCGACCTCGGCTACGTCGTGTACGTCGGCGATCTCAAGCCCATCCCGCTCGATATCCGCGTAAAGCTCTTCAGCATCGTGTCGTTCAAGCGCGTCGAGGCGGGGCTGAAGTTCCGCGTGGCTGCCGGAGCCTGGCCTAACGGCACCATCATCGAGCTCACCCGCGACGGCAAGGGCACGAGCAAACTCGAGGTGACCGAGTCGGGCAAGGATGTCTACCTGCTCGCTCCGGACACCCCGGGCTTCTATCAGGTCCAGGTGGAGACCAGCCGCGGCATCGTCTACGGCGTCAACGTCCAGCCCGTCCTGTAAAGCCTCACCCGGTGTAGTGCCGATCGGTGATCGTCAGGACCTCGTCGAGGATCGACAGACCCTCCTTGGCTTCCGCCTCGGTGATCGTGCACGGCGGGACGACGTGCGTGCGATTGAAGTTGACGAAGGGCATCAGCCCGCGCTTCTTGCACTCGCCGGTGAACTCGACCATGGCCGGTGAGGTCCCGCCGTACGGCGCCAACGGTTCTTTGGTCGCGCGGTCACTCACCAGGTCGAGCGCCCAGAAGACACCGAGCCCGCGCGCCTCACCGATGACCGGGTGGCGCTCAGCGAGATCGCTCAGGCCGGGACCGATGACCTCCGCACCGATGCGCTTGGCGTTCTCAATGATGCCCTCCTCGGTCATCGCGTCGATCGAGGCGACGATGGAGGCCGCTGCCAGCGGATGGCCGGAGTAGGTCAGCCCACCGGGGAAGACGCGATCGTCGAAGGTCGCCGCGATGTCACCCGAGATGACGACACCACCGACGGGGACGTAGCCGGAGTTGGAGCCCTTCGCGAAGACGATGAGGTCCGGCTCGGCCGTCCAGTTCTGCCAGGCGAACCACTCACCCGTCCGGCCGAAGCCGCTCATCGTCTCGTCCGCGATCCAGACGATGCCGTACTTGTCGCACAGCGCGCGCAGGCCCTCGAGGTAGCCGGGCGGCGGCACGAGAATGCCGGCGGTACCAACGACGGACTCGAGGAGGATGGCGCCAATCGTGTCGGGGCCCTCGAACTGGATCACCTGCTCGAGGTGCTGCAGCGCGCGCTCGGACTCCTGCTCCGGTGAGTCCGACCAGAACGGCGAGCGGTAGGGGAACGGCCCGAAGAAGTGGACCTGCTGGGCGGCGTACTCGTTGGGCCAGCGACGCGGGTCACCGGTCGCCTGGATCGCGACGCCGGTGTTGCCGTGGTAACTCCGGTAGGTCGACAGCACCTTGTGCTTGTGGGTGTGCAGGCGCGCCATGCGCACGGCGTTCTCCACCGCATCAGCACCGCCGTTGGTGAAGAACACCTTCTGGTGGCGAGCCCCCGCCCGGTCGACGACCCGCTTGGCCGCCTCGCCGCGCATGTCGTTGGCGTGCTGCGGCGCGATGGTCGACAGCCGCGCCGCTTGATCTTGGATCGCCTTGACGACCTTCGGGTGCTGGTGGCCGATGTTGACGTTGACCAGTTGGCTGGAGAAGTCCAGGTAGCGGTTGCCGTCGTAGTCCCAGAAGTAGCAGCCCTCCGCAGCGGCGATCGGTAGCGGTTTGATCTGTCCCTGCGCACTCCACGAGTGGAAGACGTGGGCGCGGTCCAGGTCATAAACGCGCTGGCCCTCGGCGGGATCGGGGGTGAACTCCATGGCTGACTCCTCGGACGGTCGCGCGGCGCCTCCGCCGCGACCCCAGCAGCCTAGACCCCGCTCAGCCGCTGCGTAAGCCGCTCCCGAACCCTCGGCCACTCTTCCGCCGTCACCGAGAACATCACGGTGTCGCGCATGGTCCCGTCCGCGCGGCGCTGATACCGCCGGAGCACGCCTTCGTACGTCGCCCCGATCTTGAGGATCGCCCGCTGAGACCGCAGGTTGCGGATATCGGTCTTCAACTGAACCCGGCCGAAGTCGTGGTCGAAGGCCCAGCCCATGAGCAGGAGTTTGCACGCGGGATTCACCGCGGTCGCCCACGCGGAAGGTGAGTACGCCGTCCAGCCGATCTCCAAGCGGGCATCCGGAAGGCTCACATCGAGATATGACGTCGTCCCGACCACTGCGCCGTCGACCCGAACGACCCAGGGCCACCTACCGACGGCGGAAGCCTGCGACAGCGTTTCGACGTACTGGGCAACGGAGTGGGGACGTCCCGCCACATGCGCCCAGCAGGCGTCATGATCAAGCGCCGCGAAGAGGTCGGCGCCGTCCTCGGGGACGAATTGACTGAGCCGCACGTGGTCACCGACCAACTCATGGGGCGGCGGCCACTGCGCCTGCGGCCAGACCGAGTCCACGGGGCGAGAGTCTGGAGGAATCGTCACTGCGCCAGTGTGGCAGCGACCTACGATGCCGAGATGGACACCGTCGACGTTTCCGAGATCACCCTCGGGATGCTGGTGACCTGGGCCGTCCTTATCGCTAGCGCCGCGGTCGTTGCCTATCTGGTGTACCGCTCCATGGACCGACCGCTCCTCGCTCTGACTCCGACACCCGCGGGGCCGCGGGCGACACCTCGAAGTGTCGTCACGTACATCATCGTCACGCCACTGTTGGTCGCTCTGTGGTGGGCCTTCTTCACCACTGTCCTGTTGCTGAGCGACAACACCTTCAACGCCACGCAACTACTCCTGTTGCCGATAGCGCTGATCATCGCGGTCCGCACTCTCGTCTTCATCGCCCCCGGGCCCGCCCATGAACTGGCGAAGATTCTGCCCATTGCGCTCATCGCCGTCGTCATCCTTGGCGGCGGCGTTCGGCCAGTAGAGGACTACGACCGTGTCGTGGACGAACTGGAGCCGGTCGGAATCAGCGGCGCATCGATCATGCTGCTCTTCCTCTACGACTACGTGCTCACCACTATTTGGTACTGGGGATGGATTCGCTGGGGTCGTGAGCGCTGGACCACTCGGCGGTCGAAGCGATCAGTCCAGCAGGTCGCGGATGACGATGGTGGCGTTGCGGTCCTGACCGACACCGATGGCGCTGATCGGGGCGCCTGATACGTCCTGCAGGAACTGCACGTAGGCCTTCGCATTCGGCGGCAGATCGTCGACGCTGCGTGCACCGGAGATGTCCTCGGTCCAGCCGGGCAGCTCTTCGTAGACGGGCTTGGCGTGATGGAAGCCGGTCTGTGTCATGGGCAACTCGTCGACAACCTCACCGTCAACGTCGTAGGCGACGCACACGGGAATGCTCTCGATGCCGGTGAGCACGTCGAGCTTGGTGAGGAAGATGTCCGTCAGACCGTTGACCCGCGACGCGTAGCGCGCGATCGGGGCGTCGAACCAGCCGCAACGCCGATTGCGTCCGGTGGTCACGCCGACCTCGCCGCCCACACTGCGCAGACGCTCGCCCCATTCGTCGTGCAGTTCGGTCGGGAACGGGCCCGAGCCCACGCGGGTGGTGTAGGCCTTGAGGATGCCGATGACGCGGTTGATCCGTGTCGGACCGATGCCGCTGCCAGTGCAGGCACCTCCGGCCGTCGGGTTCGACGAGGTGACGAAGGGGTAGGTGCCGTGATCGACATCGAGCAGGGTGCCCTGCCCACCCTCAAGGAGCACGGTTTGGCCCTCGTCCAGCGCCCGATTGAGCACCAGGGCCGTGTCGACGACGTGCGGACGCAGCGGCTCGGCGTACTCCAGTAGGGCGTCGGTGATGGCATCCGCCTCGAGCTCGCGGCGGTTGTAGACCTTCACGAGCACCTGGTTCTTCTGGTCTAGCGCGGACTGGACCTTTTGCCGAAGGATCGACGGATCGAAGAGGTCCTGTACCCGGATGCCGATGCGAGCGATCTTGTCCATGTACGTCGGACCGATGCCACGACCCGTGGTGCCGATCTTGGCGTTGCCGAGGAAGCGCTCGTTCACCTTGTCCAAGGTGACGTGGTACGGCGTGATGAGATGTGCGCTCGCACTGATGAGCAAGCGAGAGGTGTCGACGTCACGCGCCTCGAGCCCGGCCATCTCCTCCATGAGGACCGCCGGGTCGATGACGACGCCATTGCCGATGACGGGGATGACCTCCGGAGACAGGATGCCGCTGGGGAGCAGATGCAGGGCGTACTTCGCGTCACCAATGACCACGGTGTGACCGGCGTTGTTGCCCCCCTGGTAGCGCACGACATAGTCGACGCGGCCGCCGAGCAGGTCGGTCGCCTTGCCCTTGCCCTCATCGCCCCACTGGGCGCCGAGCAGCACGATTGCGGGCATGTGAATCACCTCGAAGAGCTTGGGGAGAGTCGCCCCGTGGCCCCGGATGGGCCCGGAGAAGGCTAGCGGCTCTGGCCGATTCGGTCACCTTCCCTCGTAACGCGGAGGACAGGGACGGTTGGCGCACCCTTTGTGGACCTTGGTCCGTAGGCCGCAGGCACCGGCGGCCGCATCCTGGAGTCAACGGGACGCGGATCGAGTTCGGGAGGACTCATGCGACCTATACGCACAGCCTCACTCATCGTTACCGCGATGGCCGCAGTCGCCTGGGGCTTGGTCGTGGCGGCCCCACCCTCAATCGCTCAGGTGGACGGGCGTGATGCCCGCGCGGTTTCCCTGGAATCTGATGTCGGCGCCTTCTCGATCGCCTATTCGGCGAAGGCCCAGTCGGTGTACGTCGCTGGCAATGTGCCTGTGGGAGACAACGACGTCGACATCTTCCTGCGCCGGTACTCGCTGACAGGCCAACTCCTGTGGCAGCGCATGATCGCGACACCCATGCGTGAATATGCGCGCGGTGTCGCCGTCGATGCTCAGGGCAATCCCGTGATCACCGGTTGGCGTGACAATGACAGGGATGACGACGTCTTGCTAGCGCGCTTCAACTCCCGCGGCAAGAAACTCTGGGAGAAGTCGTATGACGACGTCTTCAACGACGACGATCGCGGTAATGCCGTCGCAATTGATGCAGCCGGGGATATCTGGGTGGCCGGACGCGTGACCGCAGCCACCGAGTACTCAGCAAAGATCTGGTGGAGTCGCTGGTCACCGAAGGGCACCATGCGGGCCGAGTGGACCGCTCAAGGGTCGATCATCGGTTGGTCGGAGGCCTTCGGCATCGCCATCGCCAACAAGACGATCTACCTCGCTGGCTCTGTTTTCGAGACCACGCCCGATGGCTATGTCGGCGTCTACAGCGACGCCTGGCTTGGCGCCTTCAGCCCTGAAGGCTTCACTCGCTGGGAGCGCTCCTGGGGCACGCCCGGCCGTGATGACGTCGCGCGCTCGGTGACCGCATCAGCGGACCGGCAGGTATACGTCACCGGTGCCCTCGCCTCCCCGCAGACGTCGGAGGACATCTTCTTGAGGCGCCTCACGAACAAGGGCAAGAAGGTGTGGAATCACGTGCTGCTCAGACCGGGCAGTGACATGGGCAACAGCGTCACCGTCACCGCCGACGGCAGATCCATCACAGTCGTGGGCACCCTGGGACTTGGCACCTTCGACAGCGACGCAGTCGTTCTGTCCCGGTCCTCTCAGAACACTCACCGCTTCGTCACCGTGCTCCCCAGCCCGGGAATGGCACCGGAAGTCTCGACTCCCGATGGAGGTCTCGCCATCACTGTTGGGGGCCGCGGCCACCTCTACCTTTCCGGTCGCCAAGCGCCAACCGTCGTGACGATGGACTCCGCCTGGCCTGCCGCCTACGGGATGTCCCAGTGGGACTCTCACCTCGAATGGACGTCCATCTTCGATCCAGTGCCCTAGGGCGTTCTTTCGTCACATCACGGGGCTTAGCCCGCAGATGTGACGAAAGAATCACCGGCCCTGTTCATCGCGGCGGCGCAGGTCGGCGACGTACTCGGCCCAGGCCTGCTCATCGGGATCGATCGGCTCCGGCTCCTTGGCGGTCTCCGCTGCCTCGGCTTCCGCGGTGAACGCCGCAATGCGATTGCGGTAGCGGTCGGTGAACCACCGCGTCAGGCTGCCGTGCTTGCGATAGCGGTTCCAGATGACGATGGCGAACAGGCCGATGATGGGCCATTGGAAGGTGTAAGCCCACGCGCGCCCGACCCCCTCCTGGGCGCGGCCATACTCAATGACCGTCGCCACGGTGCAGAGTGCGAGCACAAGGACGAGTGGGAGGTGCAGGGTGAGCACATCCTTGATCTTCTGTCGCTGATCCGTCGTCATGCCGACACCTCGACGCTCGCGGCGGGAACGACGTCTGGCGGCGCGGCCTTCGCGAGGAGGGAACGGCGTACCACCAGGAGCAAGACCAAACAGACCTCAGCAACGACCACCGCAAGGAGCAGCTGCCAGACCGTCTCCGTCGGCTCCGAGCGCTGTGCCCACCACAGGGCGGCCGG